>Ga0164242_10001568_pt1 | contig 27134 bp, 19 predicted proteins | sample OricomgcompostMG_FD_108783 | JGI IMG/M metagenome (GOLD analysis project Ga0164242, IMG submission 108783) | Miracle-Growth compost microbial communities from Emeryville, California, USA - Original compost - Miracle growth compost (MG) ...
CACCAAGACCGAGATCCCGCGCCCCAAGCGCGGGGAGGGCCAGTGGGCGCTCGGCTACACGGAGCCGCTCAACAAGAACGAGCAGTCGAAGAAGGAGGACGACCCGCTGAACGTGCGGGACCGGATCCTCTACACCTATTCCAAGCGTGGCTTCGACTCGATCGATCCCGCCGACCTCCGCGGCCGGTTCCGATGGATGGGCCTCTACACCCAGCGCAAGCCCGGGATCGACGGCGGCAAGACCGGCTCGCTCGAAGAGGAGGAGCTGGACGACCGCTTCTTCATGATGCGAGTCCGCTCCGACGGTCAGTTGCTCGGCGCCGACCAGTTGCGCACGCTGGGTGGAATCTCGACCGACTTCGCCCGCGGCACCGCGGACATCACCGATCGACAGAACATCCAGTACCACTGGATCGACATCGAGAACGTCCCGGAGATCTGGGCCCGCCTCGACGCGGTCGGGTTGAACACCCTCGAGGCGTGTGGCGACAGCCCTCGTGGCTTCCTAGGGTCCCCCGTCGCGGGGGTGGCCGCCGACGAGATCATCGACGGCAGTGGCGCCCTCGCCGAGATCAAGCGCCGCTTCATCGGCGACCCCCGCTACTCGAACCTCCCGCGCAAGTTCAAGACGTCCGTCTCGGGCCACCCGAGCCTCGATGGTGCGCCGGAGATCAACGACGTCGCCTTCGTCGGCGTCGTCCACCCCGAGCACGGTCCCGGGTTCGACCTGTGGGTCGGTGGCGGCCTGTCGACCAACCCGCACTTCTCGGTGCGCCTGGGCGTGTGGATCCCGCTGGAGGACGTGCCGGACGTGTGGGAGGGCGTCATCTCGATCTTCCGCGACTTCGGCTACCGCCGCTCCCGCAACAAGGCCCGCCTGAAGTTCCTGCTCGCTGACTGGGGCGGCCCGAAGTTCCTCGAGGTGCTGGAGAACGAGTACCTGGACAAGGAGCTGGTCCGCAATCCGTCACCGGAGAGGGCCACGGGCAACGGCGACCACATCGGCGTGCATGAGCAGAAGGACGGCCGGTTCTACCTCGGCGTGGCGCCCGTCGTCGGTCGGGTCAATGGCGAGCTCCTCTCCTCCCTCGGCGACCTCATCGAGCAGTACGGCGCCGCCGGCGTGCGGCTGACCTCCTACCAGAAGCTTGTCGTCCTCGGCGTCGACGGCGACAAGGTCGACTCGCTCGTCGCCGATCTGGAGCGGATCGGCCTGCAGACCAACCCGTCGCACTGGCGACGCTCGACGATGTCCTGCACCGGCATCGAGTTCTGCAAGCTCGCCATCGTCGAGACCAAGCAGCGGGCCGCTGACCTGATCACCGAGCTGGAGCGTCGGATCCCCGACCTCGACGTACCGATCTCGATCAACATGAACGGCTGCCCCAACTCCTGCGCCCGCAGTCAGGTCGCGGACTTCGGTCTCAAGGGCCAGTTGGTCCTCGACGACGAGGGCAACCAGGTCGAGGGCTTCCAGGTGCACCTTGGCGGCGGCATCGGCGAGATCACCCGCTGGGGCCGCAAGCTGCGCGCCCACAAGGTGACCAGCGCCGGCCTGGACGACTACGTCGAGACCGTGGTGCGCAACTACCTCGCGGAACGCGCGGACGGCGAGCGCTTCGCCGACTGGATCGAGCACGCCGACGAGGCACTGCTCCGCGGAGACAAGTCGTTGGAGGGGGTCGGGTCATGAGCTTGTCCACCGCGGCCGCCCGAGCGAACCGCGGGACGCACACCGAGGGACGCACGCCGGAGGAGCTGCGCGAGATCGTCTCCCACTGGGGCGCCGAACTCGAGCTGGCTCCGGCCGAAGTGATCATCGAGTGGGCGGCCGCCACCTTCGGTGACCGCTTCTGCGTGACCTCCTCGATGGGCGACGCCGTCCTGGCGCACCTCGCCTCGAAGGTGGTGCCCGGCATCGACGTCGTGTTCCTCGACACCGGCTACCACTTCGTCGAGACCATCGGCACCCGTGACGCGGTCGCGGCGACCATGCCGGTCAACCTGATCACGATCACCCCGAAGCAGAGCGTGGCCGAGCAGGACGCGGAGTTCGGCAAGGATCTCTTCGCCCGCGACCCCGACCTGTGCTGCCAGATGCGGAAGGTCGAGCCGCTGGCTCGCGGCCTCGCCGAGTACGACGCCTGGGCGACCGGCCTACGCCGGGCCGAGACGCACAACCGCGTCATCGCGCCGGTGATCGGGTGGGACGCCAAGAAGCAGAAGGTCAAGGTCTCGCCGATCGCACGGTGGACCGACGAGCAGGTCGAGCGCTACATCGCCGAGAACGGCGTGCTCGTCAACCCGCTCACCTACGACGGCTACCCGTCCATCGGCTGCGCCCCCTGCACCCGCCGCGTCGCTCCGGGCGAGGACCCCCGCAGCGGCCGCTGGGCCGGAACCAACAAGACCGAGTGCGGCATCCACACATGAGCCACGCACACCGTTCCTGCCGTTCCACCTACCCCAACTGCACTGTTACGACCACGAAGGGAGTCCGCTGAGATGGCAGCTCCTGCCCTGGTGGCACTCGCCCACGGAAGCCGTGACCCTCGCTCGGCCGCCACGATCAACGCCCTCGTTGCCGAGGTCCGCGCCCAGCGCCCGGACCTGCGCATCGAGGCCGCCTTCCTCGATCTGTCGAAGCCGACGTTCCACACTGTCATCGACAAGCTCGTGAAGGCGGGGTACGACGAGATCGTCGTCGTACCGCTGCTGCTGACCGAGGCCTACCACGCGAAGGTGGACGTGCCGTCCGCTATCGCAGAGGTCACGGCCAAGCACGCCGGCGTGAAGGTGCGGGCGACAGCGGTGCTCGGCCTCGAGCCGTGTTTCCTCGAGGTGCTCGACGAGCGGCTGCGGTCCGCTCTGCGGGCGCATCGCGTGCGTGAGCTCGACGCCTTGGTGCTCGCGGCGGCCGGCTCCTCGGACCCGCTGGCCAATCAGGCGGTCGCCCGCCTCGCCCGGATCTGGGGTGCGCACCACAAGCTCCCCGTCGCTGCGGCGTACGCCTCCTCCGCGCCGCCCGCCACCGGCGAGGCTGTTCGGGCGTTCCGTGGCGAGGGTCGCCGCCACATCGCGGTGGCGTCGCTCTTCCTCGCGCCGGGCTTCCTCCCGGATCGGGCGGCTGAGCTCGCTTACGAGGCCGGGGCCGTCGCCGTCTCGGCACCCCTCGGCGCCCACCCGGAGGTCGCCCGCACGGTGTTGGCCCGCTACGCGGTCGGTGCTGTCGAGCTCGTCCCGGTCTGACCGCGACTTTGCACAAATGGTGGCCCGAGTTTGCACCCTCGAGGGTGCAAACTCAGGCCACCGTTTGTGACATTTGGGCAGCTGTGCGAAGACGACCATCAACAGCGAGTGGACCCAGTCTCGTCTGATCTGCTTAGACGGACCTCAGCGTGAGTACGACGCTTTCACTTGAATCCAGAGTGCTCGATCCCGAAAAGCGGGCGACCAGATGATGCATGCCGGTCTTGAGAAGCGGCAGCTTCACCGTGACCCTGCCATCGTGGCCCAGGGTCCGTGTCACGAGGGCCACCCGGTGGTGCCTCTCGTAAAGTCCGACGTCGCCAGTCGGGACCACGCCGGTAGCGGTGACCGCGACCGTGACCTTGGCATGCTTCTTGTGAGAGATCCGCTTGCGCCTCACCGTTTGGCGGATGGCCGTCGTGCTCTTGGCAATCGCAATATTCGCCGAATAGCCCGCGCCGTCGCTCACCCCGATGGCCGTCGAGGAGTAGGCGAGGATAACCGCATGGCGGCCAGGAAGCATGCGCGTCCCCGACACCGTGATCGTCGCCTGCGCCTGGTAGCCAGTAGATGTCTTCCGGGCCGCCCCGAGCCTTGCAGAGCCGAGCGTGCCTGCCCCGCTGCTGGTGGCAGTGACAGTGCCACTCGGCGCATTGAGCGACGTCACCGTGACGGGGATGGAGACCTTCCGTCCATAGGTCTCCTCTGAAGGCACATGGGCGGTGGTTATGGCGGAGACTGTCGGGATCAGTTCGGCGACGTAGCCGACGGGCTGCCGACCACCTGTCGTCTGCATGCCAACGAAGACCCGCCCCGCCGCACCAACGGCGACGCTCTCAGGGCTGATCGGACTTGACGTCGCGGGCCCTTGGACGGGCGCGTCAGATGTGTCACCGTTGCCCGCAATGACGCTGAGGACCCCAGCGGGCGTGATCTTCTCGATGAATCCACGTACGTCGCCGATATAGAGATCGCCGCCTCCGTCGACGGCGACGCTCACGCCACCGACGGAGCTCAAGGCAGCCGGGCCCGGTGTCGGATCGCCACCCGACCCGTTTCCAGCAAGAATGGAGAGAACTCCGCCCGGCGTCAGCTTCTCGAGATAGCCACTGCCGTCAAGGATGTAGACATCGCCCGCGGGATCTACGGCGATGGCGTCGGGGTCGATGTGGCGACTCTCGGTCGATCCCGGCTGGGTGATGTATGACGCCGAGCCGCTGGCCGTGAGCACCGTCAGACTGCCGTCAGGTGTCACCTTATCAATGTCGTTGCCATCAGAGATATAGACGTTGTCTTTCGAGTCGATCGCAAGGTCCTCAGGCTCCAATGCAGTCGCGGTCGCCGGGCCCGCCACCGCGCTTCCGAGGTCACCGTCTCCCGCAAAGACGGAAAGCGAGCCTGCAGGAGAGACCTTGACGACATCATTTTGCGCGTCAGCGATGTAGAGGTCTCCGGTTGAGTCAACGGCAATTGCGCCGGGTTGAAGCGGGCTCGATGTGGCAGGACCCGGCACCGGAACGTCCCCGAGCGTCCCGTTGCCCGCGACGATAGAAAGCACGCCAGTCGGGCTGACCCGTTCGACATAGCCGTTCTTCCCGTCCGCAATGTAGAGGTTGCCGTGCGCGTCCGCAGCCACACCATTCGGCATAACGGCGCTCGCCCTTGCGGGGCCAGGAGTAGGTACGACGACGTCGTCGTTCCCGGCGATGATCGACAGAGTCCTGCCGTTTCCTAACTTGATGATGTATTGGTCCGTCCCGATATATACGGAATCGTCGACACCGACAGCGACGGCGGTCGGGGTCACGGACGTCTCCGTCGCCTGGCCTGGAACAGTTGCCCCTTGCAAGCCGTCTCCTGCAATCACTGACAGGGTGCCGCTAGGTGTGATCTCCTCAACGTGTCCGGTCGCGCCGTCGCCGACATAGAGGTCCCCGGCGCTGTCTGTGGCCATCGCTCCTGGCGATATCGGACTGTCGATGGCTGGCCCTGGGACAGGTGTATCGTCCGGGTAACTCTCCCCATCTCCCGCGAAGACGGAAAATACTCCCGTTGGCGAGATCTTGTCGATGTGCTTACCGTCAGCCACATAGACGTTCCCCATACGATCCGCAGCGATCGGTCCGGGTTGCAGTGCATTATCAATTCCCGAGACGATCGAGAGATTCCCCTTGGGGGTTAGCTTCTCGACGTAGCCATTGACATCAGAGATATAGAGATTTCCCGCCGTATCTGTCGCGATGTCTCGAGGAAGGACGTTAAGGGACTCGGTCGACCCAGGCGGCGTGATGAACGAGTTGGGCGAGACACCGCCCACCACATCAGACAAGGCGCCGCTGGGCGTGATCTTCTGGATCCGGCTCGGAAAGTTTGCGGAGGGGCGAGCCGGACCTGTGACGACGTAGAGGTCTCCGGTCCGATCCGTGGCGATGCTCCTCGGGGGCGCAGAGAGCCGTGTGCCCGAAACGTTCGCGTGGTCGTGATAGCCGACAACTACGGTCAGCTTTCCTGCGGCATCGATCTTCTCGACGTCACTGCGGTAGCCGTCGTCATCGATGATGTAGAGGTCACCCGACCGATCAGTCGTCGCGTCTGTAGGCATGATCGCGTCGCCCAATGCCGCCGTCCCCGTGGCAACAGGAGCGCGGCCGGCCACGGTCTGGAGTTGATAGCTCCCACCACTCGCCCTGTCAGCGGCGACGGCGCTGAGGCCACATGCCGTCACGCCCAGCGCCCCGCCGATCGCAGCTGCCACCAACGAACGCAAGGCGCGTCGACCTCGTCGAGATCGTGGGCCCATCGACACCTGAAAAAAGCTCAATGGATCTTCCGTTCATCGATGAGGACACGCCCGCTGAAGGATAGGAGCTTGGCGACGGCACACCGCGCGTTTTCATGTAACTGTCACGAACGGCCACGCGGCCTGACGCGGGCCTCGGCGAGGCATTCTGACTGTGTACCAGACTGTCGACCCGGCATAAGCACGCCGAGTTTGCACCCTCGAGGGTGCAAACTCGGGCCACCGTTTGTGACAACTCGGCGCTAAGGGACGAGCCGGTCGAGCAGCTGCTGCAGCTCCGCGGCCGCGTCGGCGGTGACGCCCCCGTGCACCGGACCCGGCTGGATCACCGTGCTTCGCGGTGCTTTGAGGAAGCCGAACCGGCTGCTCTGGGTGTCGGCGAGCACGCGCACGCCGTAGGCGGTGGCGCGCTCTCCCCCGCCCCCTGGCGCCTCGCCGCGGCAGACCATGTCGATCGCCCCCAACGCGGAGTGCACGGCGGCCAGATCGAGCTCGGGCGAGAAGGCCCGCAGCCGCGCCTCATCAAGACGGGTGGCAGAGGCCAGGAACCGCTCGTCGGGGCAGTAGAGGACCACGCCGACGTTGACGAACTCCTCGCGCTCCACGCGTGGGACGCAGCGGAGGGCCACGTACTGGTAGGGACTCATGCGCTCGGCTCCCAGGGGCGCGCGCCGTCCAGGCGGGCACGGAGGAAGGCGCCGTAGCGGGCTCGGACCGCGGCCGCATCGTCCGCACCGGGAACAGGTTCCAGCCATTCCTCTGGTACGTCGCCCAACACCTTCTCCAGGGTCGCATCGTCCAGACGCGACCGGAGGGTCGGTGCCTGGGAGGCCGCCTGAGCGGCGTACGCGTTGAGAACGTGCTCGGAAAGGTCGTACGGCTGGGCCGCGAACCGCTCCGGACTGCCGGCGTTACCAGGCCAGGAGTGGTGGAAGTAGAGAGACGCGCCGTGGTCGATCGCCTGCAGGGTGCCGCCCCAGACCAGCAGGTTGGGATTGCGCCAGCTGCGGTCGACGTTAGCGGTCAGAGCGTCGAGCCACACGATCCGCCCGGCCAGCTCGGACTCCGGCTCGCAGGCGGCGTCGTACCCGAAGGCGCCGGGCAGGAAGTCGATGCCTAGGTTGAGACCGCTGCTCGCGTTCAGGAGGTCCTGGACCTCCTCGTCGGCCTCGTAGCGCGCGATCTCGGCATCCAGGTCGAGCACGACCTGATCCGGCGTGGGGATGTCGAGTGCACGAGCGAGCCCGGCGACGATCACCTCGGCGACCAGGACGCGCAGGCCCTGACCTGCGCCACGGAACTTGCACACGTAGGTGCCGAGGTCGTCAGCCTCGACGATCCCGGGAAGGCTGCCTCCCTCCCGCAACGGTGTGACATACCGGGTGACGGTGACGCGGGGCAGTGTCACGAGGCGGCGTCCTGACGGCGCTTCTTCAGCGTCTTGGCGACGCTCTTCGTCGAGATCGTGTCCTCGGCGAGGCGCCGCTTCTCCTGCTTGATGTCGAAGTCGGCAGCGGGCCAGTCGAGGTCCATGCCCTCGAGCGCTTCCAGGAGGAGCTCCGCGACGGCCAGATTGCGATACCACTTGCGGTCGCTGGGCACGACATACCACGGGGCGTGGTCGGTGTGCGTACGCTCGAGAGCGATCTCGTAGGCGGTGGTGTAGTCGGCCCAGAGCTGGCGCTCGTCGACATCGCCGCGGTTGTACTTCCAGTACTTGGTCGGGTCGTCCAACCGCGCTTGCAGGCGCTTGAGCTGCTCCTCCGGAGAGATGTGCAACATGCACTTGAGGATGACGGTGCCGTCGTCGGCGAGCCGCTTCTCGAAGTCGTTGATGGCGTCGTAACGCCGCTCGATCTCGGCGGCCGGCGCCAGCTCGCGGACTCGCCCGATCAGGACGTCCTCGTAGTGGGAGCGGTCGAAGACACCGACGTAGCCGGCACCGGGCACTGCTTTCTCGATCCGCCACAGGAAGTCATGCTCACGCTCCTCCTCGGTGGGTGCCTTGAACGAGGTGATGCGCAGGCCCTGCGGATCCATCAGGCCCACCGTATGGACCAGGACCCCGCCCTTCCCCGAGGTGTCCATGCCTTGCAGGACCAACAAGAGCCGCCGATGGTCGCCGCTCTTCCCCTGCGCGAAGAGCTTGGACTGCAGGTCCAACAGCTCCTCGCCGAGCTCGGCCAGCTCCTGCTCGCCCTGTTGGCGGCCGCCCTTGATCGCGGGAGTCGCGTCGGTGGGATAGTCGGACAGGTCGACCTTGCCGGGCTCGAGGCGCAGCGCGCGGGCCAGCTTCGTGACGCTCACGGGAGCGATTCTGGCATCTCGTCGTCGATGTCGTCGGCGGCGGCGCGCACAGCCGCTCGGACAACGCTCATCGCAAGGCCGGGCGGGTAGCCCTTGCGGGCGAGCATGCCCATGAGCCGACGTGTCTTCGTCACATCGTCCAGCCTGCTCATCGAGCGGAGCTTCTTCGCTACCAATGCCTCAGCGGCAGCCTCTTCGTCTTCGGGGTCGACCTCGTCCAGAGCCTGGCGGGCTACCTCGTCAGCGATGCCCTTACGTCGGAGCTCCTGCGCGAGCGCGCGCCGAGCCAGCCCCTTGCCGGCCTGACGGCTGTCGATCCAGAGCCGCGCGAAGGCCGCATCATCGATCAACCCGACCTCCTCGAACCGGTCGAGCAGCCTGGTGGCGATCTCCTCCGGCACCAGCTTCTTGGCCAACTTGTCGGCGAGCTCCTTGCGGCTGCGCGCTTGGCCGGTCAGTTGATCGAGCAGGATCTTGCGTGCCACCGACTCCGGGTCTGCTTCTGGGCCGCGGGTTACCTCGTCGACCGGCGCTTCAGCGGCGCGGTCATCGCGGGCCCGCCGCTTGGCACGGGGGGACCGACGCCGGACCGGCTCGGCCGGACCGGCTTCAGTGGGCCCGGCCGGGGTAGCGCGCTTGGTCCACGCGTCCACCCCGACCGAGACGTCGCCGAGCCACTCCGGCGGGTCGCTGGCGGCCCAGGGATCAGAGTCTGGCCCCACGCTCTTAGAAGTCGTCGACACCGACCGGCTCGGCCAGCGGGGCCTCGTCCACGGTGGCTCCCACGCCCAGCTTCTCCAGGATCTTCTTCTCGAGCTCGTTGGCGAGATCGGGGTTGTCCTTGAGGAAGTTGCGCGCGTTCTCCTTGCCCTGACCGAGCTGGTCACCCTCATAGGTAAACCAGGCGCCGGCCTTGCGGATCAGGCCCGCCTCGACACCGACGTCGATCAGGCCGCCCTCGCGGGAGATGCCCTTGCCGTACATGATGTCGAACTCAGCCTGCTTGAACGGCGGGGCGACCTTGTTCTTGACGACCTTGACCCGGGTGCGGTTACCGACCATGTCGGTGCCGTCCTTGAGCGTCTCGATACGTCGGACGTCGAGTCGGACCGAGGCGTAGAACTTCAGCGCGCGACCACCGGTGGTGGTCTCGGGCGAGCCGAACATGACGCCGATCTTCTCGCGCAGCTGGTTGATGAAGATCGCGGTGGTCTTGGACTGGTTGAGCGCACCGGTCATCTTCCGCAGCGCCTGCGACATGAGACGGGCCTGCAGACCGACGTGACTGTCACCCATCTCGCCCTCGATCTCGGCCCGCGGCACGAGCGCCGCCACCGAGTCGATCACGATCAGGTCCAGCGCACCGGAGCGGATCAGCATGTCGGCGATCTCCAGCGCCTGCTCGCCCGAGTCGGGCTGGCTGACCAGCAGCGCATCGGTGTCGACCCCGAGTGCCTTGGCGTAGTCGGGGTCGAGCGCGTGCTCGGCGTCGATGAAAGCGACGATGCCGCCGTTGCGCTGAGCGTTGGCGACGGCGTGCAGCGCGACCGTCGTCTTACCGGATGACTCCGGGCCATAGATCTCCACCACACGACCACGCGGGAGGCCACCGAGGCCCAACGCCACGTCGAGCGCGATCGAGCCGGTCGGGATCACCTCCAGCGGGGCGCGGGTCTCGTCGCCCAGTCGCATGACCGAGCCCTTGCCGTACTGCTTCTCGATCCCGGCCAATGCCAGGTCGAGCGCCTTCTCGCGGTCTCCACCAGCCATGATGGTCCTTCCCTGTGGGGCCTTCTGGCCCGCTGTCTTCGCCACGTTTCCTCGCGTCCTCGTCATCAAGGCTGGACGCTAGACGAAGCCACCGCCAGTTCCCGGATCGGACCTGTGGACAAGGCCGCTCGTAGCGCCACCTGTGGACAAATCTAGCCCGAACATCTGTTCGATCAACGCATCGGGGCGGCGTGTCGCCGTACCGGAGCGAGTCAGCGTTGGGAGGCGGGCAGGTCGAGCGCCCGCCACACCGCCGCCCAGACCTCCTTGGGAGCCGTGCCGGCGTCCAACGCCTCCTGCGCGGTGCGCCCACCCAGGTCGGCGAGAACGTACTGCGACGCCCACGCCCGAGCGTAGGCCTCCCCCAGTGCGTCCTCCATCCGCGACCAGAACTCGGTGTGTCGCATCAGGCGCTCCAGCGGGTTCCGTCGACGTCCCACCGGTGGTGGACGACGTCGTGCAGGTGATAGCGGCCGAGGGACTCGACGGTGAACTCGCTGCCGTTCGAGCGCAGTCCACGTCGGCCCCAGGCGTCAGGCGGTACGTCGTCGTAGAGATCCGCGACGGCTGCCGCCGCGTCGAGCAGCTCACCCGACACCACCGCCGGATCCGCCTGGCCGTAGCGCTTCTCGAGCGCAGTGGCGTCCTGATCCCAGTTGGGGAAGTGCGGCGCGTCCTGGGCCAGCATGAGTCGGACCCGCTCGGCGAACACCAGGTGCACGTCGCGCACGTGGGCGCCGTACTCGAGGGTCGACCACACGTCCGCGCGCGGCCGCTCTCGCGCGGACTCGTCCGCGAGCAGCTGCTCCCAGACGGTGGCGTTGTCGCGGATGATCGGCGCGAACCTGTCGACGGTCATGCTCCATGCCTCGTAGCCGCACTCCGGGCACGTCTCGTTGAGCACCCAGGTCCAGTCCTTGGTGTCAGGCTCGATCGCAGTCATGACGACAACTCTGGCATTGCCGGGAAAGAAACTGTCAGTGTGCCCTGCTTGGATGGCGGCATGAGCGAGCCTGCCGCCACCGATCCGTTGGAGCGCTTCAGTGCGCCCACGCGGGAGTGGTTCGCGGCCGCGTTCGAGGCGCCGACGCCGGCGCAGGCAGGAGCGTGGCAGGCGATCGGCGCGGGACGGCATGCGCTCGTGGTCGCGCCGACCGGCTCCGGCAAGACCCTGAGCGCGTTCCTGTGGTCGCTGGACCGGTTGCTCACCGAGCCCGTTCCGGAGAAGGCGCAGCGCTGTCGGGTGCTCTACGTCTCGCCGCTCAAGGCGCTCGCCGTCGACGTGGAGCGCAACCTCCGCGCGCCCCTGGCCGGCATCGGGCATACCGCGGCGCGCCTCGGCGTGAACGTGCCGGAGGTGAGGGTAGGCGTGCGATCCGGCGACACCCCTGCGGCCGATCGACGGCGGCTGACCACCGCACCACCCGACATCCTCATCACCACGCCCGAGTCGCTGTTCCTGATGTTGACCGGGCAGGCCCGTGAGACGCTGCGCAGTGTCGAGACGGTGATCATCGACGAGGTCCATGCCGTGGCCGGCACCAAGCGCGGAGGCCATCTCGCGCTCAGCCTCGAGCGGCTCGACGCATTGCTCGACCGACCCGCCCAGCGGATCGGTCTGTCGGCGACCGTACGACCGCTCGAGGAGGTCGCCCGCTTCCTCGGCGGCACCGCCCCAGTCGAGATCGTCGCGCCGCCGGCCGCCAAGCAATGGGACCTCCGGGTGGTCGTCCCGGTGGCGGACATGACCGCCCCGGAGGAGTACGGCGACAACGACGACGACACCGACCCGCAACGGGCCTCCTCGATCTGGCCGCATGTCGAGGAACGGGTCGCCGACCTGATCGAGCAGCATCGTTCGACCATCGTCTTCGCCAACTCGCGCCGCCTCGCCGAGCGGCTCACCGCCCGGCTCAACGAGATCGCTGCCGAGCGTGCTGGCGAGGTCCTCGACCCAGGGACGCGGCCGCCGGCCCAGGTGATGGCCGAGGCGGGCCAGACCCGGGGTGCGGCGCCGGTCATCGCCCGCGCTCACCACGGGTCGGTGTCGAAGGAGCAGCGCGCGCTGATCGAGGACGACCTCAAGCGCGGAAGGCTGCCGGCGGTGGTCGCCACCAGCAGTCTGGAGCTCGGCATCGACATGGGCTCGGTCGACCTGGTTGTGCAGATCGAGTCGCCGCCCAGCGTGGCCAGCGCCCTTCAGCGGGTCGGCCGTGCCGGCCACCAGGTGGGCGAGGTATCACGCGGGGTGCTCTTTCCGAAGCACCGCGGCGACCTGGCACAGACGGCGGTGGCCGTCGAGCGGATGCGGTCCGGCCAGATCGAGGCCCTCAACGTGCCCACCAATCCGCTCGATGTGCTCGCCCAGCAGATCGTGGCAGCGACCGCCCTGGACGCGTGGCACGTGGACGAGCTCTTCGCCCTGGTGCGTCGCGCAGCGCCGTTCACGGCCCTGCCACGCAGCGCCTTCGACGCCACCCTCGACCTGCTCGCCGGGCGCTACCCGTCCGACGAGTTCTCCGAGCTACGTCCTCGCGTGGTGTGGGACCGCGTCTCCGGCCTCCTGACCGGACGCCCCGGCGCGCAGCGTCTCGCTGTCACCAGCGGCGGGACCATTCCCGACCGGGGGCTCTTCGGCGTTTACCTCGTCGGCGAGTCGACCAGCGGCGGCAAGCGCGTGGGCGAGCTCGACGAGGAGATGGTCTATGAGTCGCGTGTCGGCGACATCTTCGCGCTCGGCGCGACCAGCTGGCGGATCGAGGACATCACCCACGACCGCGTGCTGGTCTCCCCCGCGCCCGGCATCCCGGGGCGGCTGCCCTTCTGGAAGGGCGACACCCTGGGCCGCCCCGCCGAGCTCGGCGCCGCGATCGGCGGCTTCACCCGAGAGCTCGCCGCCCTGCCGACGGCCAAGGCGACCGAGCGGGTCATGGACAGCGGACTCGACGCGTGGGCGGCGGGCAACCTGATCGGCTACCTCCAGGAGCAGATGGAGGCGACCCGGGTCCTGCCTAGCGACACCACCATCGTGGTGGAGCGGTTCAGGGACGAGCTCGGCGACTGGCGGCTCGTCGTGCACAGTCCCTACGGCACGCCGGTCCACGCACCCTGGGCCCTGGCCATCAACGCCCGTCTGCGTGAGCGGTACGGCGTCGATGGGCAAGCCGTCGCCTCCGACGACGGCATCGTGGTGCGTATCCCAGACACCGAGGCCGAGCCGCCGGCGGGCGACGTGGCGGTCTTCGCCGCCGACGAGATCGAGGACCTGGTGACCACCGAGGTCGGTGGCTCCGCGCTCTTCGCCGCTCGGTTCCGCGAGTGCGCCGCCCGAGCTCTTCTGCTCCCCCGTCGCGATCCCGGCAGACGCGCCCCACTGTGGCAGCAGCGACAGCGCGCCGCAGCGCTGCTCGAGGTCGCCGCCCGCTACCCCAGCTTCCCGATCGTCTTGGAGGCGGTACGCGAATGCCTCCGCGACGTCTACGACCTACCGTCCCTCGTGGCCCTCCTCGGCCGGATCGAGCGCCGTGAGGTCCAGGTCGTCGACGTAGCCACCCCACAGCCGTCGCCGTACGCGCGCAGCTTGCTGTTCGGGTACGTCGCTCAGTTCATGTACGAGGGCGACTCCCCGATCGCCGAGCGTCGGGCGGCGGCGCTCTCGCTCGATCAGGGCCTGCTCGCGGAGCTCCTCGGTCGCGCGGAGCTGCGGGAGCTGCTGGACCCGGACGTGCTCGTCGAGGTGGAGACGGAGCTGCAGCGCACATCACCGGAGCGTCGTGCCCGCGATGCCGAGGGCGTCGTCGACCTGGTGCGTCTGATCGGGCCGCTGAGCGCTCAGGAGGTGCGGGAGCGCAGCACGGACCCAGCCCATGCGCTCGGTTGGCTCGAGACGCTGCGTGCCCAGCGACGTATCGTCGAGGTGCGGATGGCCGGAGCGGCGCGCTGGGCGGTCGTGGAGGATGTCGGGCGGTTGCGCGACGGCCTCGGCGTTCCGGTGCCACCGGGGACGCCCTCAACCTTCGCCGAGCCGGTCGAGGACCCGGTCGGCGACCTCGTCTCGCGCTTCGCCCGCAGCCATGGGCCGTTCACGGTCGAGCAGGTCGCGGAGCGCCTCGGCGTCGGAACGGCCATCGTGCGCCACACCCTCCAGCGGCTCTCAGCGCGCGGACGGGTGCTGGACGGCGAGTTCCGGCCGGGTGGCTCCGGCACCGAATGGTGCGACGCCGACGTCCTGCGCACGCTCCGCAGACGCTCGCTCGCCAAGCTGCGTCACGAGATCGAGCCGGTCTCGCCCGACGCGCTCGCGCGCTTCCTCCCGGCCTGGCAGCGGGTCTCGACAGGGACGGCAGGCAGACGCGGCCTGTACGGCGTCGACGGCGTTCTCAGCGCTGTCGAGCAGCTCGCCGGAGCTCCGGTGCCGGCAAGTGCCCTCGAGCCGCTGGTGCTCGCCTCAAGGGTCCGTGACTACGAGCCGGCGTACCTCGACGAGCTGACCGCTTCGGGGGAGGTCATCTGGGCCGGCCATGGAGCCCTGCCGGGGAGCGACGGCTGGGTCTCCCTCCATCTCGCCGACACCGCGGAGCTGACCCTCCCCGAGCCCGACGCCTTCGCTCACAGTGCGCTCGCCGAGCGTCTTCTGGAAGTTCTGGCGCCGGGCGGCGCCTGGTTCTTCCGGCAACTGTCGGATGCAGTCGGCTCGACCGACGACGCGGCCCTGAGCGCCACCCTCTGGGAGCTGGTCTGGTCGGGCCGGATCGGCAACGACACCCTCGCTCCACTGCGGGCCCTGACCCGCACCGGCACACCCGCGCACCGGAGCCGCCGGCCACCGCCGCGCACGCGGCTGGCGGGCAATCGGCCGCGGATGCCGGTCCGGTCCGGGCCACCGGACACGTCGGGCCGGTGGTCGTTGTTACCCGAGATCGACAACGATCCGACCCGCCGCGCACACGCGGCCGCTGAGCGTCTGCTCGACCGGTACGGCGTCGTCACCCGCGGCGCCGTGACCGCCGAGCGGCTGCCCGGTGGCTTCGCCGCCGTCTACAAGGTGCTGTCGGCGTTCGAGGACTCCGGCCGGTGCCGACGCGGGTACTTCGTGGACGGGCTCGGCGCGGCTCAGTTCGGCACCGCGGGCGCGGTCGACCGGCTGCGCACCTTCAGCACCGTCTCCGACGACGGCGAGCCGCAAGCGGTCTGCCTCGCGGCCACCGATCCGGCCAACCCGTTCGGCGCCGCGCTGCCATGGCCGAGGTCCTCCGAAGGCGACTCCGGCCACAAGCCCGGCCGCAAGGCAGGAGCGGTCGTCGTCCTCGTCGACGGCGCTCTCACCCTCTACGTCGAACGCGGCGGTCGCACCCTGCTGTCCTGGACCGACTCGGTCGCCCACCTGACCACCGCGGCCGGCGCGCTCGCGGCAGCAGTACGGCGCGGCGCGCTCGGGCGGCTGACCGTCGAGAAGGCTGATGGCCTCCCGGTCCTCGGGGCCGGTGACACGCCGCTGCGCCAGGCGTTGCAGTCAGCGGGGTTCGTCTCCTCGCCCAAGGGCCTGCGGCTTCGCGAAGGGGCACCCGGTGCCTGAGGGCGACGCCGTTCGCCGCACCGCCCGGTCCCTCGACCGGGGACTGCAACGACGCGTCCTGACTCGCACGGACTTCCGTGTCCCGCAGCTCGCCACCGTCGACCTGGCCGGACTCGAGCACCGTGGCACCCGGTCACGCGGCAAGCACATCCTCACCCGGATCGGCGACCTGACCCTCCACACCCATCTGAAGATGGAAGGCACCTGGCGGGTGATCGCATCGGGCACACGATGGCCACGTCCCGCGCACCTGGCGCGGGTTGTCCTGGCCACCGATCACCTCACGGCGGTCGGCTTCCAGCTCGGTCTCGTCGAGCTGTGGCCGACTGCGGAGGAGGACGAGCGACTCGCCCACCTGGGACCGGACCTGCTGGGACCCGACTGGGACCTCGACGAGGCCCTCCGTCGGCTGCGGGCCGACCCCACCCGTCCGCTCTTCGACACGCTGCGCGACCAACGCAACCTCGCCGGGATCGGCACCATCTATGCGGCGGAGACGGCGTTCCTCAGCGGGGTCCATCCGCTTGCCCCACTCGACACCGTCCGCGATCTCCCGCGCATGATCGAGCGCACCCGACAGATGCTGGACCAGGAGTGGTCACGTTCGCGCCGACTCTGGGTCTACGGCCGCGCCCGGCAGCCGTGTCGGCGTTGCGGCACCACCGTCCAGGTCGCCAAGGTCGGCCCGCCGGGACAGGAGCGCCCTGCGTACTGGTGCCCTTCCTGCCAGCCCGAACAGACGGCCCGGTAGCGCGGATCAGGCGGCGGAGGCGACGACCTCTCCAGCGGTGCGCACCGGGATCGGGGTCGGCAGAGAGGCTGCTTCCTCCACGGCGACCGCGTCGGAGACCTCACGCAGCACGGTCGAGAGGCTGACGTCGAGTGCCGTGCACAGCGAGGCGAGGAGCTCCGAGGAAGCCTCCTTCTGGCCCCGCTCGATCTCCGAGATGTAGCCCAGGCTGACCCGCGCCTCTGCAGAGACCTCGCGCAGGGTCATCCCACGATCCACGCGCTGGGCACGGAGCACATCACCGAGCATCCGCCGGAACAGCACCATCGGCTTGCCTCCTGTGTTCGAACCGTCCATCGCCTGTGGTGTGCCAACGCTACCCGAGCCGCCGTGATTCCCGGCGCACGTGGTCGTCCAACACCGTTTCGAGTGCGGCGAGCGCCTGCTCGCACGTCTGTGACTGGATGCTCGACCGGTCCCCGTCGAGGTTGAGCTCAACCGTCTCGACCCGCCCCGGTCCGGCAAAACCGACATAGACCGTCCCGACCGGCTTGCCCTCCTGCTCGGTCGGCCCGGCAACCCCCGTGGTGGCCAGCGTCCAGGTCGCGCCAGTGAGACCTCGCACGCCGGTCGCCATCGCTGCCGCGCACTCCGCGGAGACGACGCCGTACTTCTCGACGACCTCCTCCGGGACACCCAGCAACGACACCTTCAGCTCGGTCGCATAGCTCACCACCCCGCCGAGGTACGTCGCCGACACCCCGGGCACGTCCGTGATCACGGCGGCGAGGTGCCCTCCTGTCAACGACTCGGCGGTGGCGAGGGTCTCCCCCGCCGCTCGCAGGGCGAGGAAGACCCGGGTCGCGACTGACGTCATGTTCCGAATCCTAGGCGCGGCGCACCAGCACCGGCCGACGCGGCGCAGGTCGCATCGGCCGGTGCGAGTGCTGTCACGCGCTGTGGCTGTGACCGGTCCGCCGGTGACCGGTCACAGCGCACCCGCTACTTACCGGCAGGGTTGGTGACGGTGGCGGTGAACGTGCTGGAGCTCGCGCTGACCGTGTCCGAGCCCTGGTACGCCGCGGTCAGCTCGTAGCTACCACGCTTGAGCGCCTTCTCCGGCAGGGTGATGGTGGCGGTGCCGTCGGAGCCGAGGGTGCCCTGCCCGAGGACCGTCGAGCCGTTGCTGATCCGCACGGTGCCGCTCGGCGTCGTACCGTCGGCGGTGACCTTCACATGCACCGTCACGGCCTCCTTGCTGAAGACCGCTGTGGCGTCGGGTGCCGAGACCTTCGAGGCGACCGGACCATGCGCCGCATCGAGGCCGACGACCTCGGGGTCGTGGTCCGAGGTCGCCCAGGGCGTGGTGCCATCGAACAGCTCGGTGGCGTTGTAGTTGTCACGGCTGTAGGCGTAGGCCACCGATTCCTGCGCGTCGATCTGCCAGATCGTCGCGCCGGTCACCATGGCGAGCGCGTCCGGCGACGCCAGCACGTGGTCGAGCGAGCCCTCCAGGCCGCCGTAGGAGTAGGAGGAGTGCGCCGCGTCGTACGTGCTCGCGAGGTCCGTGAAGCCCTGACCGTGGAGGTACTCGATCGGGTCCTCGTGGTCGTAGGCGTTGAAGTCGCCGACAAGGAAGATCTTGCTGGTGCCGAGGTCCTGCGCCTGCTGCTGTGCCCAGGCCCACATCTCGTGCACCTGGTGGACGCGGCTGCAGTTGAACCCGCCCTGGTCGATGGCCGGATCGGTGGGCTCTGAGTCGTCGCTGTCGGCAGGGTTCGTCCCCGTCGCGTCGATCTCGCCACCGGGGAGGCAGTCGCTGTAGAGACCGTCGGCGTCCGCGCCCTTCGACTTCAGGTGGTTCGCGACGACCATGAACGCGTCGCTGTCCGCCGCACCGGTCGCCTTGAACCCCTGAGCCATCGGCTCGCGGGCGATCGAGAACGGCTGACCGTCGCCGGACTCCCCGGTGAGCACATGGGAGACCCCTACGGGCGTGATGTCGGCCGGCTTGTAGATGAACGCCGTCCGGATGACGTCCTGCTCCGCGGTCGGCGGCAGGTCCGCAGGCGCGGGCGAGGGGACGAAGGCCCAGGTACCGGCTCCGTCCTTGGCGTTCAGCGCATCCACGAGCGCTGCGACGGTCGCGTCGCGGTCCTCACCGAACTTCACCGAGTTCTCGACCTCCTCCAGCGAGACCACGCTGGCGCCAAGACCGTCGATGCCGACGAGCTCCTTGGCGAGCTGCTTCTGGTACGCCGCGTCGGTGGCCGCGCCGCGTGGGCCCGGACCACCATCGGTGGTGGTGCAGGTGTTGTCGGAGATCTCGTTGCCCTGGCGGTCCTTGTAGAAGGAGCACTTACCCTGGCCCGAGGAGACGAAGCCGTCGCCGGTCGTGGTGAAGAAGTTCTCCATGTTGAAGGTCGCCAGACGGACGTCGCCACCCACGTCCGCCGGGGCCGCCTTGGAGGCACGCATGTCCGAGAACGTCGCCACGGCGGACCCGTCACCGGTGACCTGGGCCTGCGGCTGGAAGTTCCACTTGCTGTTGCGGTAATCGAGCACGACGGGCTGGTGGAAGGTGGCCTTGGCGCCGTCGCTGACCGGCGTCGAGGGGGTCAGCCACGGCATCGGCGTGTCGGCGTGACTGGTGGCGCCGTACGTCCAGCTCGAGCCGTCGTCGAGGAAGATCGCGTGCGTCGCGTTGTACGCCTTGGCAGCCTCGGCCTCGTCGCTGCCCGGGGTGCCGACATCGGTGGGCTGCTTGAGCATCTGGTCGCCCGCCGCAAGCTCGACGGTGCCGTAGAAGTTGGCGTCGTAGTTGTCGGTGACGGTGAAGTCCCCTTGAGGCGCCATCAGCTCGCCCTCGTGCGCCTCCTTCTTGGCATCCGTGTCCAGGTCGCTCCACGGGAGCGTGTCAGGAACGACGGCCGGCAGGGCGGTGCTGAGCTCGCTGACCGACGGATACTCGATCTCGGTCTCGCCCTGGTACTCCGACACCTCGCCCGTCACGGAGACGCTCTCACCCACGTGTACGGCCTGGGTGGAAGCGGTCCCGTAGACGAAGACCGCATCCGAGGCGCCTGGGATGGCGTCGTTCGCTCCGCCAGCACCACCGGTCTCGATGAAGAAGCCGTTGAACCCACCGACCGGGTAGGCGGCGGTGACGACACCGGTGGTCGTCACGGTCTGGCCGACGTACGGCGAGGTGTCGGTGTTGGTGCCCTGGATCTGCGCGATGGTGGCGTCGGTGGACGCTGGCGGCGTCGTGGTGCCGCCGCCCGGCTCGCCCGTGCCCGCCGCGTTCTCGGGCGTCGGCACGCCGGCGGTGAAGTCCTTGCCGTTGTCGTCGGTGTCCGTCCCGTCAGCGGCACGCGCGATCGACGCGGTGGTGCTCGGGGCGGGCGCGACGGTGCCCTCGTAGGTGTTCGACGTGCCGAAGCCGACCGCGTCGATCACGGCCGGGTTGCCGACCAACGAGCCCGTCGCCGGGGCCGACAGCGCGCCGGTCTGGTTCGCCAGGAAGACCGTGCCGGTCGTCCCGCTCAGGTTGACGTTGGTGCTGACCTGGTCCGGGGTGGGCAGCGCCGTACCGGCGGATCCGGAGGCGAGGCCGAGGAGGAAGTGCCCGTGGGCGGCGACGGAGCCGCTCAGCGCGACGACGCCGGACGGGTTCGCCGTACCGGTGGCCGAGCGGTACTGCACCGAGAGGCCGCCGAGCTGGATCGTGGCCGACGTCGGGTTGTAGAGCTCGACGAAGTCCTGGTCGAGAGCGGCTCCGGAGTTGCCTCCGGCGCCGTAGACCTCGCTGATGACGAGCGAGGTGCCGGCCGTGTTGGCCTGGGCCGGCAGCAGAGCGCCGATCCCGCTGACGGCGGCAACGGCCAGCCCGATGGCCGGTACGGCGACGCGCGCGGCGCGCGCGGCGCGCGAATGCAGACGTGACATGGAAGAAGGCTCCCGATAGGTGGGGACGGATGCGAAGGCCCCGGGACGCCGCCCGAGACTCCCAGGACCAGTCTCAACCTCATCCGGGCCGGATGTCAGGCTCCCTTCAGGAAGGGAAACGGGATGTGAACCTGATGTCTCGGGACCCTCAGCCCCGGAGGTTGGCGCGCTGCCGCCAGATGGCGGCGTAGAACTGCACCCCTGACCACACGGTCAGCACGACCGCGGCGGCAAGCCCGAGCTCGAAGAACCAATGCAGCGCCTCGCCCGGAACCTTCCACCAGTGCGCGGCATCCGGGTCGCGCAGCGGCAGCACCAGGCCACCCAGCGCGAGACCCTGGATGAAGGTCTTCCACTTCCCCAGGGTGTCGGCGGCGAGCACTACCTTGGAGGCGACGGCGAGACGCACGAAGGTGATGCTCCACTCGCGGACCAGTACCAGGATGGTGACCCACCACCACACCTCGCCGATGACGGAGAGGCCGACGAGTGCCATTCCGGTGATCGCCTTGTCGGCGATCGGGTCGGCGATCTTGCCGAAGTTGGTGATCAGGTTGTGCTTGCGGGCCAGGTCACCGTCGATCTTGTCGGTGATCATCGCGACCGCGAAGATGAGCCACGCCAGCAGCCGCAGCCAGGCGGAGTGACCGCCATCGGCAAGCAGCGCCCAGCCGAAGAACGGCACCAGCACGATCCGCAGCGTCGTGAGGACGTTGGGAACGTTCCAGTTGCTGGGCTGTGCGGCCTGGGTCTCGGTCACGGGCTAGACCCTATCGGTCGGAGCCCGCGGGTCAGACCTCGGCGGTGAGGTCCACGCCCTCGCTCGCCGTGACCACGGCCCGGACGATGTCGCCGCGGCGTACACCTTCGACGGCGCCGACGAGGGTGGTCATGCCGTCGACCTCGGGGCCCTGGTGGGCGGCACGACCAACGACCTCACCGTCCTCGATCTCCTCGACGAGTACGTCGACGGTCTCACCGATCCGGTCCTCGGCACGCTGAGCGGTCAGTTCCTCGACCAGCGCGCTGACATGCGCGGTCCGCGCCGCCACCTCGTCATCGTCGAGCTTGTCGGCGAAGCCGGCGGCCTCGGTGCCCTCCTCGTCGGAGTAGCCGAAGACACCCGTGACGTCGAGGCGCGCGGCCTCGAGGAAGTCGCAGAGGATCTCCAGGTCCGCCTCGGTCTCGCCCGGGAAGCCGACGATGACGTTGGAGCGGACGCCCGCCTCGGGCGCCAGCTCGCGCACCTGGTCGAGAAGCTTGAGGAACGACTCGGGGTCGCCGAAGCGCTTCATCCGGCGCAGCACCGCGTTGGACGCGTGCTGGAAGGAGAGATCGAAGTACGGCGTCACGCCCGGCGTCGTGGCGATCGCCTGGATCAGGCCGGGTCGGGTCTCGGCCGGCTGGAGGTAGGAGACCCGGACGCGCTCGATGCCGTCGACGGCCGCCAGCTCGGGAAGCAGCGACTCGAGCAGGCGGATGTCCCCGAGGTCCTTGCCGTAGGAGGTGGAGTTCTCCGAGACGAGGAAGAGCTCCTTGACGCCTTGAGCGGCGAGCCACTGGGCCTCGTGCAGCACGTCGCTGGGGCGACGAGACACGAAGGAGCCGCGGAAGCTCGGGATCGCGCAGAAGGTGCAGCGCCGGTCACAGCCGCTGGCCAGCTTGAGCGGCGCCCACGGAGCGTCGTCGAGGCGGGCACGGACCGCGGAGAAGTCCTTGATCGTGCCACCGACCATGCCGGTGACCTCGGCGCCCATACCGGGCACCGAGATGGTGGAGGCGTCGCGCTCGACCGGGCTGATCGGGAGCAGCAGGCGTCGGTCCGCTGGGGTGTGGGCGTGGTGCGTCTCGCCGGCGACGATGGCGCGCAGCTTGGACGCGATGTCGGGGTAGTCGTCGAACCCGAGGACCGCGTCCGCCTCGGGCAGGGAGTCGGCAAGCTCCTTGCCGTAGCGCTCGGCCATGCAGCCGACCGCGACGACGGCCTGGGCCTTCCCGGACTCCTTGAGGTCCGCGGCCTCCAGCAGCGTGTCGACCGAGTCCTTCTTCGCCTGCTCGACGAAGCCGCAGGTGTTGACCACGACGGTGTCGGCCTCGGACGGGTCGGAGACGAGCCGGAACCCGCCGGCCTGGAGTCGACCGGCGAGCTCCTCGGAGTCGACCTCGTTACGGGTGCACCCGAGGGTCACCATGGCCACGGAGAGGAGCTGCTCAGTCATCGCCTCTGAGTATGAGGGTCGGGTGGCCGGGAACGGAAAAACTCACCCGGGACAGCGTCGATCTGCCGCAGCAGAGTGCCGTCTCGGGTGAGTTTTCCGAAGGTCGCGCTCAGTCAGCGGTGTACGTCTTCTGCGCCGCCTGGCCCGTAGAGCCGATCGCCTTGGGCTTGCTGCCCTTGACCGAGACCATGAGCGAGCCGTCGGTCGTCTGGACCCGCACCGGCGGGGATGCCTTGAGGGTCTTGCTCTGGCCGAAGGCCAGGTCGCCGTTGAAGACCACGGTGCCCGAGCCGTCGCGCACGACGACCTGAGCGCCCCCACCGGCGGCGGAGAGGACCACCGGGACCGGCGCCTGTGACTTGCCGTAGGGGTTGCTGGTGCCGGCCGAGCCGCTGTCCAGACTGATCTGCGGAGCGGGCGACGCGGGCGAGCCGGCCATCACCAGCCGGGCCACCGACCAGACCAGGACGACGCCCATCACCGCGGCGACCAGCACCGACCAGTTGGGACCACCGCGCATGCTGCGCAGGCCGCCGCCGTGGCTGCTCGCCAGCTCCGCCTGGAACACCGCCCGCGGGTCGACCGGGGCGTGCGCATAGGTGGCGTCGTACTCGGCGAGGAGCGGGGTCGCGTCCACACCCAGCACGCGTGCGAGGGTGCGCAGGTGGCCACGGGCGTAGAAGTCGCCGCCGCACGGCGTGAAGTCGTCGACCTCGATCGACTCGATCACGTGCGGACGGATCCGGGTGCGGTCGGCGAGCTGGTCGACGCTCAGGCCGACGCGCTCACGGGCAGCAGCCAGCTTCGGGCCGATGACCGGGTTCTCCGCCGGGATGATGCCGGAGTCGGTCAGGTCGTCGAAGACGACCTGAGTCTCGGCGTCCGGCGTCACCCGCACCAGCTGGGTGATCTCAGGGTGCTGCGCCGCGGCGGGCGTCTCCATCGCCGCAAGCGAGTCGTTGCCGACGACCTCGGCCCGGACGGCCAGCGTCGGTGCGCGCAGCGGGCTCGGTGTCGGGCTGGGGCGCAGCACCGGGACGGTCGGCTCCGGACCGGAGGTCAGCGGCTGAGCCTGGCCGGCCGGTGACACCTCCTCGGGGCCAGCGAGCTGGTCCTGGACAGCGGGCCGTTCGGCGGTGTCGGTCAGGTCGGAGACGTCGCCCTCGTCCTGCACCAGGTCGGGCTCGATCTCGACGATGTCGACCTCGGCCGGCGCCAGCGCGAGCAGGGTGTCGGTCAGGCCGTCCTCGGCGCCGGAGACCGACGTCCCCAGCCCGAGCGGTACGGCGTAGGGCACGCCGTACAGACGCTCGGAGAGCCGACCGAGCTTCAGCGCGATGCCGTCGAGCCCCTCGAACTGCGCAGCGTTGTCGACCGGCAGGACGCTCAGTCGGCCATCACGCCACCAGCCCAGCGGACCGGCCGGGCGCGGCTGGTGCTCGACCTCGTCGATGTCGCCCCACGGCAGCCCGCGCCAGGTGCGGCCGAGCCGCATCCGTACGCCCTGGTCGTCCACGACTGCGAGCGGCGTGCGCGCGTCCCAGGCGAGCCAGGCGTGGGCCAGGCCAAGCAGGAGCAGCAGCGCGCCCACGACGACGGAGCCGCCGCCGCGCATGACGAAGCCGACACCGAGCAGCAGCGCGACCACTGCGATCGCGGCCGCGAGGCGGGTGTTGCGTCGTACCTCGACCATCACATCTCTCCCTGAATGGTGGCGATCACGCTGTCGATCTCGTCGGGCTTGACGAGAACGTCTCGGGCCTTCGAGCCCTCGGAGGGGCCGACCACGCCGCGGCTCTCCATGATGTCCATGAGTCGTCCGGCCTTGGCGAAGCCGACACGCAGCTTGCGCTGCAGCATCGACGTCGAGCCGAACTGCGTGGAGACGACCAGCTCGATGGCCTGGACCACGAGGTCGAGGTCGTCGCCGATGTCGTCGTCGAGCACCCGCTTGGACTCCGCCGGTGCGGTGACGTCCTCGCGGTAGCTCGGCTCGAGCTGGGCCTTGACATGCTTGACGACGTCCTCGATCTCCTTGTCGCCGACCCACGAGCCCTGCACACGGATCGGCTTGGAGGCGCCCATCGGCAGGAACAGGCCGTCACCCTGACCGACCAGCTTCTCCGCACCCGGCTGGTCGAGCACGACGCGGGAGTCGGCCAGCGACGAGGTGGCGAAGGCGAGCCGCGAGGGCACGTTCGCCTTGATCAGACCGGTGACGACGTCGACCGACGGCCGCTGCGTCGCCAGGATCAGGTGGATGCCTGCTGCACGGGCGAGCTGGGTGATCCGGACGACCGAGGACTCGACGTCACGCGGGGCGACCATCATCAGATCGGCAAGCTCGTCGATGACCACCAGCAGATAGGGGTACGGCGAGAGCTCGCGCTCGCTGTTCTCCGGCACCTCGACCTTGCCGGCACGGACCGCCTTGTTGAAGTCGTCGATGTGCCGGAAGCCGAAGTTGGCCAGGTCGTCGTACCGCATGTCCATCTCGCGGCAGACCCACTCGAGCGCCTCGGCGGCCTTCTTGGGGTTCGTGATGATCGGCGTGATCAGGTGCGGCACGCCCTCGTACGAGGTCAGCTCGACCCGCTTGGGGTCGACCATGATCATCCGCACCTCGTCGGGCGTGGCACGCATCAGGATCGAGGTGATCATGCTGTTGATGAAGCTCGACTTACCCGAGCCCGTGGCACCGGCGACCAGGAGGTGCGGCATCTTGGCGAGGTTCGCAACCACGAAGCCGCCCTCGACGTCCTTGCCGAGACCGACGACCATCGGGTGGGTGTTGTTGCGCGCCGCGTTGGAGCGCAGCACGTCGCCGAGGGAGACGATCTCCTTGTCCGGGTTCGGGATCTCGACACCGACGGCGGACTTGCCAGGGATCGGGCTCAGGATCCGCACGTCGGCGCTGGCCACGGCGTAGGCGATGTTCTTCTGGATGCCCAGGATCTTCTCGACCTTCACACCGGTGCCGACCTCGACGACGTAGCGCGTGACCGTCGGCCCGCGGGTGTAGTCCGTGACACGCGCGTCGATGTTGAACTCGTCGAGCACCTGCTGCAACCGGCTCACGATCTTGTCGCTGGCCTCGGTACGCGCCTGGTGCGCGTCGCCGGCCTTGAGCGCCGAGCTGTCGGGCAAGGTGTAGGTGACGTCGCCGGAGAGCATGAGCTGCTCCACCCGCTGCGGGAGCTGGGCGTGCGGCGGCGGCTCCAACTCACCCTTCTCCTCGGCTCGCGCAGCAGGCTTCGCCGCCGGCGGCGTCGGAACAGAGGCCTGACCGGGGATCTTCTTCAACCGCGGGTTGGTGCGTTCGCGCGGATCGGTGTCGTCGTCCTCCAGGTCGAAGACACCGGTGCCGGTCGACTCCCCCGGCGCGTCGAACAGGTCGATGCCGACGTCCTGGCCACCGAGCGCGTCGACGCTGCTGTACTCCTGAGCGAGGTCGAGCGCGTCACGGTCACGAGCCTCGGCCTTCTTGCCGCGCTTCTTCTTGGCCTTCGACTGTTCGGCCGGTCGTTCCTCGATGACGGGGGTGTCGTAGGCCGGCACCTCGATGCGGCTGTCGGTCTCGTCGACGAACAGCTTGTTGGAGCGCCGGCGACGTGGCTGGCCCTCGTCGTACAGGTCCTCGTAGTCGTCGTGGTCGTGGTGCACGCCCAGCGCACGGTCGCGGAACTCGGCCAGGCGGGTCGGCACCATGTAGAGCGGCGTGGAGGTGACGACCAGGAGGCCGAAGAACGCCAGTAATGCCAGCACCGGCACCACGAGGTAGTTGGAGCGCAGCAGGTCGAGCAGGAGGCTCGCCGTGACGTAGCCGATCGCGCCGCCGGCCGACTGCAGGTCGGTCGAGTCGCCGTTGACCGGCTGCGGGTTGCCGTTGGCGATCTGCACGATCCCCAGTACGCCGAGGGCGAGCGCCGACCAACCGACGACCTGGCGGCCCACCGGGCCACCCTTGAGCGGGTCACGCATGGTGCGTACGGCGAGGTAGACCAGGCCGAGCGGCACCAGCCAGCCGACCTTGCCGACGGTGCCGGCCACCGCGATCCGGGTGACGTGGAAGACCTCACCGCTGAGCTGGAACCACACCGCGGCGGCGACCACCAGCGAGGCCGCGAGCAGGAACAGGCCGACGCCGTCGCGGCGGTGCTCGGGCTCCAGGTCGCGGGCGGTGTGGCCGACGCTGCGCGCGACGGCACCGGCACCACGGGCAATGCCCATCCAGATCGTCACGATCAGCCGAGCGATCCCGTCGAAGAGGCTCGCGACCGGACCGCGGCCATTGCGGACGGCACGGGGTGCCGGCCGTGCCGCGGGGCGGCGCGCAGAGCTCTTGCCCCTGGCCGCAGGCTTGCGGGCAGGAGCCTTCGCGGCAGCACGGGAAGTAGTGCCGGTACTCCGGGGGCGCGGTCCGGTGCCAGTCGAGGACGACGTGCTGCTGTTCCGCGAACCCGGCGGGGAAGACGTACGGGTCGCCATGAGCCCCACCCTATTTGGTGATCACACCCGTCACACGCACCACAGGAG
>Ga0164242_10001569_pt1 | contig 27124 bp, 32 predicted proteins | sample OricomgcompostMG_FD_108783 | JGI IMG/M metagenome (GOLD analysis project Ga0164242, IMG submission 108783) | Miracle-Growth compost microbial communities from Emeryville, California, USA - Original compost - Miracle growth compost (MG) ...
ACGAGGTCACAGGTCCGCCACGAACTCCACACTTCCGTCGGAGGTCCGGCCGGGAGAGCCTTTCTGAAGGCCCTTTCCGTGACGAAGACGCCGGGAACGTGACGAAGCACGGGGAGAGACGCCGGGAACGTCACCGCTCCTCATGAGTCTTCTGCCCTGGTCAAGGGGTCGGAGACGCGCTGCGTGGATTTGGGGTCCTATAGGACCCCCAAACCATGGTCACGTGTCTGCAACGTCTGAAGAAGACAGGACGACCTGTGACGTTCTCCGGGTCTTCGTGCCCTACCTGTGACGCCCCGCACCCCCGGCCATCTCGACCACGACCACAGCCTGCCGGAGGGTCGTGGTCGAGATGGCCGCGTCCCTTGCCCGTGCCATTCAACCCCTCCGGGCGCAGGCTCCTCGCCGTCGCGGAATCAGTCATCTAGGGCTTGCCCGGCGCGACGGTCCAGCCGATGATCAGCACGATGAACCCGATCGCGCCGAGGGCGAAGCCCGAGTACTGCAGCAGGTTAGCGATCCGCGGCGGCTCGGCGGCGGCGACGTGTTCGCCGCGACGTTCGCGGACGTAGCGCTCGTCTCGGTGGTCTTCCTCGAGACGGCGCTTGATCAGCGACCCGGCGATCGCGGCGAGGACGCCGAGGATCAGCACGATCGCGCCGATCGTGTAGAGACTGTGGGCCGAGTCGAGGGATTCATGGACCATCGCCGGCGACTCTAGCCGCCGGCGATGGTCGTCGCTCTTTCTACGCCTCTACTTCTTGGTCGGCTTCTGCAGCACCGCGTCGATCGTCCGGTAGCCGGTGCAGTTGGCGTGGGACGTCGACAGTTCGCCCTGGAAGCGGCCCTGGAAGATGCTGCCGCTCAGGGTCACCGTCCATTCTTCGGGGCCGCTGGTTTTGGTGACGCCGAAGACCGTGCCGTCGGGCGCGATCTTCGCGTTGCGCAGGCGGGCGGGGACTTCGAGTTTCACGTCCTGCGCCTTGGTCGGCCCTTTACAGGTCGTTTCGGCTTCGACGTTCAGGTTGCGGAGCACCGTCCCGTTGCTCGTCACCTTGAATTCGATCGGCCATTCTTCCCGTTCTTTCTTGCTCGCGGCGACATAGTTGCCGTCTTCGGCGGCGCCGGTGACGCGCTGCTTGGTCGGCTTGCGGACCACCTTCGCCACCGCTTCGAGCCCCTGCGGCACGACGCCACCGAGGACCAGCGGCCGGAACGTGTGCCGGCCCGCCCTCTTCGCCTTGATGAAGAAGGCGTTTTCGCCGCCGTTGGAGCCCGGCGCTTCGGCGACCGTCTTCCAGGCGCCGTTTTCCCATTCCTGCAGCTGCACGACGGCGCCGCCGAGTTCGGCTTCGTAGGCGAAACCGATCTTGGTCAGGTACCCGGCGAAGACCTGTTCGCGGAAGATCAGTTCCGGTTCTTCGATGTAGGGAGTGACCATGAAGGAGTGGATCGGGCCGACTTCTACCCCGTTTTCGCCGAGCGCCGATTCGCGGTAGACCTGCCAGTAGATGCGGCCTTCGTAGAGTGCCGCCGGGATCGGTTTGGTCGGCAATTCGAGTTCCGACTTGCACTGGGCGGCGGAGCCTTTGATCGCTTCCGATCCGCCTTCGCCCGCTTCGCCGAAGCCGGCGGTACCGAGCTGGCCGAATCTGTCGGTGGTGAACGAGGTGGAGAAGTGGACGCCGTATTCTTCGGCGCCGCCCATGACCGGCGGTTCGCGTTCGACGACTTCTTCTTCTTCTGGTTCTTCAGGGAATTCGACGCCTTCTTCTTCTTCTTTTTCCCGTTCTTCCAGTTCTTCTAATTCTTCTACTTCCCGTTCCGCGCGTTCTTTTCTTTCTTTCGTGGTTTCTTCGACCGCTTCTTCTTCCGGTTCGATCACTTCGCCTTCTTCGGAGACGAATTCCGGACAGGTGAAGGTGACCGAGAGCGGTTCGGCGCTCGCCTGGACGCCGGCGTTCTCGCTCGGCGTCAGCGGTTCGATCGGCGGGCTGGTCGCCGTGGTCGCCTCGGCCGAGCCCACTGCCAGGACCAGCCCGGCGAGCGCCGCTAACGCGGCGAGTAGAGGAACAAGATGGGAGAAACTGCGCGGACGGATTTTCATTTTCAAAAGATAGAGCTGTTGACCACAAAGTTCAATTGTTGATCAATCGTCTTCAGGACCGGGCGCGGCCGTCGCCGTGAGGCCGAGGAGAACCAGGATCCGGCAGGGAGCGCCGCGTCAGAAGTCCTTGTCGGCCGCGCCCGACTCGCTCGCAGGCGCGGTCGACATCACGTTGCCGGCGCGGTCGTAGGGGGTCGCGGCCGGCGTCCAGACCATCGTCCCGGCCGCGCCGGCGGTCGCCCGCCCGACCAGGATACTTTCGGCGGAGTAGAAGCCGAGCGTGACGGTCACCGTGTTGCCGGTCATCGTCATCGACGACGGCGTGCCGGTGGCACCGAAGTAGATCGACCCGCCGAGCGCGCCGCCGAGCAGGCTGGTCACGTATTCGCCGCCGCCCATGTCCACGGTGCCGAGCGGCAGGACGCCGCTGTTGGCGGCGTTGTCGACGACCAGTTCGTCGTCACCGGTCGGCAGCCCGAGGAGGCCGTTGTCGATCATGCGGACGACGACGTTGGTGGCCGAGCCGTTCCAGCCGGCGAGGATCGATTCGGGCTCGATCGGCTCGCTGAAGGTGAAGGTGATCGAGTCCTTTTCCTCGGCGCGGCCGGCGGTGCCGCCACCGTTGGCGGTCTGGACGTCGGTTGCTCTCGGGACGGTGTCGTCGACGGTCACGTTGCCCGGGAGGGTGCGGGAGTTGCCGGCCTTGTCGGTCGCGGTGACGGTGAATCCCTTCGTCCCTTCACCCAGTACGGCCGCGGCGGTCAGCGCGGCGGACCGGTACGTGTAGGAGACCCCGCCGGCGGTGTAGGTACCGAAGACCAGCGGCACGGAGGTCTGTCCGGCGGTGACCGATTCGACGTCGGCTTTCACCGTGGCGAGGCCGCTGGCCGGGTTGCCGGTGTCGGCGGCGACGTTGGCGTAGACGTAGTAGGTGCCGCCCTGCTTGATGAACCCGGTGACGCCGCCGCCGGCCTTGCCGATCGCGGCCGCGCCGATCGCGGGAGCGGTGAAGTCGGCCGCCGCGGTGACGATGTCGCCTTCGTTCTGGGCGCGGGCGCCGAACGCACCCAGCGCCGCCGGGATCGCGACCAAGGCGATCACGCCGACGGCGACGAGGACGGCGGCGCCCTTCGCGGTCCGGCTAGCCGACGCCACCGACCGGGCCTCCGTCCTCGGGTCGCCCGCGCGGTCGCCAGATTCGCACCAGCTCCTCGGCCGCGATCAGGAGCAGCGGGAGGCCGACGAGGAGGAGCCAGCCGAGCCGCGAGTGGGCGAGGACCGCGACGTGGCCGACCCACGGGACCGTGTACCAGACGCGGCCGATCTGGCCGCCGGCGTCGACCCGCCAGTGCTCCCTGGTGTTGTTCGCGTCGCCCTGGGTGGTGAACCACATGTGTGAGTCGTGGCGGTGGATCTTCACCACCCGGTGGGTCAGCAGTTTCTGCTGGTCTTCGGGGTCGCGGAAGGTGACGATGTCGCCGACCTTGGCTTCGCTCGGCCGGATCTCCTGGTCGACCACCACGTCGCCGGGGGAGATCGTCGGTTCCATCGAGCCCGAGAGGTCGGTGTGTGGGTGGTCGCCGAGCGCCAGCGGGCCGGCGACGAGGAGCGCCAACGCGGCGCCGGCGATCACGAACACCCAGACCAGCGCGTTCGCCAGCCGGCGCGCGATCGATCGCGACCGGGGCACGGGCGCTCCTCCTTCTCCGCTTTGGCCTTGTCTTCCCGTCGGGCGCTCAGGCCGTTACTGGTTCTGGGCTTCCCAGCGGATGACGTGCGCGTCGGTCGATTTGCCCTGCGCCGCTTCCGGTGCACTCGCCGACAGGGTGGCCGTGACCCGGTAGACGACCGAGCTCCCTTCTTCCCAGGCCGTCGCGCTTGCCGGGTTGGTGGTGATGCCGGTGGCGAACGATTTGTGTTCGCCGGCGAAGGCCGAGAGCGTGCCTTCGTAGACGGTCGCGCCGGAGGCCGCCGGGGTGAATTGGGCGCAGCTCGGGAAGGTCGAGCTCACCTGCGATCCGGCTTCCACCTTCAAGTTCACATAAGGCCCGAGTTCACCGATCGTCGAGGGGGTGAAAAGCTTCACCGTCGCGGGCAGGGAGCCGGTGTAGGTCACCTTGATGCAAGACGTTTCCGAGTCACCGGGCTTGGCCCCCGTGATCGCGTAGAGGGCGGCGCCGCCGTCGTTGTCCGCGAGTTCCACCGTACCCGCGGTGATCACGTTCCCCGGGTTGTCGGTCGCGCTCGAGAACGCTGAAAACACGCCGGCCCCGGCGATGCAGGCAACGATGCCCAGCACCAGGAGCGTGCGCAGTACCTTCGATCGGTTGCTCATCACAACCCCTCTCCGAGGGCGCACAACCCTCATCGCTGTCTGACCACCCGGTCATCGACAGCGAGTTTGAGAAAAGGGTATGAACGGCGTTTGGATTCCGCCGAGTGGATGAAGCCGCCTACTCGGGCTTCAGCGGAATCTCGAAGAGGCTCTGGAAGCTGACCACGCGGAACGGATTCTCATCGCCGTCGCGCATCCGCTCGCTGGCGGCTTCCTGGATCTCGAAGATCCGGTCGTACAGCTCCATGTAGGCGGCGGTCGCTTCGTTCCACCCTTCCTCGTCGACGTTGAAGGCGAGGCGGGTGAGGTGGTGGTCAGGACGTTCGAGAAAGGTCCCCTCCTCGAGCGAGTGTGCGGCGTTGGCGGCGTGGATCGAGAGGATCGTTTCGGCGACGACCCGGCGCTCCTCCTCGCTGAAGGCCTCTTCCTGCTCATTGCTCACGATCGGCAACTGCACGGCCCGGTAGAAGTGCTCGACCGCACCGCGGACCGGCCGGTTGCGGATTTCTTCGATCAGGTTCGCATCGGCGAGCGCGTTGACGTGGTAGCCGACCTTGCTCACGTCGAGATGGAGCTGGCGCGCGATTTCGGCGGGGCTGGCGACACGCTCCGCCAGGATCACCAGGCACTTGCTGCGGATCGGATGGGCGACCGCCGCCGCCAAGGTGGTTTCGAGTCGTTTCTTTTTCTTCGTCGTCGCGGCCATTGGACCCGCTCTCCTCAAGTGGTTTAACAGCCCAGACCATATCGAGGAATCCGACCGACGAAGCGGCTTTATGCACGGTTTCGTCAAAGCTTTTGAAACGCGTCACGCAAAAGCGCAGGTCGCCACCGCGACACAGCGCAGTTCGTAAAAGGGAGGGGGTGACGTAATGAAGTTGTCCGCGATGACGGCGCAGATCCCGGCGGGGTCGATCTCCAAGGGCCAGTAGCGGTGGGCGGCCGGCGCCGGCTCCTCAGCTTGGAGGGAGCCGGCGCCGTTGTCCCCCGCCTAGGACTATCGGCCCGAGGATTCGATGAATTTGACGGTGTTGGAGATGCCGGCGGGCCACTGCCCGTTGCCGTCGTATGCGGCGTACAGGTGGTGGACCCCCGGGGACAGCCTCCCGGGGCGCAGGAGCAGGAAGGCGGTGCCTTCCACCAGTGGCGCGGTCCCGACCAGGTGGCCGTCCGATTCGTAGAACTCGACTTTGCCCGTCGCGAGCGCCGGCATCGTCGCCGTCAGCATCGGCGGCAGTCCGCCCGGCACGGCCCCTCGCAGCGTCAGGATCATGAGGTTCGTCCATCTGATCGTGACCCGGCCGTTCCCGTCGAAGGTGCGAAGGCTGGAGACGTCGGGCGACAGGAGCGTCCCGATCGAGCTCGAGCCCGGACCACCGCCGCCGGCGCCGCCCGTGGCGTCGCTGGAGCCGCCGGCACCACCGCGGCGCACCCCGCCGCCACCGCCGCCGGCGCCCGCGCGCTTGCCGTCCTGGGCCTGGTTGCTGTCGCTGTCCGGCGCGACCAGCCCGGGCTCGCCGCCGGAGCCGCCACCCTTGCCGTCGCCGGAGCGTCCCCACGTCGGCGTGCTCCCGGCGCTGCCGCCGGTCCCACCGCGGTCATTTTCGCCGCTTCCGAAGCCACCGCCACCGCCGCCACCGCCGGCGACCACCAGCTGCTTGTCGCCGTCGAGGATCGCCGTGGCGCCGCCGCCTCCGCCGCCGCCGTAACCGCCGGCGTCGCCGCCCCGGCCGCCCTTGCCGGTCGCCCCCCATCCGCCCTCGCCGCCGATGCCGCGAACGCCGTCGCCTCCGTGGCCGCCAACGCCGATCGTCAGCACGTCACCGGCGTGAACCGGTAGCGAGCCGACGATCCGCGCACCCTGGCCGCCCGCCGCCGTATGCTTCACCCAGCAGGCGTAAGGCCCGGACGGGATGCAGAAGTAGTATTTCGTCCATCCGCCCGACGCGCCGACGACTTCGACTTCGGCCTGGGTGATGCCGTCCGGCACCGTGACCTTCTCAGGATGCCCGGTGTAGTCGAACGTCAGGTCCGGGTCCGAGTTCACGTGGACCGCCTGATGCGACGGCCGCGCGGCGAAGGAAGGCGTACCGGCCCACAATGCGCTCGCTACGGCCGTCGCGAGCAGGAGCGACATGAACCCCAGTCGCCACGCCTTCGCGCCGCCCCGAGCGGACCCGCGCGCTCGAAATCTCGCCTTCTCACCCACGCAAACCCCCTCGATCGCTCGACCGCTTAAAGATCCGTTCCTAACGCGAGGGGAAATTACCCCATGCGAGCGGGGGCCGAGGGCGATGGGAGGGGGATGCCGGAGGAGGGACTCGAACCCCCGACACGCGGATTATGATTCCGCGCCGCAGCTTGCGGCTGTTTCCGCCTGTTGCGCGTAATCCGTATTGCAGAGCCGTTTGGCGACTCTACGCCGCCGCCGCGACTGCGGGCTTTTCCGTCCCTCTCCTTGACCCGGCCTTGACCCGAGGCGGCGAAAGCTCAAGACCGTCACCAACGCCCTCGTCAAGCAGGTGGACGTAGGTCCGCAGCGTGAAGCCGGGATCGGCGTGGCCCAGCCACTCTTGGACCTGCTTGATGTTGCGACCCTTGGCGAACAGGAGGGAGGCGCAGGTGTGGCGCAGCGTGTGGAACGAGACGGCCGAGCGAACCCGCACCTCAGGTCGTCCATCCTTCCCTTCCGCCTCGTACTCGACCTTGAGGCCAAGCCCGATCGCCGCCGGGGCGAGGATCCGCCGGTAGACGTTCGCAGGTAGAAGCTCCGTCCCGGCCTTGGAGGCGAAGACGGGTGATTTGTCACCCCCGTAGTGGTCGCGACGATGGCCGAGCAGAAGCTCCACCATTGCGGGGGAGAGGGGCACGTCCCGTTTGCCGCGCTTGCTCTTGAGCTTCTTGCGCCGTCCCTTGTAGAGCTGTTCGCGGACCTTGACGCGCCGTTTGTCGCCGGTCAGCACCAGATGCTCCCACCGTAGGCCCACCGCCTCAGAGATACGCAAGCCGGTCACCGCGAGGAATTCAAAGAACAGCCGCCAGTCGGCAGGGACCGCCGCCAGAAGCAAGTGCAACTCCTCCTCGGTGATCGCCTTGGCTTTCTCGTCCTCGGGCTCGTCGCTCTCAGGGCCGGCCGGGATGCGGACGCCAAGGCAGGGGTTGACTCGTACCAGCCCGTCGTCAACCGCCGTGGCGAAGAGGACCGACAATGCAGCGCGGAGCTTCTTGATCTGGGACGTAGAGCAGCCGGCAGCGCGCATCGCCCCGAGTAGTTCGCGCACGTCGGCCGATTCGATCTCAGCCAGTTTCCAACCGGCCCAGCGGTCGAGCGCGTGGGCGCGGATCGGACGCTCGTACTCGGGTCGGGTGGTATCCGAGAAACCTCGGACCGTACGACCGCTGTAGCTCTTGATCCAACCCTCGAAGAAGGGGCCGAAGCGAATCTTGGAGGCGGGGCGCCGGTCGCCTGCGTCCCGTTCGCCCTTACGCTCGCGAGCTTCGCCGAGAGTGGCGAACGTCTCCGTCGTCTGCTTGCCACGATGTTCCGAGACGACAACGTAGGGGCAGTTGCAACGCCCTTTCCCGACGCACCCCTTTCCGTGGCGCCGGTAAATACCGGGGGTCGCGGTTTTCGTCAGCTTCGCCATGTGATCTCCGTTCTTCGCCTGCTTCGATGATGCTTCACCGTCCGGCGTCCCAGGTCGGCCTGAACTTCTCCTCCGCCCTCGCCCGCCGGCATTGACAACCGCCGAAGCGCACCGGACGGAAGCGGCCGGAACCCGAGCCGCAGGCGAGGGCCGTCAGGAGCCTCGGCGCAGCCGAGGCTTGAAGGCCGCGACGCCGGTGCCACCATGCGCGGTCGCCGATGTCGTCCGGCGCCCATCCCGCCGAACCCGGTCAGGTGCGCAGTCCGCCGCCGCGCAGCAGCCATTGGTCAAGCTCCGAGCGTTTGGCGATCAGCGCGGAGCCGTCACGGTGGATCGGGATGCGATGGGCCGACGCCAGCGCGTAGACCCGTGAGCGAGGGCAGTCGATGTAGGCGGCGATCTTGTCGGCGCCGCGCAGCCAGGCGTCCTCCTGTGGGGCGGCCTGCCGCTCGGCGATCAGGTCCGCCGCCCTGCGGGCGACCTGCTCCACGAACTCGTCCCCGAGGTCGATGGCGAAGGCATTCATGCCGGAACCACGCCGATCCCTACGAACTCCGCGCCGGCGACGGACGGGCCGTCCGGCAGGTTGTACGTGACAAAGACCATCACCCACACAGGGCCGACCGGCGCCGCCGGACACGAATTCCTCGGACAGGTGAACGACATCGGTGAGGCTCCGTCGCCGTCCCGCCACCCGTGTCGCGCTCCGGCCGCCGTCGCCCACCGGCCCGACGAAACCCAGCTGCCCCCGGCACCGACCTCGGCGGCCTTTCCTGCTCAAGGTCATCGACTCACCCATCCCTGCCGCGCCGACCCCGCAGCCGTCGACCTCGCCAGCCGCCCCGGCTCCGTCCCGCTCCTCGTCCCCATCGCCCCTGATCCTGCTCCCGAACACGCTCTGCGGCCTGGTCCTGGGTCCCGTCAAGCTCCGCTCCCACCCTGGGGTCCTGGGTCTTTCAGATCCCAGACCATCTACAGATGTCAGGTCGAGGAAGGGGGTCACCGGACGCGAAGCGGGTGGTGACCCCCTTCCTCGCCCCCCGAAACCCCTGCAAACCGCAATTGTCACGGGACCCAGGACCAGGCCGCAGAGCGTGGCGCCTATGGTGTCACGGCCAAATCGGCCCGATTTCGGGGGGGTCGTGACAGCCTGAGGTTGTCACGGTCGATCGAGCCGATCTCGGGGCGGTCGACCAGCCGGCGGGGCGTGACGGCCTGAGGCTGTCACGGGGTCCCCCTCACGATCGTCCGTCGCAGGCCGTCGCCGCCGAAGGTGAAGGTCCCGACCGTCTCGGGGCCGGGGACCCAGTCGATCCCGTCGAGGAGTTCCCCCGGCGGGACCGCCATCGCCCCGGCCAGCCGGACCAACGTGTCGATCCGGCAGACCCGTTCGCCCTTCTCCAGCAGGCCGATCTCGGTGCGGTGGAGCGAGGCCCGCCTGCCCAACTGCTCCTGGGAGAGGTCTTCGCGTTTACGGACGCGGCGCAGGTTCTTGCCGAAGCGCTCGGCCAGGGCGAGCACCTGCTCGCGCTCAGGCATCCTCGCCTCCGTCCGGCGGGGCGACGACCAGGCCGCCGGAGACGGCCTCGATTGGCTCCCAGCCGATCCCGTCGAGGAGGTCATTCGGGGTTGCCGCGAGACTCCCGGCCAGCTTCACCAGCGTTTCGACCCGTGGCATCCGCCGGCCGCCCTCCAGCAGGCTGATCTGCGTCCGGTGCATGTCGGCCCGGAAGGCGAGCGCCTCCTGGGAGAGGTCGGCCTCGTCGCGCAGTCGCCGCAGGTTCGCGGCGAAGCGCTCGGAGGGGCGGCTAGCCATCGTCGGCCCCGACCGGGTCGGCGGAGGTCTGTCCGGCGATCTCTTGTCCGATCCCCTCAAGCAGCTGACAGGGCGAGAGGTCGAGGGCGGCGCAGATCCGGATCAGGGTGTGGAGCCTCGGCATCCGACGCCCGTTCTCGATCAGGGTCATCTGGGTCCGGTGGACCGGCGCGTTGCGTGCCACCTCTTCCTGGGTCAGGTCGAGATAGCGGCGACGGCGCCTGATCCGACGCCCGACCTGCCGGGTGACCTCGGCCGCGAACCCGTCCATCAGCCGAGCTGGAAGCCGAGGTCCGCCATCAGGCGGACCGGCCTGACAGGGACGAGCAGGTCGCCCTGCCGGCGGATCAGGCCACCGGCGAAGAGGGCGCGGACCGCGATTTCGAAGGCGTCGGATTCGGGCCAGTCCTCGCGGTCGCGGACGCGGTCGACGCGGGCCTCGTCGTAGGTCATCAGCGCCGGGAACTCGTCCAGCAGGTTGTCGAGGACCCAGGCCTGTTCCTCTTCGTGAGAAGGACGACGGCCCGGTTTGTGGTGCCAGTAGGGACGGTCCTCGCCCTCGGACTTATCTTGTGGGTGCATGGGAGTTCGCGCTCCTTTGCCATGCCCCCGGACGTTCCAGCGTCGCGGGGGCGCTTTTTTGTCTGCGCCGTCGAGAGTAGCAGCTAGCTTCTAGAAAATCTAGAAACTCTATTTGCCTTCGATAATTTGCCCGATCCGACTGAGATGTAGGCCAACCTCCTCGGATATCTCACGAAGTGAAAGCCCTTCCCGCTGGGCGTGCGCGAAGGCTTCGCGGCGTGCCTCGCGCGTCGCGACAGTGTCAACCTCATACCGTTCCTGGGCGGCGCGGACGGAGGCGCGCAGAGAGTCCTTCGGATCGGCGGGCACAGTGAAGGGAGACTATTCGGGGGACGAATAGCGCGACGTTCAGCCCAGAAGGCCGGTCGAGCGATACTCAGTGCTCGTAGTCTTGCCGCGCTGCTCAAGGGCCCCAAGCTCGACTAGTTGGGTCAGACGCCGGTTAACCGTTCGCTCGCTTTGGCCGCAGCGCTCTGCCGCCGCGCGTTTGAGACCGCCGGAAGGGGTCCAGCGCAGCGAAAGGGCAAGGATCGCGGCGGTCATCTCGTCCCCAACTCCGGCCTGCTCGCGGGCCGTGTCGATTTGTGGTGCGAAGCCGATCGCAAGCAGCCGCTCGATCCGAGTCAGTTGAACTTCAAGCTGCTCCAATCGGCCTTGGTCAGTGTGCTCGGTGTTTATTCTGAACCTCCCCAGAACTCGATTTCGGCGGCCACGGAGGGCGAGCCTTGCGTTTCTGTTGGCTGACAGTGTTCGCGGTCGTGCCGAGCAGTTCGGCGATGCGCGTCGGGGCCAGGCCGAGCTTCGACAGGTCATGGACCATCGCGCCCTGAGGCGCGCCTTGGTAGCGGAGGGCCAATGCGATAACTCGGACCAACTCGTCAATGCTGCCGGGCGCGACGGCTGGCGCCTCCTTCTGGCTGGGCGGCGTCACGCGATCATCCGAGCAGGTGGAGAAGATCGCCCAGCCCAAGCGAGATCGCCGTGGTGAGGAAACTGCCGAGGCCGCTCACTGCGACTTTTTCGGTGAACTCGCGAATGCGGGATGCCTCCGGCGCGATCTCTTTGCCCGCCTCGAGGACGGCGGCCTTCGCCTCCTCCAGGCTGAGCTTTCCTTGCTCTTCGATTGAGGCGCCGATCGCGCGGGCCGCGCTCTGATCCCACTCGCCGCCGAGCCCGGCGGCGACGAGCGCGCCGAGCACGGTGGTCAGCTCGCCGGAGGTGCTCTGCGAGTTGACTTGAAGTTGGGTTCCGGGCCCGACGTTTAGCGGACTGTTCTGAAAGTTGGCGCCCGCACCAATATCGACGGTGTAACTGTCGCCGCTCTGCACGGTGATCTGGATTGAAGGGGGGACGACTTCCGCGGCGATCGGCGCGCCGCCGGCGACCCGATCTATCGCTGCGGCGAGATGCTCACGGGTTGCGCAGTTGCGGGAAAAGAACTCCGACGGGACAAGAGCGCTGAGCGTCGCCCCGTCGACCGAACCGTGATCGACCGCCGCCACTACCAGGTTCTTTCCAAGCCCCAATTCGTATTGCCATCCCTGGCGGTCGAACTCAAGTGCGAGGAGGCTTTCGAGGTCCGCTGGCGTCAACCGAGTCATTTTCGGCTCTTTCGGGGCTTTTTAGTTTTCGTCTCCGGCACGATCTGGTCATCGGCGAGTAACCATTCGCGCACTTTCCTCGTCAGGTTCAAGAGCTTTTGCGTCTCGGGCTCCTTGGCATACACGGTCGAGGCCCCATCGCTGACAATTACGATCATTCCGTGCTCGCTAACCATCTCGTTCATCCGTTTCGACACGGTCCCCTGGGTGATCTTGATGTCGTGATCGCCAAGGGCCTCAATGATGTTTTTCTGGGATCGTCTGCCGTCGACCAGCAGGTAAATCTGGCCTAGGATTGGCTTTTCCTTGACCGTGGAGCGAAGGACCTTGATTAGGTTGTCGCGCTCTGCCCGGGCCACCAGGCTGACCTTGCCCTCGATAGCCCCGAGCCTTGAGTGGATCGAAAGAAGATCAGCGTGGGTCGGATCGTTGGCCATCTACCCGACAGCCTCTCCCGGCGAGGCCTCCATCGGGATTCCGAGCGCCGTCAGGCTAACCAGATGTCTGATCTTTCGGTCATCTACCTCGTAGGCGATTCCGAGCTGACGCCATACAGTGGCCCAATTCGAGATCGACTGCCTGCTCACCCCGACCGCTTTTGCAACCTCCGGGCCGCTACGACTGCCGTCACAAAGCTCAAAGGCTTGCCGCTGCTCAGATTTCGGAAGAGCTGTCGAGATCGTCTGCCGAACCCTCGGCATCGCCGCCGCGCGGGTCCAGCGCAGCTGCTCTTCGGCGACCTCAAGAAGGGCGGTATCGACATCGCTCATCTTCTCGCACCTTTCTTCGGCGCCGGCGCCTCTTTTCCAGCGCGTTCGAGGCGCTTCTGGATCGTGCCGGGTTTCTCGTCGAGGATCGCCCCAATCTGGGCGTAAGACAGGCCCACCTCACGGAGTAGGCGGTCGGTGGGGATGCGGGGCGGCGGATTGCGTTCGGCGCGATCGGCGGCGGCGAGTACAGCAACGGCACGCAGCGCCACCTCGGAGTCGATTGCGTCGAGCACGCGCTCGCTCATTTCCCTTTCGCCTTTCCCTTTTTAGCGGGCGTCTTCGCGCGGCTGATCTTCATCCGTACCGCGTCTGGCTTCTTGCCGATCACTTCCGCAATCAGGCGGTAGTCGAGCCCAGCGGCGTCCAAGACCAGCTCGGTGTCGAGCTTCGGCTCAGGGTCGCGTTCGGCACGATCAGCGGCCAAGAGCGCCAAGATGCCGAGCAGCGCAGGATCGGGGGCCGCGGTTTCGTCTTTACCCGCCATGCAGAACCTCCTTAGATCTCAATCAATCCGGTAGTTCGATACTCGACGTGAGCCCCGCCGCCAGCGCGTTTGAGCAAGCCACGCTCCACTAGCTCGGCGATGCGCCGCTTCACGGTTGGCACGGAAGTCTTTGCTCTCTGCGCGACGGCTTTCTGCAACTCGCCAGCGCTCACCCATCCTTCGGACTCATCGAGGATCGTCTTCGAAATAGGGTCCGTCAGGATCGCATCACGTTCACTTTGGAGAGGCTCCCTGTGAGCGATACGCAGGAGCGAGATCAATAGATCCAGTTTTTCTTCGAGCGCAGAAATGTCTGATTGTGGAGACACTTAGGAACGCGACGATATAAGGGCCACCGGCGGAATCGCGGAGCAGCGAGCCGATCTGCCGACGAGGGCCAGCCGAGCGCCTCGGCGCTGCTTCCACATGGCGTCAGGTCGTCAGGCGCGACGAGATCAAACAGCGGCGATCGGGCTTGTCCGCTTAAGCACTTATCGTCCAAAATCTTGGAGGCGCAAATTGTCCAGGCCCTAGAAGCGGCTGGCCGGCTAACCACGCGACAACTGGCTACCCAGCTCGGCGCAGAGAGGGGTGCGGTCTATAGCTGCTGCAAACGCCTTGAAAAAGAGGGACGCCTCAGGTCTGAGCTCGTGAAGGCGCCCAAAAGAAGCGCCTTCTTTTTTCCTATGACCATGGAAGCCGTGACCGCGGAGACCTACGAGCGGATCGAACGTCTGGATGATTCCGTTAGGGAAACGGTTCGCGCGTATTCACTTCCGGAGCAAAAGGAGCAGCTCATTGATGCGCTCGAACTTCAGTTTGAGCGGCTCGCGGAGCGAATGGCCGCCGATCGTAGGTCGGCCTTGGAGGAGTTCGCCGAAGAGTTACTAGAGGCGGCGGCGACCGCCACCAAACAAGGGGACGTAACCAGCCACCTGGGGATGCGCCCGAGGCATCCGGCCACCAGGGTGTGGGAACTGGGTCGACAGCTGACCTTGATCTAGGACTTCACGTTCTGCGAGATCGCTATGGGGCGGCTCTCGGCGCGGGAGCCAGTGCTCGGTTTCGCCTCTTGCGTTTGCACGCCAGTCCTGCGGCTTACACTTGACGTATGACCAAGGCCGACCTTCATCAGCTAATCGATCGCCTCCCCGACGGCGCCGTCGACGGCGCCGCGATCCTTCTTGAGGAGATCACCGACGGCCGAATCGACCCGGAGCAAGCCTGGTTCTGGACCCGCGAGTGGCAGACCAAAGAGCGGGAGGCCGACGACGACCTCGCCGCCGGTCGCGGAACTACGTATAAGAGCGACGACGAGTTCCTAGCCGCGCTGGACGAGCGCACCAAGCCGCTCGATGCCGACTCGTAGAGTCCTCCCGTCGTTCTGGCGCGACTGGGATCGGCTCACGCCACAGCAACAGCGCGCCTTCCGTGAGGCCGTCGCGGCCTTCATAGGTGACCTATCGAACGGCGGGCAGGGTTTCCATCCTCGGCTCCGGGTGAAGCGGATGCAGGGACACCCTGGCGTCTGGGAGATGAGTTGGGCACCGGACGGCCGTGCCACCTTCGAATACGGCGACGAGATTCACCCTGGCGAGGCGCACATCATCTGGCGCCGCGTCGGCACCCACTCGATCTTCCGGCGCCCGTAGGCGCGCTGTCGGGTGGCAGGTCAGTTGCGGCCATTCGCGGTCGTTCGTCTTGACCTGGGCTGCATCGGACCTGCATCCCCTTGACCTGAGCCTTGACCCGAGAGGCGGAAATGAAGGAGGGGGAGCGAGATTTGGCTCCCCACCTGATGCCGGAGGAGGGACTCGAACCCCCGACACGCGGATTATGATTCCGCTGCTCTAACCAGCTGAGCTACTCCGGCGGGGGAGGGCATGGTAGCGATGCCATGCTTGGAAGATGGCTGTGGGTCCTGGGCAGCGCGGTACTTGGGGGTGGGCGGCGCTGCGGCCGGTGTTCGTGGGGATGTTGTTGGTCGTCGATCTGGGGATCGTCCTGGTGCTCGGGATCGGGCGGCACAAGGGGTGGTTGCCGCCGTTCGTCGGCTTCGGGATCGTGCTGGTCGGGCTGGTCTGGTTCATGGGGTGGTCGGTGGCGCACCGGCACGACGACGATTCCGCCGGCTAGACGGTCTAGGCTGAGCGCGTGAGCGGAGCGGATCTCGACAGCGCGGTGCGGACGGTGGTCCGGCAGTGCATGGGCGTCTCGGCCGGCGAGGAGGTGCTCGTCGTCTGCAACCCGGTGACCGAAGAGATCGGGGCGCTGATGCGGATCGAGGCGCAGGGCGACGGCGCCGACGCGACGCTGGCGGTGATCAGCGAGCGCGAGTCGCACGCGGCCGAGCCGCCGCGCCCCGTCGCCGCCGCGATGGCGGCCGCCGACGTGGTGCTCGCGCCGACGATCCAGTCGCTGTCCCACACCGCGGCGCGCAAGGCGGCGAGCGACGCTGGGGCGCGGATCGCGACGCTGCCCGGCGTCACCGAAGAGATGCTGGCGCGGCTGATGAACGGCGACCTCGACGAGATGCGCCGCCGCGGCTGGGCGATCGTCAACGCGCTGAACGCCGGCTCCGAGGCCCACATCACCGACCGCAACGGCTCCGACCTGCGCTTCTCGCTGCAGGGACGCGAGGGGATCGTCGACGCCGGCGAACTGACCGCCAAGGGCGCCTTCGGCAACCTGCCCTGCGGTGAGGGGTTCATCGCGCCGGTCGAAGGGACCGCCGAGGGCACGTTGGTGGTCGACGGTTCGATCGCCGCGATCGGTCTGGTCGACTCGCCCGTCCGCCTGACCGTCGAAGGCGGTCATCTCGTCGGCGCCACCGGCGATCAGGGCGCCAGGCTGATGGAACTGCTGACCGCGCACGGCCCCGACGGCACCAACGTCGCCGAGCTCGGGATCGGCACCAACGAGGAGGCGATCCTCACCGGGAACATCCTCGAGGACGAGAAGATCTTCGGCACCGCGCACGTCGCCTTCGGTGCCTCGGCGGGGATCGGCGGCACGATCCAGGTCCCCGTCCACCTCGACGTCGTGATCAAGGAACCGACCGTCGAAATCGACGGCGAGGCGATCCTCGGCGGCGGCGAGCTGCTGATCTGAGCGCGGCCGTGGTGGACCTGCTCGCCGTCCCGAACGTCTCGACGGCAGGTGACGAGGAGACGCTCGGGCGGCTCGCCGAGGCGTTCGGCCGTTTGGCCCGCGTGCTCGACTTCCACACCGACGCCGACCACGGGCGCAGCGTCTTCACCCTCGCGGGCGAGGCGGGCGGGCTGGCCGAATCGCTGCTCGCCGGCGCTGCCGAGGCGGTCGAGGCGATCGACATGTCGGCCTACCGCGGCGCCCACCCGGCGATCGGCGCGCTCGACGTCTGCCCGCTGGTCTGGCTGCGCGAGGAGGACCGGGCGGCGGCGCGGACCGAGGCGGTCGCGATCGCCGGGCAGATCGGCGGCCTCGGCGTGCCGGTCTTCCTCTACGGCGAGCTGGCCCAGGAGCCGGGCCGCGCCGAGCGCGCCTACTTCCGGGGCGGCGGCCTGACCGAGCTGTGGCTGCGGATGCAGGGCGGCGAGCTGCGCCCCGACTTCGGCCCGCCGCTGCCGCACCCGCGCGCCGGCGCCACCCTGGTCACCGCCCGGGCGCCGCTCGCCGCCTTCAACGTCGAGCTCGAGGGCGCCGACCCCGACACCGCCCGCGTCGTCGCCGCCGGGCTGCGCGAGGCCGGGGGAGGGCTGCCCGGAGTGCGGGCGATCGGGCTGATGCTCTCGAGCGGGCGCGCCCAGGTCTCGACCAACGTCCACGACCCGCTGACGACGACGCTCGGCACCGTGGTCGAGGACGTCCGCCGCCTGGCGGCGCCGCGCGGCGCGCGCCCGGTCGAGGCGGAGCTGGTCGGGCTGATCCCGGCCGCCGCCCTCGTCGACTACCCCGCCGACGTGCCGATCCGCGGCTTCGACCCCGAGCGCCACGTGATCGAGCGGCGGCTCGCGGCGAGCGACTGAGTCACCGATCATCTAGATTCAGCTGATGGCCCAGAGCAGCAACAAACGTCGTCGCAAGCATCGCGGCACCCAGGGCGGCCGGATCGACACCGGCGGCCGGCGCTCCCGTCCCCGCACCCGTGAGGAAGCGCGTCAGCGCGCCGGCTCCAAAGGTCGCAGCGCCGCGTCGAAAAAACGCGACCTGCCGCCGACCTGGAAAGGGGCCGCGCTGCGCGGCGCCGGTGCCGCGGTGATCTTCGTCCTGATCCTGCTCGTGCTGTTCAAACGGCCGGTCCCGGTGTCGCTGATCTTCGGCCTCTTCATGCTTGTCTTCTACATCCCGACCGGGTACTACATCGACCTGACGATGTGGCGCAAACGGGAGCGGCAGCGGATCCGCGACCGCGAAGGGACCTCCTAGCGTGGCGCTCGACGTCGAGATGCTGACGGTCGGGCCGATCGCCGAGAACGCGTACCTGGTCCGCCCCGCGGGCGGCGAGAAGCTGATCGTCATCGACCCCGGCGAGGAGCCCGAGCGGCTGCTGGCAGCGATCGAGGCGACGGGCGCGGAGGTCGAGGCGATCCTCCTCACCCACACGCACTTCGACCACGTCGGCGCCGTGGCGCCGCTCGCCCGCGCGACCGGCGCGCCGGTCTACGTGCCGGAGCTGGAGAAGGCGGTGCTCGCCGACATCATGTCCTTCGTTCCCTTCGAGGGCTTCGGCCCCTACGAGAGTTGGGACGCCGAGGAGACGGTTGCCGGCGGCGAGACGCTCGACCTCGCCGGCCTGACCCTGGACGTCATCTTCACCCCCGGCCACAGCCCTGGCCACGTCACCTACTCGGTCCGCGGCGAGGACGCGATCTTCTCCGGCGACGTCCTCTTCCAGGGCTCGGTCGGCCGCGTCGACCTGCCTGGCGGCGACTGGCCGACCCTCGCCGCCTCGATCGGCACCCTGCTCGACTCGCACTCCGAGGAGACCGTCGTCCATCCCGGCCACATGGGGATCACGACGCTCGGCACCGAGCGGGCGACGAATCCGTTCCTCCAGGCGACGGCTCGCTGAGCCACGCCGCCCCCGCCGGCTAAGGTCCCCACCGATGGCAGCAAAGTTCCAGGCACCCCGCGGCACCTTCGACGTGCTCCCCGCGCAGGGGCGCGCCCGCGCCCGCATCCAGGCGGTTGCCGCCGGGATCTGGGAACGGGCCGGCTACGAGACGATCCAGACGCCGATCTTCGAGCAGACCGACCTCTTCGAACGGGGTGTCGGCAAATCGACCGACATCGTCCGCAAGGAGATGTTCACCTTCGAGGACAAAGGGGAGCGCAGCCTGACCCTGCGGCCGGAGGGGACGGCGCCGATCTGCCGCGCCTACCTCGAGCACGGCATGCACAAACTGGCGCAGCCGGTGAAGTTCTCCTACAGCGGCCCCTTCTTCCGTCACGAGCGCCCGCAGGCCGGGCGCTACCGCCAGTTCCACCAGCTCGGGATCGAGGCGATCGGGACCGCCTCGCCGCTCGCCGACGCCGAGGTGATCATGCTGCTGTCGGACCTGCTGGGCGAGCTTGGCGTGCCCGGGGTGGTGCTGCGGCTGGGGAGCCTCGGCTCGCTCGACGCGCGCGCCGCCTACCTGGAGGAACTGAAAGCGCACCTGCACGCGCACGAGGGCGACCTCACCGCGGACGTCCGCGAGCGCATCGACATCAACCCGCTGCGCGCCTTCGACTCCGACGACGAGGGCGTCAAGGGCGTGATGGCGAGCGCGCCGACGATCATCGAGGCGCTCTCGGCGGAGGACGCCGAGCACTTCGCAGAGGTTCGTTCACTGCTCGACGCGGCCGGGATCGACTACGAGATCGACGCGACCCTGGTGCGCGGGATCGACTATTACACCCGGACGATCTTCAGCTTCGTCTGCGACGCGCTCGGCTCGGTGTCGGAGATCGGCGGCGGCGGGCGCTACGACGGGCTGATCGAGCAGCTCGGCGGCCCCCCGACGCCGGCGGTCGGCTGGGCGGCGGGGATCGAGCGGATCCTGCTGGCGCTCGACGAGGAGGAGCCGGCGCGGGGACGCGACGCCTTCGTCGCGATCGCCGACCAGGAGCAGCGGGCGCGGGCGATGGCGCTGGTCACCGAACTGCGGAACGCCGGGTTCTCGGCCGAGATGGACCTCGCCGGGCGGGCGCTGAAGGGGCAGCTGAAACACGCCGACCGGCTCGGCGCCGCGCGGGTGCTGATCCTCGAGGCCGACGGCTCGGCGCAACTGCGCGACATGGCGAGCGGCGAGCAGCGCGCCGCCGACGCGGGCAACCTTCTCGGCGAGATGACTGGAGGCGAAGCATGAGTGGGGCGGACGAGCAGGGCGGGGGCGGCGCGGGTAAGAGGGTCGGCGAGCTGCCGGACCCGCCCAAGAACGGCTACCGCGACACCTGGAGCGGGCGGGTCCTGCCCGACCGGGTCGACGACGAGGTACGGGTCGCCGGCTGGGTCAACCGCCGGCGCGACCACGGCGGCCTGATCTTCATCGACCTGCGCGACCGCACCGGGATCGTCCAGCTGGTCTTCCACCCCGACCGCTCCGCCGAGGCCTTCGAGCTGGCGCACAAACTGCGCGCCGAGGACGTGCTGAGCGTCGCCGGCAAGGTCGTCCGGCGCGACGCCGAGACGGTCAACCCGGCCCTGCCGACCGGCGAGGTCGAGGTCGCGGTCGAGTCGGCCGAGCTGCTCGCCGACTCGGAGACGCCGCCCTTCCAGATCGAGGGCTACGCCGACGACGTCGGCGAGGACACCCGCCTGCGCTACCGCTACCTCGACCTGCGGCGGGCGCCGATGCGCGAGGCGCTTCTGCTCCGCCACCGGGTGACCGCGGCGATGCGCGAGTTCCTCGGCGCCGAAGGCTTCGTCGACGTCGAGACGCCGGTGCTGACCCGCTCGACCCCCGAGGGCGCGCGCGACTTCCTCGTCCCCAGCCGGCAGCAGCAGGGCAGCTTCTACGCGCTGCCGCAGTCGCCGCAGCTCTACAAGCAGCTGCTGATGGTGAGCGGGTTCGAGCGCTACTTCCAGATCGCCCGTTGCTTCCGCGACGAGGCGACCCGGGCCGACCGCCAGCCGGAGTTCACCCAGCTCGACGTCGAGATGTCGTTCGTCGGCGTCGACGACGTCCTCGCGGTCAACGAACGGCTGCTGCGGCACGTGTTCGGCCAGGTCGGCGGGCCGGAGGTGTCGATCCCGATGGAGCGGATGGCCTACGCCGAGGCGATGGACCGCTTCGGGACCGACCGTCCCGACCTCCGCTTCGGCCTCGAGCTGGTCGACCTCGGCTCGGCCCTCGCCGGGACCGAGTTCAAGGTCTTCAAGTCGGTGCTGGAGCGCGGTGGCTCGATCCGGGGGATCAACGCGGGCAAGCGCGAGGTGCCGCGCTCGGAGCTCGACGGCTTCATCTCCCGCGCCCAGGAGCTCGGCGCCAAAGGCCTGGTCTGGGCCTTCCGCGAGGGCGACGGCTGGCGCTCGCCGACGGCGAAGTTCCTCAGCGCCGAGGAGCTGGCCGAGCTGAACCGCCTGCTCGGGGCCGAGGAGGGCGACCTGCTGCTGCTGGTCGCCGACAAGCGCCCGGTCACCGACGCGGTACTCGGGCAGATGCGCCTCGACCTCGCCGGGCGCTTCGGCCTTATCGACGAGAAAGAGAACCGCCTCGTCTGGATCGTCGACTTCCCGATGTTCACCTACGACGAGGCGGAGAAGCGCTGGGACGCGGTCCACCATCCGTTCACGGCGCCGGCCGGGGATTTCGACCCCGGCGATCCGGGCGCGGCGCTGTCCCAGGCCTACGACGTGGTCTGGAACGGGCAGGAGATCGGCGGCGGCTCGATCCGTATCCACAGCGCCGCGGTCCAGCGACAGGTCTTCGACGTGCTCGGGATCGAGCCGGAGGTCGCCGAGGCGCGCTTCGGCTTCCTGCTCGAGGCGCTCCGCTACGGCGCTCCCCCACACGGCGGGATTGCCTACGGCATCGACCGCCTCGTCCAGCGGCTGGCCGACGCGGAGACGATCCGCGACGTGATCGCCTTCCCGAAGACGGCCTCCGGCTTCGACCTGCTGACCGGCGCGCCGGCCCCGGTCGACGCGATGCAGCTGCGCGAGATCGGCGTCGCGATCCACAAACCGGGCAAAGCTGGCCATTGAGATGGCGCTGCGGGACTGGCTGCCCCGCAGATTCAGGGACGGCCATGGGCCCGGCCAGACCCCGGTCCACGTCGGCGACCCGCGCTTCGAAGGTTGGGAGGTCGTGCGCGAATTCGCCGACGTGCGGACCGCGCGCGCCTGGCACCAGGCGCTGGTCGAGGCCGGGATCGAGGCCGTCCTCACCGCCGACTGGCCCCTCGACCGCTTCGGCCACGGCGACATCCAGCTCTGCGTTCCGGGCGACCAGTGGAGCGAGGCCGAGATGCACCTCAGCAACCTCGACGTCTCCGACTACTGAGACTGCCTCCAAGCGGTCCCCCGGTGCTACGGTTCACCCAGGCTCGAGCCCGTACGAGAGCCGTCTCACCGTTTGACCCAACACAAACGGCGCGGGAGCCGATTTCTCGGGACCCTTTGGGATTCTGAGTAGGCACCCACCTTCTTTTGAAGGGATCAAAGCTAGAGGCGGTACCGGCGGGCTGGTGCCTCCTTTTTGGCACAAATCGCGCACCACACGTGCGCATTTCCCTGCCAGCGTCAGCGCCATGGAAGACGCGCGTCGACTTTCCGTTGGCCAGCAACGGAAACTAACCACGGAGATCCTTGACCAAAGGGTCTCCCAACTGGCAGGACGCCAGCACGGGGTCGTTGGAAGGTGGCAGCTTGACGAGATCGGGCTGACCGAACAGATGATCAGGACGCGTGTGTCCCACGGCGGCCTGAATCCTCTTCATCGTGGCGTCTACGCGGTGGGGCATCGGGCCACCACGGTCGAGTCGCGGTGGATGGCGGCGGTGCTCGCCCATGGACGGCACGCGGTCCTGAGCCATCGTTCGGCCGGTCAACTCTGGGGGCTTTGTCCCCGGAGCAGCATCGCTCCGGAAATCACTGTGCCGGGATCGAGGAAGACGAAGAAGGGCATCGTTGCCCACCGGGGCACGTTGCTTCGGAGTGAAGTGGTGTGGGTGCGGGGGATACCGGTGACTTCGGTGCCGCGGACGATGTTCGACCTGGCGGCGACGCGGTCGGAGCGGGAAGTCGAGCGGGCTTGGAACGAGATGGAGGTCAGGGGGCATCGCGACACGCTCTCGGTGCCGCGCCTGTTGGAGCGCTATCCAGGTCGCCGGGGGTCGCTGGTGCTCGCGCGACTGGCGCAGAGCAAGGAGGCGCCGGTCGGGATCACGCGGAACGATCTCGAGGAGGCGTTCCTGGCATTGGTCGATCGCTACGAACTGCCGCGGCCGCGGATGAACGCCCACCTCGCGGTCCGCGATCGCTTCTACGAGATCGACTGCCTCTGGGAGGGCCGGCGGGTGGCGATCGAGCTCGACGGCGGCGCGGTCCACAAGACCGCCAAGGCATTCGAGGACGACCGCGAACGCGACCGTATCCTCACCGCCGAAGGCTTCACCACCGCTCGCGTCACCTGGCGCCACCTCAAGGACACGCCCGACCAGGTCGCCGCCGACCTGCACTCAATCCTGACTCCGGGCTGGTTGGTGCCTCCGTTTTTCATCCTGCGAACGCAGAACAAATAGCGGTGTACCTGATACAAACCCGCTGCAAATCCAGGCGGACAGGGGAGACGATGCAGAGCGGGGAGGATGGGACGGGAGCTTCGACCGCGGCATTTCTGACGGCCAGACGCCGGCCCGCCGCGGTCGGCGCGGCATTCGCGCTGTGCCTCGTCTTGCTCTTCTGTTGCTTGCCGGCTGTCGGGTGGTCGGCGCCGGTTCGGTCGGGTGGAACCGCAACGAACGTGCTGCTGCGTCGCTCCACCCGTTCCGCAAAAGGCAAGCTGCGGCTCCAACTGGCGGGCTTGCCGCGCGGCGAGCACGGGAGCGTCGTGCTGCTCGGCCCTCGACACACCCGACGTCACCTGTCGCTCGGCGGCGCGAGGGTGCTCGTGTTGCCGGTCGGCAGGTACACCGTGAAGGTCGCGAAGGTCGCGCTGAGCCGCGGCGACGGCACGGTGCGGCCGGGCGCGGTGGCCGAACCGGCGCGCAAGATGCTTCGAGCCGGGGTCAAGCCCGCCCAGACGACCAAGATTCGGGTCACCTACGGGACGATCCTCAACCCCGGCACGCGCGGCGTCACCGGCCACGTCGTCGGGGTCGTGGGCGATCCGCAGAGCCCGACCGAAGTGATCCTCTCCGGGGTCGGCGGACTGGATCCGGGACAGGTGCTGTCTGCGGAACCTGGGCCGAGACTTCCACACGGGCTCCTGGCGAAGGTCGAAAAAGTGAGCCAGGTCGGCGGGCATCAGGCGGTCAGGCTGCAGCCGGCGAGCATTTACGAAGTGGCGCCGAACATTTCTTTCGAAATCCCCCTCGCCGCGAGTGAAGGAATGGAACTTCTCGACCTCCCCGTCTGCAAGGCGGCCCAGCTGGTTCCGAGCGCCGAGCTCAGCGGCTTCTCCGCCACCGGCAATTGGACGACCGCGAACGTGCTGTTTGGCCACATCAAGACTGGCGCGACCGTCGAACTTCATTACCGGGTCTCCGCCGGGATCAAGGTAACCGCGCAGGAAGGGCTGTCCTGTTCGCTGCCCCTGAAGGAGTTCGGCTTCCAGGGCATGGCCGGACCGATCCCGGTCTATGGCGGCGTCCGGCCGACCGCGACCGCTGAACTGGGGGCGGCGGCATCGCTGGGCGCGAAGGGGTCGGTCGAGGTCACGACCGGCGCGAAGATCGGCGTTTTGCCGCCGGAGGTGAGCCCGATCGTACGCTTCTCCTCTCCACAGTTCGAATTCACCGCGTCAACCTTCGCCGGGCTGAAAGCGAGCGTCGGCCTCGACGCTGAGCTCGGGATCGGGGCCGAGGACGCCGCCAACATTCATGCCGATCTCGGTAACAGCCTCGACTTCACGGCCGCGCCGGGAGACTGCGACTGGGACCTGACCCTCGGCAAACTCTCGGCGACCGGCGAAATCGGAAAGTTCAAGATCTCGACGCCGGAAACCCGCGGCCTTTATCACCACAGTCTTTGGCATGACGGTTGCGGTGCTCTGGCACCGGCTCCTACCCCGGCACCGGCTCCTACCCCGGCACCCGCTCCGGCACCGCCGCCGGTAACGGTCCCAGCGATCGGGCCGACGCTCGTCTACACCGGCGAATCCGGTCTCAGCCCGTTCTACGGCGACTATGAATTCGAAGACTGGTCCGACGCCACCGGGCAGCCGGCGCTGGTCGAAGAAGGCCTCCCCGCGAACCTGAATGCTTACCGGTGCGTCGTGCTGCTGGTCAACCGCTCGTTCTCCATAGCGCAGGGACAGGAGCTCGCCGGCTATCTGCAGAACGGCGGAACGGTCTTTGGGATCGGCGAGCATGAATCGGATTTCGAATCCGAAGGGCCCGGATTCAACGAAGCCGACGAAGCCCTGAACACTCTCGCGGGCTCGCTTGGGGTCGGTCTTTCGCTGGACGACGACTGGCTGGACGACGGGGAACTTTTCACCGAACACGTCGTCCCCTCGCCGCTGACCGCCGGCGTCACACGGGTTGGCGACGATTGGGTGTCGAGCCTCACCATCACGGGCGCGGCAAAGCCACTGGTCGAAACCTCGGACGGCCTGGCGCCCTACATCGGCTACCAGCAGGTCGGTAACGGTGTTTTCGTCATGAGCGGCGATTCCAACGGCTTCACCGACAACAACCAGGAGTCGTATGAGTTCCAGGACAACGGGCGGCTGGTCGCGAACATCTGTCCGTGAACCGCGGGCTCGCTGCTCCCCGGTCGGCGACAGCCCATCCTCACTCCGTACCCTTCATCCCATGGATCGGGAGCTCTTCGACCACTTCCTTCACGATGAGTCGCGCCGCGGCCCGGTGCCCGACGACGCCTTCACCGGCGCCGCCGGCGGCGCTGCCTGTGGCGACGTCTCCCGCCTCTCGCTGACGATCGACGGAGGCCGGATTGGTTCGGTCAGTTTCGACACCGAGGGATGTGGCGCGACCCGCGCCGCCACCGCCGCCCTCGCTGAAACGATCGAGGGCGCGACGGTTCTCGAGGCCGCTTCGATGTCGATCGACGACACGGAAGCGCTCCTCGGCGGTCTCGCGCCGGCCAAGCGCCACGCCGCCCAACTGTCCACGGATGCGCTCCATCGCGCCCTCAGCGCCGCGGCCGCATCGAACCTACCGCTGGACCCGAGCGCCGCCGGAGATGACGGAACGGCCCCTGAGCGCGTCGCCGTCGCCGTCTCCGGTGGCGTCGATTCGGCCGTCGCGGCGCTTCTCGAACGCGAGCGCGGGGTGGAGGTGGTCGCGATCACGGTCAAGCTTTGGGCCGATCCCGAGACCGACGGGACGAAGGCCTGCTGCTCTCCCGAGGCGGTGCTCGGAGCGAGGGCGGTGGCGCACTCGCTGGACATCCCGCACTTCACCCTTGACCTCGAGGCGGACTTCCGGCGGCGGGTGGTCGACCGGTTCGTCAGCGGCTACGCCGAAGGGCAGACCCCGAACCCCTGCATCCTCTGCAACGGGGAAGTGCGGCTGGCGGCGATGCTCGACCTGGCGCGGCGGCTCGGGGCGACGCGGCTGCTCACCGGGCATTACGCGCGGATCGTCGAGGACGAGCATGGGCCGCTGCTCGCCGCCGGGGCCGACGCGGCGAAGGACCAGAGCTACATGCTGGCGGCGCTGCCGCCGGAACTGCTCGGGCGGCTCGGGTTCCCCTTGACGGAGATGACCAAGGACGAGGTACGCGCGGTGGCCGCGCGGCACGGGCTGGCGGTGGCGAAGAAGCCCGAGTCGCAGGACCTCTGCTTCCTCGCCGGCCAGGGCAAGCGCGGGTTCCTGCGCCGCCACGGCAACCTGGCGGACCGCGAGGGCCCCGTCGTCGATCGCAGCGGTCGCAAGCTCGGCCGCCACCGCGGGCACCACAACTTCACCGTCGGCCAGCGCCGCGGCCTCGGCGTCTCGCTGAACGAGCCGGGCTACGTCGTCGCCACCGACGCCGCCACCAACACGGTCACGATCGGCACCCGCGAGGACATCGAAACGCGGCGGATTCGGGTGCGGGACGCGGTCCTCCACCGCGACGGAGCCCGCGTCGACAACGTCCGCCTGCGCTACCACTCGGCCACGCTCGCGGCCAGCATCGGCTCGCTCGCCCCCGGCCGCCACGACTCGCTGGAGTTGGAGCTCGACGAGCCGTTCGACGCCGCCGCGCCGGGCCAGACCGCGGTGCTGATGGACGGCGAGACGATCGTCGGCCACGGCACCATCGCCGCCGCGGCCTAGGGCGCTCGCACGAACTGTCAGCAAACCGTAGGCTCTCCCTCATGAAGGCCCAACAAATTCGCGATACCTACCTCCAGTTCTTCGCGGAGCGGGGACACAAGATCGTCCCCTCGGCCTCGCTCGTCCCCTCGGTGCTCGACCCCACCGTGCTGCTGACGACGGCCGGCATGCAGCCCTTCAAGCCCTACTTCCTCAGCCAGGAAACGCCGCCCGCGCCGCGCCTCACCGACGTGCAGAAATGCTTCCGCACGACCGACATCGAGGAGGTCGGCAACACCGCCCGCCACATGACCTTCTTCGAGATGCTCGGCAACTGGAGCTTCGGCGACTACTTCAAGGCCGAGTCGATCCCCTGGGGCTGGCAGCTCG
>Ga0164242_10001570_pt1 | contig 27119 bp, 23 predicted proteins | sample OricomgcompostMG_FD_108783 | JGI IMG/M metagenome (GOLD analysis project Ga0164242, IMG submission 108783) | Miracle-Growth compost microbial communities from Emeryville, California, USA - Original compost - Miracle growth compost (MG) ...
GAACAACGACGTCTTCCCGAAGCCGTACGACTTCTTGATGAAGCGCGAGTGGGAGTGGTCGATCAAGGACCAGGCCTCGGCGCTGGCGATGCGGCGCGGGCTGGCGCTGGCCCCGCAGAGGCTTCGCCACAAGATGTTCCACGACCTGCGCGGCAACTACGGCCTCACCGGCATCCAGGCGGGAGCCGTGGAGCCGGTGCACGAGCTGACAGTGCAGAAGGTCCACCAGCAACAGCGCGTCAAGATCGAGGGCCAGAGTGACATCGCCATCTTCGGCGTGCCCTATCTCGGTCCTTACAACGTCAACTCGACGATGAACCCGATCCTGGCCGCCTGCATGGGGCTGGGCTACTACTTCAACTCCTACCTGCGCCAGCCGGTGGTGCGCGAGGGCGGTGTGGCGATCCTCTACCACCCACTCGACGAGGGCTTCAACACCCTCCATCACCCCTCGTACGTCGACTTCTACGAGGAGGTGCTGGCCGAGTCGACCGATCCGCACGTGATCGGGCCGAAGTTCGAGCAGCAGTTCGCGAACGACCCGTGGTACATCCACCTCTACCGCACGTCGCACGCCTACCACGGCGTCCACCCCTTCTACATGTGGTACTGGACCGCCCACGCACTCGACCACCTGGGCGACGTGATCTGGGTCGGCGGCGACCGCCGTGCGGCGGCGCGGATGGGCCACCGGGCGGCGTCGACGCTGCAGGACGCGCTCGAGATGGCATCGGCGACCGTCGGCAGCTCGCCGTCGATCACCTACCTGCACAATCCACCCCACCTGCTCGCGGACGTGCGCTGATGGGCTTCCTCAAGGACACCGTCCGCGACGTACGGCAGGTGAAGGACGGGTGGCGCTGGGGCCGACGGCCGCAGGTGCCGCGGTCAGCCGAACCGTATGTGCCGGCGGCATCGCAGAGCGTCTATCCCAACGACTGGTCGCGGAAGCCTGCGGCGATGCTCGCGCGCGAGGTCGTCCAGAAGGTCGGTCTGGAGCCGGTCTTCCGCTCCCAGGTGCGGGTTCGGGCCGAGGGTCTCGACGTACTCGACCGGATCGACGGGCCGGTGATCTTCGCCGCCAACCACGCCTCCCACCTCGATACGCCGCTGATCCTGCTCTCGCTCCCCGATGAGTGGCGTCGACGTACGGCGGTCGCGGCGGCAGCCGACTACTTCTTCGACACCTGGTGGCGCGCCGTCGGCTCCTCGCTGATCTTCAACACCATGCCGATCGACCGTCGCGGCGGCTCGCTGGCGGCGACCCCGGGCGAGGTGCTCGCCGACGGCTGGAGCCTGGTGATCTACCCGGAGGGCACCCGCTCCAAGGACGGGTGGATGCGCAGCTTCCGGATGGGTGCTGCCTACCTCGCCGTCGAGCATGGCGTCCCGGTGATCCCCGTGGCCCACCGTGGGACGTTCGCGGCGATGCCCAAGGGGGCGTCCTGGCCTTCACGCGGCCGGCCTCAGCTGACCGTCAGGTTCGGCGATCCGGTCGCTCCCGCCGCCGGGGAGTCGGTGCGTGACTTCGCACCGCGGGTCCACGACGCGGTCGCACGGCTGCTCGACGAGGAGCAGACCGACTGGTACTCCTCGCTGCGCCGGGCCGCCTCCGATGCGACTCCGGATCCGTCCGGTCCACCGGTCGCGCAATGGCGGCGGGTCTGGGAGTCGACGCAGTCGCCCGACACCGAGGCCGGCCGGATCCGCGCCTGGCGCTAGCCAGGCCGAACCAGACCCCCACGAGGTTTGAACCGCCCCGCTGATTCCGGAGACTTCGGGGTGTCCCGGGATGCTTCAAGAAGCCCCGAATGGGGTTGGCACATCCTGCGGCACCCGACGAAAGTGGTCTCGCGTACCCGGGCGTAGGTTCGGTCACCTGGACTTGATCACCACCGGACAGGAGATCCCACCATGCGTCGTACCGTCTTCAACGAAGACCACGAGGCCTTCCGCAAGACCCTGCGGGCGTTCATCGAGGCCGAGGTCGTGCCCCACTACCAGGAGTGGTTCGACGAAGGTCTGGTTCCTCGCGAGTTCTATTACAAGCTCGCCGAGCTCGGACTGTTCGGCATCGAGGTCCCCGAGGAGTACGGCGGCGCCGGCATCGACTCCTTCAAGTACGCCGCGATCCAGTACGAGGAGACCGCCCGTGCCGGCGTCGGCTTCGGCGGCTCCAGCGTCCACGTCGCGCTCTGCCTGCCTTACCTCCTCAAGCTCGGCACTCCCGACCAGCTCGAGCGCTGGATGCCCGGCTTCGTGTCCGGCGAGGAGATGTACGCCATCGCCATGACCGAGCCCGGCACGGGTTCGGATCTCGCCGGCATGCGTACCACCGCGAAGCTCTCCGACGACGGCAGCCACTACATCCTCAACGGCGCCAAGACCTTCATCACCGGCGGTTACCACGCCGACCGCGTCATCGTCTGCGCCCGCACCTCCGCGCCGTTGGAGACTGACCGCCGGTTCGGCATCTCCCTGCTCGTGGTCGACACCAAGGCCGAGGGCTACACCGTCGGCCGCAAGCTCGACAAGCTCGGCCTGCGGACCTCCGACACCGCCGAGCTGTCCTTCAGTGACGTCATCGTCCCGGCCGACCAGCTGCTCGGCGAGCAGGACAAGGGCTTCTCCTACCTCGGTCAGAACCTTCCTCAGGAGCGCCTGGGCATTGCCTACGGCTCCTACGCCGCCGCGGCCGCAGCTGTCCGGTTCGCCAAGGAGTACACCCAGCAGCGCACCGTTTTCGGCAAGGAGGTCGCCTCCTTCCAGAACACGAAGTTCGAGCTCGCTGCTTGCCAGGCGAAGGTCGACGCGATGCAGGCGGTGGCCGATCGCGCCCTGGAGGCACTCGATGCCGGCGAGCTCACCCCCGCCGAGGCCGCGTCCGCGAAGCTGTTCTGCACCGAGGCCTCCTCGGATGTGATCGATCGGTGCCTGCAGCTGCACGGCGGCTACGGCTACATGAACGAGTACCCGATCGCCCGGCTGTACGCCGACAACCGCGTCACCCGCATCTACGGCGGCACATCCGAGGTGATGAAGATGATCATCGCCAAGAACATGGGTCTGTGATCGTCGCGGTGGCCTGGTCTCCTCAGACCAGGCCACGGGCGACACGACGGACTTCCGCTCTGCCATTCTGAGATGGGACGGCTCCGCTCTCCGGCTCGCCTCGCCGCCCTCCGGCGGCGGGCCTTGCGGGGCGACCGTGGCGGGCGCACATTTGAGTAGCCCGGTCGGGCGAGCGCTGCGTCGGAGGAACGGACTTGAATGCGAACTCGCGCAAGAAGCGCACGCAGAGCAGGACGAGCACGACCAGCGCCCAGCGTTCCCAGGCGACCGCTCCCGTCTCGGACGCATCGGCGAAGCCGCCGACCGCGCCAGCCGGCCTTCCGGGACGCATCGACGAGCTGACCGACGCCGTCGCCAGACTCGCGGCGGCCTCCGCACTGAGCGACGTGACCGAGACGGTGACCTCCGCCGTACGGGATCTGCTCGGCGCCGATGGCGCCACCTTCGTCCTGCGAGAGGACGATATGTGCTTCTACGTCGATGAGAACGCCATCGCCCCGCTCTGGAAGGGGCAGCGGTTCCCCGCCGAGAGCTGTGTCAGCGGGTGGGTCATGGCCCACGGCGAGCCCGTGATGATCCCCGACATCTATCTCGACGATCGCGTCCCCCACGACGCCTACCGGCAGACCTTCGTGCGTTGTCTCGCCATGGCGCCGGTCCGTGCCGCCGATCCGATCGCCGCCATCGGCGCCTACTGGGCGACCCGCTACGAACCCTCACCGCGCGAGCAGGCCATCCTGGCGGCGATCGCCAACGCGTCCGCATCGGCACTCGCAAACCTCGAGCTGCGCGAGCAGCTCCTCCGCCAGCGCACGGAACTCGCCGCGGCGACCTCCGACCGGCAGACCGTCGAGAACGCGATGCAGGGGATGGTGCACGATCTGCGCAGTCCCATGTTCGCCCTCGATGCCTACGCGACCTTGCTCGCCTCCGGCGACGTCAGCGCTGAGGATGTTCCGGAGATAGCCGAGAAGATGCGCGCGTCGGTCGAGGGGATGGGCAGCCGGATCGACAGGCTGCTGGCGCTCTACCGGCTCGACCACCAGCCCATCTGTCCTCGCGACACCGACATCACCCAGCTCGCCGAGACAGTGGCCAGGCACGCACGCCACCTCACCGGCGCCTACGACGTCACATTCCGGGCCGAGCGCGGCCTACGGGCGACTGTCGATCCGGTCCTCGGACAGCTCATGCTGGAGAACCTCCTCGAGAACGCGTACAAATACACGTCCCGGCGCGACGATCCCCAGGTGGAAGTACGGCGGGCCCACGACCACGCTCCGGCCGATACCCCCGGCATGGTCTGGATCGCCGTGGAGGACAACGGCATCGGGTTCGATCCGGCGCGAGCGAAAGAGCTGTTCAAGGCACATGTGCGACTCGAGAGCGCATCGTCCTTCGCCGGCACCGGCCTCGGCCTGATGACCGTCGCGCGCATCGTGGACCTACACGGCGGACACATCCATGCCGACGGCGTCCCAGGACGGGGGGCGCGCTTCTGCCTCTCGTTGCCAGCCGCGTAGAGCGGCACCGTCAGCAGGCGGTCGCGTACGACGTCCGCAGCTCCGCAAGCCGCTGCTCCGCCAGCTTGCGCTCGGCAACCGACGCCGTGGTGTCGGCCGCCACGCGGCCCAGGGCTTGGATGAGCCGGATGCGTCGCGCCGGGTCATGTGACTTAGCCAGTGGCGCCGACGCGCCTGACACCGAGACGCCCGACACCGAGCGGCCCGGCATGCCGGCGGCGGCACGTCGTACCGCCGCCGGCGCGGCCGGCGAGCGCCCCATCGCCCATGCCAACCGCTGGACCGAGGAGACCGACCACTCCTCACGCAGGGAGGCCTGCCTGATGCGCTGGTCGGTCGTCCGAGTCATGTTTCGATAACGGCGATGCTGCGGTTGCGCTACGGGGTGCCGCGGTGGTCTAGGCCAGCTCTGTCGCTCTGCCCGCCCTCGGGAGTGCGAGAGCGTTGTCCGGCAGGTGCCTCCGCCGTGTCTGCGGACTTCGAGGGCATCCGTTGCGGTTGCGTCGGGTCACACTGCATGTGTGGTCCGACGTGCCCGTCACGAGCGAGATCTGGAGCCCGTCCTGTGGTAGAGGCGCCGACCGGCGGGCCGTTCACCGAAGCGTGTCGTCGCCGCCATCCTTCCGCGCAGGGCCAGCCACCAGAGGAGCGAGCCGTCCGCTGCCTACGGATTTGCCGCCAGGAACAGGAACGACGCGAGCAGCACCAGATGCAGACAGCCGTGGAGGGTCTTGGCGCGGCCCGGTACGACGGTCAGGACGCTGACCAGGAGCGTGATGGTCAGCAAGACCATCTGCGTCGGGTCCAGGCCGAGCGCGAGCGGACCGTCGATCCAGTGCGCTGCCAGAGCGATCGCGGGGATGGTCAGCCCGATCGAGGCCATCGCCGAACCGAAGGCGAGGTTGAGGCTGACCTGCACCCGGTCGGCCCGCGCATGCCTGACCGCAGCGATCGACTCCGGAAGCAGCACCAGCAGCGCGATGATCACGCCGACGACGGCGTCGGGCATCCCGAGGGCATGTACGCCGTCCTTGATCGCTCCGGACTCCACCTTCGCGAGACCCACCACGGCGACAAGTGCCACCAGGAGCGCGATGCCGCTGATCACCGCGGAGCGCACGCCGGGTGCCGCTGCGTGCGGACCCTCGTCGTCCTGCAGGACGGCTCCCTCGCCGTCGACCGGCAGGAAGAAGTCCCGATAGCGACCGGTCTGGGTGAACACGAAGAGCACGTAGACGGCCAGCGACGCCAGCGCCGCGAAGCCCAGTTGCGCTCCGGTGAAGACCGGCCCGGCGTGCGAGGTGGTGAAACGCGGCACGACCAGGCACAGCACCGCGACGGTGCTCACCGCTGCCAGCGCCGCCCCGGTGCCCTCCGCGTTGAAGACGGCCAGCCGGTTGCGCACCGCCCCGATCAACAGGGATACGCCGACGATGCCGTTGATGCAGATCATGACCGCCGAGAAGACTGTGTCGCGGGCGAGGGTGTCGGTGCCAGGACCGCCCGACACCATCAGTGCGACGATCAGGCCGACCTCGATCACCGTCACCGCGACCGCCAGCAGCAGCGAGCCAAGCGGCTCGCCGACCTGGTGCGCGACGACCTCGGCGTGATGAACAGCCGCGAGTACGGCGCCGGCGATCAGCGCCGCGATCAGGACCACGACCAAGCCGTGCGGGTGACTCCCCCAGGTGGTCAGCAGCCCCAGGTCGGCGATGATCGGTACGCTGATCGTCCACCGCAGCCGCGTCAGGATCGCTTGGAGCCTGACCATGTCAGTCCTCGGCCACCCGGCGCAGGAACACCCGGTCGTAGGCGTCGTGCTGCTCGCGTGCAGTCTCGGCCCAGACGCTGTCGTCGTACTCCGGGTAGCGGATGTCGCCCTCCGGAGTCAGGTGCACGCGGGTGAGGATCTGCTCGGTGGCGTACGGCAGTGCGGCCCGGTAGACCTGGGCACCGCCGGCCACCATCACGTCACCCTGCTCCCTCGCCGCGAGGTCCAGTGCGTCCTCGATCGTGCGCGCGACCAGCACGCCGTCGTGGGACCAGGACGGGTCGCGGGTCAGTACGACGGTGGTCCGGCCCGGCAGCGGCCGACCGATCGACTCGAAGGTCGTCCGGCCCATCAGCAGCGTGTGGCCCATCGTCAGCGCCTTGAACTCTGCCTGCTCCCCCGGGATCCGCCATGGGATGTCGGGACCGTCGCCGATCACGCCGTTGTCGGCGACGGCCGCCACCAGGACGATGCGCTGTGCCGCGGCAGGCTTCGCCGCCGTGGCGTCAGACACTGATCGGTGCCTTGATCACCGGGTGGGGGTCATAGCCTTCGACACTGATGTCCTCGAGCTCGAAGGCGTCGATCTCCCGCACCGCCGGATCGAGCACCAGCCGCGGCAACGCCCGCGGGGCGCGGGTCAGCTGCTCGCGGGCCTGATCGAGATGGTTCAGATAGAGGTGGGCGTCACCGAGCGTGTGCACGAAGTCGCCCACCTCAAGACCGCACACCTGCGCGACCATGTGCGTCAGCAGGGCATAGGAGGCGATGTTGAAGGGCACGCCGAGGAAGACGTCGGCCGAGCGCTGGTAGAGCTGGCAGCTGAGCCGCCCTTCGGCGACGTAGAACTGGAAGAGCGCGTGGCAGGGCGCGAGAGCCATCTGCGGGATGTCGACGGGGTTCCAGGCCGACACCACCAGCCGGCGCGAGTCGGGGTTGTCGCGGATCTGTGAGATCACCTCACGCAGCTGATCGATGTGTTGGCCGTCGGGCGTCGGCCAGGAGCGCCATTGGGCGCCGTAGACGGGACCCAGGTCGCCGTTCTCGTCGGCCCACTCGTCCCAGATCGTGATGCCGCGCTCCTGCAGCCATTTCACATTCGTGTCCCCGCGCAGGAACCACAGCAGCTCGCCGAAGACCGAGCGGGTGTGCACCTTCTTCGTGGTCAGCAGCGGAAAGCCAGCACGCAGGTCGTAGCGCGTCTGGTGCCCGAAGACGCTGAGCGTGCCGGTGCCGGTGCGGTCGGACTTCTCGACTCCTTCGTCGAGGATCCGGGTGAGAAGGTCGAGGTAGGACTGCACGGCGCCAGCCTAGCGGCGCTACGCGAGGTCCACGGTGCCCGTGATCGTCGTGCGAGTCGCGCCACCCACCCAGACTGCGTCGCCGACCCGTTCGACATGGACCCGACCACGCCGCTGCAGCACTGTCCCCTGGCTCGCGACGTACGCCGAGGGCAACACCGAGCCGGCCAGCCATTGACCGAGTGCGGCGTTGAGCGAGCCGGTGACTGGGTCCTCCATGAGGCCGCCACGGTCGCCGTAGAACGCGCGGACCTCGACGTCGGCGTCGCTCCCGCCGCCAGGATGGGCCCCGACGATGCCAACCTTCAGCTGACCGAACGACACCGGGTCGACCTGCACCGCCAGGACGGCTGCGGCATCGCGCAGCAGCAGCGAGACCCAGCCAGGCCCGTTGTCGGTCCAGGCCGCGTCCACGATCTCGTCCGAATCGAGCCGCAGGCCCCGTGCGATCCGCGCCAGGTCCTCGTCCGAGACGGGTCCGCTGCGAAGAAGGCTGGGCGCCGCGAACGCGAGCCGGCCGCCGTCGCGGCGGACCTCGACCAGGCCGATCCCGCACTCCTGCACGATCCGCTCACCCTTCGGCCGTCCGCCGGCCTCCAACCACGCGTGCGCCGTACCCAAGGTCGGGTGGCCGGCGAACGGCAGCTCGCCACCGGTGGTGAAGATCCGCACCCGGTAGTCGGCGTTGGGACTGGTCGGGGGCAGCAGGAACGTCGTCTCGCTGAGGTTGGTCCAGCGGGCGAACGCGGCGAGCTGGTCATCGCTGAGCCCCTCGGCTTCATGCACGACCGCGAGCGCGTTGCCCTTCAGGGGCTCCTCGGAGAAGACGTCGACCTGGCGGAAGGGCCTCGGGAGATCACGCATGCGCAGACGCTATCGAAGCCGTCTGCGCATGCGCGGGGTGGAGCGGGACGTCAGACGACGCCGCGCAGGAAGTACCAGACGAAGAACGCGCCGACCACTGCAAGCAGCGGGTGCACCTCACGCCACTTGCCGCGGCCGAGCGCGATCAGCACGTAGGTGATGATGCCTGCGCCGACGCCGTTGGCGATCGAGTAGGTGAACGGCATCAGGGTGATCGTGGCGAACGCTGGGAGCGCGATGCCCATGTCACTCCAGTCGATGCCGGCGACCTGGCCGATCATCAGCGCACCGACGACCACCAGGGCGGGGCCGGTGGCTGACGAGGGGATGATGCCGACGATCGGCGAGAGGAACATCGCGAGCAGGAACAGCACGCCGGTGACGATGTTCGCCAGGCCGGTCTTCGCTCCCTGGGCGGCACCGGCGGTGCTCTCCACGAAGATCGTGTTCGAGGACGCCGAGGCGGCGCCGCCGGCGACCGCGCCGACCGACTCCACGATCAGCACGTTGCGCATCTGCGGTAGGCGGCCCTCCTCGTCGACCAGGCCGGCCTCACGCCCGATCGCGATCGCGGTGCCCATGGCGTCGAAGAAGTTCGCCATCAGGACTGTCAGGATCAGGCCGATCGCGGCGCCCCAGCCCACCACCTGGAACACATGGAAGCGGGCCGATCCGACCAGGCTGAAGTCGGGCGTCGCAACGATCTTGTGCGGCCAGGTGGCACCGGCGACCGGCGTACCGGAGGCGACGCCGTTGATGATCAGGGCAGCGACGGTGCCGACCACGATGCCGATCAGCAGGGCACCCGGGATGCGCCGCGCCATCAGGATGCCGGTGATCAGCAGGGTGAGGACGAAGACCAGCGTGTTCCAGCTGCGGAAGTGATCGCTCAGCGCCACGATCGTGCCGCCGTCGGCGGGGTGGATCACCAGGCCGCCGTCGACGAACCCGATCAGCGCGATGAACAGGCCGATACCGGCACCGATCGAGCGCTTCAGCGAGTCCGGGATGGCGTTCATGATCGCTTCGCGCAGACCCACCAGGACCAGGATCAGCATCACCACGCCCTCGATCACGATGACACCCATCGCGTCCGGCCAGCTCAGGTCACGGCCGGCGACGAGGGTGAAGGCAACGAAGGCGTTCACCCCGAGGCCGGCGGCAAGCGCCATCGGCACGTTGGCGAACAGACCCATCGCGATCGTCATGACACCGGCGACCAGAGCGGTGACGGTGACCAGCTCGGCAGAGTCCAGCCGAGCGCCGGTGGCGTCCTTGACGCCGCCCAGGATCGACGGGTTCAGGGCGACGATGTAGGCCATGGTCGCGAAGGTGACCAGGCCACCGAGGATCTCGGCGCGAAGCGTGCTGCCACGTTCGCTGATGCGGAAGAAGCGGTCCATAGGGACGTCCTGTTCAAGACGGTTGCAAGGAGAGCGTGTCGAACGGCATGACCGGGCCGGTCAGAGCTCGAGTCGGAGCCCGATCGATGACGGACCGCATTATGGGGGCAAATCCGGTTGTGATCGCCATCGGAGTCAGGCGGCGCCGTTGCCCTCGCCGTACCGCGGGCCGGTGAGGGTCCACTTGGAGCCGATCTGCCCGTTCGTGTCGGCCAGCACCCGCGGGCGCACCGCCCGCCAGCCGACGGTGAGCAGGATCGCGATCAGTGGGATGCCGATGACGACCACGATGAAGTCCGTCTTGTGCCACAGGTCGGGTGCCTCCTGCCAGCCCGAGATCGCCATCCCGAGCACGACCAGGCCGATGAAGACCAGTCCGATGATGCTCGTGTACGGCGAGCCCGGTGCCTGGAAGGAGCTGGGTGGCACGACGCCGCGATCGCTCAGCTGTCTGAGTCTGATCTGGCAGATGAAGATCGAGGCCCAGGTCGCGAGGACACCGATCGAGGCGCACTCCAGGGCGATGTCGAAGGCCGAGCCGGGCGCCACCGCGTTGAGGATCGCGCCGAGCGCGTAGACGACACTGGTCATCAGGATGCCGGCGTAGGGAACGCCGCTCGGGCTCATTCGCATCGTGAAGCCGGGCGCCTGCTTGGCCATGCCGAGGCTTCGCAGGACGCGGCCGGTGGAGTAGAGACCCGAGTTGAGGCTCGACATCGCCGCAATGATCAGGATCGCCTGGACGACGTCGCCGATCGCATGGAAGCCCAGCCGGTCGAAGACGGTCACGAACGGGCTGGTTCCTGACTTGTAGTCACCGGTCGGCAGCATCGAGACCAGCAGCAGGATGGAGCCGACATAGAAGACGCCGATCCGGAAGACGACCGAATGCACCGCGCGCGGCACCTCGCGCCGCGGGTCCTGCATCTCGCCGGCGGCAACGGCGACCATCTCGATGGCGGCATAGGCGAAGACGACGCTCGACATGATCAGGATCGGGCCGTACCAATGGAAGTCGCCACCGGAGGGCCAGAAGCCGCCCGGGTTGTCCCACATGTTCTGGATGCCCGCCCGGTGCCCGCCGATGTGCAGCCGACCGAGCACCACGACCAGACCCACCAGGATGAACGCCACGATCGCCGTGACCTTGAGCAGCGACGCCCAGAACTCGAACTCGCCGAACGCCTTGGCCGAGAGCAGGTTCACCACCAGCACGACGGCGAGCGCTATCAGCACCGTCGCCCAGGCCGGCATGCCGCTGTCGAAGTGCTTGACGTAGAGGCCCACCGCGGAGAGGTCAGCGATGCCTGTCAGCGCCCAGTTGAGCCAGTACATCCAGCCGGTGATGTAGGCGCCGAGCTCGCCGTAGAACTCGCGCATGTAGGAGACGAACGCTCCCGAGGACGCCCGATGGAGCACGAGCTCGCCCAGCGCGCGCATCAGGAAGTACGCCATCGTGCCGACCACGGCGTAGCTGATCAGCAGGGCTGGGCCGGTGCTGTTGAGCCGGGCGGCGGAGCCGAGGAAGAGCCCCGTGCCGATCGCGCCGCCGATGGCGATCATCTGGACCTGGCGGCGGCCCAGGCTCTTCTGGTAGCCGTCCTGCTCGTCGAGCAGGTCGTGCTCGAGCTGGTCGACCATCAGGCCTCCAGGGACATCGGGCCGTAGACCTCGCGCTCCGCTTCCAGGAGCACGACGGCCCGCACCCCCTCCTCAGAGAGCTCACGCCAGAACTCCCCCACCCACGACTCAGCGTCGCCCTGGGAGGCGAACCGCTGATCGGCGTACTCCTCGCTGACCTTCACCTCCTGACCGGCGCCGTCCTCCAGGCGCCACCACCAGGTGCGGTCGGGCGGACTCGGCTGTCGGAACGGAGACGGGACGTCGGGCAGGGACATGTCAGACCTCTCGGACGTGGGAGGGGACGAACGGTGGCTTGGTGAGTTGGAAGATCTCGCGCCGACCACGGACATCGATGCCGATCTCCGCCTCCGGATCGACCTCGGAGGAGACCAGCACCAGTCCGATGCCCTTCTTCAGGGTCGGACTGAAGGTGCCGGAGGTGACCTCACCGACCAGCAGATCGGGGGTCAACGACGCGCTCATATGCGGCCGCGGAATCCCGCGACCGGTCGCGACGATGCCACGAAGCACCCGGCTCGGGCCAGTCGCCTTGACCTCCACGAGCGCGTCGCGCCCCCAGAACGCGTCCTTCTTCCAGCCAACTGCCCAGCCGACGCCGCCCTCGAGCGGGTTGATCGTCGGCGAGATGTCCTGACCGTGCAGCGGGTAGCCCATCTCGGTGCGCAGCGTGTCGCGGGCGCCGAGTCCGCAGGCGACCAGGCCGAGCTGCTCGCCGGCCTCGACCAGCGCGTCCCAGAGGGCGACGGCGATCGCGTTGGGGGCGACCAGCTCGTATCCGCGCTCACCGGTGTAGCCGGTGCGGCAGACGATCACGTCCGCCTGCTCACCACCCGCGGCGAAGGGAGCCCCCGCGAAGGCCATGTAGTCGAGGGGCACCGCACCGTCACCGGTGGGCAGCCCGAGGGCGGCGAGCACCTGGTCGGACTTCGGCCCCTGCACGGCGAGTACGACGAAGTCGCGGTGCTGGTTGGTCACCTCGACGCCCGCCGGAGCGGAGGCGGCGAGCCGGCGTACCACCTCGGTGGTGTTGGCGGCGTTGGGGATGAGGAAGATCTCGTCGTCGCTCTTGTAGTAGGCGATCAGGTCGTCGACGATCCCGCCGGTTGCGTCGTCGATGCACAGCGTGTACTGCGCCTTGCCCGGGCCGATCCGGCGCAGGTCGTTGGAGAGCGTCGCGTTGACGAACTCGGCGGCCCCGGCACCGCGCACGGTCGCCTTGCCCAGGTGGCTGACGTCGAAGATGCCGGCCGCCGTACGCACGGCGGTGTGCTCCTTGACGACACCGCCGCCGGCGTACTCCAGGGGCATCGACCAGCCACCGAACTCGCCGAACTTCGCGCCCAACGCGAGGTGACGGTCGTGGAGTGGTGAGGTCAGGAGATCAGCGGCGTCGGTGGAGGCGTCGGACATGGCGTCGAAACTACCGTAGGTCGCCGTCCGGAACGCCGTAGGTAGGCTCGCGTCCGTGACGTCATACTCACTGCGCACCGCCAGTCCCGCCAAGACCCGCGCCGAGGCCGTCGTGGTCGGCGTACTGCAGGGGGCGAAGGGTCCCGAGCTCGCTCCCGGATCCGAGGACGTGGCGAGCGCCTACGGCCGCAAGGCTCGCGGCATGCTCGCCTCACTGGGCATCACCGGCAGGGCCGGCGAGATCACCCGGCTGCCCGCCGGCGACGCGGTCGCGGCCCAGCTCCTCGTGCTGGTCGGCCTGGGGTCGACCGTGGACGCTAACGCGGTGCGGAAGGCCGCTGGCTCCGCTGCCCGCGCCGTACCGAACGCGACCTCGGTGGCCCTCGCCCTGCCGGCAGACTCGCCCGAGCTGGTCCGCGCCGTGACCGAGGGCAGCATCCTCGGCGGCTATACGTTCCTCCCCTACAAGAGCAATGGCGAGGACAACGCCCCGGCCGACGTCATCGTCGTCTCTCCGATCGCGAAGCGTGCCGAGGCGGTGACGGCCTTCGAGGAGGCCCAGGTGCTGGCGGACGCCGTCTGCACCGTGCGCGACTGGGTCAACACACCCCCGGGCGACCTGACCCCTCCGACCTTCGCCGACGCCGTGGTGGCGGCTGCCGCCGAGGTCCCTGGCGTGTCGACCACGGTCTACGACGAGCAGCAGCTCGCCGAGCTCGGCTGCGGCGGCATCCTCGCCGTCGGCACCGGCTCGGCAGCTCCGCCGCGACTGGTGGAGCTGGCCTACTCCCCCGACGACGCGGTCGCCCACATCGCCCTGGTCGGCAAGGGCATCACCTTCGACAGCGGTGGCCTGACGATCAAGCCGGGCTCCTCGATGAAGACCATGAAATCCGACATGCACGGGGCCGCCTCGGTGGTGCAGGCCACGCTGGCCATCGCGCGGCTCGGCCTGCCGGTCCGCGTCTCGGCCTTCGCGCCGATGGCCGAGAACATGGTCTCCGGCTCCTCCATGCGGCCCGGCGACGTGATCACCCACTACGGCGGTACCACCTCAGAGATGCTCAATGCCGACGCCGAGGGCCGGCTGGTCCTGGCCGACGCGCTGGTGCGTGCGACCGAGGTCGCCCCGGACGCAATCATCGACGTGGCTACTCTGACCGGCCACATGGTCGCTGCGCTGGGTGACAAGGTCACCGGCGTGATGGGAACCCCCGAGGCAGTGGAGGCGATTCTCGCAGCCGGCGAGGCGGCCGGCGAGAGTGCTTGGCCGATGCCGCTGCCGGAGATCATGGACGAGCGCGTCCACTCGTCGAAGATCGCCGACCTGGCGCAGTACGACTTCATCCGCTGGGGCGGCGGGCTCTTCGCTGCCGCATTCTTGCGCGAGTTCACCGGCGGCCTGCCGTGGGCCCACCTCGACATCGCCGGTCCGTCGTGGAACAGCGGCGGCGCCTCGGGCCACCTCACCGCCGGCGCCACCGGTACGGCGACAGCGACCCTGGTGGAGTACGCCCGCGGACTCGTCCCCGCCTAGCGCGCACGTGCGTCGCCTCAGGTGCCCGACTGCTTGCGCCGCCTGTTGTAGTCCCGCATCCGCTGCGGGATGCCGACGATCGCCGCGTCGTAGGACGGCACTCGGCGGTCGTTGCAGAACTCGTGAGCCCAGCGCGCCGACGGCACCCGACGACGCGTCCATTCACCGTCGTGGGCGACGAGGAGGAGGGTCACGTCGCTGACCGCGGTGCGCGGCTCGACGAAGCCCTCCACACCCTTGCGGGCTGTGACGAAGCTCTGCAGATGCTCGACGTCCGCGCGGTCGGCGGCACGTACCCGCGTCGAACCGGTCCTGCTGCCATCGCCCGACGGGGCGCTCCACCGCCTACGGCGGCGCCATCGATCCCACCACGCCATGAGGACAGTGTGCCTTGTGCGGCGCAAGTGACGGCCTACACAGCGCTACTCATCGGTAGCCGAGCCGGTGCTGCGCGCGTGTTGGCGGGGTGCCAAGATGAAGGCACACAGTTACGGTCAGCATCGGCATCAGTACGGTCACCACCAGTACGCAGCGAAGGAAGTCCATTGGCCACCGAAGTCACCCTCCCGGCACTCGGCGAATCCGTCACCGAGGGCACTGTCACCCGTTGGCTCAAGAACGTCGGCGACACCGTAGCCGTCGACGAGCCCCTGCTCGAGGTCTCCACCGACAAGGTCGACACCGAGATCCCATCGCCGGTGGCAGGCACCCTGGTCGAGATCAAGGCCGCTGAGGACGAGACCGTCGAGGTCGGCGCCGTACTGGCCCTGGTCGGGTCCGCTGATGAAGCCGGTTCCTCCGCTCCAGCCGAGCCCGCCGCTCCAGCCGAGCCCGCGCAGGCCGCCACCCCGGAGCAGCCGCCCGCTGCCGAGGCCACACCCGAGACTCCTTCCGCCCCCACCGCCCCGGCCCCGTCGGCCGGCGGCAACGCCACTTCGGTCACCCTGCCCGCGCTCGGCGAGTCCGTCACCGAGGGCACGGTGACGCGTTGGCTCAAGCAGGTCGGCGACAGTGTCGCCGTCGACGAGCCCCTGCTCGAGGTCTCCACCGACAAGGTCGACACCGAGATCCCATCGCCGGTGGCAGGCACGCTTCTCGAAATCAAGGTCAGCGAGGACGAGACCGTCGAGGTCGGCGCTGAGCTCGCCCTGGTCGGCGACGCCGCTGCCGCCCCGTCGACTCCCGCCGAGTCTCCGGCTCCCGCTGCCCCCGCCGAGCCCGCGCAGCCTGCCCAGGAGACCCACCCCGACGCGCAGGCCGCACCGGCTCCGGCGAAGTCGGAGCCCGCTCCAGAGCCCGCCGCCGCGGCACCGGCTCCGACCAGCCCCGCCACCTCCGCACCGATCGCCCCGAGCAGCAGCATCGAGGCCGGCGGCTACGTCACGCCGCTCGTGCGCAAGCTCGCCGCCCAGCACGGCGTCGACCTCGCCAACGTGACCGGCTCCGGTGTCGGTGGCCGCATCCGCAAGGAGGACGTCCTCGCCGCTGCCGAGGCCGCCAAGGCCCCCGCAGCTGCCCCGGCCGCGACCGCTCCGGCCGCGACCACCTCGGCGCCGTCCACCCCGGCCGGCACGCCGTCGCCGTTGCGCGGTACGACCGAGAAGGTCTCCCGCCTGCGCAAGGTGATCGCCGAGCGGATGACCGAGTCGCTTCGCGTCTCGGCTCAGCTGACCCAGGTCATGGAGGTCGACGTCACCAACATCGCCCGTCTGCGCGAGGCCAACAAGGCCGCGTTCCAGGCGCGCGAGGGCGTCAAGCTCACCTACCTGCCGTTCTTCGCCAAGGCCGCGATCGACACGCTCAAGACCCACCCGAAGCTCAACGCCAACCTCACGGTTGACGACAAGGGCTCGGCTGGCGAGGTGACCTACTACGACCGCGAGAACGTCGCGTTCGCCGTCGACACCGACCGTGGCCTGCTCACGCCGGTCGTCAAGGACGCCGGCGAGCTGTCGATCGCAGGCCTGGCCAAGCGGATCGCGGATGTCGCCGAGCGCACCCGCACCAACAAGATCACTCCGGATGAGCTCTCCGGCGGCACGTTCACGATCACCAACCTCGGCTCGTTCGGGGCGCTGTTCGACACGCCCATCATCAACCAGCCGCAGGTCGCCATCCTGGGTCCGGGCGCCGTTGTGAAGCGGCCGGTGGTCATCGACGACCCGGACCTCGGTGAGACCATCGCGATCCGCCACATGGTCTACCTCGCCCTGACCTACGACCACCGCCTCGTCGACGGCGCCGACGCCGGTCGCTTCCTGCAGGATGTCAAGAAGCGCCTCGAGGCTGGCCAGTTCGACATCTGATCGACCCGATGAGGCTCTAGTCTCTGCAGCATGATTCGCCGCCGCGCGCTGCTCCTCGGTATTCCAGCCGTGGGAGCGGCCGCGGCGGCGGCTGTTCTGGGCGGCGTCGAGGCCGGTGCCCTGCCCGGAAAGACCCGACTCGACGAGACGCTCGGCCTGACCGGCACGGATGGCGTCATTCCTGACGTCCAGGCCGGTCCCATCGCGAGCGGATCCTTCGTGTCGCGCCACCGCGACGGCACACGCACCGGGTGGGCGCTCGTGCGCCCGCCGAACGCGCCAGAGCGTCTTCCGGTCGTGGTCGCTCTCCACGGTCGCGGCGGCGATCATCGCACGTTCGTCGACGATCTCGGCGGCCCTCAGTTTCTGGCCCAGGCCGTTGCCCGCGGCGTACCTCCGTTCGCGGTGGCGTCCGTGGACGGTGGGGAGACGTACTGGCACCCGCACGACGGCACCGACACCGGCGCGATGGTCCTCGACGAGCTCCTGCCCCTGCTCGGCAAGCATGGTGTCGACACCGGCACGTTGGGTTTCTACGGCTGGTCGATGGGCGGGTACGGCGCCCTCCGGCTGGCCGGTCTGCTTGGACCGAAGAAGGTACGCGGCGTGGCAGTGGCGAGCCCGGCGCTCTGGGTGAACGCCTCCGGCGTCTCCCCTGCGGGCTTCTCCAGCGCCGCCGAGTACGACAGATATTCGGTCTTCCACCGCCAGGCCGATCTGACCGGGATCCCGGTACGGGTCGACATCGGTCGCGACGATCCGTTCTATGTCGCCACGCGCGAATACGTCGCCGCCTTCTCCCGCTCCGCCCACGTGGTGAGCAGCTTCCCCGCCGGAGCCCACACCGACGGATTCTGGCGACGACAGCTACCGGCCGAGCTCGCCTTCCTGGGACGGGCCCTCAGCTCCTGAGAAGACCGGTTCGGGCGCGACTCGCGAGTACACCACCCCCGGCGTACGTTGAGGCTTGTGACTGAGTTGCGCTTCGTGACCCTGGGCACCGTCGACTACCTCGAGGCGTGGGAGCTGCAGAAGCAGGTCCATGCCGAGGTCGTCGCGGGCACCCGTCCCGACACGGTCCTGCTGCTGGAGCACCCGCCGACGTACACCGCCGGCAAGCGCACCGATGCCTGGGAGCGTCCCACCGACTCGGGCGGCGCTCCGGTGATCGACGTGGACCGCGGCGGCAAGATCACCTTCCACGGCCCGGGCCAGCTCGTCGCATACCCGATCGTGCGACTGCCCGATCATGTCAAGGTGGTCGACTTCGTCCGTCGCCTCGAGGAGGCGATGATCCGCACCTGCAGCGCGTTCGGCGTCGTCACCGCACGGGTGCCGGGCCGCAGCGGCGTGTGGCTGCAGGAGGATCAGCGCGGTCCCGAGCGCAAGGTCGCCGCGATCGGGCTGCGGGTCAGCAAGGGCGTGACCATGCACGGGGTCGCGATGAACTGCGATGTGGAGATGGGCTGGTACGACCGGTTCGTGCCGTGCGGCATCAGCGACGCCGGTGTCACCAGCCTGACTCTGGAGGCTGGACGCGACGTCACCGTCGCCGAGGTGGCACCGGTCTTGCGCGAGCAGCTCGAGTCCTATCTCGCCTGGCGCGAGTACGACGCGACGCCCGACTACCAGCCTCGTCCCGAGCCCACCCACGGCCCACGCGTCACAGTCTTGACACCGAACGGCGTCTGATCTTCGCAAAAGTCAAGGCCGTGGGCCTGCTGCGATCGGACGGACACCGGGGGTAGCGTCCAGAGAGTGCGGCTTCTCACGAGCCACTCCGCTCCCTTCCGTACCGGCGTCCTCGCGCTGGTCGGACTGTTCGCGCTCGCCCTGACCCTGGCGGTGACTGCCAGCGCTCCGTCGCCGAGCTCGGCCGCGGAGCCACCCCCTGCCCAGGGCGGGTATGCAGTCGTGGGTCTCTACGTCGGCGGCGACCGTGCCTCCGCCACTCAGATCGGTCCGCTGGGCGGCGTGACCTTCGGTTTCTTCACGTCGCGCCCGACCAGCTACGACGACGCCACCGGCGTGATCACCGGTGCCACGCCGGCCCACTCGTGCACCTCGACGGCAGACGGCTGGTGCAACCTGCAGGTCGCGATCGGCAATGGTGCCGGCCAGGTGTCGGCGGGCACGCGCTACTGGGTCGCGCCGACCGCTGTGCCCCCGGGCTGGTACGGCAACCCCTATTGGCAGACCGCGCCCCTGACGGCGAGCGCGCAGGCGCTGCGCTACCAGACCCAACACGTCTTCCAGACACCCGCGTTGCAGTCCGGCGGCCGCTACCTCTCGACGACTGCAAGCAGTGGCTTCCTCCAGGACCCTGGCAACACGGTGACCGACACCGCGTTCATGAACGCCAACGGCGGCTCTTCAGGGTCTGGGGCTACGAGCAACAACTTCATGCGGCGCACCGCGTCCGGCGGTACCTGGCCGCTCTCCCGCGCCAACCCGGCGCTCCCCGCGCAGTGCGGTCTCAACGTCGCCCTGGTGGTCGACCTGTCCAGTTCGGTGCAGTCACCGACCAACCATCTGCCCGCGCTGAAGTCGGCGATGAATACCTTCGTCGGCGCGCTTCAGGGCACCCCCTCTCAAGTCTCTATCACCACCTTCGGGACCGGCTCCCCGGCGAATGGCTTCCCCAACAGCAACACCGGGCTGCTGCCGGTTGCCTCCTCTGCCGATGCTGCGCGCGTCAAGAGCCTCTACGCCGGCTGGACGACCATTCCGACCAACTACACCAACTGGGATGCCGGGCTCCAGCGGGTGGCGACGCTCGACGCCGACCAGCACATCGACCTGGCCGTGGTGATCACGGACGGCAACCCGACGGTCTACGGGACAACCGGCTCCGTCCCGACCAACAGCGGCTTCACCCGCTTCCGCGAGATGGAGAACTCGGTCGCCTCCGCGAACGCGGTCAAGGCGCTGAACACCCGCGTCATCGCTGTCGGCGTCGGTGACGGCCTCGACGCGGGCTCGGCACGCAACCTCCGCAGCATCTCCGGCCCGACGAGGTACGAGGCCGGCGGGGACATCGATGCGTCCGACTACCTGCAGGAGTCGGACTACGGCGCCGCCGGCGATGCTCTGCGGAGCCTGGTGGTGGGCGCCTGCGCTCCGTCGATCTCCGTGGTCAAGCAGGTCATCCCCCACGGCGGCAGCCTCGCCGACGCTTACACCCCCGCCAGCAGCTGGGAGTTCTCTGCCGAAGCATCGGCGACCACGCCAGAGGCCCACGTCAATACGCCCTCGCCGCAGCAGACCGACGTGCACACCGGTGGAACCAACTTCGACGTCACCGTGCCAAGTGACGGCTCCCCCGGCACCTTCGACCTCACGGAGACGCCGCAACCCGACTACACGCTCCAACCGGTCAACAGCACCGGCACAGCGGCAGATCCGGGCGGTCAGAACGCATTCTGCGTGGACAAGACTCACGACGATGCGCCCGTGCCTGTGATCAACACCGGTCCTGCCGGCTTCAGCGTCGACCTGGTCAACGACTCCGCCGTGAGCTGCACGGTCTACAACCAGGCGCCCGACTTTACCCAGGCGCGGGTAGTGGTGCACAAGAAGTGGGCAGTCACCACCGGGGGCCGCACTGCGACCTACGACCAGTACGACCAGCCCGGCGGCCTGGACTCGTCCCTCCAACTCGGTGGGCCCGAACCGGCAGGCCTCTCGCCGCAGTCGTGGAACGACGAGCGCGCCGGGTATCGCGGCGGCGACGAGGTGACCCCGGGCGCGCCCCCAGGCGAGTCTGTGGACGTGGCCGAGGACGTCACTCTCACACCGCCCGGCTGTACCCTCACCGGCGCCACCATGACCGGCACCGGCATCACCGGGTCGCGGAACCTCGGCACCACCGACCCCAGGACGACCGTCGGCCCGATCAGCGATGGGCTCAACGAGTGGACCATCACCAACGCCGTGACCTGCCGCAGCGAGCTGACGCTGGTCAAGGAGGTCCGCCCGTCGGGAGCGGTCTCACCGAATGCATGGAGACTGCGCGCCATCGGGTCCGGCACCGCGCTGGTCGGACCGTCCGGAACGTCAGGCATCACCGCGGACGTGACACCCGACAGCAGCTACCAGCTCGCGGAGAGCCACGAGGACGACCCCGAGCTGCTCAACTTCGCCCAGATCGACCGGCGGCCGCGCCCGATCCAGTGGGAGCAATCCACCGGTTCGGCGGACTGCGAGCAGATCGACGCGAACGGCAACGGCGCGTACGGCAACCAGCAGGGCAACGACGGTAGCGTCGAAGTCGGGCTCGGAGAGCATCTGACCTGCATCTTCACCAACACCGCCGTGCCCCTCACGGTGATCAAGAAGGTCGTCGGCGGCACCGCTTCGCCAAGCGACTTCCAGCTTCACGTCGATCCGGTCCCCCCGTTCCCCGAAGGCCTCCCGTCCCGGACCTTCCCAGGTGCTGACTCTCCCGGTCAGCGCATGCTCGTGCGACCGGGTCAGACCTACCGGATCACCGAGACCGGCGGGCCCGCTGACTACCAGCTGACGTCGCTCTCCTGCGGCGTCCGATCGGCACGGGTCGCGCCCGACGAGTTCACGATGCCTGCCGACGGGAGTCCCGTCGTCTGCACCATCACCAACACGTTCGCCGCATGGACGGTGGAGAAGGTCTCCGACCCCGCGTCGGGCACCACGGTCCACCCCGGTCAGGTGATCACCTACATGCTCACCGCGCGGGTGCTGCACGGCACCTCCGTCGACGACGTCATCGTCGTCGACGATCTCAGTCACGTACTGCCGTACTCCACGCTCGTCGAGGGCTCGGTCAGCGCCAGTGCCGGGGCCGTCGACCTGCACGACGACACGTGGCGTTGGCAGATCCCGACGCTATCGGGCACTGCGACCCTGACCTACCAGGTCCGGGTCAAAGCGGGCACCGACGGGGCTATCCTGCACAACGTCCTGACCAAGCACACCACCACCGAGCCCGGCGACCCGGGTGACGAGTCCATGCCCTGCGACCAGATCACCCACCAGCCCGGCTGTGACCAGACGGTGAACACGGTCGCCTCGGAGCCGGCAGGCGGTGGCGGCGGGCGCGAACACGGCAGCAGCGACCATGGCGGCCTCCTGCCCGGCACCGGTGGTCCGCAGCTGTGGCTGCTCATCGGCGGAGCGTTGGTCATCGCCGTGGGCGGCACCTTCGTCGCCGCTGCACGGTCGCGTCGCCGAGTCTGATCCGGATTCGGGTCCGCCCGACGCTCGGCGTAGCCTTGGGGCGTGACTCTCGCACCTGAAGGCCGCAAGCTTCTCCGCCTCGAGGTCCGCAACGCCGAGACCCCGATCGAGCGCAAGCCGGAGTGGATCAAGACGCGCGCGAAGATGGGCCCGGAGTACACGCATCTGCAGAATCTGGTGAAGTCCGAAGGGCTGCACACGGTCTGCCAGGAGGCTGGCTGTCCTAACATCTTCGAGTGCTGGGAGGACCGCGAGGCGACGTTCCTCATCGGCGGTGATCAGTGCACGCGGCGCTGCGACTTCTGCCAGATCGACACCGGCAAGCCGCAGCCGCTGGACCGCGACGAGCCGCGTCGCGTCGCCGAGTCCGTCCAGACCATGGGCCTGAAGTACGCCACCATCACCGGCGTAGCCCGCGACGACCTCGAGGACGGCGGTGCCTGGCTGTATGCCGAGACCGTGCGCGCGATCCACGAGCTCACTGCGCACAACGAGCAGGGCGCCACCGGTGTCGAGAACCTCATCCCTGACTTCAACGGCAAGCCCGATCTGCTGCAGCAGGTGTTCGAGTCTCGCCCCGAGGTGCTCGCCCACAACGTGGAGACGGTGCCGCGGATCTTCAAGCGGATCCGCCCGGCGTTCCGCTACGAGCGGTCGCTCGACGTCATCACACAGGCCCGCAACTTCGGCCTGGTGACCAAGTCCAACCTGATCCTCGGCATGGGCGAGACCCGCGAGGAGGTCTCGCAGGCACTGCGGGACCTGCACGAGGCGGGCTGTGAGCTGATTACCATCACCCAGTACCTCCGCCCCAGCCTGCGTCACCACCCGGTGGAGCGCTGGGTCAAGCCGGAGGAGTTCGTCGAGCTCAAGGACGAGGCCGACGAGATCGGCTTCTCCGGCGTCATGTCCGGCCCCCTCGTGCGTTCGTCCTACCGCGCCGGCCGGCTGTACCGTCAGGCCATCGACCGACGCGAAGCCCAGGCGTCGGTCTGACCGGCGACCGCACACGCCGCGTCTTCCCATCTTGCTAGAGAGGCACTCCCGCTGATGTCCCAGCCCGACCCGAGCTCGATGAGCCGCCGGCAGCAGATCGTCGAGACCTACCGGATGACCAAGCAGGCCGACCCGGCGGTCGGTCTGTGGGTGGGTCTCACGTTCCTCGTCGGCGCCATCGTCGGTGGTGTCTTGTTCTGGCTGCTGCCGGCCGACGGCGTCCTCGGTGTCATCTTCACGATCATCGGTGCCCTGCTCTTCGGCATCGTCGCCGCGCTGCTGCTGTTCTCGCGGCGCGCACAGAAGGCTGCCTACAACCGGATCGAGGGTCAGCCGGGCGCCGCATCGGCTGCGCTCAACATGCTGCGTCGCGGCTGGACCGTCACACCCGCCGTCGGCTTCAACAAGAACCAGGACGTCGTGCACCGCGTCGTCGGGCCGCCGGGACTCGTCCTGGTCGCTGAGGGCACCAGCCCCTCGCGCGTGCGCGCCCTGCTCGCGACCGAGCGCACCAAGCACCAGCGGGTGCTTCCGGAGACGCCGATCACCGAGATCGTTGCGGGCAACGGCGAGGGCGAGATCCCGCTGCCCAAGCTCGTCGGCCATGTCACCCGTCTCAAGCGTCAGGTCAAGCCCGCTGAGATCACCGACATCCTCTACCGGCTCAAGGCGCTCGATGCCCAGCGCGGGACGCTGCCGATGCCCAAGGGCCCGGTCCCGACCAGCATGAAGGGCCAGCGCGGCAACCTGCGCGGTCGCTGAGACGCTGCCACCCGCGCGAAGGGGCTCGAGCCGATCCGGCTCGAGCCCCTTCCTCGCTCCCACGTCACTGCTGCGCGGCGCCGCCGAGCTGTCCCATCAGCTGCTTCATGTCGGCGACCTGGTCGGCCGGCGGGGCGGTCACCGAGACCTTGGTGCCGAAGTCGCTCATGTGCATGGTGGTCACGCCCAGCTTGCCCAGGTCGACCTTGATCTGCACGGGGTGACCGTCGCCGTCGACCCAAACGTCCTCGGTCATCGAAGCGGGCAGCTCGCCCGCGGCACTCGAGGGGACGCCGTTCGGCAACATGTCGGCCGTGGCGCTCTTCATGTCCACCGTGAACGTGTAGTGCTTGGCCGTCGTACCGTCGACGCTCTCGGAGCCGACGTACTTCCCGCCGGTGACGTACTTGGCGTACTTGGAGACAGCGGATGCCGGATCCTCCATCGACTGGCTCAGCGTGGAGGTGTCCATCCCGGTGAGCGATCCGAGGTCACTGAAGTTCACCGACATCCACTTCTTGCCGGCCGGCAGTCCAGCCGAGGCCGAGGAGGGCATCTGGATGTACATGTTCGAGCCGATCATCCGGACGTCCATGTCCTGTCCGTCGATGCTCTCGGTGATCTCGGCACGCAGGCTCGGCTTCGCCTGCTCCACGCCCTCCATGTGGATGGTGCCGCTGGAGGCGACGGAGATGTCACCCGAGATCTTCATCGAGGTCATCGCGTTGACGGCGGACGTCATCACGCTCTTGGCGTCGACGGCATTCAGCGCGCTGCCCGCGGCCAGCCCGGTCTCGCCACCGCCGGAGGCGGCCGAGGAGCCAGAGCTCGATTCCTTCGCGTGATCGCCGGAAGCATTGCTGCTGCTCCCGCATGCACTCGCCAGCGCGAGGGTCGCGACGGCGAGTCCTGCAACAGTGGTCCGGCGGATGGTACGGCGCATGGTGAGCCTCTCTGAGTGATGTGCGGATCGCCGAGCGTCAGATCCTTCGGGAAAACGACCGACCCGTCTGCCGGGTCACGCAGACCATCCCCCTACCTCGGCATACCGAAACCAGGCTCGAAGCCTCACTTGGTCGAGCCGGTGCTCCCGCCGAGCTTGCCGTCCAGCATGCCGGTGACGTCCTGCACATCGTTGGCGGGAGGCGCCTTGACCGACACCGCCTTGCCCCAGTCGGTGAACTGCTCGGTGACGGTCTCTCCACCGGTGACCATCCTCAGCTGCTTGTAGCGGCCGTCGCCGTCGAACCACACGTCGACCTTCTCGGTCGCCGGGACGGCAGTGGCGGCGCCCGCAGCCGAACTCGGCATCGCCGAGGCGAGCGCCTTCGTGTCGACGTTGAGCTGGTAGTGGTCGGTCGGCGTACCGTCGACCGTCTCCTTGCCCACGTAGGTGCCACCTGACACGGCGTCGCTGAACCGGTCGAACATCGCCGTGGGGTCGAGGCTGCTCAGGCCGATCTGGGCCAGTGGACTGTTCTTCCCGGTCATCGAGATCTTCATGTACTTCTGACCCAGCTGAGGCATGTGGATGTACGCCGCATCGTCGACCATCAGCATCTCGATACTGCTGCTCCCGAGCGACGACGAGGCGAGCTTCAGGTCCGCCTTGACCGGCTTCGACTTCAGATCCATGTCGCCCGAGCCACTCATCTTGACGGTCCCGGCCATGGTCATGTCCACGTGGACCGTACTGGCGGCGCTCATCGCATCGCTGAACATCTTCTTCACGCTCGCGACGTCGACGGCGGAGCCGGCCGCGAAGCCGTTGCCGGAGCCGCTGGCCTCGGGCGCATTCGAGGCCGCCACGCTGCCCGAGCTGCCCGAGCTGTCCGAGCCGGGGGCGGACCCGCTGGTGCCGGAGGAGCTGCCGCAGGCGGCCGTCAGCCCGAGCGCGGCCACGGCAACTCCGGCCAATGCGGTACGCCGTAGCGCGCAGCGATGGTGTGCCTTGGTCATCGAGGTGCCTTCTCTCTCAGCCGGAGATCCGGCGGAAGTACGAGCGGTAGGTCTGGAGTGTCACCGAAGCGGTGTTGCAAGCCATGTCGTGCAGGCCGCGGCCGTCCACCCGGAAGACGAGCGGCGGGATCACCACCACGATCATGATCTGGCGTGCGATGGTGCGCAGCGGGTCGAGCGGCCGCGGGTCGCCGTCGATCCGGACGGTACGCAGCCGCGTGGCCAGCTTGCCGAAGGAGCCTCCCGCGAGCGTGGTGAGCAGCGTGGACTCGACGACGTACACGAGGGGCACCAGCAGCTTCGCGCCACCGCCCGGCGTGGTGTAGCTATGCCAGCCGACGAACAGGACCACGACGAGCACCGAGACCGCCCAGTCCACCACCAACGCAAAGACGCGACGCGCCCAGGATGCGGTCTCGAACGGGAGTGCGCGGCGGTCGGTCGTCATCGGTGCTGCAGAGCTCACCGGACAAGGGTAAGTGCCCACCCAACGGACCCCGACTATGCCAAGTCGTTACATGGCTGAAACAATTGCGATACCGCTACGCAACTGCTTGATCGTAGTTTGCGTGCCACGACAGTCGAGGCAGCGCCGCCTCGGCGGGATCTACCCGCGAGAAATCTCGGCCGTGCGACTGCTCGGCCAAGGAGGACGAATGTTCAGCACTGGCGATGAGCTGCTCAAGTTCATCAAGGACGAGGGAGTCGAGTTCGTCGACGTCCGCTTCGTCGACCTTCCCGGCATCCAGCAGCACCTCACCGTTCCGGTCTCCTCGTTCACCCTGGACCCAGCAGCATTCGACGGCTCGTCGATCCGCGGCTTCCAGTCCATCCACGAGTCCGACATGGCGCTCTACCCCGACGTCACCACCGCGTACATCGACCCGTTCCGCAAGAACAAGACGCTCGCGATGATGTACTTCGTCCACGACCCGATCACGGGCGAGGCCTACTCCCGCGACCCGCGCAACATCGCTCGCAAGGCGCTCGCCTACCTCGAGACCACGGGCATCGGCGACACCGCGTTCTTCGCCCCCGAGGCGGAGTTCTTCATCTTCGACTCGGTCCGCTTCGCCACTGGCATGAACAAGTCGTTCTACGAGGTCGAGTCCTTCGAGGGTTCCTGGAACTCCGGCGCCGAGTCCAACCCCGACGGCACCCCCAACCGCGGCTACAAGGTCCGCACCAAGGGCGGCTACTTCCCTGTCACGCCGACCGACGGCACCCAGGACCTGCGCGACGACATGGTCAAGTACCTCGAGCAGGTCGGGCTGCTGGTCGAGCGCGCCCACCACGAGGTCGGCACCGGCGCCCAGGCCGAGATCAACTACCGGTTCGACACGCTGCTCAAGGC
>Ga0164242_10001571_pt1 | contig 27117 bp, 23 predicted proteins | sample OricomgcompostMG_FD_108783 | JGI IMG/M metagenome (GOLD analysis project Ga0164242, IMG submission 108783) | Miracle-Growth compost microbial communities from Emeryville, California, USA - Original compost - Miracle growth compost (MG) ...
CATGATCACCAACGGCCATGCCTGTTCTGCGTCCAAGGTGGCCGCCGACGGAAGCCGACAAGCCGTCACATCCGGCACTCAGTTGGCGAACCGCCCACCTCGGCACTTCTCAAAGACCCTGGGTGGGGCCGTAGTCGGCGTAGTTGCGCTGAAGGCGCTCACGGAAGCGTTCGGCGAACGCGGTCAGCTGTTCGCCGTAGCCCGTGTCGTCGTCGATGGTCTGAGACAGGACGTCGACGACGTCGTGCGACAGGTCTCGGCTGTAGGGATGGTCAGTGAACGTGCGGTAGACGTGTTCGGCCACGTCGAGGAGCCGGTTGCTGCGGGCGAGTTCGGGGTCGTGCTGAGCCAAGGCTTCCACCCCCCCGTTCGACCTCAAGGTCGTACAGTTCGACCAGGGCAATCAGACGGTACAGCGAGCGTCTGACATCGGCGGGTGGGGTCACGCCGGGCTTGTACAGGAGTTTGTGGGACATGCGCGACCACAGGTCGACTGCTTCGGTTCGCAGTTGGATCTCGCACTCGTAGAGGGCGCCGTCCGGGTCCTCTTCCCTGCCAACCATGACAGCCTGGACGTGCAGGCGCGGCTAGCGCAGACGGTCTTCTTCCCCGGCATCTTCACGGTGGTCCTGCACCTCGATGATCTTGAGGTTGTCTTTGATCACCTCGAGGGCAGGGTCGAGGAGCCCGATGCGGGGCACGATGATGCGTACGCCAGCTTTGTCGGTGATCTCTTTCCAGGGGTCGGCATAGTTCTTGCGAGGTGAATGTGCCTTGGCGTTGAAGCTGGTGAGCTCTTTGGCACGGGCGATTACCTGGCAGTCGACACCCTTGCGGGCAGTGTGGTGCTCAAGGTGCGCCCTGGTTGCCTCGACTGCCCGCTCGATACGCGGCCGCTCTTTCTGGTAGCGCAGGAAGGCCTGTTCAGCAGTCAGGGGCATGAGGGGACCATCGAGAGAGTCAGTGCCATGCTGGTGCTGCTGGGGTTCATGTCTGTACTGGCGGGAGCTCGCTGCTGGTGGGGTTCTGGACGGCTTGAGGCGGGATGGCCAGAACGCTCTCGAGTCCCGGGATCATCTCTGTCTGGGAGGGTGGGGGCAGTTCTGCCGGCTGGCTGGGAGGCTTGGGACGGTGCCCGCCACAGCACCGCTGCTGGTATTAGTGAGTCTGTCGGTAACCGTGACCGTCGTCCGGCCGTCCCCAAGTTCCTTCACGGCCACGGTGCCGTCCTGTACGGCCTCCAACGGAGCGACCAGGAAGGCGCCACTGGCAAGATCGACCCTCACCTTCTGCAGCCGGTTGCCGATGAGCTCGGTGTTCTTGTCGAAGGTGCGGACCGGGACGTCATTCTCCTCAAGGAACTCGGCGAAGTCGTCATGATGCGGTTCCTTCAGATGGGTCTCGATGAACGTCGCAGGGTCCAGCGTGGGGGCAGAGTTCTGGAGTTCGACCATGACGGCCATGACGTAGTCCACACGCACATCGGAGTTCGTGAAACGGCTGTTGATCCAGTCCATAGCCACGTCGTGGAAACGGCGCGTGAGCTCTCGGGGGTCGTTCTGGTGGCGGCAGCCCAAGAACTTCTCAAGGAAGAACCGGGCCACGTCCTTGCCCGATTTCTGCGGGTCTGCGGCCCATCCGTGCAGCCCCTGTTCGGTCACTCCCTCCTCGGAGAAGAGAGCCACCTTGTAGACCTTGGACTTCTCCGTGAACAGCAGGTTGGCGAAGTACTGCATGTCGAAGGTGCGCAGTCCCCCCGTCACGATCTCGTTGGCCTGCATGCCGGTCTCATGCTCCAGCTTGACCATCAGCAGCGCACGCCGATTGTCCAGACGGGCGGCGGCGACCAGGAGGAGGCCTGCCGAACTGGTCCCGTTCTGGCTATCGCGCAGCGTATGGGCCAGCTCTCCGGAGACCTCCACCAGATCCTGCTCACCCCGCAGAAATGCCCGGACAGCGTCGGGCAGGCCGGATTTGAGCTCAGGATCCTCCACGACCTCGCGCCCCAGACGGCCCAGGACGTCGCGGAGTTTTCCCTGCAACGCCGTGCGCCCGCCATCATCGAGCCGGCAGGCCGTCTCGCTGAGCCTGAGTGGAAGGGGCTCCTCGTCTTTGGTCCGCTGAGGCACGCCATGGACGATGGCCTGGTCAATGACAAGGTCCCCGAAGTCGGTCCGCACTTCTCCACCCACGCCTCTCCGCCCGCACCCCCGAGGCCGGACGCTGCTGTCCAGGCGCGGTCCGTCCCTGTCCTCGGCACGCGTCTGTGCTGTATTGCCTGGCATGCGACCTGGCAGAGGCCTGTTGGCTCGCTTGTCCGTGTCACTTGCCAAAAACGTTGTCGCTCATCGTAACGGAGCGTGTAGAGAATGTGGTTGGGTGCTAGGGATGGTGGCTGAACTTCAACGGTGCGCCAGGGCGTGCGTGAGCCTGCACCCACCGGGGCTGGCACAGAGGCAGATCCTCTATGAACGCGCCCTACGTAGCTGGGGAGTCGTTGAAGCGGCAAGAGTGGATTCGCAGGTGAGAATGCACGGTCCCGATGGGTAGGGCGGCGGACCTGCAGCCAGTCAATCGTCCGCGGAGATCCTCGTGGACCAAGTTCGAGTCCAAGGCTGCCCGGGCCCACCAACCCGTCGAAGGGGCGCGCACGGTCGGGGCAACTGCTGTAGAGCCCGCGCCTAGGGTGTAGTGCCCGGCGGTTCCAGGATTGGGTTCCAGGCGAACCAGCCCAGGTTGTCGGCGCCCAGTTCCCACGGGGCCTCCAGCAGCAGTTTCCGGGTTTCCTCGAGGTCCGCGGTGACAGGAGTGGGAGCGGGGCCGATGCGAGTCGTCAAGTCGTCCCATGCGCGCAGGAACTCCTCGTCCTCGCCACGCAGTCTGCGCATCGCCGCTTCCACGCAGGCAGGCCATTTCGGCATACCGTAATGGTCGTCGTGAGTCCCGATGCGGGGAGCGCCGGCGAAAAGGAGGAAGTCGTCTGGCGGGAGACGCTTTTCGAAGTGCCGGAACATGTCGATGCGCTGTTTCACCTGTTTCTTGATCTCTCCAAGGAATCCCCAGCCGAAGTCCGTCAGAGTCCCCTCGCAACCCGGCCAGACCATGCCTCGGTCCAGGATCAGGTCCTCCAGTGCGTAGAGACGGAACGGGTCGTTGGAGCCCAGGATGTCGAACGCCTGCCGGGTGAGCCAAGTGTTGCGGGCGAACATCGTCCCGTCGTGCAAAGCCTTGCGCCGGCTGGTGGGCCGGGAAGCGTGTGCGTCCTCGATCGGGCCGTTGCGCCACACGGACAGGACGAGCCCGTGAGCCGCCGCCCACCGCAGTCCGTCCCGTGCCTTGAAGACGCCCATCTCCTCCAGGCGCTGCCGTGCCCAGTCCAGCGCATCCTGGATGTCCTCGCCCCCGGGCTGCCTCTCCCCCATGGCTCTCCGCTCCCCCTCGGTTCGTTCTTCGTGTTCCTGTACAGCCGCGCGCTACAGCACTGCGGAACGTCATCCCAGGCTGGTGGGACTCATCGACGCCTGTATGCCGCCCTCTGCGGCAGCCTTTTACTCCGCTGGATTGCTCTCCGACGGGCCAGGCCGTTGGAAGGCTGCGCTGAGCGCGTGTAGTTCGGCACGACGAGCCCGTAGGAGCTCTTCTGGTTGACGCAGGGCGGTGTCCAGGAGCCAGACGCCACGACGGAACGGCTGGAAGCCGATGCTCTGCCACAAGGCGGCGATTTTCTTCTTCGCCTGCTGGCGGTAGGCCTCGCTGACCTGCTCACGATCTTCGGGGTACTCGCCCATGGCGGGGTACACCGCGACCGCGCAGCAGCCCCCGGAGAGGCGGCGGATCGCCTCAGCTGCCAGGACAGGGCCCAGCCCGAAACCCCTCCAGGCTCTGTCCAGGCTGACGCGGTCGAGCAGTAGCAGATCGCCGACGGGCTGGGTGACCGCTTTCTCGAACGCAGCGCTGTAGCCGTCGCGTCCGGATCGGCCAAGGACCGTGGAGACTATGACCTCGAGATCGCCGGACTCGGCGTCCGCGGCCTCCCACCGGTTGTCACCCGTGTAGTCGCGCAGCTTCCACAGGATGAGGTGCCCCACCTTGGTACCCGGAGCGGGAGCGTGGTTTTCCCCGTCCCCTTCGTCGTCCCACTCCTCGTCGCCGGCCAGCCCGTAGGTGACGGTCACGTACCAGGATTCCAGCGTGTCCTCAAAGTCGTAGGGCACTGCGGGATGGCCGTGGCCGTAGTGGAGGTGAAGACGGGCAGGGTCGCCCGGGAGTTCAGTGATCGGCCGTTTGGGCCTCGCTGATGTCATGGCGCAGAGACTAGAAGCAGGCGCTGACATCCCACCGGGAAATGGGAATCCAGCAGGCGGACGCCGGGATCGCCCGCATCGAACGCGAGGAACTCACCCCACCACAGGACGAGGTGGCCGAGGTGATGGCCACCCGCTCCCGCCTGGAGAACGAACTCGGCCTGCACGCAAGGATCGAGGAGCTGGAAGACGTCAGAGCGCAACTGGTCTCCGAAGAGGCCCAGCCGGGCGGGCAGCCCAGCCGCGGCATCCCGCCCGCCACGCTGACCGGCTTCGATCGCACCATCGAGCGGACGCTGGATGCCTGGCGGGTACGGCGGGAGGAGGAGGTGACCTACGACCAGTACACGGCGGAGCTGTACGTGGGCGACCGGTCCCGTTCCGGCCACGGCAAGGGCATGCGCGCCGTCCTGCACGCCGCCTTCACCACCGCCCTGGCCGACTACTGCCTGGAGCAAGGGCGCAGCCACCCCGGCTTCATCGTGCTGGACTCCCCCCTGGTCGCCTTCCGGGAACCCGGGGTGGGGGAGGCGGATCTGCGCCAAAGCGTGCCCCAGCACTTCTACCGGCACCTGTTCAGCGCCTTCCGCGGCCAGGCCATCGTCGTGGAGAACACCGACCCCCCTCGGACATCCTCGATCAGGGGCAGGTCTACATGTTCAGCCGCGAGGCCCACGGCCAGCGTTTCGGAATCTTCCCTCTGACATCTTCGTCTTTGCCGACGCAGTAGTCGCGTACAGCGGCTTGGGCGCTTCCTCGTCAGGTCCGGCCGCCCGGTCGGCGGCTGTTGCCCGGAGCGGCCCTCTGCAACGGGTAAGTGCTGTTACTGTGCGCGGAGTTGAGCGATGGGCCTTTGTGCCTGCTGGGTCACGCTCGCACGCCGGGCTGCCGTAGGGGCTCTGGGCTCGGCGTCTTTTTGTGCCTCGTCCGACCTGCGCGGAGGCGACATGACAGCACGTGCGCCGGCTCCTCTCAGCCGCGAGGTTCCCGCAGCCGTGGCGGACCGGGTGCTCTTACAGGTCGGCTATCGGCGCGCGGCGCGCTATCGCGGCCGGGTCGATACGTCCTCAAGCGGCCTGGTGCTGACCGGGGACGGAGCGCTGGCCAAGGCAGGCCAGCTGCGGGAAGACGGCTTCGATGCCGCACTGCTGGTCGACGAGGCCTGCTACCGCGTCGCTGCTGCCAGCGCGGAAGCACCCTTCCCAAGCCTGGACAACGGGCCTGCGCCGCTGTTCGGGGATCCGCTGGAGTACCTGATGCTGGCACACCTCGCGTTCGCCGACCTCGCCATGGCTCCGACCGGGTATCTGCACGCCGGGGACACCGGCGCGCTGGAGGCGGCAGCAGCACGGGTGACGCGCCTGGGTGACCCGCGGGTGGTGTTCGCGGTGCCCGTCGACGCCAGCTGGCTGCATCCGGGGCCGGTGGAGTATCTCGCCGAGGTGCTGCACAGGGTCTCGGGACCGAAGGCGGTTCTGGTGGGCGGCCGGCCGGATGCACGCGGCGGCGCGGCGGGGCTGGCGCGGCTGCTGGAACTGGTGCCGGGCATCGGGGTGCTGCGCACGGGCCTCGGCGCTTTCGGGGGCCTGGCGCGGGGGGCGGGCTTCACCGCGTTCGGCGGCGACGCCAGCATGCGCCACACCGTGCCGCCGACGTCGGCGCAAGCGACATCGGGCGGCGGCCCGGGCAGCCCGGCCGTCCTGTTCCCGGAGTTGATGGATTTCTTCCTCGGGCTCACCCTGGCCAAGCGATTCGACGGCGAGGCCCCTGCCTGCTCGTGCGAGGAGTGCCAGGGCGAGCCCTTGGACCGGTTCACCAGCATGGCGCAGCAGATCCCGGCCGCCGGGCACAACGCGTCCTCGCTCATGGTGTGGGCGCGGCAACTGCGCACAGTGGACGCCACCGACCGTGCGGCGTGGTGGCAGCAGCAATGCCGGCAGGCACTGGACAACTCGGTGCTGTGGAATGCCCGGATACAGCAGCTGCCGGGATTCACCGTCTCCCCGGACCTGTCTGCGTGGGCGGAGCTGCCCGCGCGCCGGGCAGCTGCGCAGCACGCCGGCTGACCGGGCGTCAGGGCAGGCGGGCGTGGAGCTGCTCGGTGAAGTGCCAGGCGACGGAGGTATGGCGGCGGGGCCGGTACGGTTCGGGCGCCAGCGCCCAGGCAAGGCCGTCGGCGGTCGGCTCCAGGACGCCGATGCCCAGGTAGGCGGCTCGCATCAGCAGGTCGTCGCGCGCACGGGCGGGCGGGTCGACGAGCAACGCGCGGCGGGCGAACGGCTTGAAGCGGCTGGCGCGGGCCAGGCCTCCGTCCCAGTGGGTACCGCGGGCGCGGACGATGACGAGGTCCACGGTCAGCGGGCGTACCGCTCGTCGGCAGGCGTGGTCGCCGGTGAGGGTCACGGCGCCTCGAGGCAGTGCGCGGATCTGTTCGCGCAGCCGGGTGGGAAGTGAGTCCAGCCGGACGGGAAGGTCGGCTGGGAGGTTGAGCAGGACCGTGAGGTCTGCGATACCGAGCTCTGCTGCCCCCTGGGCGCGTCGACGCTCGCATTCGAGGTGATCGCGCCGGTAGAAGACGAGGGTGTTACGGCTGCCTTCGATGGTCGTCTCGGTCAGCTGCGCGCCTGGGCCGACCAGGGGGGCCGAGGCGTGCTGGACGAAGGCCCGTGCTCGTGCTGTCGGCGCCGCCATGCCGACCCCTTTCGACGCTGCTTGCCGTGGTTGCTGACCGGTGCGGGCTAGGCCGCGCTGGGGGGTGCCTGGTGCTCTTGGAGCCGGGCCACGGTGGCGGCCAGTGACTGCCAGGCCTGGGCGCTGCCGCAGCGCCGGTAAAAGCGCCGCCGCTGCCCGGTGGCGGGCGGGACCCGCTGGACCAGGCCGAGCGTGATCAGTGTGTGAACCGGCGGCAGGTAGACGCTCGCCGGCACCTGCCGGTCCATGGCCAGGTCCCCCAGGCAGACGCCTCTGTCGCCGGCGGCGGCCAGGGCGGCGATGAGTTCGGCCCGGTAGCGGTTGCCGAAGACTCCTGCCGACAGGCGCCGCAACTCCTCCGCATGCTGCATGATTTATTTATCGCGAATCGCGAATCACTTGTCAATAGTGTCGAGTTGGCGACCGCAGCGTGCCGGTGGCCGCCGGCCCGGCCGAAGGTCGGCTGCCGGGCGGGCCTGATGCTGTCCGGAACGTGTCGTGCGGCAGGAGCGGGCGGGGTGGGCGGTGTGCTATGAGGTCTGACGGACGTGTGGCCGCGTGATGCAAGGGGCGTTCATGGCACGGGAGTTGCGGGTTCTCCACCAGGACGGGTACGGGGTGCGGCGGACCCGGCCCATCGAGCGGATGGCCGGCATTCCGCTGACCGAGCGGGGCGAGGTGTGGAAGCCGTCGCGGCATCCCTCGCAGCGCAGCATCGTCACCTGGTGGTGGGCGGCGACCACCAGGCGGCATGTGGGCTGCCGGTCGCTGGAGCGGCTCTCTACGGCGATGCTGCTCGACTTCCACCCGGGTGTGACCGGCCTCAGCGCCTGGTCGGGGCAGCTGATCTGGCGCGAGCGGGGCCGGGAGCGGCAGCTGGTGCCGGACTTCTTCGTGCGTACCGCGGCCGGGGACACGCTGGTGGTGGCGTGCCCGCCCCGGAAGGGGCCGAGTGAGAGGTTCGAGCGGCAGCTGGAGGTGTTGCGTGAGGCGTGCGGGCAGGCGGGCTGGCGGCTCGCGGCGCCGCAACTGCCCGGGGCGGTGGCACTGATCAATCTGCGGTGGGTCTCGCGGCGGCGCCATTGGCGGTACGGCGATGCGGATGTGGAGGCCGCGCTGGGCGAGGCCTTCGCCCAGCCGCGGCCGCTGATGGAGGGCGTGAGGCAGTGCGGGGTGCCGCGGATGCTGGCCCTGCCCCGGCTCTATCACATGCTGTGGCACCGGCGGCTGGGCGTGGACTGGGGCGTGCCGCTCGGTCCGGGGTCGCTGGTGGGGCCGCTGGGTGCGGGGGAACCGGAGGCGGTGCGCCGGCCGTTCACAGCGGAGCAGCCATGATGGCGCCTTTGAGCGCGTCCGTGGTGGAGCGGGCGTCGCTGGTGGTGCGGCGTGCGCCGCGCGGGGTGCTGGTGCGCGGTGACCGGGTGCGCTGTCGCGGCAGCGTGTATGCGGTGGCCGGCCTGGACGGGGTGACGGTGCATCTGGCTCCTGTCGGCGGTGACCAGAGCCCCGTGTCGGTGCCGCTGGCGGTGCTGGCCGCCGCCGTGGACTTCGCGGTCCTGGACGAAGCGGGGCAGCCCGTCGCCCAGGCCGAGCTGCCCGACTTCGCTGCCCTGGAGGGCGTCCCCGCCTCCGCGGCGGAAGCGGCGCAGGCGTGGTGGCGGGCGGTCGTCGAGGTCGACACCGGGCTGCCGCCCGACGCGCCCGCGGGGACGCGGCCGCGGCCGATGTACGACCCGGCCACCACCACGTTCATCGAGCGCTATCAGGCCAAGGCGGCGGAGCTGCATGCCGTGTTGGGCTGGTCGGTGTCCTGGCAGACGGTGCAGGCCAAGCGGCTGGCGTACCGCAAGAAGCGCACCGTGGCGGCGCTGGTGGATGGGCGCAGCACCAAACAGCGGCGGCTGTACGGGCTGACCGACGCGCGCGTGGTGGACCAGCTGCTGATGCTGGTCGACCGGCAGCGGCGGCGTATGGACACACCGAGCGACGCACGCAAACTGTTCAAGCAGCTGCGGCGGACGGTGCGCGCCGCACACGGGGAGTCAGTCAAGGTCCCGGCCGAGCCGACGCTGTACAAACTGCTGCAACGGCTGGGCATCGATGCCCGAGACCTGGGCGGCAGCCGGGGCGGTCACCGCCTGGCGGTCCCAGGATCGGTGCCGCCGTTCTCGGTGACGTCGGCGACCATGCCGGGCGAGCTGGTGCAGATCGACTCGACCGATCTGGACATCTGGGTGCTGGGCGATGACGGTCAGCCGGCCCGCGTGGAACTCACCTGCGCGGTATGTGTGGCGACCCGAAGCATCATCGCCGCGGTGGTGCGCCCCAAGCAGTCCGGACGACGGGGCAAACGCCGCAAGGGCGGACAGGGCGGTCTGGTGGGAGCGCCGCGGCGCAAGGGCCGGGCCACGAAGGCGGTGGATGCCTGCGAGCTGCTGGCCCAGGCCCTGGTACCGGCACCGATGCGGCCCGGGTTCGACGCGGCCGTCCACGCCAGCGCCTCCGACCTGCCGTTCGAGGAACTGGTTGCGGTCGACGCCCGGTTCGCGCAGGCTGCGGCCCGGCCGGTGATCATCCCGGATCTGATCGTCATCGACCACGGCACGGTGTTCGCCGGGCGGACCTTCTTCGACGCATGCGAGTACCTGGGCATCTCGGTGCGGCCGGCGCGCAAACGCACGGGCCAGGACAAGGCGATCGTGGAGCGCACCTTCGGAACGGTGAAATCGAAGTTCAGCCAGCACGTGAACACCTATACCGGCAACGATCCGGTGCGGGTGCGACGGACCGTGGACGGCGAGCGGCTGTGGACGCTGGCCGAACTCGACGACATGCTCCAGCAGTGGATTGCGCTGGAGTGGCAGAACACGCCACATCCCGAGCTCGCCGATCCCTACGACGCCTACCTGCCCGAGCTGACGCCGAACCAGATGTACGCCGCCTGCGTGGCCGTCGACGGCTATCTGCCGATCCCGCTGACCCGCGACGACTACCTGCGGCTGCTGCCGACCGCCTGGGTGGGGGTGAGCAAGCAAGGCATCCGGTTCAAGAACCGCACCTACGACAATCTCGAGCGCGATCCGAAGAAGGGGCTCAACCCCTGCCGCGGAGTCCGCTCCGGGCTGCGGGGCAAGAGAAAAGGTCGGTGGGAGCTGCGGTACTCGCCCAACGACCTGTCCCGGGTGTGGCTGCGTAACCATGACACCAACGAGTGGGTGGAGGCGACGTGGGTGCACCAGCACCTGGTCGGGCAGCCGTTCACGCAGTTTTTGTGGGACATTGCCGCCTCCCAGCATCTCGAGCGGGGTGGCCGGATCATCGACGAGGAGGCCATCGCGCAGGCGCTCGCCGAGCTGCTGGAGCGCGCCGCCGAGGGCCCGGACCGTGCCGCACGGGTGCACCTGCCCGACGGCTATACGCCCGTGCCGCCGCCGGCGCCGGCTGCAGCGTTCGACCCGTATGCGGGGCGCGCCCCGCTGGACCGCTCTCAACTGCTGGCCCTGGACGCGGAATCGGACGGGGACCCGCTGGACTCGGAGTTGGACGGGGACCCGCTGGCGCTGGACGACACCGGTCTGTACGCGACCGGCCAGGCGCAGGCGGTCATCGACTGGGACAGCGGGCCGGTGGCCCCTGACGCCTCGCTCGCCGCCTGGGAAAGCGCCCCGGCCGGTGGGGCGGCTGGTGAGGGCGGTGAGGACCTGGCCGCCCGCTACCGGCGGATCATCGCCGACATCCGCAAGACGCACACCACCGACGAAAACGACGGTGACGACGATGGTGACGGCGTGGCGTGAGCCTCGTGCCAGGCGATCTGGGCGCCCCGGGCGTGCCGGGATCGCCACCTGGACAAAGAACGGAAAGGGAACTTCGTGATGGAGGCGGACAAGGCCGGCGAGGAGGAGCTGCTGCTGGCCCGCATGAGCGAACCGGAGCCGATGTTCCTGGCCCCGCCGGCCCCTTTGTGGCCCGAGGATTGTTATGCCTGGCGGGCGCTGGCCGCCCGGCTCGCCAAGCCGCCGGACCTGGCCGACTGCGCACCCGAGGGAACGAAGGTCACCGAACACGACCCGCGGCTGCTCTACCACGGGCACATGAATATCGTGGTTACGCCGGCGATCACCGAAGCCTTGAAGGTGGTGGCCACGCGGGTGTCCGCCAACCGGCAGCGTGAGGGCGGCAAGGTCGGGATCATCGTGGAAGGCCCGCGTGGCACCGGCAAGAGCGCCCTGCTGCGGTGGATCGGCGTGCACTGGGAACAGAAGCTTGCCAAGCTGTACGGGCCGGACGAGAACCGCATACCGGTGATCACGCTGAACGTGCCGCCGACGGCGCGCGGCAACCGCAACTGGGCGGGTGCCTTCGCCCGTTTTCTGGGCCAGGAACGCGAGAGCGGGGATCCGACGGAGTCCGTCATCCGTACGATGCGCAAGGCTCGCACCCTGCTCGTCCTCATCGACGGCATCGAGCGGCTGCGCACCGCTGCGGAGGCGGAACTGGCGTTCCACTACCTGGACATGATCAGCGAGGAGACCGGTGCCACGTTCATCTACTGCGGGCGCGGCGCACGCTCCATCGTCGACCCGCTCGCCCGGGACAACGAGACGCCCCTAGAACCGAACGAGCAGCCATGGGGCGATCACCCGGTGCTGCGCACCAGCCGGATCGGCTTCAGCGACGAGGAGACCCGCACGTTCGCCGTCATCGTCGACCGGTTTGACAAGAATGTGCGGCTGTACCGGCACACCCGCGGCGACCTGCTGGAACTGTCGCAGGACCTGCACACCCGCAGCCGCGGCAACATGCGGATGCTGTCGCATCTGATCTGCCAGGCGGCGCAGAAGGCGATCCGCTCCCGGCAGGAACGCATCACCCTGGAGCTGTTGGACTCGATCCCGCTCGGCGGCGTCGTGCACTTGTGACCTGCTCCCCCGCCCCCACCGCCGCAGCCCGCCGCCGCTCCGGGCGGCAGGGAGCGGCGGCGGTGGGGGCGCTGGACGGGCCGCGGTCGTCTGGCCGCGGCCGACTGCGGCTAGCGGGGCGGTTGGGGGCGCTTGCGGCGTCCCAGGCTGGTGTCCCAGACCATGTGCAGCGCTTCCAGGGCGCGGCGTTGCTCTTCGGTGATTACCTCGGGGTGCTTGCGGCACTGGTGGATCCACTGCCCCAGCGGGAACGTCTTTGACTGCTCGCCGTCGTTGCCCCACCACCAGGGCTCCTGATGGCGGCGGGGAACGTCGATATGGCCCTCGCGGGCCAGGAACGCGCCGAGGTGTCCCAGGCCCTCGTAGAAGCGGTGGCGTTCGGGGTCGTGGTAGCTGTCGTAGTAGACGCCGTCGGGCAGGGGAGGGATCCCCAGCTGGAGCAGCAGGTCCTGCTGGGCTTCGTCCAGGCGGAAGAACTTCAGCCGCTGCTTGTAGATCCAGTTCATGGTGATGCGGTCCTCGCGGCTTGCGTGCTTGGGCTGCGAGGTGAACCGCCAGCCGGGGGGGGTCTGGGCAAGTGCCTTGGCACGGGCGTACTTGCGCTTCCAGTCCATCCAGGGCACGTTCCAGTGCGGGTCGAGGGCGGCGAGCGCCTGCTGGTGGGCGTCGGGCAGCCGGCCGACAGCGGCTTTGCGGCGCTGGGTGGCCAGCCACGTGCCCAGCCGATGGCCGCCGATGTCGGCCTTGACGGGGACGGCTAGGTGGCCGTGCTCGGCCGCCCAGGTGCGGGCGTGCTCCAGCATGGAGTCGAAGGTCTGGGCCGGCGCGGTCCAGGGCAGGCCGAGCGCGTCCAGGGCCTGTCGGTGTTCGGTCGGCAGACGGTCCAGGAAGTGGCGCAGGCGCAGGTTGTTCACGCACTCGCCCAGGGCGAAGCCGTCCGGGTCGGTGTAGTCGGCGGGGACGTCGAGATGCCCGAAGCTGGTGCGGTAGCGGGTGGCGGAGGCGAGGGCCTGCTCCCAGGTGCCGATGGCCGGCAGGGTGATCTCCAGTCCGAGGGCGCGGGCCAGTTGCGCGGCGCGCTCGGGATGGGCGTAGTAGACGGCCCGCCGCTCCGTGGTGATACCGCTGCGCGTGCGGGCGGGCAGCGCGATGCGGTCCATGAACGATTCGTCGTGGGCGCGCAGCGCCTGCAGGAGGGTAAGTAGGTTCGCGAACGCGGAGTCCTGCAGCAGGTCGGCGGTGTCGGCGCCGGGGTGGAGGTAGACCGGGAAGATCAAGGTGGTCTTCTTCCCGGCACCCGGGGGCTGGCGAAGGCCACGGCCGACGGCCTGGATGGCGTCGATGGTGCTGTAGCGCGGGTCGGCGAAGACCACAGCGTCGACGTCGGGCATGTCGACGCCCTCATTCAGCACCCTAACGTTGGACAGCACCGCGCAGTCCCGGTCCGGGACGGCGAAGTCGTCCAGCAGGTCACGGCGCCAGTCGCTCGGCTGTTGGCCGTGGATCGCCTGCGCCCACAGGTTCTCGATGCGCAATTCCTCACCAACCTCCAGGGCGGTGTCCGGAAGAGAGGCGGCGAAGGCCTGTGCGAGGGCGACACGGTTGTGGAAGACCAGGACGCGGCGCAGCCGGTGTTCGGCGATCGCCCGCAGCAGGGCGACCTGGACGGCAGCGTTGCGCAGCCCGTTGTGGTGGGCGCTGGTGGCGGGACGGCGGGCGGCGAGGATGGCGTGCAGGTCACTGTCGTCGACGATGGGCATGATGACCTGGTAGTCGGCCAGGATGCCGCGCTCGATGGCCTCGGCCATGCCCAACTCGAACACGGTCGGGCCGAAGATCTCGCGGTGATCCATGGTGGCCAGCGGGATGCGCTCCATGAACGGCAGCAGCTCGGGCTGGGCCGGGGCACCCCAGATCCTGGGCGTGGCGGTCATGTACAGACGGGTCTTGGCGGGGATCGCGGCGTCGTCATGGACGGTGCCCCAGCCGTCTCCGAAGGCGGAGCAAGTGCGGTGGGCCTCGTCGGCGATCACCAGGTCCCAGGGTGGCAGGCCGTGCTGTTCGTGGGCACGCTGGATGTGGTGCAGCGAGCCGTAGGTGGCGAACACGGTGACCGGGCCGCCGACGCGCATCGCGCGGGCGATCGCCCGCGGGTGACGGGTCATCACCGCCTCGCCCAGGGACAGTCCGCTTTCCCGCTGGCGCAGGGAGCAGACCCCGAGCGCGAGCCCCGCCCGGCCGGCCTCGCGCCAGCGCCTGATGGTCTGCGTCACCAGGGCCTTCGTCGGCATCAGCACCAGCACGGCGCCCTGGGGAGCCAGACGCTCCGCGGCCTGCTGGGCGATCAGGGTCTTGCCGGTGCCGCAGGCGGCCACCACCGTCATGCGCCGCTCGCCGGCGGCCGCGGCCTCGATCGCGGCGAGCGCGTCCACTTGGTGCGGGCGTAACTCCATACCGTCTCCTCACGGTCCGCCGAGGCGCCGCCTAGGGCGGGCCGCTCCCGGGCCGGGCCCTCAGATCGCGCGGGAATGTACCGGCCGGGCCTGCCGCCCCGGGCGGCGCAGCGAACGGTTTCAGCCAAAGACGCGTCCGGTGCGGGACGTGGTCGCCGAACGCGCCACGTGCACCAGCCGGACGTCGTAGAGAAGTACCGGGACGCGCGGTGTTGCTGGCAGATCCCGTCTGCTGGGGGTGGCGACAGCTGTCTGTCGTGCTTGCCGCACGTGCGCGGGCGGTGCAGAGCGGTACTCCGGTTGAAGGCAGGCGAGAGGGAGGAGTGTGAGAGTGGCAGCGGCCCGTCCTCCCCGTTCCCGGGCAGCCCGGCCGCGCCGGGCGAAGGCCTGGCGTCCGGCGCAGCGGTTGGGGAGGTCGCAGATGCCGTTCATCGGAGGAGAGTCGACCGGCTCCTTCATGCGCCGCCTGGCGGACCTCAACGGCAGCATCCCGGACGAAGAGTTCTGGCTCATGGTCGGCACCCCGCTACGTCAGGGCGGGGTCCCGAGCGACCCTCGTTACGGCGACGGGTATCTGAACCCGGCCGCACTGGAGCGGCTCGCCGTCATGGCCGGACGTCAGGTTGCCGAACTGCAACGCGCGCTGCCGAACCTGCGCAGCCACCGGCTGCTGCCGGTGGACGGGCCGCCGGTGTGGGACTGGCCCTGGGACACGGACGGCTGCTTCCTGGTGCGGGTGTGCGAGCTGTGCGCCCGCACCAAGGGCACCAGCCTGGACGCCTACCTGGCCAGTGATGCGACCTGGGAGGTGTGCGCCCGCCACGGCCGCTGGCTGGACAACCGCCGCGAACCCGGAACCGCCGCCCTCCCACTGACCGCGCTGCCCGAGGTCGTCACCGCCCACCGGCTACGGCTGCAGCTGGAACGGCGCCTGGGCGCGGGCGGCCGCGCCATGTTCGCTGACGCCTACGCCATCACCTCCTGCTGGTGGAACATCCCCGCCCTCAACGCGCCGGCGTGGCAGGCCCGCAGACGCTCACTGGGACACGCCGGGCGCGACGAGCTACGCGTCGCGCCGCTGGTGTTCTACCCGGAGGCGGTCCGTCTAGCCCGGGCGCTGGCCGCGCGGGAACGGCGGCGACTGCGCCGCACCCTGACCTTGGACGAGGACCGCACCTGGCTGGAGCAGGTCACTCTGCTCCTTGAAGAATGGGGCATCCCTGCCGAGGGCCTGGATGTGATCGAGATCTGGACCATCCGGCATCCGCTGCCGCCGCAGCCGCGGCGCACCCGCCAGACCTCGACTATGGCGGGGCGGCCAGCCCGCGGCCGCCACCGGCGTCTGCCGGTGCACGCTCCGCACACCGAACACACTCTGGAGGCGACGCTGGACAAACGCTCCTGCCTGCCCTGGAAGCTGGGCCAGATGATCACCACCGAACTGCTTCCCGCTCCGGAAGGCTGGAGTCTGAGGGGCCGCGCGTAGGAGCTGCCCCGTGGCAGTTGGGCCGAAGCCCACTGCTTCTGCGCGGACGCCCTCGGGCGGCGCTCCCGTTCCCCAGCTTCCGGGACCAGCCGAAGGTCACAGGATGCGGAAGGCCCCTGCCGCCTCGAGAGGAGAGGCGGTGTCCCGTGCAGGGTCGGGCGAGGGCGAGGTGAGTGCTCTTCTTGCTCCGACAGGGGCCGAAAGCGTGTCCGGCGCAACCGACGCCCCGTTGGGCGACGCATAGGTCATGCGAGAGGAGCAGCAATGTCGTATGGGTACGGTGGGGGCCCCAACTGGCCGATGATTCGCGCCAAGCAGCGTGCCGAGCGCGAGGCGGCTGCCATCGGCCGCGAAGGCGCGGCGTGGAGGGCGTCAGCCGGGCGGTGGAAGGCGGCCTTCGAAGCGCTGGCTGAGCACGTGCGCGAAACCGCGGACCAAACAGCGGCCGAGCACCGGCAGGAGGGACCATGCCGCTGCCGTGCCTGCTGGGACGTCGTGATCACCGAGATGGTTCAAAAAGCGGAGGAACGCGCAACGGCCACGGACCGCCCGGGTGCCGCCGGGTACACGTTTTCCGTTGACGACCTGTTCGGCTCTTCCGTCTCCTTTGATGGTCTCTTCGGCCGCTCCGACCCGCCGAAACCCGCGTAGCCGATCCCCCGACGACAACGGGGTCGTCGCGCACGGCTGCGACGGTCCCGTTCGCCGGGACCTCCATGGCTTCCCGGCGCCGAAGCCGCGCGGTTATGAGGAGTGGTTGTAGATCTCGTAGACCTGTTCGTCCGAGGAAAGCAGCCATGCCCGGGTGAGTGCGTCGGGGTGTTCAGCGGTCAACTCGGACAGGAGATCCCGGGCCAGCGGCACGGGAATGTCAATCATGGGCGGGGATGTCTTGCCCGCCGTCTGCCGCGGCAGCTCAAGGCCGGGTGGCCGCCAGCCCATCCGTGCGTCAATCAATAGCCCAGTGGGCAGTCCCAGTTGGTACGCGCGGCGGAGCTGGCCGGGTTCATTGTTCTTTCGCTTGTGCTGAGCCAGTTTCTCAGTGATGGGGGCGGCGAGGATCTCCCGGATCCTGTCGGTGTTGTGACCCCACCCCCACGGCGTGTTGCGCAGCCGCCAGGACATGGGGTGCGCGGGGATGGACACGGTGATCGTCACGGGCTCGGCCGGGTTGGGCGCCGGCCACGGTTCGGCGACCGGGTACGGGATGCGGGGATCGTAGTCGGGGGCTTCGGGGTCGTAGACGGGTCGCCCGCTTTCAGCGGCCTGCTGGCCGAGGGCGACCAGTCGCTGGAAGTAGCGTCGGCGCTCCTTCGGGCTGCTCTCAGTCTGTGGGGTGACGGTGATGCGCAGGCCGCCGGTGGGGCTGATCAGCGCGGCCGACGCGAGGTCTCGCCGCAGTGTCTCCTCAGCCGTGCGGATGGCTGCTGTCACCCGCGGGCCTCCGGGAGCACGGAGCGTGGTGTGATCGACGAACCAGGCTTCACCGCAGATCGAGACGTGCGCGTCCACAGTGAGCACACCGCGTGCCAGGCCGTAGAGCTGCTGGTAGTGGTCTTCCTGGTGATCAGGACTGCCGAGGAGGGCAACTGGTGTGCCGGCCGCTTCCAGTGCCGTGGCCCAGATTCGGAAGGCCGAGTACTCCTGGGGATTGAGGGCGAGGAGCTGCCAGGGGTCGAGGTCTCGCGGCATGCTGCATCAACTCCCCAGGAAAGGGGCGGATCGGAGGGGAACGTCGGACTCTGCCTGCAAGTGTCGCAGCGGTGGCGGCGGAACCTACGTTCTAGCCGACACGGCCGAGGACGTACGCCATGCGGAACAAGGCCACACGTCCGTGGCGAAGCCGCGGTCACCCAGGTATGAGGACGCCGAACTGGCCATCCTGGCCTGTAGTCGAGGAGCTGAGGCGGATCTCATCCCGTCGCACCTACGCCCTGGGAGCCCGAGCGGTCCCACCGAGGCGGAGGCGGGGCGCACCTGTGAGTTCTGCGGCGCACCCGCCGCATCCGCACCCGCGATGACCAGCCGGAGGATGACGCAAAGCTGCATGTGGCACCTGCCATATCGCCTGGTTGGCGCATCTGATCATGATCGTCCCGGGTGTCGTGCGGAAGCGTGAGGCGAGGCCATCAGCCGGGCGGCGTACCGGACAGACGGGCTGAAGGGCAGAGGCCGGACGCAGCGACGCCTGTTGGACTGTCCTGCGAGCAGGAACGTAACCAATGATCAATTGTTCGCTGCGCGTGACAAAGTCGGCGCTGCACGTAGTCGCTGTCGACCGATGCCGCGCCTGGCCGTACGACGCTTCACACCAAGCCGATCCGCCCCAGCAGGCGTCGTGCGTCGGAAGAGGTGTCTTCGAACGTGTGGCCGTGTTCGAGGCTTTTGAAGACCACGGCGGTCTTGGGGACGCGGTCGACATGGAAGGTGGACCAGGTGCGGCAGGTCGGGCAGTCCCGGCCGATCAAGAACGGGCGCAGCAGGTGCAGCGCGCCGTCGGTGTCGCGGAGGTAGAGGCTGCTGGTCTCCAGATCGTTGCTGGGTGAGGTCATGGTGCGGGTGGGGACGACGGGGTGGTCTCCGGCCAGTTCCCGGTACTCAACGCGGGCGCTGCGCGCGAACGCGTCCCAGCGGACGTCGGTGATTTCCAGCAGGGGCAGGTCGGCCAGGAAGCGGGCCCGTTCGACCAGGCGGGTCAGGTCGGCGAAGGCGACGTCGATGGCATGGGGCAGATCGATCGGGTCGACTCGCCGCAGGTGGGCCTGGTTGTTGCGGCGCTCGCTCAGGGCTTGGCGGGCATTTTCGGCGCCCTGGTGTGCCAACAGGGTGCGGATGTCGTTGAGGGGGTGGGCTTGGGGAAGGTTGTTCAACTGCTTGCTGCTCGCGGCTTCATTGAGCACATTGGCCCAGTCGCCGAACCCCGGGCCACTGCGGCCGCCGGCGAGTTTGTCGCGGATCGCCGTCACGGAGCCCAAGGTGATCTTTCGGGCGTGGGTGAGGGCGAGGACGAGCTGGGCGATGTAGCACAGCAGTTCCTCGGCGGTGTCGAGGATCGCGGCGTAGGCGGCCTGGGCGTCACCGGCGCTGATGCGGGCCTCGGTCTCGCGCCAGCGGTAGGCGATGGGATAGGGGAAGCGGGTGCGGATGCTGTGCCCGAGGTCGTCGAGCAGGGAGGCTGCTTCGGCGCGCAGCCGCAGGGCGCGGCCGGAGTCGATGACGCGGGCGCGTGCCTGGGCTGCGGTCTTCTCCAGGAAGACGGATTCGATCACCGATTCCGCCTCCTGCTCCCACTGTTTGAACTGCTGCTTGGCAGACGTCAGTTCATCGAGTGCCTTGGTCAGCGCCTCATCGGGCTGCGGGACGGGCAGCGCGGACAGTGCTTCCATGCTGGTGATGGCCAGTCGTGGCCCGGCCAGCGCCAGGGCGAGCGGGGTACGCAGGAACATGCTGATCAGGCGGGATTGCGGCCGGGAGAGCGGCTTGATGGGCCGCAAGGTCACCACTTGGTCGGATGCGGCGGCGGGCAGGTCTTCTTCGCTGACCTCGGCGGTGAAGAAGCCGTGCGGAGGCACCGTGACTGAGGCGTTCATGCGGCGGAGCACCAGGTCTCCTGCGGCGAGTTGCTGGTCCGCGGGGATGGCCGCCCACAGGGTTTCCTCCGACGGTGGGGCGATCGTGCCGTCCCGGGCGATGTCGCGCGGCCGGATCATGCGCACTGCGCCGGGAGCCTTCGGGGAGGACAACTGCTTGCCTCGTTTGAGGACGGCGTCGCTGAGGGAGGAGCGGCGGAACGTGAAGAGATCACCCAGGGCGTTGACGGCTCCGAAGCCGGCGAGGTCCTCGCGGCGTTGGAGGATGTGCGGGTCGAAGCGGTCGAAGTAGAGACTCTGTTGCGGGCCGGGGATCGCCCGCAGCACATAGCCGTATTCTCCCCTGCCGCCCTGACGGTGAAGCAGTCGCTCGAAGTCCTTGACGACGGCCGTCTCGTCGGGGCGGGGGCGTGGCACCTGGAAGAGCTTCAGGACAGGGCTGGGATGCGCGCGGGCCCGCAGGAAGACAACCGCTGACTCCGCGTTCGCGGAAATCTGCGTCAGCATGCCGGTCCCGTAGGCAAGGAGCAGGATGTCCCAGTGCTCGGCGATCTTGGTCCGCATCTCGGCCGCCCAGGGCTGGTCCGACACCCATGGGTGTGCCGGCAGCAGTACCGCCATCACGGCGTCGGGTGATGGCGGCCGACACGCGGCCATGACCTCAGCGTAGTAGTCCGGAGGACCAGCTGCACGACGCCTTTCCGCGTCCGTCCTTCGTTGCCAGGTCGGCACCAGGAGCAACGGCCTGTGGGTGAGCAATTCTGTGGCGCGCGGTGCCAGTTGCTCCCAGGACGGCTCGCGTTCGCTCTGCCAGTCTTTGGGTGCGCTGAAGGCCAGCTCGCCGGCCAGCTGCGAGCTGCTCAGCACGGTCGGCGCGCCCTGGGCGAGCCGCTCGAACCCGATGCCGACCAGTTGCTCACTCAGCGATGACAACCGCGCGGTCTCCACCACGGTCCCCCCCAACCCGGCATGCGCTCTGCTGCGGAAGGAAGCCTAGAGGCCTGCCGATCATCAGCAAACTTCTGCGTCGGCCACCCCCCATACCGGCACCTGGCGGCTCGTATGTGCTCTTTACACCAAACCGGGTTGCTCTCACCATCAGTGGTCTAGGGGTGCGGTTGGCACATGCCCGCCCATCGACCTGGAGGGGGCCGGGATGGCTGTGTTATGGAAGCTGGAACCGGCGACGGCCGCCAAGCACCGCCTGTACCAGCGCTACTTGGACGCCTGGTGGCCCATTCTGCTGCAGACGTCCCAGCGCACCGGTTACTCTCGCCCCCGCGTCACGCTCCTTGACGCTTTCGCCGGTCCGGGCCGCTACCAGGACGGAGAACCGGGCTCGCCCGTCTTCATCCTCGAACGCCTGCTGAACCACAGCGTGGTCGACCGCATGCACCTCAGCCCCGGGCGCGTGCACCTGATCTTCATCGAGAAGGACCATGCCCGGCACCAGCACCTGCTGGGCGAGCTCCACGCTCGCTTCGGACCGTTGCGCGACCTGCCGGTCCGCGTCGAAGTCCAGCGCGGCGACGCCGGCACCGACAGCGTCCCCCTGCTCACCCGGCTGGGTGCCTGGGGCCAGCCCATCCTCGGCATCTTCGACAGCTGGGGCAGCGTCAATGTTTCGCTGGACGTGATGAGGCGCATCGCCCGCAACCCCTCCAGCGAGGTCGTCACCACCTTCGGCCCCAACTGGTTCAGCCGACGCGAGAACCTCAACCCGGACGTCCTCGACACCGTCTTCGGCGGCCGGTCGTTCTGGACGCCTGCCGATGCTGAAAGCCGTCCTGACGAGCGGTGGCGTGTGTGGCTGTCGACCTACCGGGACGCTCTGCGCCGGTCGGGCTTTGCCTACCAGCTGCAGTTCGAACTCCCCCCCCCGCACCGGACAACCTCTCTACCTCGTCTTCGGAACCGGCAGCACCGCCGGCCTGAAAGCAATGAAGGACGCCATGTGGAAGGTCGACGACCGGGACGGCGAGAGCTTCCGCGACCCGCGCACGCGCGGTGCGATCCCCGACGGCCAGATCGATCTGTTCCAGGCCGCTGGACTCGCCGACACCGAACTGCTGGAACTGGTCGCGCAGCGCCTGTCGATGGGACCGGCGACGGTGGAGACGGTGGGCGAGTGGCTGTTGACCGAGACCTCGCGCTGGATGCCGAAACACGCCCTGCAGGCCATACGTGAGATGCGGCAAAACGGCCAGGTGACCCTGCTCTCCAGCGGAAAACTCACGACAAAGAGCCAGGTCAGCCTGCCCGCCTGAGGCGACCTGCCGCGATGACGCGGGCAGGGCTGGTCACACGGGGACGCGTGGCCTGGGGTATTCACGTACCCGCAGCGCGGCGGGGAACCGGCTGATCTCCTTGTGGTCCTTGCCCCAGCGGGAGCCGAGCTGCTTCACGAACGGAGCGCAGCCGTACTGACGGGAGCTGGTCACCACGTCCTGTGCCCAGGCCAGGTCCATGGGGCGGGCTCCCGGCCCGGATTCTCCGCCCACGATCACCCAGTCGATACCCGTCAGGTCCAGGCCGGTCAGCGGGCCGAGCAGCGGTTCACACGACAAGAACCGCACCGCGGCCGGCACCTGGCGCAGATCCTCGATGCGGGGCAGTTCCCTCGCGCTCTCCACCGACACCCCCATCCACAAATTCGCCGGCCACTCCAGCCGCCCGGCGATCTGCCGCAGGCGCCGGGCTCGCTTGGTGAGGACCTGGTAGGTGTGCTGCGGCGTCTCAGCGATCACCGCAAAGACCTGCCGCACGTAGTCGATTGGCACCCGAGCATGAAACAGGTCGCTCATCGAGTTCACGAACACCGTCCGCGGACTCTTCCAGCCATAGGGCACGCGCAACGTGTCGGGATGCAGCGTCAGTCCGAAGCCGGGACCGGAGGTGCGCGGATCACCGTCGGCCTGGTACTTGGGCGAGCCCATCGCCTTCAGCCGCTTCGCCAGCGTCAGCGCATAGCAGTGATCGCACCCGGCGGAGACGCGGTCACAGCCCGTCGTCGGATTCCATGTCGCCTCGGTCCACTCGATCGCGCTGCGGTCACTCAACGGCCGGCCCTCCATCCCCTCGAACCGAGCCTCGCCCCGGCGGCATGATGCCAGGCGCCGTCTTGCCAACGACCCGGCTCATCCCCGGTCACTGGCACCCGCCCTCGACCCCCGTACCGTAGCCGCCCACCCATAATAGAACTGTTGTTTTAATCTTGGCGACGGTCACGACGCTGCGGGCGGCTGCGGCGTCCGGTCCGCGCACGCTGCACGAAGTGTGATGTCCAGGCCCCTGGCGGGACACAGGAGTTCCTGCGCGACGACGGGCGGTGCAGCCAGGGTGATGACGCCCGCGGCCCAGTCAGCGGTGGTCCTGTAGGCGGCGAGCGCGGCGATCTCCCACATCGACAGCGGCTCCACCAGCCGAAACCCGTCCCCGTCCGGCCCGATGGGCGGAAGCCGCACGCTGACCTCCACGGCCGCTGCGCTGCGCCCGGCGAGACCGGCCCGTGGAGGGTGCAGCCGGGCGTCCTTGTCGTAGTAGGCGTAGTCCGGGCTGGTGGTGAAGCCCCACTCGTCCCTCTGCCGCCACGCCTGCCAGAACTGCGCCAACTGCTCAGTGGACTGCTCGCGCTGCTGCAGAGCAGCGGCCGCCTGCTCGATGGTGGCCGTGTCGATGAGGGTCCGCTGTTCCTCACACCGGCGTTCCACATGAGCTGCGACACGCGTCAGCGCCGGGCGCACCCAGTCGTCCAGCCACGGGTGTGCCCTCACGCCCTCGGCGGTCACCGACAGGCGGAACTGCAGGTTGCGCCAGTGGTCACGGTTGAAGTTGGGCCCGAGGAAGTCCGGCGTGTAGTCCGGTTCTTGACGGTTCTGTGCTTCTTCGGCCTCCTCCTGGAGAGCATCGTAGAGAGTCACGAGGTCGAAGACGGCGTCCGCGAGACCGGCGTCCGCAGCGACGGGCTCCACACGACAGCAGCCGCACATACTGAATGCGCTGTCCGCGCCGAAGCGGACACGGCGCGTTTCCCCGGGGCCGGCGCCTACCGTGTCGCGGCACGCGGGATTGCTGTGCACGAGGTTGTCGTCATCCCAGGTGACCACATCCATCGGCCGCCCGTAGAACCTGTCAACTGGTATGCCACATTGCCCCATCACGCCCACCGGGACGCTCTTTTCTAACTCCGTTTGCATCCGCCCCACAGTAGCCCCGGCTTGCCGTTGCAGGCGGAGGAACGACGACAGTTCCCGGACCGGTCGAGGGAGTCCGTCCGCAGCGGCAGCGCCGGCAAGTTCGCCCGCGGCCAGGGGGCACGTCGTGTGCAGCAGTACATAGGTCGACCGCTCCATACGTGAATTAGATCGAGATATTTGTTTTTCGCCCTTCCTTGACATCTGCCCGGGGCGTGAATTGATCATTTGTTCTCTCAACCCGCGTGTGTCAGTGGCCCCTTGTACGGTCTCGGCTGTGGTTTCCGAACCCATGCAGCCCCAAAACCTTCGGTGGGGTGTGGAAAGGGGGGCCTCGCGATGAGCGATGCTCAGTACGCCCTCGGGCGGAAAGTGATCAGTGCAGCGTTGCGTGCCGGGGTGGCCTGGACCCGGCGGCTGGAGGAGCCGCGGGCCTGGCGTGAGATCTCCTGCATGCACGGCGTCATCCTGGGACACCTCCCCCTGGGCGCCGGTCCCGAGACACCTGCCGGTCTGGTCGGCAACCTCACTCGTCCGCTGCGTTCTTGGATCCCTCTGGACTGGTCCGTCCTGCCTGCCGAGATGGGCGACCTGGTGATCCTGGAGGACGGACACGGCCAGCAGCCCACGCAGTTGACCGAGGAGGCTTTCGAAGTCGGCTGCTCCTACCTCGAGGTGCTCTTCGACCCCGCTACCGGTGGACTGGACGGCGGGGGGGATTGGCTGCCGACGTGGTCGTGGCAGACGGCGGAGCAAACGGAGCACGCGATCTACCGGCAGTTGGCCAGCGGCAGCCAGGCGCAGTACGTCGCCGGCCGGCTGATGCTGGTGGAGGTGCCGACCGGTACCGAGGACAGCATTCTCGAGGATTACGCGCGGCGTGGGGGTGCGCGTATGCAGGTCTACCGGCCGCTGCCGGCGGAGCGCAGCTGTGTGCGAGGGGGTGCGGTGTGGTGGTGGCCGTGCCCGGTGTGTGCGTACCCGATGCGGCTGACGGGTGAGTTGCTGCGCTGTGACTTTCTGCCGCACCAGCGCAAAGCCCGCGTGCTGCTGCGGCCCGGACGGCGTCCGGGCGATCCACCGGAGGTGGTGAACGGGCCCCCGGGACTGGCTGCGTGCCGCGGCGAAGGCGTGCTGTGCCTGGACTGGCCGGTGTGGCGTCATCTGACCGGCCGGGGCTGACCGAGGTGGAGCTGATGCGGTGGCTGGAGCGCAAGGGGCTGGAGGTAGAGCGCTGGGGTGAGATGGACTCCTGGGACGTCGGGGTGACGTTGCCGGACGGACGGTGCCTGGTCGATGTCAAAGATGTCGCCAGCGAGCAGAGCATCATCGACCGGCCTCCTCGGGCGAAGACGATCGTGGTGCCGTCGTACCGGTCGGAGCAGGTCAAGCCGTTGCGTGCGGCACTGGAGCCGGACGGGTACGCCGTGCACACGGTGGCCTCGTTCAAGCGCTTGATCAGCGCTCAGGTGCAGCGGGGGGCGGCATGAGCAGCACGGCTGGCAGCCGGAGTGTCACGGTGCCGCTGGTGGTCCGGGCCGCCGTCTTGTTGGCGGCCCGGCTGTTTCCCAATCGGGCCCCCAAGGAGGAGTCGGCGTGGCGGCAGGTGACCCGTCTGGACGACGCTCATTTCCTGCTGTCTGGGCATCTTCCGTGGTGGGAGCAGTGGCCGACGCTGTCCGAGGCCGACCGGCTGCGGGTGGCCCGGTTGCTGCGCAGGCGTCCCGCCTCGCTGGCGCACGGCAGTGTTTTTCGTGAGGAGGCCGCTCAGGTGGCGGCGGCCGGCGCAGGCGCGGAGTTCGCTGCGGCCGACGAGGACGGGCAGGTCGTGGTGATGCCCGCGGCCGACTCGGGCGTGCGCATCGACGATCTGCTGGCGGAGATCGACGACCATGTGGCGCACACGGCCCGCGCCCGGCGGCGGCAGCCGGCCGCCCCCGGGCGCTACTTCTCCGAGCTGCGGATTAACGACCCGTTGAGCCCGTCGCGGCGAGCCGTCGGCGTCCACTACGACCTGCGCATTGGCCAGCCCGGGAAGACCTCAGCCGCAGTCTTGCAGGACAGCACAGACCTTGACGATCTGAGGGTCCCCCTCAGCGACCTGGAGAGACTGGCGGAGCGGCTCGACACTGCCTACGGGGAGCAGCACCGGGTGAAGGCCGTCGCGGACCTGCGAGAGCATCTGCACCGTGCGGACGGCTCGGCGCTGGGCGAGGAGTTCCACGCGCAGGCGGGGGCCACTCGTGTGCTGCACGCCCCCACCGGGCTGGGAAAGAACATCGCCTCGGAGCTGATCGCGCTGTGGTGTGCCCGGCGGGGCCTGACGGCCGCTCTGGTGGTCCCGCAGAATGCGCAGGTGATGCAGGCGGTGGCACGGCTACGCCGGGACGCGAAGACCCTGCGCCGGACAGACGAGGAAAAGAAGGAAGCAGACGGCGGCCGGATGCCCGTGGTGGTGCCGCTGATCTCCACCCGCGGCATGCAAAAGCTCGCCGAGGACACGGCAGGCAGCGTGCACGATGACGCCGAGCACCGCGAGTGGGTGTTCGGGGAGATGTCCTACGGCTGCGCCGTGACCGCGCACGCGGCACCGGAGTCGCGAGGCGTGGAGTTGTGGGATCCCGGCAACGAACCGTGTGACCAGCTCAAGGACTCTTCCGGCAAGACACGGTGCTGTCCGTGGCGTGCCACCTGCGGGAAGTTCCGTCACCACCGTGCCGCGCTGGACGCGGACATCCTCGTCACCAACCACACCAACTTCCTCATCGGGCGGGTCCACGTTCCGCTGAACGACCGCGGTGTGGAACGCCGGGATGTGACGGTGGAGGAACTGCTGCTGCGCCGGGCGCATGTGGTGATGATGGATGAGGTCGACGCACTGCAGGCCAAGGCATTCGATGAGGGCGCCAAGAGCGTCCTGCTGGCCCGGTATGGGTCGCCCAGCAGCCCGGTACGCGAGTTGGAGGAGCAGTTCAGCCGCCACTGTCTGCGGCTGAGCCGCGAGGTCGAGGAGTACCTGCATCCCAAGATCAAGCGGTTGTCATGGCTGGCTGAGACGTACGTGTCCCATCTGGCGCGGGGGGCCATCACCCCAGACCGGGAACGGCGCAGACTGGTGGTGCCGCGGCGGTGGGATGCGATGCTGGCTCACCGGATCTTCAAACTGAAGCCCGGGGAGCGGCCCAGCGAAGTGCACATGCGCACCGTGAACCGGCTGTTCATCAAAGCCGGTGAGCTGGAGGAGGGCGACGAGGTCGAGGGACTGCAGGAGCTGCGGGCCGTCCTGTCGTCGCTGACCGACTTGTCGGACGATGGCAGTCTGAGCGCCGACGCTCTCGCCGCACTTGCGGACCGGTTTAGAGGAGCTAACACAAAGGGTTGATCCGGTTGGGTGGGGGCGTGTCGGTGGGTTCGGTGGATCGTTGCGGTGGGTGTGGGGAAGGTGCCGCCGTGGTTGGTTTCGGATGAGTTGTGGGCG
>Ga0164242_10001572_pt1 | contig 27109 bp, 24 predicted proteins | sample OricomgcompostMG_FD_108783 | JGI IMG/M metagenome (GOLD analysis project Ga0164242, IMG submission 108783) | Miracle-Growth compost microbial communities from Emeryville, California, USA - Original compost - Miracle growth compost (MG) ...
GATTCTAACCGGGGCGACGAACACGTTGTGCGAGCCGGAGTGCACGTGCGACCCGATCTCGGTGTGATGCTTCTCGATGTCGTCGTAATTCGCCGTGATCGCCCCTGCACCAAGGTTCGTGTATTCGCCGATCGTGGTGTCGCCAACGTAGCTCAGGTGCGGCACCTTGGTGCCTCGCCCGATCTTGGCGTTCTTCGTCTCGACGAACGTGCCGATCTTGCCGTCCTCGGAGAGTTCCGTTCCAGGTCGAAGATACGAGAACGGGCCGACGGATGCTCCTGCGCCGATCACCGCGAGCGTGCCGTCTGTGCGCTTCACCGTTGCGTTCTCACCGACCTCGCAGTCCAGCAGTGTCGTGTCCGGCCCAACGGTCGCACCGCGTTCGACGACCGTTGAACCAAGAATCTGGGTGCCAGGCTTGATGGTGACATCCTCGGCCAGGCGTGCCTTGAGATCGATCCAGGTCGTCGCTGGATCTTCAACCGTCACACCGCCCAACTGCCAACCACGAACGATCAGCGCGTTGAGTTTTGCTGCGGCTTCACTCAACTGGGCCCGATCGTTGATTCCCTCAACGATCCACGAGTCGGCGACGGGCACAGCAGTGACCTCGGAGCCGGCTGCTCGCAGCAGACCGATCACATCGGTGAGGTACTTCTCCCCCTGCGCATTGTCGGTTGTGACCGACGCCAGATGGTCGCGCAGCGCGGACAGACCGAACAGGTAAACACCCGCGTTGATCTCACCGAGGGCTCGCTCGGCGTCCGTTGCATCCTTGTGCTCGACGATGCGATCGAGCCCGCCATCCGCCGTTCGCACGATGCGGCCATACCCAGATGGATCGGCGGGGAATGTGGACAAGATCGTCGCAGCGGACGTGCCCGCCCTGTGCGCAGCGACCAGGCCGGTGAGTGTGTCTGCATCGAGCAGCGGAACATCGCCGTTGACGACGAGCACGTCACCGTCGAAATCGTCTGGCAGAGCCTCGATCGCGAGCTCGACGGCCCGGCCGGTGCCCGGGATCTCATCTTGATCGACGATGACGCTCTGCGGGAGATCGGCGTGCACGACCTTCGCGAGCAGATCGCGCTCGTGCCGGAGCACGGTGACGACGTGGGCGGCACCCAGTTCGCGCGCCGTCGCAAGAACGTGGCTGACGATCGGAACTCCTGCGAGCGTGTGCAGCAGTTTCGGCGTCGCCGACTTCATCCGTGTGCCCTGACCGGCTGCCAGAATAACGATCGCGAGGGAGTTATCTGTCATCGGTGAACGGCCTTCCATATCGTTGTCGGTAGCTCCGCCTCCAGGACTCGAACCTAGACCTAACAGCTCCAAAGGCTGTCGTGCTGCCATTACACCAAGGCGGACCGCGCGAAAAGTGCGCGGTGACAAGTCTGCCAGATCGGCAGGCGCCTTGCCGATTCGACGGCGGGAATGCGACGGTGGTAAGGCGGGATAATGGGTGGATGCCCAGCGGAAGCGACGAAGTCGACCGGATTGTCGACGCCTGGTTGCGTGAACGACCCGACCTGGACTTCTCACCACTGCAGGTGCTCTCACGTGTCGGCAGGCTGGCGCGCCATCTGGATCGGGCACGGCGAGGGGCGTTCGAGCGTTCTGAGCTGGAGTCGTGGGAGTTCGACGTGCTCTCAGCGCTTCGCAGGGCCGGCGCGCCGTATCAGTTGAGCCCGAAGTCTCTTCTGCAGCAAACACTTGTATCCAGCGGCACCATGACCAACCGCATCGATCGCCTGGTGGAACGCGCACTCGTCGAACGCAAGACAGACCCGCACGACGGTCGTGGCATTCTGGTGCGGATGACGCCTCAGGGATTGAGCAGAGTGGATGCCGCCATCACGCGGCTTGTCGACGCCGAGGCCGACCTGTTGTCCACCCTTTCTGCCACCGATCAAGAGCGACTTGCTGGGCTTCTGCGCAAGCTCAGTCTCGACTTCGACTAGTCAGCCCGAGCACTGGCTCGTTCCGATCTTTCCGATGCAACAGGCCACCAGATAGCAAGTGCGTATGCGGGAATTATCGCCACCCAGAAGTACATGCCGATGCGTGGCCCGAATGCCATGCATCCGAGAATGCAAATGGCCGCGACGACGGGGATCGGAAAGAACGCACGCCGCACGTAACGGTAGAGCCCTGCGTCCACATATGAGGCGCAGAGGTCGGACCTGAAAGCATGTCGCCACAGCCACCACAGGAACAGCGAAGGCATGGCGAGAACGAATCCGAACGCCATGACGGATAACGAAAGCGTTCCGAACTCCGCCATATAGCGCAACGGCAGCGGCACGGTGGCGATGAAGAACAGGAACCCGAAGTTGATCAGCTGAAGCGGGCGATCGTAGCGCTCGATCACGCGGAAGGTGCGGTGATGGGCGATCCAATTGATGGCGATCAGGATGAACGCAAGCACATAAGCGACCAAAGCGTACACGTCATCCGACAGGTCGCTCGACTCTGTCGGGTCGTGTACCGCATCCGGGATCTTGATCTCGAGCACGAGCAGTGTCATGGCGATCGCCATCACGGCGTCGCTGAAGAAGATCGTGCGTTCGGTCTCACGGCCCGTATCGAGGATGCGACGGTAGCGCGCTCGCTGCGTCTCATCCCCATCGACGTCGTGAGTATTCTTCACATGTCCAAGAGTACTCATCGACGCTTAGGCGGCAATCACGCCGGAGCAATTCATCCGGCGGCGGCCACCTCCCTCGTTCTCGCCGAACTCGCTGCGGCGAGCGCATCGATGACGGCGATCGTGTCGTCCCAACCGATGCAGGCATCCGTGATGCTCTGGCCGTAAGCCAGGCCGGCCATGCCAGCATCGGTCAGCTCCTGCCTGCCCGGCTCGATGAAGCTTTCGAGCATGACACCGGCGATCGGCTCTCCTGCCGCGATCTGGTCGCCCAGCTCACGCGCGACCTGTGCCTGGCGAATGTGATCCTTACCGCTGTTGGCATGGCTTGCGTCCACGATCACGCGCGGGGTGTGCCCGGCCTTGGCAAGCAGCGCGACAGCGGATGCGACATCCGCCGTCGAGTAGTTGGGCGCGTGCCGTCCACCGCGCAGGATCACATGGGTTGCATCGTTTCCGCTCGTCGAGACAACGGCCGCTGCACCACGATCATCGACGCCGAAGAAGACCTGACGCCCAGACGCGACCGTGCAGCCGTCGACTGCGACCTGCACATCGCCGTCCGTCGCGTTCTTGAACCCGACGGGCATCGAAAGCCCGGATGCGAGTTGGCGGTGTATCTGACTCTCGGTCGTGCGCGCGCCGATGGCTCCCCAGCTGACCGCATCCGCAATGTACTGCGGGCTGGTCGGCTCGAGGAACTCGCAGCCGACGGGAAGGCCGGTGTCGAGGATGTCGAGCAGCAGCCTGCGTGCCATGGTGAGGCCGTCGGCCACGCGGTACGTGCCGTCGAGGTACGGATCATTAATCAGCCCCTTCCAGCCGCCAGTCGAGCGCGGCTTCTCGAAGTACACACGCATCACGATGAGCATGGTATTCCGATGCTCTTCCGCGACGGAGGCAAGACGTCGTGCGTAGTCGAGCGCCGCAACGGGATCGTGCACGGAGCATGGACCGACGATCACGAGCAGACGGTCGTCTTCGCCGCGCAGGATGGCGCCGATCTCATCACGGCTCCTCTGAACGAGCGCCGCTCGGTTGGCGCCGAGCGGCAACTCTGAGATGAGGTCACGCGGCAGCGGAAGCGACTCGAGCTTGGTGACGCGCAGATTCTGCGTTGACACATTCTGCGCGGATCGATGCCGCGTCGATGGACGCTGGATTGTTCTCATGGTTCCCGACCTTTCGGCGGGACCCGATCTGCTCGGCCAACCCGCCCGTTAATGGCGAAAGGCAGGAACGGATGTCCCTGCCTGTTGGCTCTGGAGAATCGAGTACGCGTCTTAGACGGTCGGCTCCTCCAGAGCCAACACAAAATACGCATACCAGCGATTACTCATGAGTGGACTCTAGCGAGCACAGCGCCGATCCGTCAAACAGCGGCCCCGATCACGCGTCGAGCTGCTCGGAGAGTTCGAGCCACCGTGTCTCGAGGTCTGCGACCGTTGACTCCAGAGTGCGCAACTGGTCGGTGAGCAGGCCGAGACCCTCATAGTCGCTCTGATCGTGCTCGGCCAGTCGTTCGTGGGCTGCGGCGATTTCCGCTGACAGCTTCGACAGCCGACGTTCGATCGACGAGACTTCCTTCTCTGCGCTACGACGCTCAGCACCGCCGATCGTCGCGTTCGGCGACGCGGGCGTCGCTGTCGCCCCGGCCGGAGTCCCAACCGCAGACCCTGTCCGAGCTACCGTCTCGCTACGACCGGCTGGTGGCCGGTTTCTGCGCAACTGCAGGTATTGCGCTACGCCGCCGGGCAAATGCCTGAACGCGCCATCCATTACCGCATACTGATTGTCGGTGACACGCTCGATCAGATAGCGATCGTGAGAAACGACCAACAGGGTGCCTGGCCACGAGTCGAGCAGATCCTCGATCGCGGCAAGCATGTCGGTGTCCATGTCGTTTGTCGGCTCATCGAGGATCAGAACATTCGGTTCGTCCAAGAGGATGAGCAACAGTTGCAGACGACGCTTTTGCCCACCGGAGAGATCCTTGACCGGCGTCGACAATTGCGCGCTCGAGAAGCCGAGCCGCTCGAGCAGTTGGCCAGGGGTGAGCTCCTTGCCTGCAGCAACGTATGAGCGTTTCTGCATGCCGACCACGGTGCTCACACGTTCGTTCAGCACGGCAGACAACTCACCGAGTTGCTGATCGAGTGCCGCGATCTTCACCGTCTTGCCGCGTTTGACGCGGCCGTGTGTCGGCTGCACCGTGCCGGCGACCAGTCCAAGAAGCGTCGACTTGCCGGCACCGTTGACGCCGAGGATGCCCGTGCGCTCGCCTGGGGCGATCCGCCACTCGATGTCGCGGAGTACCGTCTTGATCCCGCCGTCTTCTGTTGGGAACTCCACACCGACGTCGATCAGATCAACGACGTCTTTCCCGAGCCGAGAAACGGCCAGCTGCGACAGTGCAACAGAGTCGCGCGGTGGCGGTTCATTCTCGATCAGCTCGTAGGCGGCATCCATTCGGAACTTCGGTTTCGTGCTTCGCGCCGGCGGTCCGCGGCGCAGCCAGGCGAGTTCCTTGCGCATAAGGTTCTGCCGCTTCGACTCGGACGCCGCTGCCATGCGGTCGCGTTCCACGCGCTGCAGAACGTAGGCGGCATATCCGCCCTCGAACGGTTCGATGATCCTGTCATGCACTTCCCAGGTCGCCGTCGACACTTCATCCAAGAACCATCTGTCGTGCGTGACGACGATCAGGCCACCCGCGTTGGCCGCCCACCTGGTTTTCAGATGCGAGGCCAACCACGCGATCCCCTCAACGTCGAGATGGTTGGTGGGCTCGTCGAGAAAAAGCACGTCGTGGTCGCCGGCGAGCAGTGCGGCCAGTGCAACGCGCCTGCGTTGACCACCGGAGAGTTCGCCGATCTGGGCGTCCCAGGGGATGTCGGCGACAAGCCCGGCCAGCACGTCCCGCACCCGAGCGTCTCCTGCCCAGACGTGCTCGTCGATCCCGCCGACAATTGCTGTGCCAACGGTAAGCGCCGGGTCCTGTTCATCGGCCTGATCGAGCATCCCGATTCTCACGCCTCGTCGACGGGTCACCCTTCCTGCATCCGGCTGGATTCGCCCGGCCAGCAGCGACAGAAGCGTTGATTTTCCGTCGCCGTTGCGGCCGACGACCCCGACCCGGTCGCCCTCGCTCAGCCCGACCGTGACGCTGTCGAAGACAACGCGCGTCGGGTATTCGAGGTGGAGCGATTCGGCTCCGAGCAGGTGGGCCACAACACCCCAGCCTACGGTGTTCGGCTGATCGGTCAGGTCGTCGGCATGCCCGCAGCGAATCGTTCGGCGGTCACGAGAGGTTCGACGATCACGGGAAATTCGCGACGGTGCCGTACAGCGGGTATACGTTGCGCAACTGCTGTGATTGGGGCGAGATCGCGAGTGTATCGCCGGTGGATGCGGCGAAGTCCACGGTACCGACCAGCGTGAGCTTCTTGATGACGAACGGCAGACTCTTTCCGACAAAGAGGTCGGGTTTGTCGAGGAGGCCGAAATGCAGGTGCGGACCCTGGGATGGACCGCTGTTTCCGAGCTTGGCGATAACGTCTCCTGCCGTGACAGCGTCGCCTACTTTCACCATGATGCTGCCCGGCTGAAGGTGACCGTACGCCGCATAAACACCGTCGGATATCTTGAGCATGATCTGGTTGCCGCCGAAGCCCTCCTTGTCTTTTGGAGCGGCGGATGCGAACGGCACGGATTCCTGAACACCATCGGCGACCGCCACAACGGTTCCGTCAGCGACCGCAAGAACGTTCGTGCCGAATCCGTAGAACTGCTCGTTGCTGGCCCCGTCGCCGTCGTACAGCCGGTCGCCTTTCACCCTGGCCCAATCCACCGCGAATGTCTCCGCCGTCGCGAGACGGAGCCCACCGGCCGAGAGTCGAAGGTCGCGGTGCACGTTTGGGGAACAGCACGCGGAGGTTGCAAGCCACCCGTCTCCGGGAACCGGAGCGGTGATCACGCTGGCCTTCGCCCGATCGACCTCGACTTCAGGGCCGTGCACGACCGTGTCGTCGACGATCACGGCACCCGGCAGGCCGGCGGGGAGCGTGTAGTCGATCCGGTTCGAAACATGCTCGGGCACGTCATGGCCGGATGACATGGCCACGTCGACTTCGACGACCACAGCGGCCGATGCCGAAACAACCGGCGATGCCGCATGCGTGTACAGCGTCTGGGTCGCTGCTGCAAGAACCGCTCCTTCAACCTTCGCGAGCTGGCCACCGTCAGGGCCAACGACAGTCACTCCGGTCAACGTCACCGGGTCGCTGAAGGCGTTGACGAGTAGGAGCCCGTATTCGATATGGTCCTTTCCGTCGCTGCCACGGACGACCTGGGCATCGTGGACCGGCTGGACAAGAATGGCACTCACCTGGTCGGCGGGAGCCGGCTTCGACGCCGACGACGAGGCGGCCTTCGACGGGTCGGGAGTTGCTGTCGTCTTCTTCCCGCTCTGGCTCGTGCACGCGGCGGTCATGAGCGCGACCGCGGCGACAGCAGCCACGATCATCGTGCGCGGTCGAGTCCTCATCATGTCGTCCCCGTCGTCGATGGACCTGTTGAGGCCGACTCCATGTCCTCCACGCGGGGTTCGACGCAATGGTCCACGGGATCAGCGAATCGTCGACCGAAGCCGACGATTACTCAACAAAATACGCGAGCAGATAATCTGGCGCAAGCATGGCGATCGGCCGGTGCGCCCGTTGCCATCGCCGGACGCGCCCCGCGCGCACCTGACTCTTTCGGGTGCTCCGCGCACAGCCGGCGGACAGCGGCGATCAATCGGGACCGGTCATGCTGCTTGTTCTGCTGCTGGCTCGATCCGAACGATCACCGACTTCGATGCGGGCGTGTTGCTGACCTCCGCCGTGCTGTCGAGCGGAACCAGCGGGTTCGCCTCCGGGAAATAGGCGGCAACACAGCCGCGTGCCGTCGGGTATGAAATCACTCTGAAGTTGCGGATGACTCGCTCGACGCCGTCATGGAACTCGCTGTAGACGTCAACGGACTCGCCGTCTTTCAGACCGAGATCCGCGAGATCCTTCGGGTTGACGAAGACAACGTCTCGACCCTTCTTCACACCGCGATACCTGTCATTGAGGCTGTAGATCGTTGTGTTGAACTGATCGTGGGCACGCACCGTCTGCAGCAGCAGGCGCCCGGGCGGGCACTCCACGTATTCGAGTTCGTTGACGGTGATCATCGCTTTTCCCGTTGCCGTCGGAAACGTCCGTGAATCGCGCGGACCGTGCGGCAGCAGGAATCCGCCGACCTGGCTGATTTTCTGGTTGTAGTTCTCGCAGCCGGGGGCAACGTGGCCGATGTGCTCGCGGATCTTGTCGTAGTCACGCTCGAACCCTGCCCAGTCGACCGGCACTTTATCGCCCAGCACGGCGCGCGCCAGTCTGCTGACAATGGCGACCTCCGACAGCAGCCCAGGAGACACGGGGTCCACCTTGCCCCACGATGGATGCACGGCGCAGACCGTGTCCTCGACAGACACGAATTGCTCACCGGATGCCTGCCGGTCGATTTCGGTGCGGCCCATCGTGGGCAGGATCAGCGCTTCCTTGCCAACGACCGCGTGTGACCGATTCAGCTTGGTTGAGACCTGGATCGTCATGTCGGTCTTCTGCACAGCGGACTCCGAGGCATCCGTGTCTGAGATCGCCGCGACCATGTTGCCACCAAGCGCAAACCACACCTTGATGCGGCCGTCGGCCATTGCCCGGATACCATCAACACTGTCGACACCGTTCTCCCTCGGTACCGGGAATCCGAACTCCTGCTCAAGTGCATCGAGGAATGCAGGCGGCATCTTCTCCCAGATTCCCATCGTGCGGTCGCCTTGCACATTGCTGTGCCCGCGGATCGGGGATGCGCCTGCCCCTGGCTTGCCGATGTTGCCACGAAGCAACAGCAGATTCATGATCTCTTTAATGGTCGAGACGGCCTTTTTGTGCTGAGTCAGTCCCATCGCCCAGGTGATGATCACCTTGTCCGCGTTGAGGTAGCGATCGGTCAGCTCATCGATCTCCTGGCTGGTCAGGCCGGTGGCCTGCAGCACGGTGGCCTCGTCGAGACCGGCAAGGTGAGCCCTGAATTCGTCTAGTCCTTGACAGTACCGATCGATGAAATCGTGGTCGAGCACGGTCCCTGGCCGGGCATCCTCGGCCTCAAGCACGCGCTTGGACACGGCCTGCATCAGCGCCATGTCACCGCTGAGACGAATCTGCATGTACTGGTCGGCAAGCCCGGTTCCCTTGCCGATCCAACCCGAAATCTTCTGCGGATTCTTGTATCGCATGAGCCCGGCTTCCGGCAGCGGGTTGATCGCGACGATCTGCGCGCCGGCACGCTTTGCGTCCTCGAGCGCGGTGAGCATCCGCGGATGGTTGGTCCCAGGGTTCTGGCCCATGATGATGATCAGATCGGCCTTCTCGAAGTCGTCATATGTGACGGTGCATTTGCCGACACCGATCACCTCGCCAAGCGCTGCACCGGTCGATTCGTGGCACATGTTGGAGCAGTCCGGCAGGTTGTTGGTGCCGAAGGCGCGTGCGAACAACTGGTATTCGAATGCCACCTCGTTTGATGCTCGCCCGCTGGTGTAAAACGCTGCCTCGTTCGGGGAATCGAGGCTGTTCAGCTTGTCGGCGATGATGCTGAACGCCTTGTCCCAGCCGATGGGAACGTAGTGATCGCTGTCTGCTGCCTTGTACACCGGTTCGATCAGGCGTCCTTGCATTCCGAGCCAGTATTCGCTGCGTGTGAGCAGATCGGAGATCGGATGCTGCGCCCAGAAGTCGGTCGGCACGGTCACCGGAGTTGCCTCCCAGGTGACGGCCTTCGCCCCGTTTTCGCAGAACTCCGCGACCTTGCGGTGTGATGGATCCGGCCGCGCGCAACTCATGCAGTCGAAGCCGTCTTTGTGGTTCATCGATGTGAGCAGCTTGGCCGACCTGCCGACTCCCATCCCCTGCACGGCCGGGACGACCGAGTGGATGATGCCGGGGATGCCCGCCGCCCAGTCCTTTGGCTTGCTGACCTCGATCTTCTGCTCTTCGTCGACCTCCAACTTGTGTTCGTCGATGCTCATGCTGCATTACCTTCTTCCGCGCTGCTGATACGTTGCGCACCCGCGTAGACGACCATGGATTCGCCGCGCAAGAATCCGATGAGGCTGATCCCCATTTCGGTTGCGAGTTCTGCGGCGAGCGACGACGGTGCAGAGACAGCGGCGAGCATCGGAATGCCAGCCATCAGCGCTTTCTGCGTCAGTTCGAAGCTGGCACGTCCTGAGACCATGAGCACGGTTCCGCGCAACGGCAGCAGGTCCGCCTTCACTGCCCAGCCGATGACCTTGTCGACAGCGTTGTGCCGTCCGACGTCTTCCCTGATGACAAGCAATTCTCCGGTGCTTCCGTCGAACAGTGCCGCTGCGTGCAGTCCGCCGGTCTTGTCGAACACCGCCTGGGCGGCTCGAAGTCGATCGGGGAATTGCACAAGCAGGCTTGCGTCAACGAGAAGGCCGTCGTCGCGCACGTCGTATGCGGACTTGGTGCGAACGGCATCGATGCTCGCCTTTCCGCACAGGCCGCATGAGCTTGTCGTGAAGAATTCGCGAGCCAGGCTCGGATCCGGTGGGGTCACCCCAGGCGCAAGCGTCACGTCGAGCACGTTATAGGTGTTTTCGACGGTGCCGGGCTCCCCTGCGCAGAATCGTGCGGATGCGAATTGTCCGCCGTGATTGATGACCCCTTCCGAGACGAGGAAGCCCGCAGCGAGGTCGACATCGTCCCCAGGCGTTCGCATCGTGACGGCAAGAGAGCGCCCACCAACGCGAATCTCGAGCGGCTCCTCAGCCGCCAAAACATCTTCCCTGACAACGCTACGAACGCCCGTAGTGATGCGTGTGACTCGACGTCGAGCCGTGACTCTGCCCATACTTCAGGCTTAACAGCTTCGGCGAGCGAATACAAGGTGGGCCAGCGCGGCTAGCCGGCTTGTTGGTCTCGCCACGTGGCTTTGGCGCGTAGTCGAATCGGTTTTCGTGGGTCGCCTGGTGGTGGGACGAGCCAGTAGACGGATTCCTCTCGTCTGACCCGCCAGTGTTCGTGGTGGACGAGCATATGGTGGTAACGACAGAGCAGGATGCCGTCGGCAATGTTCGTTTTGCCCTCGTGGGCCGACCACTCGTCGATATGGTGTGCCTCGGTATATGACACGGGTCTGTCGCAGTCCGGGTCCATGCAGCCGCCGTCGCGGTAGCCAAGCGCGATCTTCTGCTTCGCGGTGAACAGACGTTGCTCGCGGCCGACATCCAACGGGTTGCCCGTCGTCTCATCAACCATAATGCTGCGGGTTCCCGCCTCGCAGATCATCCGTTCGATCACTTCGGCTGGCAACGCTTGGCCGGTGTCTTCGACAAATCCAATGCCGATCCGATTCCCATCCGTATCCGTCTGATCCAATTGCTGCTGGCTGGTGATCACCCGCACCCCCGGCTGCCGGCTGCCGAACGCGATCTCCGGGTCTGCCAACGTTCCAGCCTTGATCGTCTCCATTAGTATGTCGAAGACCAGCTGGTCATTCGACCGCGGGTCATCGCGCAGCCTCTCGGCGCGTTCTGCCTCCGCTTTGTCCACGAATTTCGGCCCGCCGCGACGCGGACGCATTGCGGCCCCCACGATCGAATCGATCCACGCCCCTGACTCGTCATCGAACACCACCCACGCCGTCCGTGCGCCGACCCCGTTTCGGCCCATCCGCCAAGACCGCTCCTGATACCGCCGCTGGAACCGTTCCGCCACCCCGAGCGGATCGATCTGATCCCGTGCCTGCCGAGCGAGCTTGGTCAGTTCGTCCGCATTCACCAGCCGCGCAACGTTCGGGTTATCCGCCGCCCGCTGAGCCACATGTGTCAGCAAATCGACCGCAGCCTGCCGCAAAGACCAGGCAGCGCAATGCTCGGTCGGTTGCCCAAGACCGCGCATCACCGCAGCGGCCCCCCAGGCGTCAACGTCCCATCAGATACTGCCCGCGTCACCGGCTCAAACCAAGGAATCGACGCAGGCAAAGGCAGTGACAGGGCGTCGTCGACGCCGTCGATGACTGGGTCGCCTGAAACAACCGGGCCGCCTGAAACAGGCGACTGCGACTCGACAAACCGGCGGGCGGCATCCGCCTCACCCATCGCCTCGCCGATACGCACCTGCCGTGCCGCCTCACCCCGCGAAGAACCCGTGATCTACTGCAACAACACCTCGGCCGACCGATGCCCGCCCCGCGCCGCCAATCCATCGAACCCGAGCTCCCGACGCGAACGCTTGGCAACAACGCCAGCCCCAGCAGACAACACCGCATCAGCCTGCGACTTCAACACCGCAGCCGCGGTCAGCAACCCATGCACGCCAGCATCATCTGCCCGGTCAATCACGGCAGGAAGAGAATCTGCACCACCGGCAGTCTCGAACTCAGCCAGAGCGTCAGCAACGACCGCCGCGCTCTCACGTACCTGCTTCGAAACCAACGCCATGCCCTAATTCTATCACATTCCTAGAAGCTATGTTCTATAAACTGCGGAAACAGCGGGCGTGCAATGGCCGAAAGGCGCACATCCTTCAAGATACAATAGAATGTATGTTCCAATACGCATAGGTCGAGGTTCGGTATGCGACACGATTCGACGTGCGCAGACGCGCATAGACTCGAACTATCCGCCCACCGTCGCAGGTGGGCCCGCGTTCAACACCGCTCGGGAGTCAGCTGTGTCATTACCCGCGTCTGCGCAACCAACAGGTGTGCCACAGGCAGCCGTGCCACCAACAGCCGTGTCATCGTCAGCGACTGCTCGTCAGCCGCTGGTCGAGCCTTCAGCCCCGTTGAGCCCAGAACGGCTGGCCCGTTACAGCAGGCAGCTGCTGCTCCCCGGCTTCGGCGAGCCCGCTCAGCGCCGACTGCAGGCAGCCCGCGTGCTGGTCGTCGGAGCAGGTGGATTGGGAAGCGCGACGGTCCCATACCTGGCGTCTGCGGGCATTGGAACGATCGGAATCGCTGACGACGACACCGTAGAGCTCTCCAATCTGCACCGACAGACAGCGCACGCCATGGCAGACATCGGCGCACCGAAGGTCGACTCATTGGCACAGACAGTGGCCGCGATCGATCCGAACATCGTGATCAGGAAGCACCAGGTGAGACTCACCTCGGCGAACATCATGGGCATCCTGGCCGACTACGATCTCATCGTCGACGGCAGCGACAACTTCCCAACGCGCTATCTGAGCAACGATGCAGCGACGCTCGCGAACAAGCCGCTGGTCTGGGGCGCCATTCTGCGTTACGACGGGCACGCCGGTGTTTCCTGGGCTGAACACGGGCCGACGTATCGCGATCTGTTTCCGGTACCGCCGGCAGCTGACGAAGTGCTGTCGTGCGAGCTCGGCGGCGTTCTGCCCGGTGTGTGTGCCGCGATCGGCGCGATCCTCTCGACAGAAGTGGTGAAGATCATCACAGGCGTTGGCGAGCCTCTGCTCGGCCGGGTAACCACGTACGATGCGCTGACCGGGCGCTACCGTGAGATCGCATACGAATCGATCCCGGATGCCGAACCGGTGACCGGCTTGATCGACTACGAGCAATTCTGCGGTGTCACGCCAGAAGCTCCGCAGTCGTCCGGCACCGCCCGCGGCACCACATCCGATCTCAATATCGGCACCCGAGAACTCGAGCGGATGCTGCGCGCGGGAACGCCACTCCAACTGATCGACGTTCGAGAACCGGTCGAAGCTGACATCGTGGCACTGCCGGGCAGCGAGTTGATCCCGCTCGGCCAGCTCGAGTCATCCCTCGCGGACGTGCGAACCGATGTGCCCGTCGTGGTCTATTGCCACCACGGTCCACGCTCCATGTACGCGACCAGGATGCTGCGCGCGCTCGGCTATGAGAACGTGTTCAACCTTGCCGGAGGCATCGACGCATATGCGGCGGTGCAGCCCGGGCTCCCCCGCTACTGAGCCCCCACCGCCCGCACCCCACCACCCGCACCGCTCCCCGCAGAAGGATTCGCCATGATCGATCAGACCGCCGTGATCACGACAGACGTTATCGACGAGCAGGCAGTGCGCGCAGCGGTCGAAGGGTCGGACCGTGGCGCCGTTGTGCTGTTCTGCGGCGTCGTGCGCGACCACGATCAGGGACGTTCTGTGGTCTCTCTCGATTACCAGGCGCATCCTGATGCCGAACGATTCCTTGCGGAATGCTGCGCCACTGTTGCCGAAGAGACCGGGCTCGCCGTCGCGGCCACCCACCGTGTCGGGAGCCTGAAGATCGGCGACGTCGCGCTCTATGCTGCAGCATCCGCCCCTCACCGCAAGGAAGCGTTCGACGCGTGCGAGCGCCTTGTTGAGCTGATCAAGCACACGGTGCCGATTTGGAAACGCCAGCAGTTCACCGACGGCGCCTCCGAGTGGGTTGGGCTATAGACGGCGCGGTCAGTACCTGCGCACATCAGCTTCGCTGACGGCCCGCAGCCACCTGAAACCGAACGGATCCAAGGCGATCTCAGCGACACCGTCGTCAGACAGCGGCGTCTTCTCGTTGCTGAAGATGTCACTGAGCTCGGTTCCGCCGTGCCCGTCCGGAATGCGGATCTGCACTTTCGCGGCTGCGTCGCCGAAATTGTGGAGCAGCACGACCCTGCCCTCTTCCCAGGCAAGCGAGTGCGCTAGCACCGCTCTGTTCGGCTGCTCCAGGAGTTCGAACGTCCCCCAGCCGAATTCGGGCGCCGCCCGGTAGTGCTCGATCAAACCCTTGATGAACCGGAGTTGGGAGCCCGCGTCACGCAGCTGATCCTCCACGCTCACCGAAGCCGGACCGAACTCGCCCGTGACGATCGCTTCGATCTGCTGCGAAGCATCCACGTTGGAGAAACCGCCGTTCCTTCCCCCGTTCCACTGCATTGGCGTGCGCACGGCCATCCGGCCTTCGCGCTGGGGGTTCTCCCCCATCCCGATCTCCTCGCCGTAGAACAGCACAGGTGTGCCAGGCATCGAGAAAAGCAGACTGTAAACCATCCGGATGCGCCGCTGGTCGCCTCCGAGCATCGGCGGCAGACGGCGCACGATTCCGCGACCGTAAACCTGCATGTACTTCTCCGGACCGAATGCGGCGAACACCTCGGACCGCTCCTCGTCTGTGAGCTTGTCAAGGGTCAGCTCATCGTGGTTGCGCACGAAGTTACCCCACTGAACATCGGGCGGGCATGCGGGCCGCGACTCGAGCGCCCGCACGAGCGGCTCCGCCTCGCCGCGGGCCAAAGCGACGTAAAGGTATTGCATCGAGATGAAATCGAACTGCATGGTCAATTCGTCACCCAGATCGCCACCGAAGAATCTCAACTGCTCATCGCGCGGCAGGTTAACCTCACCGAGCATGATGCCGTCGCCCACCCGGCGGTCGAGGAAGGAGCGGAGCGTGGCGAGGTACTCGTGCGGGTCCGGCAGCTTCGAATCGCCGTCGACGATCGCGGAGGTGTCAAGCAGGAAGGGCACAGCGTCCACCCTGAACCCGGAGACTCCGAGCTCCAACCAGAAGCCCATGATCTTGGCGATCTGGTCGCGCACCACCGGATTAGCCACATTCAGGTCTGGCTGCTGTTTGTAGAAGACGTGCTGGTAGTACTGGCCGGTACCCTCGTCGAACTCCCAGTTGCTGGTTTCCTGGTCGGGGAACACCGGCTTCGGTTGTTGCTTCGGCGGCTCGTCTCGCCAGACGTAGTAGTCGCGGTATGGCGAGTCCCGACTCGAGCGCGACTCGATGAACCACGGATGCTGGTCGGAGGTGTGGTTGATGACCAGGTCTACGATCACGCGCAAGCCACGTGCCTTGGCGAGGCGCATCGCCTCAACGAAGTCGCCGAAGTGCCCGAACCGCGGGTCGACAGCATAGAAGTCCGAAACGTCGTAACCGTCATCTCGGCCAGCTGTCCGGTAGAACGGCATCAACCACAGGCAGGTCACGCCGAGCTCGGCGAGATAGTCAAGCCGGTGCGCCAGGCCCTGGAAGTCGCCGACGCCATCGCCGTTCCAGTCCATGAACGTTTCCACGTCGAGGCAGTAGACGACCGCTGATTTCCACCAGAGGTCTCCGACATCACCGACACTCATGCGTGGCACCCCGTTTCGTCATGATCCGAGTTTCGTCATGATCCGACGCTAGCGCGGTCTCCTACCCGCCGATATACGACATCTCGATCTTCTTACGCTTGGTGCGCAGACCTGGCGTGAGCGAGCTGCGCAGCTCAGAGTACCTGTCGCTGCGTGTGCGCCAAATGTGCGCCATCTGCGCCGACAGTTCCTCGTCAGTGCATCCGCCGCGCATCAAAGCGCGAAGGTCATGACCGTGGGTGGCGAACAAGCAGGTGAATAGTTTGCCCTCCGTCGAGATCCGTGCTCGGTTGCACGTGGAGCAGAACGCGCGAGTCACGCTCGAGATCACTCCGATCTCACCGGTGCCATCTCGGTAACGCCAACGAGCGGACGTCTCGCCCAGATAGTTCGGCTCGACAGGCTCAAGCGGTAGCTCCTCGTTGATCCGTCTGACGATCTCGTCAGACGGCACGACTTCGCCCAGTTGCCACCCATTTGTCGTGCCGACGTCCATGTATTCGATGAAGCGCAGCACGTACGGTGTCTGCTTGAAGTGCCTGGCCATAGCGACCACATCCTGATCGTTCTGCCCCTTTTTCACCACCATGTTGATCTTGATCGGACCGAGACCGACCTCGTGCGCAACGTCGAGACCGTGCAGAATCTTCGCCAGGGGAAAGTTCACGTCGTTCATGCGCCTGAACGTTGCATCGTCGAGCGAATCCACAGACACGGTCACCCGCTTCAAACCGGCGTCCTTGAGGGCTTGCGCTTTCACGGCGAGCGCCGATCCGTTCGTGGTCAGGGCGATGTCGAGCGGATGGCCGTCCGGGGTGCGCAATTCGCCGAGCATGGCGATCAGGTCTTCGAGACCACGGCGCAGCAACGGCTCGCCCCCGGTGAGCCGGATCTTCTCGACCCCATGCACGGCGGCGATCCTGGCAAGCCTGGTGATCTCCTCGAAGGTGAGCAGTTCGTCCCGCGGCAAGAATGCGAAATCCCGGCCGAACACCTCTTTCGGCATGCAGTAGACGCACCGAAAGTTGCATCGGTCTGTCACCGAGATGCGCAGGTCGCGCAGCGGACGAGCCAAGCGGTCGACGAGCATGGATGCCGCTGGCCCGGTTTCGGCAGAAGGCCCGGCAGAGATCAGTGTGTCAGTCACGGCGCCCGTTCCCCTCCGTCATTGATGCATTCGGTTCATCGCTACATCAGGCGTCAAATCGACTGCCGATATCCGAAGAACTCGTGGTCTTGGTTATATCCACCGTAACCTCCGCCGACCTGCTTGTAGTCCTCGACGAACTCGATGCCCTTGATCCATTTGACCATCTTGAAGCCGAGTTGCACCTCATTGCGCAGCCGCAGCGGCGCACCATGACCGAAAGAAAGCGGCTCACCATTCATCTCATATGCAAGCATCGTCAGCTGATACGTCATCTGCTCGATCGGATGCGCGTCATAGTAAATCCCGCCGTCCGGGCCATCGCCAAATGAGTAGAACACCACCCATTTGGCTTTCTCGGTGGGTTTCACACGGTCGAGAATCGACTGCATGGAGACGCCGCCCCACTTGGCGACACCCGACCAGCCCTGAATGCAGAAATGCTGAGTGATTTGCTCGTGATGTCGCATCGAGCGCAGCGCAGCGAGGTCTAATTCGACGGGGTTCTCCACCTCGCCGTAGACCTTCAGACAGTAGTGCTCGAACTTCTCGTCGAGCAGCCTCTTGTACTCGCCGGATTCCGGGTACTGGCCGTTATGCCAGAGGTATGGCGATATGTCGTCTTCCGAGTACTGCCCCGGCTTGGCGTCGACGTGCTCGAACAGCCGCTGGGCCGGCCCGATCAGCGCGTAACCGACTCGCTGGATCACGCGCGGATGCTTCAGCGTCAGCGGTGTTGCTGCCACCCATCCTGCGATCACTACCACCATGGATGCCGCGAAGATCCAGAATCCGATCCACGACTGGTCGTCCCGGCCCGCGTACATGTGGTTCAGATTGGCGAGGGCACCTGTCGTGATCACGAGTGTGACGTGCACGACGATGAACGCCAAGAACCAGCACAGCACGAGGAAGTGGAGTGATCTGGCCGTTTGAATGCTGAAAATCGAGCTGATCCGCTTGAAGCGTGTCGACAGCGCCGGCGACATGCCCAATCCGGTTATGAGAGCAAGTGGGGCCGCGATGAACACGGTGGCGAAGTAGGCCAGAAGTTGAAGGCTGTTGTAGTTCACCCAGCCGTTCTCGGTCGGCCAGTCAAGTGAGAGGTATTGAATGGCGACCGAGATCGCGTTCGGGATGACGTCCCAATTCAACGGGACCAAGCGCATCCACTGCCCCGTGGTGAAAATCAGGATGTAGAAGATGATGCCGTTTGCGAGCCAGAGCGTGTCGATGCCGAGGTGCCACCACCGTGCCAACCCGATCGAGTGTCTCAGCCCTGGAAGACCAACCTGCTGCGGCAGGCTGATCGAGTCCTTCTTCGCCGTCCACAGCGGATCAGTGGGCACTGGTTTCTGAACGCGGAACCAGTCCTTGCCCGGGGTTGAATGCCGTGTCCAGTACAGGCGTGGATGATCGGTCAGAATCTGCGCACCTGACCGAATGATGAAGATCATGAAGAACAGGTTCAAGAAGTGCTGCCAACCGAGCCACGCAGGGAAGCCAACCGGTGCGCCACCCGGCAATTCGGAGGAGCCAGGGTATTGCTTCATAAACGCGTCGACACCGGGCAGTTCCCGAATGCCTTTCGCAACGGCTATGGCGACGATCAACACGACGAAGCCGATCGGAATCAGCCAGAGCAGGTTGAACCACTTGGCTCTTCCGACGCGAACTCGTGGCGCAATTCCACGGTCCTGAGTCAGCGAACCCGCAAAGGTTCGCGGATCGATCGCATCCTCGCCCTGCGTAAGCTGGTTACGAAAACCGGCGCGCGCGTCGGCTGGGATTCTCGGTTCATCAGGTGCTGAATCCAGACGGGAATTCGAGTGGTCGTCATCGTCCATGAACCCAAGATAACCGCCGAGGCCGCGCACTGATAGTTTTAGAGCACATCAATCCTCTAAAAAGATTTCATCGACAAGGAGACACCGTGAGCATCGCAGAACGCACCGCAACAACCGTCTGGGCAGGGTCACTCGCGGCCGGGGCAGGCGTCGTCAACGGTGCAACGGGAGCGCTGACCGACCTGCCGGTGACCTGGGTGGCGCGCACCGAGCATCCGGGCGGCAAGACGAGCCCTGAGGAACTCGCGGCCGCTGCGCACTCGTCATGCTTCTCGATGGCGCTCGCAGCAACGCTCGGACAGCACAGGCTCACGCCCGAGACACTCGATGTCTCGGCGACGGTAACCCTCGACGAGGTCGACGGCGCGCCGACCATCACCACATCGGCGCTGACGATCACCGCAACTGTGCCTGGCACGGACGACGCTGCGTTCCAGTCGATCGTGCAGGAGGCGGCAAAGATGTGCCCGATCTCGCGGCTGTTCGCTGGCGCAAACATCACCGTAACGGCGACGCTCGCCTCGTAGCCGCCCAGCCAGCCCCCCCCCCGTGAGTTGCGAGTTTCCGTTCTTCCCACGCCCTGGGAACAACGGAAACTCGCAACTCACGGGGGTCGGCAGGGTCAGGAACGTGGGCGGATAGCGACGTCGGCCGGATCCACCGACAGGACTATGGTCGCACCGATGTTCAGATCAAGACCGACGGCGGCGGCCGGTGACACGTCGACGACCACGTCGGGGATTTCACGGGCGCGGATGCGCACGCCGGCAGCCGACGGCTCCAGCGTGCCGATCGTTGCAGTCCACCGATTGTCGCGCGTGCGTTCTGCTCCATGACCGGCTGCCGCGTGCGGCGCCGACACGTCAACGGCAGACGGCGAGAACACGGCTGATGCCGGCGCGCCAGCGGCGATCGCGCCGCCCATCAGGTGGCCTCGAATGGCACGGCCATCCGTTCGGACGACGCCGGCCGCGCCATCCGAAACTCCTTGGATCAGGTTCACTCCGGCGAGCGCCGCGATGAACTGGGTCTTCGGATGCCCGAGCACCTGTGCTTTCGGACCGTCGTCAATGATGCGACCCTCGTTGACGATGGCACACCGATCGGCGAGCACGATGGCATCGAGCACGTCATGCGTGACCACGATCGCCGTCGTGCCGGTCTCTGCCAGCCGCTCGGACAACAGCCTTCGCACGTGCGCCGCCGTCTGCACGTCAAGCGCGGCAAGCGGTTCGTCAAGTAACAGCACATCGGGCCGAGCGGCAAGGGCACGCGCGATCGCAACCCGCTGACGCTGACCGCCCGAGAGCGCCGCCGGCTTGCGGTCGCCAAAACCGGCAAGACCGACAGCGTTCAGCCACTCACGGGCGTCCGGCGTCGCATCCGCTCGCGGTCTGCCCTGTGCCCTCGGCCCGAACGCTATGTTCTCGATGGCGGTCAGGTGCGGGAACAGCAGTGGGTCCTGGCTGAGCAACCCGATCCTGCGACGCTCCGGAGGCACGAAGACCCGGGCGGATGCTGTGCGCTGCGCCACGACGCGGCCGGCGACCGTCACGCGGCCAATGCTCGGACGGATCAAACCGCTGATGGCGCCGAGCAGCGTCGACTTTCCCGCACCGTTCGGACCGAGAATCGCGACGATCTCTCCCGCCGCGACATCGAGGTCGACATCGAGTGTGAACGTGCCACGTCGCACGACCAGCGACACGTTCAGCGCGGACGTCATCTGACAGCATCCGTTCGCCAACTGCGCATCAGCAGCAGGATGACGATGGCGACGAAGACGAGAAGCAGCGACAGTGCGATGGCGGAGTCCTGGCTGACTCCTGCTCCATTGAACGCCGTGTATATGGCGAGCGGCATCGTTCGGGTAACGCCAGCCGCATTGCCTGCGAACAGTGCAGTGGCGCCGAACTCACCAAGCGCTCGCGCAAAGCACAGCACGGTGCCCGCGATCAGGCCGGGCATGACCAGGGGAAGTGTCACTCGGCGAAATGTCGTCCATCGTCCGGCGCCGAGCGTGGCGGCGATGGACTCGTACTGGGTCCCGGCCGTGCGCAGCGACCCTTCGACGGAAATCACCAGGAAAGGCAGCGCAACGAACGATTGGGCGATCACAACAGCGGCGGTGGTGAACGGAATCTGGATGCCGAACGCCACGAGCGAAGCGCCGATGAGTCCGGTGCGTCCAAGCAAGTACAGCAGCGCGATACCGCCCACCAGCGGTGGAAGCACAAGCGGGAGCGTTGTCACGGCACGCAGCACTCCCCCGACGCGTTGGGCGCTTCTAGCGATCATGAGCGCGAGCGGAACCCCGATGACCAGGCAGATCACGGTTGCGGTGGCAGCGGTTCTCAGCGACAAGCTCAACGCGGTCAGTGCGGCGTCGGATGTGATGGCGGCAGGCACTGTTGCCCAGTCGAGTCTGAATAACAGGCCGATGATCGGCAGAACGAGGAACGCGAGTCCGATCGCCGCAGGGACGAACAACCAACGCGGCATCCTGCCCGTCATGCTTCGGTGCCCGTCATGGTCGCCCGAAACCGTAAGATGCCAGGATCTTCTGCCCGGCCGCTGATAGCACGAATTGTGCGAACGCCTTCCCAGCCGGCCTATTCTGCCCAGTCTTCATCGTCGCGATCGGATATTCGTTGACGGCTTTGTCAGCGTCAGGGATCTCGACGCCATCGACGGCGCCATCCGCTGCAGCAACATCCGTCACGTAGACGAGCCCGGCATCCGCCTCGCCTGCCGTGACTTTGGTCACTACCGCTGTGACGTTCTGCTCCTCACTTGCCGGCTGCAGCGTCACATGGTCGGAATCGAGCAGCTTGTGCGATGCTGCTCCGCACGGCACGCGCGGTGCGCACAGCACTATTTTCAGATCGCTGGCGGCGAGATCGCTGAGACGGGTGATGTCTTGCGGATTGCCGGGCGCAACCGCAATCTCGAGCACGTTGCTTGCGAACACGCTCGGCTTTCCGTCGATGAGGGCGGCGACCTTAGCCATGTTGGCCCGATCGGCCGACGCGAACACGTCGGCAGGCGCACCCTGCTGCAACTGGGTTGCGAGCGTGGACGACCCGTCGTAGTCGATCGGCTTCACGGTAACTCCGGGGTGCAGGGAGTGGAATTTCTTCGCGAGTTCATCAAACGATGCTGTAAGCGACGCGGCGGCATAGATCGTCAGATCACCCGAGAGGTCATCCGACCCATTCGACGTGGTTGGCGACGTTGCGCCAGAAGATCCGCTGGATGCACACCCAGCAAGCAGGAGCGCCGCGACAACGGACACCGCGAGCGCGCCGCGGATGCGGGAACCGGCGCTGCTCACTCCGGACGCTCCCTCTGCGTGCTCTCCTTCTGCGTTTCAACGACGACCATGGTCGCCTTGACAACAGCGACCGCACGCGACCCGACCTCGAGCCCGAGATCGCGTACGGCCTCAGCCGACATCAACGACACAACGCGATACGGGCCGCACTGCAGTTCGACCTGGGCCATCACCGTATCCGCGACGATCTCGGTCACCAGTCCGACGAAGCGATTGCGGGCGCTGCGCTGCACGGCAGTCTTATCGTCGGGCGGCGACGCGATCTGCTTTGCGTGACGTGCCAGATCCGCGCCGTCGATGGCTTGCCGGCCGGCGGCATCCTTCGTTGCCGGCAGGATGCCGTCGCCCACCCAGCGGCGCACGGTGTCGTCGCTGACACCCAACAGTTCCGCAGCCTGAGCCATCCGATAATGCGTCACAATTTCCATATTATCTCCGCTTTTGCGTCGATACCACGCAGAGATGCAGGCGGGTGACAATTGTCACGGCCACGTCGTGACTCGTGTGCTGCGTGCCGCCGACCCGCAGACGGAATGCTGAGCACATGGCAACAACAACAACAGCAACAGCAACAACAACAACAGCAACAGCAGTCGTATCGCCTCGGATCCCGCGTATCGCCGCGCAGGGGGTGGCTGGCGGGCTGGCCCTCATGGCAGTTTTCACCAGCATGTGGGGGTGGTGGGCATTCGCCGGCCTGGTTCCCGCGGTTGGCGTCACGGTGGCCCTGATCTATTCGGCCCTATCGGCGATCTTCGTGGCCGAGGCGGTTCGGTTACTGGTCGCAGCTCGGGCGTTGCGCGCCCATGTTCCCGATGGCGCCGATCTTCCCGATAATGGCGGCTCGCGCCGCTCCGGCTCCATCTCCCAGCCGCGACAGAACAGCGGCATGTGGTTCGGCATCATTTTCGGCGCGGAAGGTCTCGTGATCTTCGTCGTCTGCGCGGTCCTGGGAGCAAACGGCGGCACGAACTACGTCAACCCGGCAATCGCCATGATCGTCGGCGTACATTTCATTCCCCTCGCCTGGGTCTTCCGTCGGACGGTCGACTACTACGTCGCAGGGTGGTTCATCTGTGCCGCCGCGGCGGGCATCCTGACCATCGCATCCGCCGCGATGCCCGTCGCGCTCGTCTGGTCTCTGGTATCCATCGCCGCAGCGGCAGGTACAAGTTTCTACGGCTTCTACATGATCGGCGTGAAAAGAGCGATACTCACTGCCGCGTGACGGCCTGGCAGACTGGCAGTGGATGCCGACCACGAGCAGGAAGGAACCGGATGAACGCCCATGCAGCAGCAACGCCTGGCGACCGTCGGCAGCTGCTCGGTTCAGATCAACTCAGCGCCGACTGCGCGAACTGCGTCGGCCTGTGCTGCGTTGCTTTGGCCTTCGCCAAATCCGCGGACTTCGCCTTCGAGAAGGACGCCGGTGAAGAGTGCGTGAACCTGCAGCAGGACTTTCGGTGCGGCATCCACCCGCAACTGCGCGAGCGCGGCTTCAAGGGATGCACCGTTTTCGATTGTTTCGGTGCGGGTCAAAAGGTGACGCAAGCGACATCCAACGCACAAGATTGGCGCGACAACGCTGACCTGCGTCTCTCGATGTTCGCCACCTTCCCGATCATGCGCCAACTGCATGAAATGCTCTGGTATCTGGCGGATGCCGCGTCGCGGCCCCAAGTGCAGAGCATCCGCCAGCAGGTGACTGCAGCATACGAGCACACTCTGCGGCTGACCGAATGCACGCCGGCTGGCCTGCAGGCGATCGATATTCACGCGCACCGCGGCACGGTGAACCAGGTGCTGGCGCGTGCGAGCGCGCTCGTGCGTGCGGGCATCCAGGGCGGAAAGCATCCGGTCGGACCCGACTTGATCGGTGCAGCCCTCGCACGGCGCGACCTGCGAGGCGCTGACCTGCGCGGTGCGCTGCTTATCGCGGCCGACCTCGCGGGCGCCGACCTCAGGCAGGCGGATGTGATCGGGGCCGATTTCAGGGATGCCAACCTCCGAGGCGCCGACGTGACGACAACGCTCTTTCTCACACAATTCCAGGTCAACGCAGCCAACGGCGATGCACTCACGAAACTGCCGGCCACGCTGGATCGGCCGCGTCACTGGTTCTAGACACCGCAGCTACCGCGCCGGTTGTAGCCAGGTCAGACCAATGCCTTGTGTGTTGCAATCACCACTGTCGCATCGAAGTCGTCAGCGACCGCCACGCGTGTGGCAAGTCCGGCTTGTCTGAAGAGCGCCGCGGATGCCGCGGCCTGTTCTTCGCCGACCTCGACGAAAACGTGGCCGCCGGGCGCGAGCCATTCAGCGGCGGTTGCAGCAACGCGGCGCTGCACGTCCAAGCCGTCGACTCCCCCATCGAGCGTGACGTGCGGCTCGTGCTCGCGGGCTTCAGGCGGCATCGACCGGATCGCATCCGTAGGGACGTACGGCGTGTTGGCCAGAAGGATCTCCACTCGGCCACGTAGCCGGTCAGGAAGCGGCTCGAACAGGTCGCCTTGGTACACCTGCGCGCCGACCGGTTCCAGATTGCGACGCGCGCATCGTACGGCGGCAGGTTCGATGTCGGCCGCGTGCAGTTCCACACCACCGACGGATGCTGCAATGGCCGCGCCGAGTGCGCCAGAGCCACAGCAGAGATCAAGGACGACAGCGCCCGGCCGGGCGAGGGCGACGGCTTGCTCGACGAGAAATTCCGTGCGACGCCGCGGAACGAACACTCCAGCATCGATTGCGATGCGCAGGCCGCAGAACTCGGCCCAGCCCAGGATCACCTCGAGGGGAATACCGCTGACACGGCGCTGAACCATCGCCGTGAGTTCGTCGGGCGAGGCGGCTTGAGCGACGAGCAGCTGCGCCTCGTCTTCCGCGAAGACGCAGCCCGCGGCTCTGAGCTTGGCGACGATTTCGGCGACGTCTGGCGCCGCGCTATTCGAATGCATCGTTCGTAAGGTACACGAGAACGCGCTGTTGGTTCGGCCGGTCGCCGGGTCTCGAGACGCTCGCTGCGCTCGCTCCTCGACCGGCAGAACGACATCCGCGAAGGCTTTTATCGCGTGGTGTGCTCTGCCAAGAAATCAAGCGTGCGCTGAAGCGCCGTGTGCGCGTCGGTGAAATCGAGATGGAACTGATATTCGTGCGGTAACGCGGGCTCGTGATCGGCCGGCCAGAGCAGCTCGTCGACGTCTACGCCCGCATTCTTCAACGCGATTGACATGGGAACGGTTTCGATCCACGTCAGCCCGTCCCCGTTGCCTCCGCTGATATACGTCGGAGGGAATCTGTCGGTCACAAAGTCGACCGTCGACATGGTGGCACCCGCATAAGTCTCTGACCAGTTCTTGGTGCCGGTGTATCCCCAGAGCGCGATCTTGAATCCCCATGCTGTGATGCCGGTGAGATCGGACATCCGCCTGAGGTCGTATACGCCGCAATTGAGGATGGTGCCGACCAACTGGTGCTCGCGCAATTCCGGGCGCATGCCCATCAACTGGGCGTACTCGGGGCTGGTGGTCAGCACAGCGAGCTGGCTGGCCAGTTGCGAACCCGCCGAATCGCCTGCCAACACGATCTGCGTCGGGTCGACGTTCAGCTCTGCAGCGTGCTCGGTAATGTAGCCGAGTGCCCTGTTGAGTTGCCTGACCGCCGTCGGATAGGTCGCCTCGGGTCCGATCGTGTAATTCAGTCCGATCGTGGTGTAACCGTGCGAGGCGAGAATGCGCAGGTACGGGGCGACGTTCTCCTTGTCCCCGGAGATCCAGGCACCGCCGTGGATCCATACAACCGTTGGCAGCGGCTTCGTCGCCGACGCCGGCGTGAACGCATCCAGCATCGTGTCGGTTCCAGCGTCACCGTAGCTGACGTTCGGATGCTCGATGAGCTTCGTTTTCGGAACGTACGGCAGCATCTCCTTCACCGTGTTCCGAGCGCCGGCCTCGAACACGCCCCGGATGAGCATCGCACTCGGCCACGGCGTCATCGCCGCGACGATGGACACAGCGAGCCCGGCCGCGACGGCCACAGCACCGATCATCGTCACCTTGCGCGCACGCGGCGACAAGCTGAGTCCGGTCCAGGTCGGTCCGTTTTGTTCTGTTGACCGCTTTGGCGGTTTCATCCGTCTCCCCCGGTTGAGTTCAGCTGGTGCGATGCTGACTGTCAGACTCCAGTGTGGCAGAGCCACCTGGTTCGCCAAGAAGTCGGCCCGGCGTGAGTCAATGACCCGACTTACCGCCGGAGAGCTGATCGAGCAAATGGTCGAGCATGCCGTGCAGGATGTCGAGTCCGTCGCGCACACCGCCTGGTGACCCGGGGAGATTCACGACAACGGTCGCGCCAGCGATTCCGGCATAACCGCGGGTCAGCAGGGCGGTCGGCGCATGCACGGCACCGCGCCGGCGCAATTCCTCCATGAACCCAGGAATCTCGCGGTCAAGCAGCGGCCTGGTCAGCTCTGGGGTGCGATCGTCCGGCGACAGCCCGGTGCCACCCGTTGTGATCACCAGCCCAACGCCTTGGTCGATCGCGTCCGTAAGGGCATCCGCCACTGGCTGCCCGTCTGCAACGACACGCGGCGCATCCGCCGACCACCCGTTTTCGGTCAGCCACGTTGCAATCACCGGGCCGGTCCGATCCTCGGCGGCACCCGCCGCAGCACGGGTGGACGCGACGATCACGACGGCGCGTCGAGCAGCAGCATCCAGAACATCGGGCGAGTCCATCAGCGTACCCAGTCCCCGCTCTTGCCCCCCTGCTTCTGGAGTACCGCGATGTCGGTGATGGTCGCGCGGTTGTCAACGGCCTTGATCATGTCGTACAGCGTGAGCGCCGCGACACTCGCAGCAGTGAGTGCTTCCATCTCGACGCCGGTTACAGCCACGGTCGTTGCTGTGGCGATAACGCGCACCCGATCGCCATCGGGATGGATGTCAACACTCA
>Ga0164242_10001573_pt1 | contig 27091 bp, 26 predicted proteins | sample OricomgcompostMG_FD_108783 | JGI IMG/M metagenome (GOLD analysis project Ga0164242, IMG submission 108783) | Miracle-Growth compost microbial communities from Emeryville, California, USA - Original compost - Miracle growth compost (MG) ...
GCGGTGCCTACTTCGCCGAGCCGGGCTGGAACTGCTTCTTGAAGTCCGTCACCAGCTGGTCGAGCCGGCTCGCGTGCTCGTCGTCGAAGCCCTTGGCCGCGGCGAGCTCCTCGTAGAGGCCGTCGGCGTTGTGCTGGACGTAGTCGAGGAACTCCAGCTCGAAGCGCCGGATGTCGGAGATCTCGACCTCGTCGAGCTGACCCGACGTGCCGGCCCAGATCGAGACGATCTCCCGGCCGATGCCGAACGGCGACGCCGCCGGCTGCTTGAGCAGCTCGACCAGCCGCGAACCGCGGGCCAGCTGCTGCTGCGAGGCCTTGTCCAGGTCGGAGCCGAACGCGGCGAACGCCTCCAGCTCGCGGTACTGCGCCAGGTCGACGCGCAGCCGGCCGGAGACCGCACGCATCGCCTTCGGCTGGGCCGAGCCACCGACGCGCGACACCGAGATGCCGACGTTGATGGCCGGGCGGACACCGGCGTTGAACAGGTCGGTCTCCAGGAAGCACTGACCGTCGGTGATCGAGATGACGTTGGTCGGGATGTAGGCCGACACGTCGTTGCCCTTGGTCTCGATGACGGGCAGACCGGTCATCGACCCGCCGCCGAGGTCGTCGGACAGCTTCGCGCAGCGCTCGAGCAGCCGGCTGTGCAGGTAGAAGACGTCGCCGGGGTAGGCCTCGCGGCCCGGCGGGCGGCGCAGCAGCAGCGACACCGCGCGGTAGGCCTCGGCCTGCTTGGACAGGTCGTCGAAGACGATCAGCACGTGCCGGCCCTGGTACATCCAGTGCTGGCCGATGGCCGAGCCGGTGTAGGGGGCGAGGTACTTGTAGCCGGCCGAGTCGGACGCGGGGGCTGCGACGATGGTGGTGTACTCCAGCGCGCCGGCCTCCTCGAGGGTGTCGCGGGCGGCGGCGATCGTGGAGCCCTTCTGGCCGATCGCGACGTAGATGCAGCGGACCTGCTGCAACGGGTCGCCCGTCTTCCAGTTGTCGCGCTGGTTGATGATCGCGTCCAGGCAGACGGTGGTCTTGCCGGTCTGCCGGTCGCCGATGATCAGCTGCCGCTGGCCGCGGCCGATCGCGGTCATCGAGTCGATCGCCTTGATCCCGGTGAGCATCGGCTCCCGGACCTCCTGGCGCTGCACCACGCTGGGCGCCTGCAGCTCGAGGGCGCGGCGGCCCTCGGACTCGATCTCGCCGTGGCCGTCGATCGGCTCACCCAGCGGGTTCACCACGCGGCCGAGATAGCCGTCGCCGACCGGGACGGAGAGGATCTCGCCGGTGCGCTTGACCGCCTGCCCCTCCTCGATCTTGCTGGCGTCGCCGAGGATGACGGTGCCGATGTCGCGGACGTCGAGGTTCAGGGCGATGCCCAGCGTGCCGCCCTCGAACTCGAGCAGCTCGTTGGTCATCGCGCTGGGCAGGCCCTCGACCCGGGCGATGCCGTCACCGGTCTCGGCGACCACGCCGACCTCTTGGCGGGTTGCCTCCGGCGAGTAGGACGAGACGTAGCTCTCGATCGCGCTACGGATCTCGTCGGCGGAGATCGTCAGCTCTGCCATGGTGTTCCTCTTCGTCTCGTGTGTCGTGGTCTGTGTCTGTGGTGGCGGGCTAGGCGCCGAGTGCCGCGCGGGCCTGGAGCAGTCGGCTGGCGACACTGCCGTCGATGACCTCGTCGCCCACGCGGACGACCAGCCCGCCGCGCAGGTCGGGGTCGAGGGCGGTGCGCACGCTGATCGGCCGGCCGTACAGCGAGGTCAGTGCCTCGGTGAGCCGCTCCAGCTGGGCGGCGGTGAGCGGAGCGGCGGAGATGACGCGGGCGACCGAGCGTGCCTGGCGCGCCGCGGCCTGCTCCAGCAGGTCGTCGATGGCCAGCGTGATGCCCCGCTTGCGCTCGCTGGCGACCGCGTGGGTCAGCAGGGCGAGGGTCACCGGGTGCACTTTGTCGCCGAGCACCGAGCGAAGCAGGGTGATCCGGCGCTGCGGCTCGACCGAGCGCTCGTCGAGCAGGCTGGCGAGCTCGCCCTCGGTCTGCAGGATCCGCTCCAGCCGGAACAGCTCGTCCTCGACCTGGTCGAGGACGCCGTCCTTCTCGGCGGCGGCGAACAGCGCGTCGTCACCGGCTCCTTCGAGGGAGTCGGCGAGGTCCCATGGTGTGGACCAGCGCTGCGATACGGCTGCCGTGACGATCTGCAGGGTGCGGTCGGCGACCTTGCCGCCGAACAGCGAGCCGGCGAACTCGGCCCGGGCGGCCGGCGCGGTGGCGGGGTCGCCGAGCACCCGGCGCAGCCGCGGCTCGCCCACCAGGACGGTGCCGACGGCGTAGAGCTCGTCGGCCAGCCCGGTGAGCGTGCTGGCGCCGAGGCGGTTGGTCACCACCTCGGCCTGAGTGGCCCGCAACGCGTCGAGCGCGTGGCGGCTCGCCGACCGCATCATGCGTCCGTACCCCCTGCGGCCTTGCCCGTGTCGGAGTTGTCGCGGGCCTCGAGGCCGGCGAGGAAGGCGTCGACGGTGGCCGAGACCTGGGCTTCGTCGGACAGCCGCTGGTTGACGATCTTCTCCGACAGCTCGACGGCCAGCGAGCCGATCTCGCCGCGCAGCTCACGCACGATGGAGGCGCGCTGGCTGGCCAGCTGCTCCTCGCCGCGGGCGACGATGCGGGCCTGCTCCTCCTGGGCCTGACCACGCAGCTCCTCGATGGTGCGCTGCGCCTCGGCGCGCGCGTTCTCGCGGATCTGGGCAGCCTCGGTCCGGGCCTCGTTGAGCGAGTTCTGGTAGGCCCGCTCGGCCTCGGCGAGGTTCTGCTTGGCCTGCTCGCTGTCGGCTATCTGCTGGCGGATGATCTCCTGCCGCTCCCGCAGCGCCTTCTGCAGCGGCGGCAGGATGTAGCGAGCGATGATCGCGAGGATCACCACGAATGCGATCAACTCGACGATGAACGTCGCGTTCGGCACGAGGAAGTTGTTGTCAGCTAGTGGCTTGCTCATTGACGTCCGATCTGTCAGCTCAAGCGGGTCGGTTCGCGGACCGGCGCAAGCGATCAGTTCTTGCCGGTGACGAAGACGAACAGCGCGGCGAACGCGAGGTTGATGAAGTAGGTTCCCTCAACCAGGCCGACGGTCAGGAAGAACAGGGTCTGCAACTGGCCCTGGGCTTCGGGCTGACGCGAGACGCCCTGGATCAGGGAGGCGCCGGCGATGCCGTCACCGATACCAGCGCCGATGGCACCGCCGCCGAGGGCGAGACCACCGCCGATGAGGCCGCCGACCACCTTCAGGTTGTTGATGTCGCCATCAATAGCCATGTTCGTGAATTCCTATCTTGAGTATTGGTACTTGTTGGCTGGTAGGAGCGGTTGTCGAGGCGGGCGGATCAGTGGGCACCCTCCCGTTCGTGCGGAGCCACCGACCCCATGTAAATGACGGTCAACAAGGCGAAGATGAACGCCTGGATGATGCCGATGAAGGAGTCGAACAGCTTCCAGACGATCTGCGGTGCCCACAGGATCCACACGGGCAGCGCGGCCAGCAGCGCCACCATGATGGTGCCGGCGAAGATGTTGCCGAAGAGTCGCAGCGCGAGCGTGAGCGGGCGCATGATCTCTTCGATGATCCGCAGCGGCGCCATGACCCGGGGCTTCTCGAAGATATGCCCGTAGTAGCCGCGGAAGCCGCGTTTGCGGATGCCCGTGACGTGCATCGTCACGATGACGAGAAGGGCCAGCGCGTAGGTCAGGTTGACGTCCGAGGCAGGCGGCGGCACGTACTCGGGGTGATGCCCGGTCGGCACCAGCGCGATCAGGTTCGCGATCAGGATGAACACGAACAGCGTCATCGCGAGCGGCACCACGAACGGCGCGGTGCGGATGCCCAGCGAGCTCTCGACCATGTCCTCGACCTGCGAGACGATCGACTCGAACGCGAGTTGCAGGCGGGTCGGCGTCTTGGCGCTCACGCCGCGGCGCAGCAGGATGCCGAGGATCAGGATGATCGCGCCGGCGATCAGCGTGCCCGTGATCGTGTCGCCGTTGAGGGTGATGCCGCCGAGGTGCCAGTGGATGTGCTCACCGGGGGTGATGTCGACTGCCTGGGGACGGGTACTCACGACTCACCTCGCTTCACTCGGTGAGTCGGCGGAGCCGGTACTCGACTGTTCGTTCCGCAAGCGTCACTCACGAGATCACCACTTCGTGCATCGGGACGGGTACGCGCCCACCGGGGGCGCTGTCGACGTGTTCGGTCATGAGGACGGTCGGAGGTACCGGAACACCGGGATCGCGGCCCCGATCAACATCAGCGCCTGGAACGCCGCGAGGCCGACGAAGATCCCCAGGCCGTCGGGCCGCATGAGCAGCGCGATCGCGATGGCGACCAGCGTGACGGCCGCGAGCCGCATGAGGACCGAGCCGGCGAACTTCTTCCGGGTGACCGTCTCGACCTCGGCGAACCGGATGACCGAACGCTGCAGGGCGTAGTTGTTGAACGCGCCGACGACGATGCCGAGCAGGCCGAACACGCCGGCCAGCGGGTGCCCCTGAGCGGTACAGATCGCGATGGCGATCGCGCTCAGCACGAGCCCGAGCACAGTCGATCGCCGCAGGTTGGTGACGGCCGAGGCGGGCGTGAACACGGCGGGTTTCATCGCGTCTCCCCCTTCTGCGCTGACGACACCGCCCGCGGGCGAATCGGAAGGTGAACTGGTCATGGCTCCGACTTCTGCGAGTTCGACGGGGACAGGGTCTGGCGGAACTTGACGACGGCGAAACTGATCGCTGCGATCACGCCGAGGAACAGTCCCACGAGCAGGAACACCGGCGACGTGCCCGCAACCGCGTCGACGCCCAGGCCGAGGGCCAGGAAGACGACGAGTTGGCCCCCGATGGCGACACCCATCCCGAGGAGGGTGGACCACCCCGGGGACTGGGTCGACATCGAGGACCTCAGCCGGGGCTCGACGTCCGGGTTCGGATGCTACTCACGTGACTGTGTACTCCTTGGATATGACCAGCACGACCACGCCGCCGAGCACGGAGTGCGGACCGGCGACCGCGCGGGCCGACGTTGAGTCCACGTGCGCCAGAAGGCGATTGACACGAGGGTACAAGGGCGTCTGAGCAGCCGCTGAACCGGGGCCCCCATCTGGGCCTTCCGGGGCGCGCGCCGAAGGAGTACCGGGCCCGGCGGCCGGGTCAGCCCTGCCGGACGCGGTGCCGGCGGAACCGGCCGCGCAGCGCGGGCACAGCCGACAGCGTCAGGCCGACCACCGCCAGCGCCAGGAGCGCCCCCACGACCACCCAGCCGCGCTTCTCATAGGTGAGGCCGACCCCGGCGAAGGCCACGATCGCCGACCAGAAGTAGAGCAGCAGCACGGCCCTCCGCTGGCTGTGGCCGAGCTCCAGCAGCCGGTGGTGCAGGTGCTGCTTGTCCGGCGCGAACGGCGAGCGGCCCCTGCTGACCCGCCGGATGACAGCCAGGACGAGGTCGACGAACGGCAGCGCGAGCACCGCGACCGGGATCAGCAGCGGCAGGAACAGCGGCAGCGAGGAGAACGTGCCGCCGAAGGCCTGCGGGTCGGTGGTCGTGGTAGCCGTGACCGTGGTGGCCGACAGCAGCATGCCGACGACCATCGAGCCGGAGTCGCCCATGAAGATGCGGGCCGGGAAGAAGTTGTGCGGCAGGAAGCCGGCGCACGCCCCGGCCAGGACGGCGGACAGCAGCAGCGGCGGCGCGGCCAGCTGCAGGAAGTTGAGCCCTTCGGACAGGTGGTAGCTGAAGGCGAACACCGCTACCGCGGAGATGACCGTGACGCCGGCCGCCAGCCCGTCCAGGCCGTCGATGAAGTTCATCGCGTTGATCGTGAGGACGGTGAACAGGATCGTGACGGGGATCGCGAGGTCGCGGCCGAACACGAACGTGCTGCCGCTCCACGGCACGCCCACGGCGCCCACCTGGACCCCGCCGAGGGTCACCATCACCCCGCAGGAGAGCACCTGGCCGGCGAGCTTGGTGATCGAGTCGAGCTCGACGCGGTCGTCGATCATGCCGAGCAGGCACAGCATGGCGGCCGCCACGACCACCCAGCCCATCTCCGGGCCGTTGCCGAAGGACTCCTTGAGCGCGGGCAGCCGGGAGGCCACGAACAGCGCGACGCCGATGCCGGCGAAGATCGCGGTGCCGCCCATCCGCGGGATGGCGACGGCGTGCACATCGCGGTCGCGGGGCTTGGCCACCGCGCCCCAGGACACCGCGGCACGCTGCGCCACGGGGGTGAGCACGAACGTGACCGCCGCCGCCAGGCAGGCCACGAGCAGGTACTCCAGCCGGGGATGGGTCACGGCCTGCCCGGAGATGGTCGCGGGCGGGGGCGGGCGGGCGGCTCGACACCGTCGGCGTCCAGGTCCGGCACGACCGTGCGCAGCTCCGCGACCGACAGCGCCCCGAGGCGCAGCACCCGCGGCCGGCCCTCGCTGACGTCGACGATGGTGGACGCCACTCCCCCGGGCACCTGGCCGTCCTCGAGGTACACCGCAACGTCCTCGCCGAGCTGGTCCTGGGCCTGCGCCGCGGTCTGGGCGGGCGGGAACCCGTGCCGGTTGGCGCTGGACACCGCCATCGGGCCGGTCTGCTCCAGCAGTTCGATCGCCACCGGGTGCAGCGGCATCCGCACCGCGACCGTGCCGTTGACGTCCCCGAGGTCCCACGACAGTGACGGTGCGTGCCGGACGACGATGGTCAGGCCGCCGGGCCAGAACGCCTCGATAAGGTCGCGCATCCGCCCGTCGACCGCACTGACCAGCCCGTCGATCGTCGACCAGGAGCCGACGAGCACCGGCACCGGCGTGTCGCGGCCGCGGCCCTTGGCCCGCAGCAGGTCGGCCACGGCGTCCGGCGCGAAGGCGTCGGCGCCGATGCCGTAGACGGTGTCGGTGGGCAGCACCACGAGCTCACCCGCCGCGACGCTGCCCGCCGCGGCCGCGATGGCGGAGTCGCGGGCGGTCGGGTCGCTGCACTCGAAGAACAGGGCCACGGCCGACATCCTGCCCTATCGGGTGGGTCGCTCAGCCGCGCGTGGCGACCACGTACCGCGCCCGACCGGCAAGATCGCGGCGGGGTTCGACGCCGGTCCACTCGCCACTGTCGGCGAGCAGACCCACCACTGCCGGCTGATGCGTGTCGTCGTGTTCGACGGCGAACACCCCGCCGCGGCGCAGCAGCAGGGCCGCTCGGGTGATCACGGTCGGCAGGAGCTCCAGGCCGTCGGCGCCGGCGAAGACGGCCTCGCGCGGGTCGGCCAGCACCTCCGGGGCCACGTCGGTGGGCAGCGGCACGTACGGCGGGTTGGCGACGACGGCGTCGGCCTGCCCGTACAGCGCGCGCAGCAGTTCGGGGTCGCCGACGTCGCCGGCCACGACCCGCACGCCGGTGCCCTCGGCGTTGCGGGCCAGGTAGCGCAGGGCGGCGGCGGAGTGCTCGACGGCCACGACGGCGGCGCCGGGCACCTCGTCGGCGATCGCGACGGCCAGCCCCCCGGATCCGGAGCACAGGTCAACGACGGCCGGCCGCTCGATGCCGCGCAGGTGCGGGAGCACCGCGTCGACCAGCAGCTCGGTCTCCGGCCGCGGGACGAACACGCCGGGCCCGACCGCGAGCTCGACGTGCCGGAACCACGCGACGCCGGTGATGTGCTGCAGCGGCTCGCGGGCCACGCGGCGCCCGACCCAGCGCGCGTACTCCTCGCGCACCGATGCCGGCGGTGCGGCGGCTGTGAGCAGCCGGCTCCGCGGCACGCCGAGCAGGGCGGCGAGCAGCAGTTCGGCGTCGACTCGGGGGCTGTCGACGCCCGCGGCGGCCAGCCGGGCGGCGGCCTCGGCGAGCAGCGGCGCCATCATGTCTGCCGTCGTCAGCCCTGGCCCGCGCCGGCGAGCAGGGCGTCGGTGTCGGCCTGCTGGAGCGCGGCGATCACGTCGTCCAGCGCGCCGTCGAGCACCTGGTCGAGGTTGTATGCCTTGAACCCGACGCGGTGGTCGCTGATCCGGTTCTCCGGGAAGTTGTAGGTGCGGATCCGCTCGGAGCGGTCGACGGTGCGCACCTGCGAGCGGCGGGCGTCGGACGCAGCGGAGTCGGCGGCCTCCTGCGCGGCGGCCAGCAGCCGGGCGCGCAGCACCCGCATCGCGGCCTCGCGGTTCTGCAGCTGGCTCTTCTCGTTCTGCATGCTCACGACCGTGCCGGTGGGCAGGTGGGTGATGCGGACGGCGGAGTCGGTGGTGTTGACGCTCTGCCCGCCCGGCCCGGAGGAGCGGTAGACGTCGACGCGCAGGTCGTTGGGGTCGATCTCGACGTCGACCTCCTCGGCCTCGGGCAGCACGAGCACACCGGCCGCGCTGGTGTGGATGCGGCCTTGGGACTCGGTGGCCGGCACCCGCTGCACGCGGTGCACGCCGCCCTCGTACTTCAGCTGGGCCCAGACGGCGTGCCCGGCCGTGCGGGAGCGGACGGCGATGGTGGCCGACTTCTTCCCGCCGAGGTCGGTGGGCTCGTCGTCGAGCACCTCGACCGCCCAGCCTTGGCGCTCGGCGTAGCGCAGGTACATGCGCAGCAGGTCGCCGGCGAACAGCGCGGACTCCTCGCCGCCCTCGCCGGCCTTCACCTCGAGGATGACGTCCTTGCCGTCGTTCGGGTCCTTCGGCAGGAGCAGGTGCCGCAGCCGCTCCTCCAGCTCCGCGATCCGAGTCTCGGTGACGGCGGCCTCCTCGGCGAAGGACGCGTCCTCGGCGGCCAGCTCACGGGCGGCGGCAAGGTCGTCGCGGGCGGTGTCCAGCTCGCCGGCGGCGGCCTTGATCGGCGCCAGCTCGGCGAAGCGGCGGCCCAGCGTGCGGGCGCGGCCGGCGTCGGCGTGCACCGACGGGTCGGCCAGCGCCTGCTCCACCTCGTCATACTCAGCCAGCAGTTCCGGCAGCCGCCCGGGAGCGTTACTCATGGACCTCTTTTCGAAACGCAACCAGCGGCCCCGCAGCCGAGGCTGGGAGCCGCTGGCAACGGCGTTACCGCCGCGATGCTCTAGAACGCGACAACAACAGTTAAGGTCGGAGAGGCGGCATCGGGGCTAGCGCGTTCGCTTGCCGTAGCGCTTCTCGAACTTGTCGACGCGACCGCCGACGTCCATGATCTTCTGCTTGCCCGTGTAGAACGGGTGGCAGGCCGAGCACACGTCGGCGTTCAGGACGCCGTTCTTCGCGGTGCTGCGGGTGGTGAACGTGTTGCCGCAGGAGCAGGTCACCTGGGTGACGACGTAGTCGGGGTGGATGCCTTCGCGCATGTTCGCTGGTTCCCTTCTCATGGCCGCCGGGTCGCCGTCGGTGCTGGCGTGAACCGGAGCCGGGTGATGTGGTCGGCGCGTACGCGCCGACCGTCCAGTGTGCCAGTGACCCACCGGCTGCACCAAACGCCCCCATAACCGGGGCGACACACCGGGCATTCCCGCCCTACGCCGCCCCGGCCCGGGTACGCGTCACACAGGCGCGCCCTCCTTGCGCTGGGCCCGCTCGAGCTCCCGCTGGCGGTCGGCCTCGGACTCGTCGGCGATCTGCTGGGCCTTGACCTCGTCGCGGGTCAGGTTGATCCCGGACTCGGCGTCGAAGACGTGCGCGCCCGCGGGGTTGAACCACAGGCTCGCCTGGTCCCCCTGCTTGATCCGGCTCGACCCGTCGAGGCTGACGACCAGCTGGGTGCGCATCGCCTCGCCGTCGAGCTCGCGGTCGAGCTCGTTGAGCGCCGCCTGCACCTCCGGGTGCGGCTCGAACGGCAGGTACGCGTACTTCTCGTTGCCCAGCCACTCGGTGACGTCGACCTCGGCGTCGAAGGTCAGCCCGCCCGCGCGTTGGTGGTCCTCGACCAGGGTGGCGTCCTCGAACGCCTCGGGCCGGATGCCGACGATCACCAGGTCGCCCTTGTTCTTGGCCCTGGTGACGGCCTCCGGGGTGGGCATGGTCATGAACGGCAGCTCGAGCGTCCCGTCGCCGACCGTCGCAGGCAGGAAGTTCATCGGCGGGGAACCGATGAAGCCGGCGACGAACAGGTTGACCGGCTGCTCGTACAGCTCCCGCGGGCTGGCCACCTGCTGCAGCACCCCGCGGCGCAGCACCGCCACCCGGTCGCCGAGCGTCATGGCCTCGGTCTGGTCGTGGGTGACGTAGACGGTGGTCACGCCCAGGCGCCGCTGCAATCGGGAGATCTCGGTGCGCATCTGCCCGCGCAGCTTCGCGTCCAGGTTCGACAGCGGCTCGTCGAACAGGAACGCGTTGGCCTTGCGGATGATCGCCCGGCCCATCGCCACGCGCTGGCGCTGGCCGCCGGACAGGTTGGCCGGCTTGCGATCCAGGTGCTCGCGCAGTTCGAGGACGTCGGCGATGTCGTCGACCAGCTTCGTGACCTGGTCGTCTGGCAGCTTGTTCTTGCCCAGCCGCAGCGGGAAGGCGATGTTCTCGAACACCGTCAGGTGCGGGTACAGCGCGTAGTTCTGGAACACCATCGACAGGTTGCGGTCACGGGGGGCGCGGTCGTTGACCCGCTGCCCGTCGATGAGCATGTCGCCCGAGCTGATGTCCTCCAGCCCGACGATCATCCGCAGCAGGGTGGACTTGCCGGAGCCGGAGGGCCCGACCAGGATCAGGAACTCGCCGTCGGCGACGTCGATGTTGACGTCGGTGACCGCCTTGAACCCGTCTCCGTAGACCTTGGTGATGTGCTTCATCTCGATCGTGGACACGCCTGTGGCTCCTAACCCTTGACCGCACCGGCCGTGAGGCCCGCGACGATGCGCTTCTGGAAGAACAGCACGAGGATGACGACCGGGATCGTCACGATGACCGCGGCCGCGGCCACGAACCCGGTCGGTGGAATGAAGTTCGACTTGCCGGTGAAGTAGCTCAGCGCCGCCGGGACGGTCTGCGCACCGTCGAAGTGCCAGGCCTTGCCCGGCGTCGACGACAGCGAGGTGGCGAACACGAAGTCGTTCCACGCGGTGAAGAACGAGATGATCGCCGTGGTGAACACGCCCGGTGCGGCCAGCGGCAGCACCACCTTGCGGAACGCCTGCCAGCTGGTGGCGCCGTCGACCTGGGCCGCCTGCTCCATCTCCCACGGGATCTGCCGGAAGAACGCGGTCAGCGTCCAGATCGAGATCGGCAGGGTCAGCACGAGGTACGGGATGATCATGCCGATCCACGTGTTGTACAGGTGCACCGAACGCCAGACGTTGAACAGCGGCGTCACCAGGCTGATCGCCGGGAAGAACGCCGTCAGCAGCGCGGTGTTGAGGATGAGCCGCTTACCGGGGAAGTCCAGCCGCGCGATGCCGTAGGCGGCGAACGCCGACAGGGCGACCCCGATGATGGTGGCGATCAGGCAGATGCCGATGGAGTTGATCAGCGCCGGCACGAACAGGTTGTGCGCCGGCCCGGTGAAGATGTACTTGTAGCTGTCCCAGCTCCAGTGCCGCGGGAAGTAGTTCCGGTCGGTGATCGACGTGCCGCCCTTGAGCGACAGCGACAGGATCCAGCCGATCGGCAACAGCGTGTAGAGGATGATCGGCACGGCCGCGACGGCGAGCCAGGCCTTGGCCTTCGGTGAGATCTCGGCTGCCATGTCAGTCTCCCCGCACTCGTGACAGGTCGGTTCGGAACACCTTGATGAAGATGAACGTGATGATCACGACGCAGACGAACAGCAGCACCGAGATCGCGGACCCCAGCCCGACCTCGCTGCGGGTGATCGTCTGGTCGTAGGCCAGCACGCCGACCGAGGTGGTGTCCTGCGAGCCCTTGGTCATGATGAAGATGTTGTCGAAGATCCGGAACGCGTCGAGCGCACGGAACAGCACGGCCACCAGGATCGCCGCCTTCATCGACGGCAGGGTGACCCTGCGCAGCCGCTCCCAGAACGTCGCGCCATCGACCTCGGCCGCCTCCTGCAACTCACCGGGCACCTGGGCGAGCCCGGCCAGCAGCAGCAGCGACATGAACGGCGTGGTCTTCCAGACCTCTGATGCCATGATCGCGATCAGCGCCGACCAGTGGTGGCCGAACCAGTCGTAGTTCTCGTTGAACGCACCGAACGAGATCGTGTGCAGCCACTTGCTGATGTAGCCGCTGGTCGGCGCGAACGCGTACTGCCAGCCGTAGGCCGACACCACGGTGATGATCGAGTACGGGATCAGCACGATCGTGCGCAGCGTCCGGCGTGGGATGACGATCTTGTTCATCACCATCGCGAGCGCCATGCCGAGCACGAACTCGATCACCACGGTGATCACCATGATCAACGTGCTGACGACGACCGCGTGCCACCACAGCGAGTCGGTGAGGATGACCTTGTAGTTGCGGAACCAGATGAAGTTGCCGCTGTGCGGGTCGGTGATCCGCTTGTTGAACAGCGACAGGTAGATCGCGTTGATGATCGGGTAGGCGACCACCGCCAGCATGACGATCAGCGCCGGGGCGGTGAGCTTCCACCCGAGCCAGCGCTCCTGACGGGCGCGGTCACTGAGCCGCGGCTTGGGCCCCTTGGCATGCGCCGGCGCGGCACCGGCGGGCTTCTCGACGGCGACACTCACGGCTTCACTCCGTTCAGCCGGCGAAGCCAGTGCCCATGGTTCACTCCGCAAGCGTCGTTCACAGCCTCACTCCGTTCAGCCGGCAAAGCCAGTGCCCATGGTTCACTCCGCAAGCGTCGTTCACAGCAGCTTCTCCCCCTTCAGGACCTGCAGGATGAACTTGGCGGCGCTCTTCGGTGTCCCGGAGTTCACCGAGTTCGGCGGGCTGAACGACTCCTGCAGCGCGGCCGACAGGTCGCCGTAGTACTGCGACTGCGGGCGCGGGCCGGACGCCTTGAGCGACTGCAGGATCTTCGCCGCCAGACCGTCCGGGTAGGCCTTGAGCACCGACGACTGGGTGTACGCCGTCTCGTTGGCCGCCGGGTTGCCGTCATGGACCATGTAGTAGGCCTCGTGCGCCGGGCTGGTGATGCACTTGACCGCGGCGAACGCCTGCGTCTTGTTGTGCGTGTAGGCACCGACCGCGATGTCGATCCCGCCGAACGGCGGCTTGGCCGCCGTGCCGGCCACCGTCTGCGGGTAGGTCGTGAAGCCGACCAGCTTCTTCTGCGCCGGGGTCAGCGACGCCCAGACGTAGGGCCAGTTCACGAGGAAGCCACCCTTGAACGAGCCCTTGGTCGTGGTGAACAGGGTGAGCGACTGCCCCTCCTCGGCGGTGGACAGCGCCGGCCCGCCGATATGGCTGTGCGCGATCTGCTCGATGATCTTCACCGCGTCCTGCCCGGCCGCGGTGTTCAGGCCGAGCTTGACGTCCTTGGCCTGCGCGCCCGGGTTCTCGACGATCTTGCCGCCCGCGCCGGCGATCAGCGCGTTGATCCAGACGGTGTAGCCCTCGTACTGGTCGGCCTGCACGCTGATCGTGGTGTTCGTCTTCTTCGCCGCGGTGATCAGCTGGTCCCAGGTGACCGGCTTGCTCATGTCGAGGCCGGCCTGCTGGGCCACCGACTTGTAGTACCAGAGCAGCTGAACGTTGGCGTAGAACGGCGCAGCGACCAGCTTGCCCTGCCAGGTGGCCGCGTCGACCGCCGGCGGTACGACGTCCTTGGTGAACTGCGCCGCGTCCGCGGCCGGGACCTTGGCGAGGAAGCCGGCGTAGGCCAGTTCGGGGACGTAGACCGGGTCGACGCTCATCAGCGAGATCGTGCTGTCCTTCGCTGACAACCTGGTGACGAGCTGCTGTCGTTGCTGCGTGGCGTCGCTCGGCAGCGGCGACGTGGTGATCTTGTACGCGCCGTGGGCGGCGGCGGTGCACTCCTTGGCGATCTGGATCTGCCCTCCGTTGTCCGGGTTGATGAACCAGGTCAGCGTCGGCGGCCCGCCGGAACTCCCGCACGCCGCGAGCGTTCCCGCGAGCAGGGTGGTGGCCAGTCCGACGCTCAGTGCGTGGCGTCGTGCGCGCTTCATCGAAAGCTCCCTTCGCGCAAGGTCCGAGCTCTGCCGGTGCCCCTGGTGTGCCCTAGATCACCCGAGCTCGAACTGTTGTGACCGTATCCGATAGGACAACCACCCCGAATCAGGATGTACCACCCGGGTCCCGGCGAGCCGTCACGGACGACGAGGCCAGACCTCGATGCGCCTCGCCTCATACAGTGGTACGGCGTATCGTCGTAACCATGAGCGTGGTGTCCGAAGAGGTTCTCGGGCGGGTGCTTGCGCAGCACGGTGTCGGCCTGGACGCCCGCGAGTTCCTGACCATCCTCGACGAGACGCTCGACACCACGGACACGCTGACCGAGTCGGAGCGGGACTTCGCTGTCGCCCACTCCGGTCTTCCGGCTGAGGCTTTCGCCCCGGACGGGCAGAGGTCCGCCCGGCGACGTATCGCGATAGCCGCAGCGCAGGCCGACGCCGCATCCTCACGCGGATACACCACGAGCCAGGTCGCGAAGATGCTCGGTATCGCTCCGGCGAATGTCCGCCGCCTGATCGCCCGCCGCGATCTCTATCCGGTCGGCCGCAGCAACAACCGGGAACACGTCTTCCCGGCGTGGCAGTTCACGGGCGGGAGGACGACTCCGCACCTGCGAGAGGTGCTCGACGCCCTCCCCGACGACATGCACCCCCTGGACGTCGAGGGATTCATGACCACGCCCCAGGAGACGCTCGGCGACAGGTCGCCGATGCAGTGGCTCAGCCAAGAAGGACCAGCCGGTCCAGTCGTAGAACTTGCCGACGAACTCGCCCGCGGGTGACGCCGAAGAACCCACGTTCGCCGTCAACTCCCCTGACGCGGCGCGCCGGGGACGTCCGGAGCTGGCCAGGGCCCCTGTGGCGCATCCACCGCACGAGTGGGCCGTACCGGCTGCGCTGGAACCAGATGCGTACCTGGGGGCCGCTGCGGGAGTCGCGCTGGGAGCCCCAGAGTCCGCCAGCAGGCGAGCATCCGGGCAACGGTGTGCTCTACGCCGGGACGAACAGCACAACCCCGTTCGGAGAGGTGTTCCAGCAACGCCGGGCCGTCACGGTCTCCGGTTCGCTGGCACTGGCCGGCTGGGCACCAACACGTGCGCTGTCCCTGCTCGACCTGACGAGCGGCTGGCCGGTGCGGAACAAGGCGTCGGCATCGCTGCACGCAGCCCCGAAGAGCACCTGCCGAAACTGGGCGCACGCCATTCGGAACACGTGGCCGGAGTTGGACGGCCTGTTCGTCCAGTCGACCATCACCGGGACAGCGATGGTGGTGCTCTTCGCTCCTGCCGTCGATTCGTTCCCGGCGGGTCCGCAGTTCTGGCACCGGCTCAGCGACCCGAGCATCGCCCCGCTGGTGGTGGCTGCCGCGGACGACCTGGGCTGGCCCATCAGGGCATTGGCCTGACTTACGGCCTGTCGGCGTTGCTCCAGGGCGCCTCCGCGCTCTCAGCCGAGGCGCTCCCCCGTCTCCGGATGGAAGGTGTGCTCCTCGTTGGTGCGGACGCCGACCTCGACGACCTCACCGATCCGCGGCGGGACGCGGCCGTCGAAGCGGACGGTGAAGTTGCGGGCGGTGGCGTCGTCGCCCTCGAGCGTGCCGTAGACGTAGGCGTCGGCGCCGAGCTCCTCGACGAGCTTGACCTCGATCTTGAGCCCGGCCGTCGCCTTCTGCAGGCCATCCTTCTGCAGTCCACCCGGTGCCTCGACGGCCTGGAAGGACTCCGGCCGCACGCCGAGCGTGATCTCGCCCAGCCCCGCGGCCTTGGCGGCCTCGACCGCGGCCGGCTGCAGCGGCAGCACGATGTTGCCGAGCTTCGCGCCGCCGGCGACCAGCGGCACGGTGCGCAGGTTCATGGCAGGCGAGCCGATGAAGCCGGCGACGAAGGCGTTGGCCGGGCGGTCGTAGAGGTTGCGCGGCGTGTCGACCTGCTGCAGGAAGCCGCCCTCCTTGAGGATGGCCACCCGGTGCCCCATCGTCATCGCCTCGACCTGGTCGTGCGTGACGTAGAGCGTGGTGGTGCCGAGGCGCTGCTGCAGCGTGGCGATGTTGGCGCGGGTCTCGACGCGCAGCTTGGCGTCGAGGTTGGACAGCGGCTCGTCCATGAGGAACACGCTGGGCTCGCGGACGATGGCCCGGCCCATGGCCACCCGCTGACGCTGGCCGCCGGACAGCGCCTTCGGCTTGCGGCCGAGGTACTCCTCGAGGTTGAGCAGCTTCGCGGCCTCGAGCACCTTCGCCGCCCGCTCGGCCTTGGCGACGCCGGCCAGCTTGAGCGCGAAGCCCATGTTCTCCGCCACGCTCATGTGCGGGTACAGCGCGTAGGACTGGAACACCATCGCGATGTCGCGCTCCTTGGGCGGCTTGTGCGACACGTCGACGCCGTCGATCTCGATCGACCCGCTGGAGACCTCCTCCAGCCCGGCGAGCATCCGCAACGCGGTGGACTTGCCCGAGCCCGAGGGGCCGACGAGGACCATGAACTCGCCGTCGGCGATGTCCAGGTCGAGCGCGTTGACCGCGGGTTGGGGGGTGCCGGGGTACTGGCAGGTCGCCTGCACGTAGGTAACTGTGGCCATGGGGGAACGTCAGCCCCTTTCGTGACCGGTGATGAACCCGCGCCGGATACGGACGCCCGCGGCGAGGCTGGCTGGGCACTCGACGTGACGTCTCACGGCATTCCCGGCCCGCGTCGGTGGCCTGCTCCCCGGTCGGAGAAGCAGCGGCGCGGACGGGCATAGCGGACGGACAGGCTCATGCAACAGGGCCGGCGCCGCCGCGTCAATGCCGTGGACATGCGAACGGCCGCCACCCGGGCTTTCCGGTGGCGGCCGTCCGTGCGGTGCCTGCTACTGGTTCTGCGGCCCGTCCTGGCCCGGCGTCGTCTTGGCGATCTGCATCAGGAACTCGATGTTGGTGCGGGTCTTGCGCAGCCGGTCGAGCAGCAGCTCGATGGCCTGCTGGCTCTCGAGTGCGTGCAGCACCCGGCGCAGCTTGATCGTCACCGCCATCTCGTCCGGGCTGAGCAGCAGCTCCTCCTTGCGGGTGGAGGACTGGTCGACGTCGATGGCCGGGAACACGCGCTTGTCGGCGATCTTGCGGTCGAGCTTGAGCTCGGCGTTGCCGGTGCCCTTGAACTCCTCGAAGATCACCGAGTCGCCGGCGCTGCCGGTCTCGACCAGCGCGGTGGCCAGGATCGTCAACGAGCCGCCGTTCTCGATGTTGCGGGCAGCGCCGAGGAAGCGCTTCGGCGGGTACAGCGCGGTGGAGTCGACACCACCGGAGAGGATGCGGCCGCTGGCCGGAGCCGCGAGGTTGTACGCGCGGCCCAGGCGGGTGATCGAGTCGAGCAGCACGACGACGTCGTGGCCCATCTCGACGAGCCGCTTGGCCCGCTCGATGGACAGCTCGGCGACCATCGTGTGGTCCTGCGGCTTGCGGTCGAAGGTGGAGGCGATGACCTCGCCCTTGACCGAGCGCTGCATGTCGGTGACCTCCTCAGGGCGCTCGTCGACGAGCACGACCATGAGGTGGACCTCGGGGTTGTTGGTGGCGATGGCGTTGGCGATCGCCTGCAGCACCATGGTCTTGCCGGCCTTCGGCGGGGAGGCGATCAGGGCGCGCTGGCCCTTGCCGATCGGCATGACGAGGTCGATGACGCGGGTGGTGAGCAGGTGCGGCTCGGTCTCCAGCCGCAGCCGCTCCTGCGGGTACAGCGGCGTGAGCTTGGTGAACTCGACGCGCTTGAAACCCTGCTCGGGCTGCGAGCCGTTGACGGAGTCCAGCCGCACGAGCGGGTTGTACTTCTCCCGGCGCTCGCCGTCCTTCGCCTGCCGGATGGCGCCGGTGACGGCGTCGCCGCGGCGCAGGTTGAACCGGCGCACGAAGGAGTTCGCGACGTAGACGTCGTCGGAGCTGGCGTAGTAGCCCTCGACGCGCACGAACCAGTTGTTCTTGTCCTCGATGCAGTCGAGGATGCCGGCCACCGGGATGAGGACGTCGTCCTCGCTGACCGTCGGCTCGCGGTCGTTCTCGGCGCTGGGGCCCTGCCGGTCGCGGTTGCGGCCGCGGCGGTCGCGGTAGCGGCGGCCACGACGGCGGCCGCCGTCGAAGTCGTCGTCGTCGTCGCGGTTGTTCTGCTGGTTACGGTTCTGGCCCTGGCCGCTGTTCTGGCTGTTCTGGCCCTGGCCGCCGCTGTTCTGGCCCTGGCCGCCGCTGTTCTGGCCCTGGCCGCTGTTCTGACCCTGGTTGTTCTGGCTGCCGCCGCCCTGGCTGTTCTGGTTGCGCTGGCGGTCACGCTGCCGCGGCTCACGGGTGTTCTCCCGCTCCTCGGCCGCCGGGGCCGGGCGCTCGCCGGAGACGGCCGGACGGGTGAGCGCGGAGTCGGTGCGCGGGGCGTCGTCCTTCGAAGCTTCAGCCTGGCGAACCTCAGCCTTGGGGGCCGCGCCGTTCGAGGCCGCGGAGCTCGGCGCCTCGGCGGCGGCCCGGGTGGCCTTGGCGGCGCGCGACCCTGTCTTCGGGCCGGCCTTGGCAGCAGGCGCCGAGCCCGCGGCGCCGGCCGAGCCGCCGCCCTGGGCGGCCTGGATCGCCACGACGAGGTCGCTCTTCTTCATCTTGGTGGTGTTGATGCCGAGCCCGCCGGCGATCTGCTGCAGCTCCGGCAGCAGCTTCGACGACAGCGAGCCCTTCTTCGCGGCGGGCCGCTTGGCGGCCGTGCCGGTTGCCCCGTTCGCCGCGGGCAGGTCGCCCACGCCAGGCAGGGTCTGCTCCTGGGATTCGGTCACAAGTGGAACCTTTCGGGATGGGTGGCGCGGCGAGTGGATCCTGCGCGCCTCGGGCACGGCGTGGAGCGGCCGTGCCCAGCCCCGGCTGGTCGATCACGTGGTCGATCGACCGGGGAGATCGGTGGAGATACGTCAGCTTCTGGCTCCGCGACGTAGACGTCGCACGACGCTGGAGGCGGAGGAAGCGGATCAGCGCCGTACCGCCGTGCGGCATCGACTGCCTATCCGGGCCTGACGCGGTCGAGCCTAGACGCTCGTCCTGACCGCAGCAACACCGGGCGGCCCCGGCGTGTTCCCGACCCCGCCCTCCAGGAGTCCACGAGCCGACCGCGCGGTTACGTCGGATCGACGGTGACCGACGCGCCGGCGACCTCAACCGCCAGCCGCTGCGCCGCCCAGTCCTCGGGGGCAACGGCCAGGGCCCGCGCGGCCTCCGCGTCGCCGCGGGCGAGCACCAGCACGGTCGGCCCGGCCCCGGACACCACGGCCGGCAGCCCGTCCGCGCGCAGCCGCTGCACCAGCTCGATCGTGTCGGGCATGGCCGGCTCGCGGTACTGCTGGTGCAGGCGGTCCTCGGTGGCGTCGAACAGCGCCTGCGGCGCGCCGGTCAGCGCGGCCACGAGCAGCGCCGCCCGGCCCGCGGCCACCGCGGCATCGGCGTGCGGCACGGTGTCCGGCAGCAGGCCGCGGGCCAGCTCCGTCGACGCGGTGAACGGCGGGACGAGCACCACCGGCAACACCGCGGGGTCGACGTCGCGACGCACCGCCCGGGCCGTGCCGCCGGCGATCCAGGCCACGGTGAGCCCACCGAGCAGGCACGGCGCGATGTTGTCCGGATGCCCCTCGATCTCGTTGGCCAGCGCGAGCACCTCGCCGTCGGGCAGCCGCGCGGCGCCGTCGGCGACGAGCGCCCGGGCCAGCAGGACGCCCGCCACGATCGCCGCCGCGGACGAGCCCAGGCCGCGGCTGTGCGGGATGCGGTTGTCGCAGGTGAGCGCGAGCCCGGCGGGGTCTCCGTCGAGCAGCGCGAACGTGCGCCGCATGCACGCGACGACCAGGTGCGACTCGTCCAGCGCAACGTGCTCGCTGCCCTCCCCCGCGACCTCGACCTGCAGCCCGTCGGCCGCGACGGACGCAGTGAGCTCGTCGTGCAGGCCGAGCGCCAGGCCGAGCGCGTCGTAACCGGGGCCGAGGTTGGCGCTGGTGGCCGGCACGCGGACGCGCACCGACCCTGTGACGAACGGCATCAGACGGATAGGCCGAGTGCCTGCGCCGCCGCGTGCCCGTCGACCGGCACCGTGATCGGCTTGGGGGCGCCGGAGATGGCCCAGTCGGGGTCCTTGAGGCCGTTGCCGGTGACGGTGCACACGACGGTCGACCCCGCGGCGACCCGCCCGTCGGCGGCGGCCATCAGCAGCCCGGCGACGCTGGCCGCCGAGGCCGGCTCGACGAACACCGCCTCCGAGCGCGCCACGAGGCGGTACGCCTCGAGGATCTGCCGGTCGGTGACGGCGTCGATCAGGCCGCCGGACTCGTCGCGGGCCTGCTCGGCGAGCGACCACGAGGCGGGGTTGCCGATGCGGATGGCGGTGGCGATCGTCATCGGCTTGAGCACCGGCGCGCCGTTGACGATCGGCGCGGAGCCTGCCGCCTGGAACCCGAACATCCGCGGGCGGTTCGCGACCACGCCGTCGGCGGCGTACTCCTTGTAGCCCATCCAGTAGGCGGTGATGTTGCCGGCGTTGCCGACCGGGATGCAGTGGACGTCGGGCGCGCGGCCGAGGGTGTCGCAGATCTCGAAGGCGGCCGTCTTCTGCCCCTGCAGCCGGTACGGATTGACTGAGTTCACCAGCGCGACCGGGTAGTCGACGGCGAGCTTGCGGGCGAGTTCGAGGCAGTCGTCGAAGTTGCCGTCGACCTGCAGCAGCGTGGCGCCGTAGACGAGCGCCTGGGCCATCTTGCCGAGCGCGATCTTGCCCTGCGGCACGAGCACGGCACAGGTCATGCCGGCACGCACGGCGTACGCCGCGGCCGACGCGGAGGTGTTGCCGGTGGAGGCGCAGATGACGGCCTGCGCGCCCTCCTCGGCGGCCTTGGAGATCGCCATCGTCATGCCGCGGTCCTTGAACGACCCGGTGGGGTTGGCGCCCTCGACCTTGAGGTAGACCTCGCAGCCCGTGCGGCGTGACAGCTCCCGCGCGGGCACCAGCGGCGTGCCGCCCTCGTAGAGCGTGACGACGGGCGTGGCGTCCGTGACCGGCAGGCGGTCGCGGTAGGCCTCGATCAGGCCCGGCCAGGCCCGGTACGCCGTCGTGCCGTTCACGGCTGTGTCACTCACCGCTTCGTCCTTCCACGCGCATGACGCTCGCGGCCCGCCGCACGATCGGCAGGCCGGACAGCTTGCGGACCGTCGCGTCCAGCGCGGCGTCCGGCGCCTCGTGGGTGACGAGGACGAGCGTGGCGGCGTCGCCGCGGCCCTCCTGCCGGACGGTGCGGATGCTGACCTGGTGCTCGGCGAACGCCGACGCCGCGGCCGCGAGCACGCCGGGTTCGTCGCTGACGTCGAGGGCCACGTGGTAGCTGGTGACGGTGTCGCCCATGGCCTGCACCGGAAGGTCGGCGTACACGCTCTCGCCGGCGCCACGGCTGCCGCTGACGCGGTTGCGGGCCACCGCGACGAGGTCGCCGAGCACCGCGCTGGCGGTGGGCGCGCCCCCGGCCCCGCGGCCGTAGAACATCAGCGAGCCCGCGGCCTCGGCCTCGACGAACACCGCGTTGAACGCGTCGCCGACGCCAGCCAGCGGGTGCGACCGCGGGATCATCGCCGGGTAGGTGCGTACGGCCACCCGCTCGACGCCGTCGTGGCCGACGACCCGCTCGCAGATGGCCAGCGCCTTGATCGTGCAGCCCATCGCCGACGCGCTGGCCATGTCCGCGGCGGTGACCTCGCCGATGCCCTCGCGGTGGACGTCGGAGATGGTGACGCGGGTGTGGAACGCCAGCCCGGCGAGGATGGCGGCCTTCGCCGCGGCGTCGTAGCCGTCGACGTCGGCCGTCGGGTCAGCCTCGGCGTAGCCCAGTGCGGTGGCCTCGGCCAGCGCTTCGTCGAAGCCCGCGCCGGTGGAGTCCATGCGCGACAGGATGAAGTTGGTGGTGCCGTTGACGATGCCCATCACCCGGGTGATGCGGTCGCCGGCCAGTGATTCGCGCAGCGGACGCAGCAGCGGGATCGCGCCGGCCACGGCGGCCTCGTAGTAGAGGTCGACGCCCGCGGCGGCAGCGGCGTCGTGCAGGACGCCGCCGTCCTCGGCCAGCAATGCCTTGTTGGCGCTGACGACGCTCTTGCCCGAGCCCAGCGCGGACAGCAGCAGCCCGCGCACCGGCTCGATGCCGCCGATGACCTCGACGACGACGTCGACGTCGTCGCGCGCCACCAGCGACGCGGCGTCGGTGGTCAGCAGGTCGGCCGGCACGTCGGTGTGCCGGGCCGGGCGCCGCACGGCGATGCCCGCGAGCTCCAGCGGCGCACCGATGCGGGCGGCGAGGTCGTCGGCCTGCTCATCGAGCAGCCGCACGATCTGCGAGCCGACCACCCCGCACCCGAGCAGGGCCACCTTCAGCGGCTTGGTCATGAGGAGCCGTCCTTGGCGAGCATCGTAGGGAGCGCAGCGACCGAGGAGCGCAGTCCGGGGACGGCGACGGGAGGTTTGGTCATGGGGCGACTCCCGCATCGAGGGACAGTAGGTCGGCTTCGGTCTCGCGGCGGACGATGACCCGGGCCTGCCCGGCGGCCACCGCGATCACCGGTGGCCGCGGCACGTAGTTGTAGTTGCTGGCCATGCTGCGGCAGTAGGCACCGGTGGCCGCGACGGCGAGCAGGTCACCGGGGCGGACGTCGCCGGGCAGCCAGGTGTCGCGGACGATCACGTCGCCGCTCTCGCAGTGCTTGCCGACGACGCGGGTGAGCACCGGCGCCGCGGTGGAGCGGCGGCCGGCAAGCGTGCACGTGTACTCCGCGTCGTAGAGCGCGGTGCGGATGTTGTCGCTCATGCCACCGTCGACGGAGAGGTAGCGGCGGGTCTGGCCGCCGTCGAGGGTGACCTCCTTGACCGTGCCGACCTCGTAGACGGTGACGCCCGCCGGGCCGACGATCGCGCGGCCGGGCTCGACGGAGATGCGCGGCAGCGGCAGCCCTACGGACGCGCACTCGACCGCCACGATGCCGTGCAGGCGTTCGAGGGTCTGCATGGGCGGCTCGGGGTCGTCGCCGGAGACGTAGGCGATGCCCAGGCCGCCACCGAGGTTCAGCTCCTCGACGACCACGCCGTGGACGTCGCGGATGGTGCCTGCAAGGCCGACGAGCCGGTGCGCCGCGACCTCGAAGCCGGCGGTCTCGAAGATCTGCGAGCCGATGTGCGAGTGCAGCCCGGCCAGCCGCAGCGACGGGCTGGAGAGCACTGCTTCCACGGCCTTGGCGGCGGCGCCGTCACGCAGCGAGAACCCGAACTTCTGGTCCTCGTGGGCGGTGGCGATGAACTCGTGGGTGTGCGCCTCGACGCCGACCGTGACCCGGACGAGCACCGACTGCCGCACGCCGGCCTCGGCCGCGATGACGGCCAACCGGTCGATCTCGTCGAAGGAGTCGACGATGACGTGCCCCAGCCGGGCCTCGACGGCGCGGCGCAGCTCGCCGACGGACTTGTTGTTGCCGTGCAGCGAGACGCGCTCGGCCGGGAAGCCCGCGGCCGTCGCGACCGCGAGTTCGCCGCCGGTGCAGACGTCGAGGCCGAGACCCTCCTGCTCCACCCAGCGGGCGAGCTCGGTGCACAGGAACGCCTTGCCGGCGTAGTAGACGTCGATGCCCGAGCCGGCGACCTGCATGTAGGCGCGGGCGCGGGCCCGGACGTCGGCCTCGTCGAGCAGCATCGCCGGCGTGCCGAACTCACGGGCGAGCTCGGTGACAGGCACGCCGCCGACCTGCAGCACGCCGTCGACGCGGGCCGCGGTGGACGGCCAGACGGCGGGGTCGAGCACGTTCGGGTCGGCGGGCTGCGACGAACGGCGCGCGTCGGGCAGCACGTCGCCGTGCCGCGGCCCGGCAGGGTGGGCGTTGCGGCTCATCGGCTACATCCGTTCCGGGGCGCTGACGCCGAGCAGCTGCAGGCCGTTGGCGAGCACGACGCGGGTGGCCTCGTTGATCCACGCCCGGGAGCGGTTGACGTCGGTGATCTCGTCGTCGCCCTTCGGCACGATGCGGCAGTTGTCGTACCAGCGGTGGTAGGTGCCGGCGAGGTCCTCGAGGTAGCGCGCGACGCGGTGCGGGGCGCGCAGCTGCGCCGCCGTGGCGACGACCCGCGGGAACTCCCCGAGCGCGGTGAGCAGCGCGGCCTCGAACGGGCTGTCCAGCAGTTCGGGACGGAACATGCCCAGCGGGATACCGACGTCGGCGGCGTTGCGCTTGGCGTTGCACGTGCGGGCGTGCGCGTATTGGACGTAGTAGACGGGGTTGTCGTTGGAGCGCTTCACCAGCAGGTCGAGGTCGATGTCCAGCGTGGAGTCGATGGCCGAGCGTTCGAGGGAGTAGCGCGCGGCGTCGACACCGACTGCGTCGACCAGGTCCGCCATCGTCAGCACCGTGCCGGCCCGTTTGCTCATCCGTACCGGTCGGCCTTCCTTGACCAGGTTGACCAGCTGACCGATCAGCACCTCGACCGAGTCGGGGTCGTCCCCGAACGCGGCCGCGGCGGCCTTGAGCCGTGCGATGTAGCCGTGGTGGTCGGCACCGAGGAAGTAGATGCACAGGTCGAAGCCGCGCGACCGCTTGTCGCGCAGGTAGGCGAGGTCGCCGGCGATGTAGGCCGGGTTGCCGTCGCTCTTGATGACGACGCGGTCCTTGTCGTCGCCGAAGTCGGTCGAGCGCAGCCACCAGGCGTGGTCAGCGAAGTAGAGCTGGCCGGAGTCCTTGAGCTGTTGAACCGCCTTGTCGACGGCGCCGGACTCGTGCAGGGAGTTCTCGTGGAAGTAGACGTCGAAGTCGACGCCGAAGTCGTGCAGGGACTGCTTGACCTCGGCGAACATCAGCTCGACACCTTCGGCCCGGAAGATCTCCTGGGCCTCGTCGTCGGGGTGATCGAGCACGTCCGGCCGCAGCGCGATCACCTGGTGGGCGATCTCGCCGATGTAGGCGCCGCCGTAGCCGTCCTGGGGCGCGGGCTCGCCCTTGGCGCTGGCCAGCAGCGAGCGGGCGAACTTGTCGATCTGCGCCCCGTGGTCGTTGAAGTAGTACTCCCGGGTCACGGCTGCGCCGTGCGCCTCGAGGATGCGGGCCAGCGCGTCGCCGACTGCCGCCCACCGGGTGCCGCCGAGGTGCACCGGGCCGGTCGGGTTGGCCGAGACGAACTCCAGATTGACCCTGAGACCGGCCAGCTCGTCGCTGTGGCCGTAGCCGGCACCGGCCTCGACGATCTGCCGGGCGACCTCGCCGAGGGAGCCCGAGTCGAGCGTGATGTTGAGGAAGCCCGGCCCGGCCACGTCGACCCTGCTGATGCCCGCGGCCTGCGCCAGCCGGGCGGCAACCGCCTCGGCCACGACCCGCGGCGGCTTGCCCGCGGCCTTGGCCAGGCGCAGCGCGACGTTGGTGGCGTAGTCGCCGTGCTCGGGGTTCTTGGGACGCTCCACCAGCACCTCGTCCGGCGCCGTGCCGGTGAAGTCACCGGCGTCCACGGAGGCGGCGACGGCCGCGCGAACGGCCTCGGCGAGATCTGCTGGGGTCACCCCGCAATCGTAGGGCCCGGGAACCGCCGGGTTTGCGGGGCTCCGGCCACTCCGCGGGACCGCGCCCAGCCATACGCCCTACACTCGGCCGTCGGGCGGGGCGCGCGGTCCCGCCCTGTCGAACCGTTCGGCCCGCCGCTCCGTTACCCCGGGTGACGCGTTGCGACGTGTCGAGCATCAATGCCGGTGCCGCTGCCGGTGTCCACGATCAAGAGGCAGGTCCATGGCCCAGCGCAAGTCCTCGCCGGCGACGTCGTCCGGCAAGTCGTCGACCCGCCCGGGCGGCAAGCCGTCGCAGAGCGCGAAGAACGGGCCGAAGGGCGCGCCGGACCGCCGCAAGACCGGTGGGCGCCCGCCGGCCAAGAAGGGCAAGTCGATAGTCAACCAGCGGCAGACGCCGTGGGGGCTGATCTCGGCCGCCGTCGCGGTGGTGCTGTTCGCGGCCGCGGTCGTGGTGATCGTCATCGCCACGCACAAGAGCGGCTCAGGCTCCTCCAGCGCCTCGGGCGGCGTGTCGGTCGGCGGGCAGGCCGTCGACAAGTCCGACCCGTACCGCCAGCCCGAGCTCGCGGCCGCCACCAAGATCAAGGGCATCGTCTACAAGGTGCAGGGCAACCACACCCACGTCAGCGGCACCGTCAAGTACGACAACAGCCCGCCCACCGGCGGCAACCACGCGCCGATCTGGGCCGACTGCACCGGCAAGGTCTACGCCACCCAGCTGGCCAACGAGAACGCGGTCCACGCCCTCGAGCACGGCGCCGTCTGGGTCACCTACAACCCGGCCACGGTCACCAAGGCGCAGCTCGCCACGCTGACCAAGGAGGTCAGCGGCGCCAACAAGGACCGCTGGCTGATCACGCCGTACAAGGGCCTCAAGACGCCGGTGTCGCTGCAGGCGTGGGGCTACCAGCTGTTCGTGCCCAGCGTCACCGATTCGCGCATCGCGCAGTTCGTGACGACGCTGTCCGCCAACCAGGAAACGTGGCCGGAGCAGGGCGCGAGCTGCAGCGACCCGTACTTCTCGGCGTCGAAGAGCAAGCCGGGCCACCCGCAGGACTCTGCGTGACATGAGCGTCGACCCCGCGGCGTCCGACCACGACCTCGACTCCGATCCCGGCTCGGCCGGCTCCGGCTCCGACGAGGTACCGGCCGGCAGCCCGCGCACCACGCGCGTGCTCCTCGGCGTCATCGCGGTCGCCGTGCTGGTGATCGCGGTGGCGGGCGGCTGGTTCTGGGGCAACCGCTCGCAGTCCGACGGGCCGTCGACGCCGTCGAGCACGTCGGTCGACGCCGGCTTCGCCCGCGACATGGCGGTGCATCACCGGCAGGCCGTCACGATGGCCGAGTACGCGATGACCCGCTCCACCGACGCGAACGTCCGGCTGCTGGCCTTCGACATCGACGCCACGCAGAACAACCAGCTCGGCGAGATGCTGGGCTGGCTCGAGTCGTGGGGCCTGAGCCCGGTGTCGACCAAGCCGATGGCGTGGATGGGCGCCGAGCACGCCTCGCAC
>Ga0164242_10001574_pt1 | contig 27088 bp, 27 predicted proteins | sample OricomgcompostMG_FD_108783 | JGI IMG/M metagenome (GOLD analysis project Ga0164242, IMG submission 108783) | Miracle-Growth compost microbial communities from Emeryville, California, USA - Original compost - Miracle growth compost (MG) ...
ATAGAAGCGCGTCGCGCATTTCGGGCAGGTTCGCTTCGTGCCCCATTCCGGCTTCACCATCTGTGCGCCTCTTTGCCTTTGTCCAAAATGAAGGGATTGCAAGCGTTGCGCCCGCAAAGTGGGCGCGCCTTGCCATACCGCAACCTGACTGTCAAAAGCCGCGCGCCATGGTCCACCCCGTTCCCCGAGAATTCTCCGTCGCACCGCGCGGCGCGCTGATCGGTACTGTCGCCGTACCCGGTGACAAATCAATCAGCCATCGCGCTTTGATGCTGTCCGCGCTGGCCGTCGGCGAGAGCCGAATCAGCGGCCTCCTCGAGGGCGAAGACGTCCTGGCCACGGCCGCGGCGATGCGCGCGATGGGCGCAACGATAGAGCGCACCGGCGAAAGCGCGTGGTTCGTCCACGGCGTCGGCGTCGGCGGGCTGTTGCAGCCCGAAGGCGCGCTCGACATGGGCAATTCAGGCACTTCGACGCGGCTGCTGATGGGACTCGTGGCGAGCCATGCAATCACCGCGACTTTCACCGGCGATGCCTCGCTGTCGAAGCGGCCGATGGCACGCGTCATCGAACCCTTGTCGCGGATCGGCGCCGATATCACCGCATCGCCCGGCGGCCGGCTGCCACTAATGGTGCGCGGGATCGTGCCGGCAGTGCCAATCGACTATACGCTGCCGGTCGCTTCGGCGCAGGTGAAGTCTTCAGTGCTGCTCGCCGCGCTCAACACGCCAGGTATCACCCGCGTGATCGAGCCAGTGGCGACTCGCGACCATTCGGAACGGATGCTCCGGGGCTTCGGCGCCGACCTCACCATCGAGGAGACGGCTGAAGGCCGCCTCGTTTCGCTTCGCGGCGAGGCCGAGCTGAAACCGCAGGTGATCACCGTCCCGGGCGATCCCTCCTCGGCAGCATTTTGGGCGGTCGCGGCCTCGATCGTGCCGGGCTCTGAGATCCTCATTACAAATGTCGGGATGAACCCGACCCGCACCGGCCTTTTTTCCGCCCTTGAAGCGATGGGCGCAGACATCGTGCGCGAAAATGCCCGCACCGTCGGCGGCGAGCCAGTCGCCGATCTTCGCGTCCGCCACGCCTCCCTATCGGGAATCGAGGTGCCGCCGGAGCTGACGCCGAGCATGATCGACGAATATCCGATCCTGTTCGTCGCCGCCGCGTTGGCCCAGGGCCGCACGGTAGCGCGCGGCGCGCATGAGCTGCGAGTGAAGGAGTCGGACCGCATCGCCACCATGGCCGACGCCCTGACCGCGTGCGGCGTCACGCTCGAGGAGTTCGACGATGGCCTTGCGATCACCGGCACCGGCGGCGATCCCATCCCGGGCAATGCACGGGTCGCCTCGAAACTCGATCATCGTATCGCAATGAGCATGGCGGTGGCTGGACTGGCCGCCCGCGCCCCCGTCACGATCGACGACATTGCGCCGGTGGCGACCAGTTATCCGGCATTTTTTGCAACGCTTGACGATCTGGCCCAGTAGAGTTCACCCGGACCCATGATTATTGCCGTCGACGGACCCGCCGCCTCGGGAAAGGGCACCATCGCCCGCGCGCTTGCCCACCATTACGGGCTGCCACACCTCGACACTGGCCTTCTCTATCGCGCCGTCGCGCTGAGCGTACTACGCGAGGAGCTCGACCCGGAAATCGAGGCCGACGCTGTCGCCTGCTGCGATTTCGACGACCGGCTACTCGAGGATCCGGAGTTGCGTACCGACGAGATCGGCAAAGCAGCCTCGGTAGTCTCGGCTCATCCGCTGGTTCGAGCGGCGCTGCTGCAGCGTCAGCGGCGCTTTGCCCAGCAACCGGGCGGCGCAGTGCTCGATGGCCGCGACATCGGCACGGTGATCGCCCCCGGCGCAGACGCTAAATTGTTCGTCAAAGCCACACCGATGATCCGCGCCCGCCGCCGCCACGACGAATTGCGGGCACGTGGCTCTACGCTGACTTACGACAGGGTTCTCGCGGACATTCGCGCCCGCGACCAGCGCGACGCCGGCCGCACTACCGCTCCGATGATGCAAGCTGCCGATGCGATGTTGCTCGACACAAGCTTCCTGTCGATCGAAGCCGCCGTCCAGAAGGCAATTACGATGGTGGATACGAAGATCGCGGCGAAGGTAAGCGGCTGATCAGTTCGCCTGCTAGTTGACGACTGGTGGAATCAAGGGCGTCCTTTGAGGAACGAAAAGGACGTTGACGAATTTTCGCCCGCTCCCACCGACTTGCCACTTGCCCCCCTAGTCGCTATGTCCGCGCCGTCCGGCGAGCCCGTGCTCGCGGAGGAAGGCGCGGAGGACGATCCTCTCGCGCCCTTTTCGCTTTTTGTCGGCGGTTCCTTCGCGCGGTATCTGGCCCATCGGACGCCGTGTCCGCATGGGGCGGGCGCGGCAGTTCGGCCACAAGACCGCCGGAACCAACCGGCTGGCCGGAATAACGTCAATCCAGGAACTTTCCTTTATGGCCACTACGGCAAATCCTACCCGCGACGATTTCGCCGCGATGCTCGAGCAGACGCTCGGCGGCACCGACAGCTTCGAAGGTCACGTCGTCAAGGGCACCGTCACCGCGATTGAGAACGACCTCGCCGTCATCGACGTCGGCCTGAAGTCCGAGGGCCGCGTGCCGCTGCGCGAATTCGCTGCGCCGGGACAGAAGGCTGATCTTAAGGTCGGTGATGAAGTCGAGGTCTATGTCGACCGCGTCGAGAACGTCAACGGCGAAGCGATGCTATCGCGCGACCGTGCTCGCCGCGAAGCCGCTTGGGACAAGCTCGAAGCCGAGTTCACCGAGAACAACCGCGTCGAGGGCGTCATCTTTGGCCGCGTCAAGGGCGGCTTCACCGTCGACTTGAACGGCGCCGTGGCGTTCCTGCCGGGCAGCCAAGTCGATATCCGTCCGGTGCGTGACGTCACGCCGTTGATGGATATGCCGCAGCCCTTCCAGATCCTGAAGATGGACCGCAAGCGCGGCAATATCGTTGTCTCGCGCCGCGCAGTGCTCGAAGAGACGCGCGCCGAGCAGCGTTCGGGTCTGATCCAGTCGCTCCACGAAGGCCAAGTGATCGACGGCGTCGTCAAGAACATCACCGACTACGGCGCGTTCGTTGACTTGGGCGGCATCGACGGCCTCCTGCACGTCACCGATCTCAGCTACAAGCGCGTCGGCCATCCGTCGGAGATGCTCAACATCGGCGACACGGTGCGCGTCCAGATCATCCGCATCAACCGCGACACGCAGCGCATTAGCCTCGGGATGAAGCAACTCGAAAGCGATCCATGGGAAGGCGCTGCTGCAAAATATCCGCTCGGTGCGAAGCTTAGCGGGCGCGTCACCAACATCACAGAGTACGGCGCATTCGTCGAGCTCGAGCCGGGAATCGAGGGCCTGGTCCACGTCTCGGAGATGAGCTGGACCAAAAAGAACGTCCATCCGGGCAAGATCGTCTCGACCAGCCAGGAAGTCGAGGTCGTCATCCTCGAAGTCGACGAAGAGAAGCGTCGCATCTCGCTCGGGCTGAAACAGGCTCAGGCTAATCCGTGGGAGGCCTTCGCCGAGAAGCACCCGATCGGCTCGACTGTCGAGGGCGAAGTCAAGAACGCGACCGAATTCGGGCTGTTCATCGGCCTCGACGGCGACGTCGACGGCATGGTTCACATGTCGGATATCGCCTGGGGCATTTCGGGCGAGGACGCGCTCAACTTGCATCGCAAGGGCGAGATGGTGAAGGCAGTGGTCCTTGACGTCGATGCCGAGAAGGAGCGCATCTCGCTTGGCATGAAGCAGCTCGAGCGGGGCGCCCCCGCGGTCGGTGGTGCGCCTGCAGCGGGCGGCGGCAAGGTCAACAAGGGCTCGATCGTCACCGTCACTGTCCTCGAAGTCCGCGATGCGGGTCTCGAAGTGCAGGCGGGTGAAGACGGCGCGACCGGCTTCATCAAGCGCACCGATCTTGGCCGTGATCGTGACGAGCAGCGCCCCGAGCGCTTCCAGGTTGGACAGAAGTTCGATGCGATGGTTACCGGCTTCGATCGTTCGAAGAAGCCGACCTTCTCGATCAAGGCGATGCAGATCGCCGAAGAGAAGCAGGCGGTGCAGCAGTACGGCTCGTCCGATTCGGGCGCGTCGCTCGGCGACATTCTCGGTGAAGCGCTCAAGGCGCGCAGCGAAGGCGCCAATACCAAGAAGTGACCCATAATGGGCCGGGGCGAATCAAAAATGCCCCGGCCCACCGATTTTAGCGGTCGACTGGGCCAAGCGTGTCGTTTCCCTGCTATCGCTTGATCTGGATCGCCGATACGATGCCGCCCGGGTCGACAGCGAACGGACGGCTAAACCTGCCGGACCGCTGGCGATTCAGCATATTGTAGGTCCAGGTGGGGTGGCGCGTCGACGGTGACGTCTTATCCCCTGAGAAAGGATGGAGCGCCCATGATTCGCTCGGAACTCGTCCAGCTGATCGCCAACGACAATCCCGACCTCGCGCTGCGCGATGTCGAGGCGATCGTGTCGACCTTTTTCGACGAGATCATCGAGCGGCTCGCCGCCGACGGTCGGATCGAACTGCGCGGCTTCGGCGCCTTCTCGACGCGTGCTCGAGACGCCCGCACCGGTCGCAATCCGCGCACCGGCGAGACCGTCGCCGTCAACGCCAAACGCGTCCCCTATTTCAAGCCCGGCAAGGAAATGCGCGCGCGCCTCAATATGTGAGCGCACGGCGCTTGACCGACGCGCGCGATTGCGCTTCGTCACGCTCGAAAAGCGGACGTGGCGAAATCGGTAGACGCAGCGGACTTAAAATCCGCTTGCCTTAGGCAGTGCGGGTTCGAGTCCCGCCGTCCGCACCATCAATTCACTAAAGGCGGCGGCCCAAGACCGCCCCTGCGCTCGTGCTGAGCGAAGCGCGAGCACATCAGCGAAGCTCCCCCTTCGACTTTGCTGAGAAACGCAAGTCTCAAATAGCACTAGTGAGTGCCGTCAATCGGGGGTGACATACAGCCTCGCGCAATGGCAGGATCGGCGCGATGTTCCGCCGCACTTTTCCTATTCTTGCCTGTCTCGCCGCAACCCTGGTCTCAACGTCCGGGTGCGGTCGGCGCAGCAGCGCTGGGCCCGTGGTAGTCAGCGCGATCGGCGCGCGGCCCGCGTTCGTCAATCCCGGCGTTGTGCCGCTCGATACGGCTTCTTCACTGCTGATGGCTGCAACCGCGCAGGGCCTGGTGCGACTCGACGCCGCCGGCCAGGTCGAGCCTGGCCTAGCCGAGCGCTGGACGGTGATCGACGGCGGCATGACCTACATCTTTCGCCTCAGGGAAGCACGCTGGAGCGACGGCAAGCCGGTTACCGCCACCGACGTGGTCACCATCCTGAAGCGCCAAATCGGTCGTCTTACGCGCAATCCGCTGGCGCCGTTCCTCACGGCCATCGCCGAGATCAAGGCGATGACGCCCGAGGTGATCGAAGTCGACCTCGCACGCCCGCGCCCCGACCTGTTGCGATTGCTCGCACAGCCCGAGCTCGGCGTTTTCCGCATGTCACCGCCGGGCGGGTCCGGACCGATGACGATCGCCAGCTGGAATGCGGCGCGCAGCGTCCTCCTGCAGCCCGGTTATGACCCCGAACGCGACATCGACGATGACGACGAGGCGAAGCCGAGCCCTGCTGACAACCTGGTCCTAATCGGCGAGCGCGCTGCTCTCGCGATTGTGCGTTTCGTCGAGCACCAATCGGACATGGTGACCGGCGGCACCTTCTCCGACTGGCCACTCATCGCCGGCAGCGGAGTGCCACCATCGAGCCTGCACCGCGACCCCGCTGCCGGCTTGTTCGGGCTGGCGGTCGTCAACCGAACCGGCTTTTTTGCCGATCCCGCCAATCGCGCCGCCGTCAGCGAAGCGCTCGATCGAGACGCGGCGCTGTCGTCGATCGCACCCGATTGGCCGACAGCAACTTCGATTCTCCCCAATCAGCTCGACGCCGCGGCCCCGCCGGCCTCGCCGTCATGGGCAGCGCTGCCAATTGACGCCCGGCGCGCGGATGCTCGCAAGCGCGTCGCGGCCTGGAAGAAAGCCGGAAATCCCCCTGTAGTCCTGCGCATTGCCCTACCTGGCGGCCCGGGCGCTACCTTGCTCTATGGTGCGCTGGGCAGCGACTTGATCGCCATCGGCATCAGCCCGCAGCGAGTTGCGCCGGACGCGCCGGCCGATCTGAAGCTAATCGACCTCGTCGCGCCGACCGAAACAGCGCGCTGGTATCTCGCCACGGCATGCGCGCCGTGCGGCGATGAAGCGGCGGCAGCAATCGAGGCAGCGCGGACTGCGCCGACCCCCGCGTCGCGTGCACAAGCGCTCACGGTGGCGGACGTGGCGCTAACCAACGATGCCGCTTTCATTCCCCTAGGCACGCCGCTGCGCTGGTCCATGGTCGGTCCCGAGCTCGACTTGTGGCAGGCAAACGCCCGGGCCTGGCATCCATTGACAGAGCTGCGCAGCCCACCCACCTCATAGGGATGATGAGAAACCCCACCATGGATTGGGCCACCCAGGCGACGCACCGTCTGCCGCTGGGGCGCGATGCAGCATCGGTTCGTCAGCGCCTCGAAGCGCTGGAGCATTTGCTCGAAGGACTGGTCCGCATACCCGGGACCAATCGGCGCTTCGGTCTCGATGTCGTTCTTGATCTCGTGCCTGTGGTCGGCGACACAATCGCCGCTGCGCTTGGAGCCTGGCTCGTCTGGGAAGCACGCAATGCCGGCATGTCGAAGTGGCAGATGGCGCGAATGATGGGCAATGTCGCATTCGATTGGGCATTGGGGCTTATCCCGTGGATCGGCGCAGTGCCTGACTTTTTCTTCCGCTCGAACACGCGCAATCTGAGGATGATCAAGCGGCATCTCGACAGACGCTATCCAGGCAGTGCGCTGATCGAGGCATAAGAAGTTCCTACCAATCGAAGCCGTTCACGATCAAAAATTAGGGCGTCCACGCCTGCCGCTTTCTGATCCCGGTCCATGGAGAATTACCACGTAATGCGCCAGATCTTGAGCTGCTGGCTGGCTTGGGCGCCGGTCTCGAAGGTCGGGCAGCGGCGATAGCGATATTGCTTGTCGAGGCACAGCCAAACCTCGCTCAACCAGCCGCGCGAGTTGACGTTGATACGCATCATGTCTGCGTCGAGGCCCGGGTTCGCCGCCGCCAGCGCTTTGGCAAACCTGCCCACCGTCAAATCGCGACGATAGGAAAACGCGGTCATGTCGGGATATCGCAGCCGGTCGTAGAGTTGGCGCGAGCGCGCTAGAAATCGCTGGGACGAATCGCTCGTGCAGGTGCCGTGCTTGGCCCATTCATGCTGAGTGAGTTGCACCGAGGGATTGGCACATAGGTGCGCCTTGATGATAGCCGACGGCAGCAGGGTCGTCGCCTTGCAATATTGCGGCCAGGCCTTGCCAACGCCGTCCGGCCACAGTCCGTGCAAGGTAAAGCCAAAGCGATTGCCGCTGCGGCATTCTAACCGCGCCTCGGGATCGCGGCCGTTGTCATGGCAATACTCAGGCCCCCAGCGAATCGCCAACGTGTAGCCGCCGATCGGGACCATGCGCTGTGGATCGCGGCTGGTCGGCAGATCGGGCCTGGGGCGCTCGATTGTTGATGGCAACGCACACGAATAGGCCTGGGAATGAGCCGCCGCCGGTAGTGCCCCCATGGCCACGATCACGATTGATATCGACTTCTGCATTGGCCCCCTCGCAATTTACAGCACGGCCTTCGAGGAACAGCGCACCGCTCGCTCAACTTGTCCGGAAGTCGAGCCCGATGTCGGCCGCCGGCGCCGATTGTGTCAGGCGGCCGACACTTATGTATGTGACGCCGGTCTCGGCAATTGCCCGGATCGTTTCAAGCGTGACGCCGCCCGAAGCCTCGGTCGGCACGCGACCGCCGACCAGCGTCACCGCGCCACGCAATACAGCGGGTGTCATATTGTCGAGCAGCAAGTGGGTTGCGCCCGCCGCGAGCGCTGGCTCGACTTGGTCGATGGTATCGACCTCGGCGATAATCCGAGCGATGCCGGCGTCGCGCGCCCGCCGGACCGCCTCCCCGACCGAGCCGGCGACAGCGACATGGTTATCTTTGATCATCGCCGCGTCCCACAGACCCATGCGGTGGTTGGTTGCCCCGCCCATTCGAGTCGCATATTTTTCGAGAACGCGCAGGCCCGGTAAAGTCTTGCGCGTATCGAGCAGCGTGGCGCCCGTGCCCGCAATGCGATCGACATAGGTCCGCGTCAGCGTGGCAATCCCCGACAGATGCTGAACGATGTTGAGAGCCGAACGCTCGGCGGTGAGCATCGCGCGCGCCTTGCCACGCAGCCGCATTACCGGCGAACCCGCCGCTAGGTGAGTCCCGTCGGCGGCGAGCAGTTCGATCATCACGTCCGGATCGAGCCGGCGAAAGAACGCCGCGGCGATATCGAGCCCGGCCAGCGTGATCGCGTCCCGGCTTGCCATCAGGCCCTCGAATATAGCATCCGCCGGGATTACCGCGGCCGAGGTAATGTCCCCCGCCTCGCCAAGGTCTTCGGCGAGCACCGCGGCAACGAAGTGATCGAGTTCGAATCCTGCGAGATCGGCGATGGCCATGCCCGCCTCGTAGCCGATTAGTAGCGGAATGACAGGACCTAATGCGCACTCGGATCGCCCGGCCCGGCAGATTGCAGCCCCTTTCCCGCGTCCGCGGGTGCGGAACGCTGGCCGTCTCTAACCGGATGGGCCATGCTCGGCGCGCTCCAGGCCATTTCCGGGGCATGGCCGAGCCGGCACGGGCAAGCGGCTTGCGTCCCGAAGGCGACATGGAAACGCGAGAGCGCGTTAGGCAAAATGCTCTTAGCGCAAGAGCTGAAAGCGCCGAACGGGAGACTGCCGCCGTATCAGCCGCACGATCAGCAGCGTGAGGATGATCGCAAGCGTATCGGTGATCCAGTCGAATACATCGCAATCGCGATGGAGCACCGGGATCGACTGTAGCACCTCGATCAGCGCGCCGAGAAACGACAGTCGCTCGCCAATTCGCGGCAGCGACGCTTCGGGATATGCGCCGACGGCGAGAATCGTCATCACGACAAAAGCCAACGAATGCTCGACCTTATCACCGAGCGAATCAATCGGAAGATGGGGCGGATGCGGCAGCAATGCCAAGGTCAGCGCAACCGCTACCGCGATCAGCAGCAGCACCCGGCACATCGACGAATTGAACAGAACGGACCATTGCATCGCCGCGCCATAGCCGAGATCGAGTTTTCCCGCGAGCCATCCAAGAGTGTTTCAAATCAGCGTCAGTTGTGCAAACAGCACGCCCGACAGTTCAAGAGGTTCGTCGTCATTCGCCAGGTTGCCGCCCTACCCTACACGATCGATGCCAACGGCCGCGCGCAGGTGATGCTCATCACGTCACGCGAGCAGCGCCGCTGGGTAGTGCCCAAGGGCAATCCAATCGCCGGCCTGAACCTCCACGAGGCCGCCGCGCACGAGGCGTTCGAAGAGGCTGGAGTCTCTGGCATCCCCTGCCCCACTGCGCTGGGCGAATATCGCTACTTCAAGCGCCGGCGCGACGGCACCACCCGTAACGTCACGGTGGCGGTGTTCCCGCTCGCCTACCAGCGCCAGGCCGAAGAATGGCCTGAGCAGGACGAACGCGAAACGCGCTGGTTCAGCCTCGCGGAGGCAAGCAACGCGGTCGAGGAACCCGAGCTCAAGCAGCTGATCCGCAACTTCCGTGTCCCTGCCAACGTCCCGGGGCTTACCGAACGCGTGCTGCCGACCTCGCAGATCACGACCTCACGGGAGAAGAAGCCGATGATGCGCTGGTTCCAGCGGCTGATGCCGCAGCAGGGGCGATTCTTCGAGCTGTTTGAGGCGCACGCGGCGACGCTGGTTGCCGGCGCCGATGCGCTCGCGAAGCTGCTGCAGGGCGGTGCAGGAATCGACGAGAATATCGCCGAGATCGTCCGCCGCGAGCACCAGGCCGACGACATTACCCGCGAAGTGCTGCTCGATGTCCGTCGTATCTTCGTGACGCCGTTCGACCGCAGCGCGATCACGGATCTTATCGGGGTGATGGACGATGCGATCGACGAGATGAATGGCACTGCCAAGTCGATCCAACTCTACGAAGTGACCACCTTCCTGCCGCAAATGCGTGACATGAGCGGGATCATCGTCGAGGCGGCGCGCGTCACCGCCGAGGCGATCCCGCTGCTGCGTCACCTGAATCAAAACGCCGGTCGACTTCACGAACTGACCGCGCGGCTGATCCAGCTCGAAGGCCATGCCGACGAGATCCATGCCGACGGCCTCAAGGCGCTGTTCAAGGCGGCAGGCAAGGGCGACGCGATGGACTTCATTATTGGCCAAGAAATTTACCGCCACCTCGAACGGATCGTCGACAAGTTCGAGGACATCGCCAACGAGGTCCAGGGCCTCGTGATCGACCACGCTTAGGCCGGCCGGACCGCGATGACCCTCGCTTTGCCGCTGCTCTACGGCCTAATCGCCGTCGCACTGGCGTTCGATTTTTTGAACGGCCTGCATGACGCGGCCAATTCGATCGCCACGGTGGTATCCACTCGGGTTTTAAAACCGCATTACGCGGTCGTTTGGGCCGCTTTCTTCAACTTCGTCGCCTTCCTGGTGTTTGGACTTCATGTTGCCCAGACGGTGGGCGCGGGCATCGTTCGTGCCGACGTAATCGATGCCGCGGTAGTGTTCGGCGCGTTGATGGGAGCGATCAGCTGGAACTTGATCACCTGGATTCTCGGCCTGCCCACTTCAAGCAGCCACGCGCTGATCGGCGGCCTGGTCGGCGCCGGGATGGCCAAAGCGGGGCTGTCGCCGATCGTCTGGTGGGGTGTCATCAAGACGGTAGCGTGGATCGTGCTGTCACCGGGGATCGGCATGGCGCTGGCACTGGCGATGGTGCTGGTCGTGGCCTGGACGAGCCGGCGGCTGACGCCAATGGCTGTCGACAAGCGTTACCGCAAGGTGCAGCTTTTCTCCGCCGCGCTTTATTCGCTCGGCCATGGCGGCAACGATGCGCAGAAAACGATGGGGATCATCGCCGTGCTGCTCTATTCTCAGGGCTTGCTGTCGGGCGGCTTCCACGTGCCCTTGTGGGTAGTGCTTGCCTGCCAAAGCGCGATGGCGCTGGGCACGCTCGCCGGCGGTTGGCGGATCGTCCACACGATGGGCTCGAAGATCACGCGGCTGACCCCGCCGCAGGGCGTCTGCGCCGAAACAGGCGGTGCGCTGACCTTGTTCATGGCGACGTATCTCGGCATTCCCGTTTCCACCACTCATACCATCACCGGCGCGATCATCGGTGTCGGCGCTGCGCGGCGACTGTCGGCGGTGCGCTGGAACGTAGCGGGCAACATCGTCGTTGCCTGGGTGGTCACGCTGCCCGCAGCAGCGGTGATTGGCGCGGTGTTTTATGCGCTGACGCGAGTGATCTAACCCGAACCGTTCGTATCGAAGAAGGTGGAGGTTGCCGAAATGCCATCGACAGCTCCCAGGAGGTCACCTCAATAGGCTCGGTGCTTATTCAGGACCTGACGGAGTAGAATATTCAGTCGCCCGTCACCTTCAATGGGCCCACGTCGCCCATGCCGACCGTCCCGCTCGCCATTGCGAGCATCGCATCGAGGCTCTTCTTAGCCTTGAGCCGCAGATCCTCTTCGATTTCGATCCTGGGTTCGAGATCTCGAAGCGCGACATAGAGCTTTTCCATCGTGTTGAGCGCCATGTACGGGCAGATGTTGCAGTTGCAGTTCCCGTCGGCGCCGGGCGCGCCGATGAAGGTCTTGCCCGGCATCGCCTTTTCCATCTGGTGAATGATATGCGGCTCGGTCGCGACGATCAGCATATCGCCTAGCATGGTTCCAGCGTAGGCGAGAATACCGCTGGTCGAGCCGACATAATCGGCATGGTCGAGGATCACCGGCGGGCATTCGGGATGCGCGGCAATCGGCGCGCCAGGATTTTCGGCCTTAAGCTTCAAAAGCTCGGTCTCGCTGAACGCCTCGTGCACGATGCACACACCTGGCCACAGGATAAGATCGCGACCGGCCTTGCGCGCTAGATAGCCGCCAAGATTGCGGTCGGGCCCGAAGATCACCGGCTGGTCCACCGGGATTTGCGAAAGAATTTTCTCTGCAGACGAGCTGGTTACGATCACGTCGCTCAAAGCCTTCACCGCCGCCGAGCAGTTGATGTAGGTCAACGCGATCGCGTCGGGGTGTTGCGCGCGGAAGGCGGCGAACTGCTCGGGCGGGCACGAATCCTCGAGGCTGCACCCAGCGTCCATGTCGGGCAAAACCACCACTTTCTCGGGGCTCAGGATCTTGGCGGTCTCGGCCATGAAGCGCACGCCGCAAAAGGCGATCACCTCGGCATCAGTCGCCTGCGCCTTGCGGCTCAAATCAAGGCTGTCGCCAACAAAATCGGCGAGGTCCTGCAGCTCGGGCTTTTGGTAATAATGCGCCAGGATGACGGCGTTGCGCTCCTTGCGCAGCCGGTCGATCTCGGCGCGAAGGTCGAGTCCCGCCAGGGTGCCGCCAATGCCGTTACGCCCGTCCATACCGATGCTCCCGTTGCAAGGCCCACATGGCCCCGCATCGGGCGACGATCAAGCGGTGAGGTGCCGCGTCAGCGCGAGCAGGGGCGGCAAAAAGGCGATCGGGCGGATCAGCACCAGCCCCACCACGATCGCGCCGAAACCAAAGTAATAGGCGGGATGAACTTTGCCGCGTGTCCGCACATCATAGATGAGCGCCGCCAGCATGAACGGCAGCAGTCCCGCCCATATGCCCCACAAAATCCAGCCACCCATCAGCGGCAGCGGCAGCAGCCGCGCCAGGCCCGGCACCATAATTTGGATCGCGCCGCATAGCATCAAGCGGCGATGCCAATCGCTCGCACCGCGACGCCTTACGGCGGCCCAGGTCAGCCCCGCGAACACCAACAAGATCATCCAGTCCATCACCAGAAAAACATTTACCTCGAAGAACGGCGGTACGCGGTGATAGTGCGCGCACAGTGCGTCTACGCTCGCGCCGACCAGTACCATCAAACCGACATAGACAGCTGCAATGCGGCCAAGCCGCTGGTGATCGACGACGGCCCCACGCCAAACCAGCCAGTTCTGGGCGAGATACAGCACGAGCCAGCCCATGAAGGTCAGCGCGTGGACATGCACCCACCACGGCGAATAAAAAGTCGAACGACCCGCCGAGAGCTGCATCACGAATCCACTCACCGCAGTCGCGGCGATGACGAGCGCCATGACGAAAAAGAATAGGCGGTCGCGGACGGCTGGACGTAGCGGCTGAGGTGCAAGTGTAGCCATGGCGCATCCCCCAAAGGTTCCTGATCGGTGCGCCCGGTTTTCTTTTGTTTTACCCGATCACGGTCACACGCTCAACCAGCGTTGCGCAGCACCTCGGGAATCGGCTTGGTCACGTCCCATTGCTCGAGCGGCTGCCGCTCGGGCGGGAAGGTTACGACGACGCGGGCATGACGAAAACCAGCGGCGGCGAGTGGTTTGGCCATCAGCTCTGCGATCGCACGTCGCGCGTGCTCTCGGGCTTGTGCCATGCGTTCCGGCGAACGCGCTTCGTGATCGGCGACCGCCTCGGCATGGAGCGAGGTGCGCCGGCTCAGCGCCTCGCCGGCGGCGCGAGTGACGAACAGCCCGGTCGTCTTGACCAGGGTGCGCCGCCCCTCGTCGGTATTCGGCGGTGCGACGGTTACATCGGGTGCATCGACCACCAGCGTGCGCGCCTTCTCGTCCCACGTCAGATCCCGGGCACTGATCTTCGAGACATCGACGAAATAGCCGACCGTATACGGCATCTTGACCGCTTGGTCGGAGCGCAGCCAGCCGAAACCGCGGATATCCGACGCCGTCGCCTGGACGATGCCCGAAAGTTGCGCGACCTCCAGCGTGCCCATGCCGGCCAGCTTGGCGCTGACGACCTGGCTGACCGCGGGTCCGCCTCCTGGCGCCGGTGTCTCGACGTAGCGTTCGGTGACTCGGCCGTAGACGAATATGCCCGCCCCAACCGCCACCGCGATCGCGGCGAGCGCCACCAGCCAACGGACCGGGTCGTGCCTCAAGTGCCGGACCACGTGCCCGCCTCCTTCCGCACGCGGCCGCGGCGTTCAAGATCGACCAGGTGCGCGAGCACCGAGCCCTCGGCGGCAGGCTTAAGCCGCGGATCGATACCCACGTACATCTTGTCGACCATCTCGGGCAAAGCCCCTACGCCGCGGCCGAGTAGTCGCAGGATTTGCGCTTCACGCTGCTTGCGATGGCCGATCAAGCTGCGCACAAAGCGCTGAGGGTTGTCGATCTTTTCGCCATGGGCCGGATAATAGACGCTATCGCTCCGCGCCATCAGCTTTTCCAGGCTGGCGATATAGGCGGCCATGTCGCCATCCGGCGGCGAGACGACGGTAGTCGACCAACCCATCACGTGGTCGCCCGGAAATAGCGCACCGGTTTCCTCCAGCGCGAAGGCAAGGTGGTTCGATGTATGCCCCGGCGTGGGAATCGCGGTGAGCGTCCAGCCTTCGCCGCCGACCCGGTCGCCATCGCCCAGCACCTGGTCGGGCGCATAGTCGCGGTCGAACGCGGCATCCGCGCGCGGACCGAGATCGTCGAGCGCCAGCGGTGCGCAGCCGACGATCGGCGCGCCCGTCGCGGCCTTGAGCGGGCGGCTCGCCGGACTGTGGTCGCGATGCGTGTGGGTGACTAGGATCGCCCGTACGGGCCGGCCGGCGACCGTGGCAAGGAGCGCGTCGAGATGGGCGGGATCGTCCGGGCCGGGATCGATCACGGCCAGCTCGGTGTTGCCAACGAGATGAGTTTGGGTACCGCTATAGGTGTAAGGCGACGGATTGGGCGCAAGGATGCGCACCACCAGCGGCTCCAGCTGGATCGGCTTGCCGGTGGGAAAGTCGGTCATGGTAGGCGAGATGGCGGCTTGCGAGGAGAATGGCAAGGCAGCCGCAGGACCCGTAGCGCGGCGACTTCCAATTCCGTAGGTTTGCCTTGAGCAACGTGCGAAGGGCGCGCTCAATATGCACTTCAACTTCGCTCAGCATCACCGGTTCAAAATTAGCGCAATAACATCTTAAGGGCCGGCCCCGCCCGTCGCGAGCGGTGGCCGGCCCCGCTCTCCTCCCCGAGAGCGCTCAATCGTCTGCGCCGGCGTGAGCGAGATCGTCCTGCAGTTCCTTGATCGATCCGTCGATCGACGACAGCGCTTCGCGCCGTTCATCTACGCTGAGCCCGGCATCGTCCGAGACTTTGTTTCGCGCCGTTTGCAAGCCCGCCAGTGCCGACCGATAGGCGTTGCGTTCGATCGCGGCGGTGTCGACCGACGCGCCACGCGAGGCAACCTCGGCAATCCGGTCCCGACAAATGACGATGCGGTTCTTGGCGCCTGCCTGCTCGTTGATCACCAGCTGATTGCCATCGCCGCTGCCGCAATCGCGTGAGCTGACCTCGGGCATATCGACCATCGCGCGGGCGACGGAGGCTTGAATTGCCGTGGAGTCGACCGTCGGCATCGGCGGCACGGGAGGTACGGGCGGTGCGGGCGGCACCGGCGTGACCGAAGACGGCGGCTTTGGCGGCACCGGTGCATTCTGGTCGGTCGCCGCAGCATCGATCTGCGGTGCGGCGCTTGCCATCGGCACGGTCGTCGCCATGGAGACCGGCGCCGGCGCGGCCATAGCGAGCGCAACCGGCTGCGACAGATGGTTGCACAGCGTCTTGCACATCTTGGCGCGGATGCCTTCGGCAGCCTGGGTTCCCGAGGCGGTGACGCCAAGCCCGGTGACGATCAACACGCCGACCGCAGCGGCGCCGCTTGCCACGCGTCGGCGGGACTTACTGGCAGAAGACAGCATCTTCAGTCTCCCCTTGAGGGCATGAATGGTATGGAGATGGCACGCCGCCGAGATCGCGCCGCCTTGCGCCGACTTGACGATCGCGCAGGCGTAGGCGTGACGAAATGCTGCGTCGCGGCCACGCAGGACGCGCGCGTCATTGGCCATTTCCTGGTCGGCTCGAAAGGCGCGAAATGCCCGCCAAGCGACGGGATTGAACCAATGGATCGCCAGCACCACCAGCGCCGCCCAATTGGCAATTAGGTCGCCGCGAGCGTGGTGGCCTAGTTCGTGTGCCAACGCGAGTGCGCGCTCGTCGTCGTCATAACGATCGGCGAAATCGCGTGGGAAGGCGACGTAGCGGCGCAGTACCCCGAAGGCGAGCGGACCGGTCGCCGCCTCGCTCTCGATCACGCGCACGCCGGGTGCCGCGGCATCCGACGGCACCGCGTTCGTCAGCATCCGCCGGCAGAAGCGAACATGCGCGATCCAATGCCAGAGGAAAAAAGCCGCCGCGCCCGCAACCCACAGGCCGGCGAGGACTAGCCCAAGCGAGGGATGATGGGCAGCGGGCGCAGCGGCGCCGCCGAAGCCGAGCGGCTTGACCACGAGCACGGTGATCGTCTCGCTCGCCCTGGCGATTGGGGTCAGGCTGTGCGGCAGCGGCGCCGCAGCGGTCTCGCGCCAGCTCGCCGGCAAGGGCGGCAGCATCATCCGCGCGAGCGGCAACAGCCACAAAAGATAGGAGACACCGGAGCCGAACGCACGACGTACAGGACCGCGCAGCGCCAAAACGGCGAGCATCAGCAGCGTCGTCGCGATCAAGGTTTCAATCGCCCAGCCGATCATTGCTTGAGCCCCTTCAGCAGCGCTTCGATCTCGGCGATATCGTCCGGCGACAACTCGTCGCGCTCGGCGAGGTGGGCAACCAGCGGCGCCAGTCGACCGCCGAAAAGCCGGTCCATCAATCGCCGAGATTCGCCGACGACATAGCCGTCACGCGCAATCAACGGCCGGTAACGGTAGCGGCGCCCATCCTCCTCGGCCGCAATCGCGTCCTTGGCCATCAGCCGGCCGAGCAGCGTCTTGACAGTGTTGGCACTCCAGGCGCGACCAGGTGCAATGCGCTCGGAGACCTCCTGGGCGGTCAGCGGGCTTTCATCCCACAGCACCTCCATCACCGCATGTTCGGCTTCGCTGATTCGTTCGGCCATGCGACTCGGCTCCTCTTCCTGACAGGAAAGAAATCTCACCGATTACGGGTGTAGTCAATAGTGACTTATTCGAGTGACGCACCTTTGAAGAGGCTGTCGGAATTTCTTACAGGGCGGCTGTCGCTGCCCCCGGCTTTAACCATTGCCCAGGTCGGAAAGGCGGGTTTTTTTCCAACTGGCACGTTGTCTGCCTCTTTCTCAGAACCGAGCGTCATCCCCCACCCGACGCTTCAGCAGGGCGGGCCGGCTTCCTCTCACCCGAGTCTCCGAAGCCGCCCGCCCTCACCCGGCGGTCACCAGCTCCTCGATGCCACCGTAGCGCCAGCCGCGTCCCGAAACGACGCGCCTGCGGGCATGAGCAAAGGCTCGCGGATAAATCTCGCCGAACAGCAGCTCAAAAGTGCGGGCCCAGCTATAGCGTTCGAGAACATGGGCGCGGGCCGCCGCGCCGATCGCGGTGGCACCCTCGCGCCAGACGGCGACGACATTGTCGGCCATCGCCTGGACATCGTCGATTGGCCCGAGCCGACCGAGCGCTGGTGGTACGCGATCGAGCATCGCGCCGGAGGCGACGCCGACCACCGGTAACCCACTGGCCTGCGCTTCGACTACCGAAATACCGAAGGTCTCGTCGGCCATTGCAGAAACATAGATGTCGGACGAGGCAAGCGCACGAGCCAGCCTGGCGCGATTTGTCTCGAACCCGGGCAGGGCAATCGGCAATCCGCGCGCATCTTCGACGAGGCGATCGCGCAGCTTGCCATCGCCGATCAACACCATCGCCGCGCCAAGATCGGCAGGCAGTCGCTTGAACATCGCGACCAGCTTGTCGGCGCGCTTTTCGTTGTCGAGCCGGCCCGCATAGATCAGCAGCGGTCCCTCGCCAGCCAGCCCCAGCTCGGCGCGGTAGCCTGGGTCGCGCGCTGTCGGGCTAAACCGGTCACCATCGACACCTAGCGTCAGCATGGAACTGCGCCGCACCTTGCGATCGGCAAGCGCATGCCGGGCGCCCTCGCTCAGCGTATAGACCCAGTCGAACTCGCGATAGGTTATCTCGGCATAGCCATAGCTCAGCCGGCGCAGCGCGCGACCAATCGTTTCGCCAAATTTGGCTCGGCCGACGCGGTAGACGTGCGCGTTAGGAAAATCGGTCGGATAGCCGGCAACAAGCGTGGTTTGGGGAAAGGCCTTGCGATGGTTGATCGCGGTCCAGGGTAGCACCCAGGGGCAAAGCGATTCGATTACGTCCGGGCGGTATTGTGCAAGCAGATCCCTGACGACGCGCGTGCGCAGGATGAAACGGTAATTGGGGCTGCCGCGCACCGGACCGGCGCCAACCTCGGCGAAGATATGGCGGCCGTTGACAGTCACCTTGTCTTCGGGCCCGGGCACGATCTGCAGCAAGTGATAGGGTGTCCGCGCCAGGACGTAATCGCGTTTTTCGCGCAAATAGGTCGCGACGCCGCCACCGGCTGGCGACCAGCTTTGTGTTAGATCGCAAACGAGCAGCGGCTCGGCGCGGTTCGGTCCTTGCAAGCGCTCCAGCATGATACCGCCATAGCCGGCGCTTTATTGCGCCTTGATGACGGGGCCGGTCTGAAGTGAGCCGGCAGCGCCATAGCGCCGCCCGCGCCCCGATGCTACACGCGCCGCGGCTTGCCTCAAGGCGCGCGGATAGATCTCGCCGAACAGCGCTTCAAAAGTCCGCGGCCAGCTGTACCGTTCGACGACGTGTCGCCGCGCCGCCGCACCGATCGCGGTGGTACCCTCGCGCCAGACGGCGACGACATTGTCGGCCATCGCCTGGACGTCGTCGACTGGCCCGAGCCGGCCGAGCGCTGGTGGCACGCGATCGAGCATCGCGCCGGAGGCGACGCCGACCACCGGTAATCCGCACGCCTGCGCTTCGACTACCGAAATACCAAAGGTCTCGTCGGCCATTGCCGAAACATAGATGTCCGACGAGGCGAGCGCACGGGCAAGATCAGCTCGGTGCGCCTGGAAACCGGTGAAGGCGACCGGCATGCCATGGGTCTCTTCGACAAGGTGATCGCGCAGCTTGCCATCGCCGATCAACACCATCGCAGCGCCAAGATCGGCAGGCAGTCGTTTGAACATCGCGACTAGCTTGTCGGCGCGCTTTTCGTTGTCGAGCCGGCCCGCGTAAATCAGCAGCGGTCCCTCGCCAGCCAGCCCCAGCTCGGCGCGGTAGCCGGGATCGCGCGCGCTCGGGCTGAACCGGTCCCCATCGACGCCGAGCGTCAGCACCGAACTGCGCCGCACCTTGCGATCGGCGAGCGCATGCCGGGCACCCTCGCTCAGCGTATAGACCCAGTCGAACTCGCGATAGGTGATCTCGGCATAACCGTAGCTCAGCCGGCGAAGCGCGCGACCGATCGTTTCGCCGAACTTTGCCCGACCGACGCGGTAGACGTGCGCGTTAGGAAAATCGGTGCGATACCCAGCGACGAGCGCGGTTTGGGGAAAGGTCTTTCGATGGTTGATCGCCGTCCAGGGCAGCACCCAGGGACATAATGATTCGATGATGTCGGGCCGGTATCGCGCGAGCAGGTCGCGCACGATGCGCGTGCGCAAGATGAAACGATAGTTGGGGCTGCCGCGCACGTGCTTGGCGGCAACCTCGGCGAATATATGGCGGCCGTTGACGGTCACCTTGTCCTCGGGCCCCGGCACAATCTGCAGCAGATGGTGCGGTGTATGGCCGAGGACATAATCGCGCTTCTCGCGCAGATAAGTGCTAATCCCACCTCCGCCGGTCGGCGACCAGCTTTGCGTCAGATCGCAGACGACAAGCGCTTCAGAGCCGCCAACCGGATTGCGGCGGCTCGTGCTCCGGTCGAGCATCGTCCACTTCCGGAAGGCTCAGTTAGCCTGGGCGCCATCCTTCTGAAGCAACTCGGCAAGCTCGCCCGATTCGTACATCTCCATCATGATGTCCGAACCGCCGACGAATTCGCCATGGACGTAGAGCTGTGGGATGGTCGGCCAATCCGAATAGGCTTTGATCCCCTGACGGATGGCCTGATCCTGCAACACGTCGACGCTCTCGAACTCGGCGCCGAGATGCTGAAGGATTGCCACCGCGCGGCTGGAAAAGCCGCATTGTGGAAACAATGGGCTGCCCTTCATGAACAGCACGATCTCGTTGCCCTTGACGATCTCGTCGATGCGGGCATTGGCGTCTTCGGTCATCACACTCACTCCTGTCACTCTGGCACGGCGGTAGTGAGCTGCAGCGCATGGAGCGCGCCGCCCATCCTGCCGCCCAATGCCGCATAAACCGCCTGGTGCTGCCGCACCCGCGGCAGGCCGCGAAAGCTCTCGCTCACCACGCGCGCAGCATAATGGTCGCCGTCGCCGGCCAGATCGGTGATCTCGACCGTGGCGCCCGGGATACCGGTGCGGATCAGCGTCTCGATCTCGGCCGCGTCCATCGCCATCGGCTCAAATCTCCGACATCAGCTGGCGGCGCGCGTCGACCATCTTGGCGTCGAGCGCAGTGCGAATTTCGGTTTCGTCGGTCTCGACGCCGGCGGCAATCAAATCGCCGAGCAGCTTGCGCACGACATCCTCGTCGCCGGCTTCCTCGAATTCGGCGTGAACCACGGCACGGGCATAAGCATCGGCTTCTTCTGGGGTCAGCTTCATCCGCTCGGCCGCCCATTGCCCCAACAGCCGGTTGCGCCGCGCCGTCACGCGGAACGCAAGTTCCTCATCAGCGGCGAACTTCGCCTCAAAGGCGCGGTCGCGATCCTCGAACATCGTCATATGTGTCGCCCATCCCCTGTCGGCACGAATTTGTTACGCGAGAGGAGATAGGGCGGGCGCAGCTGGGGCGCAACGGGCGAACAAGAGGAAGCGCTTTCTCACGATCGGTTCGAGCGAAAACCGGGAGCGCGGCGCATCGGCGGCATGTGAAAATCTGCCTATTCTGGCAAGCGGAATCGCGATACGGCTTTGCCGCCGAGAGGCTTTGGCTCCACCCAGCGGCGGGTTTCGACTTTATTCTTACTGCTCAGTCAGCGGGAAACCACCACCACTAGCTTCCCGATCGCCAATCTCTGCGCCATCTTGGAGATAGCTTTTCCACCATCGGCCAGCGCGAAAGTCTCGGTCACACGCGGCGCGATGCGGCCTTCGGCCCAAAGGCGAAACAGCCGGTCGACATGCGCCTGGTTGGCCTGGGGATCACGCGCGGCGAAAGCACCCCAGAACACGCCACATACATCGCAACTCTTGAGCAAGGTCAGGTTAAGCGGCAATTTCGGAATCCCGGCGGGGAAACCGACCACCAGATAGCGTCCCTCCCAAGCAATCGCGCGCAGCGCCGGCTCGGCATAATCGCCGCCGACCGGATCGTAAATCACGTCGGCGCCGTTCGGCCCGACGGCCGCCTTGAACCGGTCAGCCAGCGCCTTGGATTGCTCCTTGTCGAATGGCGCACGTGGGTAGATCAGCGTCTCGTCGGCCCCGGCCTGCTTTGCCGCCGCTGCCTTTTCTTCCGACGACACAGCGGCGACGACACGCGCGCCGAAAGCCTTGCCGAGCTCGACCGCAGCAAACCCGACGCCGCCCGCCGCGCCAAGCACCAGCAGCGTTTGCCCCTCTTGAAGTTTGCCGCGGTCGATCAGCGCATGGATCGTTGTAGCGTAGGTAAGCAGTAGCGCCGCGCCCTCACTGAAGCCCCGCTCGTCTGGCAGCCGGTTGAGCCGATGCGCGTCAACCGCGACTTTCTCGGCCAGTCCGCCATGGCCGATAACTGCAAGCACCCGGTCGCCGGCCGACCAGCCGGTAACGCCCTCCCCGATACTTTCGACAACGCCGGCGATCTCTCCCCCCGGCGCAAACGGGCGTTCGGGTTTGAATTGATATTTGTCCTCGATGACGAGGACATCGGGGTAATTGATCGCGCACGCCTCGACGGCGACGACTACTTGCCCCTTTCCGGCCGCCGCGTCGGCGACCTCGCTCAACTCCAGAGATTCAGGTCCGCCCGGCGCTTTCGACAGCAAAGCCCGCATGTCCGCTCGTCCTCCCGATCCACGGCCGATCCTGCGCAAGACCGGACTCGAAATTCGAAATCGCGGTATCTCTTGCCAAGGTGAGGCCGATCTCGTCCAGTCCTTCCATCAGGCAAAGGCGGCGGAATCGATCGAGCGTGAAGGCAAAGCGGTCCTGGAACGGCGTGGTGACGGTCATCGTTTCCAAGTCAACGGTGATTGGTTGATCCTGGGCGACCTCGACCAGTCGGTCGATCGCCTCCTGGGGCAGCACCACAGTGACGATGCCGTTCTTGAAGGCGTTTCCGGAGAAGATATCGGAAAAGCTTGGCGCAATAACTGCCTTTACCCCCATATCGGCCAATGCCCAGGCGGCATGCTCGCGGCTCGAGCCGCAGCCGAAATTGTCGCCGGCAACGAGAATTGGGGCGCCGGCATAGCGCGGATCATCGAACAGATTGCCTGGCTGCGCACGCACCGTCTCGAAGGCATGCGCCCCAAGGCCCTCGCGGGTAATCGTCTTGAGCCAATGCGCGGGGATTATGACGTCGGTGTCGACGTTCTTAGCACCCCAGGGATAGGCGCGGCCGGAGACTTGGATAACAGGTTTCATGACGATCCTTGCGTCAGCGCGCCGCTTGCACCACGGCTGGCGTGGTACCATTGGCGCTGGCGGCATAAGCGGCATAAGCGGCAACGCCGCTCAAGATCGCGCCCGCGATCAGCAAATACAGCGCTTTCTTCATGGCGACCCCTTTTTGCGGTTCAGCGACGCTGAACTTGCGCGGCACCAGCCCGCTTGTTCAATTGGCCAGCCGGCGGTGGTATCCGGATGCCCCAGAGAGCGAACGGGAGGATGCGGCACATCATCAACGACCTATCAACTCGCGGACGTCCGACAATTTCCCGGTCACCGCGGCCGCCGCGGCCATTGCGGGCGAAACGAGATGTGTCCGCGCTCCCGGTCCTTGCCGGCCGACGAAATTGCGGTTCGAGGTGGAAGCACAGCGTTCGCCGGCAGGCACCTTGTCCGGGTTCATCGCAAGGCACATCGAGCAGCCAGGCTCACGCCATTCGAAACCGGCGTCGACGAAGATGCGGTCGAGCCCCTCGGCCTCGGCCTGCCGCTTGACTAGTCCCGATCCCGGCACGACCAACGCGCGCACGCCGTCAGCGACGTGGCGTCCGTTGACCACCGAAGCTGCAGCGCGCAAATCCTCGATCCGGCTGTTCGTGCACGAACCGATGAAGACGTGCTGAACCGGCACATCCTGCATCCTCGTTCCCGGCTTGAGGCCCATGTAATCGAGCGACTTTTGCGCAGCGACCCGCTTGGACGGATCGGAGAAGCTTTCGGGATCGGGTACCGCGCCGGTGATCGGCACAACGTCCTCTGGGCTGGTGCCCCAGGTCAGCGATGGCGCGATATCGTGAGCGTCGAGCGTCACCGTCCGATCATAGCGCGCACCGGTATCCGTCGGCAGGGTTTTCCACCAGGCAACCGCCTTGTCCCAGATCTCTCCCTTCGGTGCCATTGGCCTGCCCCGCAGGTAAGCGAAGGTTGTCTCGTCAGGCGCGATCAGCCCGGCGCGCGCGCCGCCCTCGATCGACATGTTGGCAACCGTCAGCCGTCCCTCGATCGACAGGTCGCGGATCACGCTGCCGGTATATTCAATGACATGACCTGTGCCGCCTGCCGCGCCGATCCTGCCGATGATCGCCAGGATCACGTCCTTGGCCGAGACGCCAAATCCGAGGCTGCCCTCAACACGCACCTCCATCGTCTTGGAGCGGCTGAGCAGTAACGTCTGCGTCGCGAGCACATGCTCGACCTCGCTGGTACCGATGCCGAATGCCAGCGCTCCCAGCGCGCCGTGCGCCGAGGTATGGCTGTCGCCGCACACCAAGGTCGTACCCGGCAGCGTGAAGCCGAGCTCAGGACCAACGACATGGACGATGCCCTGCTCGGGCGCGGTCGCGTCGATATAGTCGATACCGAATTCGGCAGTATTGCGTTCCAGTGCGGCAAGCTGCTGTGCGCTTTCCGGATCGGCAATCGGCAGGCGTTTGCCCGCTGCATCGACGCGCGCGGTGGTCGGCAGATTATGGTCCGGCACCGCCAGCGTCAGGTCGGGCCGGCGGACGGCGCGCCCCGCGGCGCGAAGGCCCTCGAAAGCCTGCGGGCTCGTCACCTCGTGGACGAGATGGCGATCGATGTAGATCAGCGAGGTGCCATCATCGCGCGTCTCGACGACGTGCGCGTTCCAGATTTTCTCGTAAAGCGTCAGCGGCCGGGCCATGATGCGGCTCGCAATTAGCCTAAAAGAACGTCAACGCAAGCCTTCGGCAAATTTTATGTCGCGGCCAATGCCTCGAGCATCGATTTGGTCAACACCTGCGGAAGCACCTGCGGCTGCGGCGCACCGGGCGCATAATAAAGATAGAGCGGCACCCCGGCGCGGTTGTGCGCTTCGATGAAGCGGCCAAGCTTGGCATCTCCGTTGGTCCAGTCACCTTCGAGCACCGCGACATTGTGCTGCTTGAACGCCTTCTGCACTTGCGTGGTCTCGATCGCGGCCTTCTCGTTGACTTTGCAGGTAAGGCACCAGTCGGCGGTGAAATAAGCGAACACCGGCCGTCCTTGCTGACGAAGCTGAGCGAGCGTCGTTTCGCTGAAAGGTTGCGCACCCGCCGGCGCCGCCGCGACCGCCGGCGGCGTGGTCGAAATCGACGCGGTGCCGATCGCCGCGACCACGAGCATCAATAGCCCGAGCGCCCAACCGGCGGCGAGCCCGCGCGCCTGTCGCCGACCGGCGATCCAAAGCAGGATCGCAATCACCAGCGCGACGGCGAGGCCCAGCGTCATGCCGTTAATGCCGGTCTGCTGCCCCAGCACCCAGGCAAGGCCGAGCGCAGTAAGGAACATTGGCACCGACAGTATATGCCGGAATGTTTGCATCCAGCCGCCTGGCTTGGGCAGTCGCCGTCTCAATGCCGGCACGAAGCCGATCGCCAGGAACGGCAGAGCAAGGCCAAGCCCCAACCCGGCGAACACCGCCAGCGCGGCCGGCCATGGCAGCACCAGCGCAGTGCCGAGCGCGACGCCCATGAACGGACCGGTGCAGGGCGTTGCGATGAATGCTGCCAGCGCTCCGGTAGCAAAGGCACCGGCCGTGCCGCCGGCATTGGCGGCGAAGCGGGGCGTCGGCAGCTCGAAAAGGCCTGCAAGGTTGAAGGCGATTGCGGTGACAAGAAGCAGCAGGACGAGGATCGCGTGCGGGTCCTGCAGCTGGAAAGCCCAGCCGATCGCGGCACCGCCGGCCCTAAGCGCAAGGATCACCGCTCCAAGCGCCACGCACACCACGATCACCCCCAAGGTGTATGCGACAGCTTCATGCCGCGCCTCGCGCTCATCGACCTTGGCATTGGCAAGGCTCAGCGCCTTGAGGCTCAAGATCGGGAAAACGCAGGGCATGATGTTGAGGATCAGCCCGCCGAGGATCGCACCGCCCAGCGCCGCGAGCGCCAGTGCCCAGCTGCGGTTGGCGGGCGCGAGCGACGGCGCCGAGGCGGCACTCACCGCCGCCACCGTTCCCGGCCGGGCGGTGACCATCAGCCCCTGCCCAACGCCGATCCGGAGGATACCCTGCAACGGCCCGCCGCCGGCGCCGGTCGCCTTGGTCTCAATCACCAGCCGGTCCCCGGCTCGGGCAATCGTCTGCGGCGCAGCATAGTCGATCACTTGAGTGGTGATCGGGAAGAAATAGCCCTGCGCCAGCGGTGCCCCCTCGGGATAAGGCACAGCGATACGAATGCGCCCTTTCGCCACCTGGTAAGTCGCCGCCGCGCCGATCGGTTTGGGCAGCGCTTGTCGCCAGTTATCAAACTGCGCTTGGCGATCGGGCGACACGGCACCATTGCCGACATTGAGGTCGAGCGAGAGGTCGCTCGTTTCCGGCACACACATTTGGTCGGTGCACACGAGATAGCTCATGCGCAGCTTGATCGGCAGCACAGTTCCCTTGGCAAGCCCGGCCGGGACATGCAGCGTCACCAGCGGCGCATAAGGTTTTTTGTAGACATAGTTCATCAGCCCCGCGATCTCGAGCTGGCCGGGCATCGGATAGATCGGCGCGGACGCCGTCATTCCTTTGGGCAGCATCCACTTGAAGTCGGCCGGGAACCCCGCGTCGCCTGGATTCACCCAATAGCCATGCCAGCCGGGTTCGGGATGCGTGTCGATCGCGACCGTCACGTCACCCCCTGCAACAGGCGCCTCGCTTTCGGCAACGAGCTGCATCTGGAGATGATGCCCGCTCGCAGCCGGCAAGCTGTCGGCGCGCGCCGCGGCGCCGAATACCAGCACAGACAGCAACAGGATCAGGAAGCGCAGCGCAGGCATCGGCAGGCTCTCTCGAGGAACGACGCGCCGTTCATAGTGACGAAGGGACTGCTTTGCACCCCAAGTCGTCACCGGGGAATGCTGGAGTAGAGTGAGGCTGCCATCGCCTTTGCCGCGAAAAACCAGGTATGGCTGCGTGACGGTACAGTCTCACCTTTTCTCGAAGCGCCTCACCCCGGGGCCCAGCCGATTGTTCGCCATCGTAATCGCGTCGCCCGTAAAATCGGCGACGAACGCTGGACTGCGATTGATTCCCGGCGCGAGGCTTGCGCTGTTGTCGACGATCTTGAGCCCATCGGAAGAATATTTCTGCCCCTCGGCCGACACGACGATGAACGCCGACCAGTTCTCCTTGTCCCTCCCTTGGACGAAGGTGTTGCCGGCAATTGTCCCGGTGCCGCCATTGGGAAGGTCGATCATGTAGTTCGTCTTATGACCGTGGCTATCGTCGAAGCTGTTGTTCTGGATGGTGACGTGCGGCGAGCGGATTTTGACATAG
>Ga0164242_10001575_pt1 | contig 27056 bp, 28 predicted proteins | sample OricomgcompostMG_FD_108783 | JGI IMG/M metagenome (GOLD analysis project Ga0164242, IMG submission 108783) | Miracle-Growth compost microbial communities from Emeryville, California, USA - Original compost - Miracle growth compost (MG) ...
ACCGACCGGGCGTAGGGCTGCCCCTCGGCCTCCAGCTTGACCGCCTGCCGGAAGGTGTTCAGGTCGCAGCGCAGCTCCTCCAGTGCATACATCCAGAACGGCATCCGCTGCTTGATCATGAAGGGGTCGAACGGCAGGTCGCCGTGGCTGTGCGTGCGGTCGTGGATCATGTCCCACATCGCGAAGGTGGACTGCGCGAGCTCCTGCGACGCGACCAGCCGCTCGGCGTCCGGCGGCAGCTGCAGCGACAGCAGCTCGGCGGCGGCGGACACGACGCGGCGGAAGCGTGCACCCTCGCGGTCGCAGAAGATCGCACCCCAGCTGAACTTCGGGACCTCACGCACTGCAACGGTTTCCGGGAAGAGCACCGCGGAGTTGGTGTCGTAGCCGGGTGTGAAGTCGATGAAGTTGACCGCCAGGAACATCTTGTTGTCGTAGGTCTCCTCGACCTTCGCCAGCCAGTCCGGCCACTGCACCGACAGCAGCAGCGCCTCGAAGACGCGATCCAGGTTGCCGTTCTGGGTGTACATCGGGAACACCACGAGGTGCTCGATGCCGTCCTCGCGGCACAGGTCGGGGCGGAACTTCATCAGTGAGTCGAGGAAGTCCGGCTTGGCGAAACCGCTGGCGACCCACTTGTCCAGGTCGACCGGCAACTCGGCCAGATAATCGGCGTCGTGCGGGAATCGCGGTGCCAACGCAGCGATCTGGGTCTTCATGGTCTCGACCAGCTCGGCAGCACGAGCGTGCTCGGCAGCGTCCTCGATCGAGCCGTCCTTGGCCTGCTTGAGCCGCAGCTCCTCGACGGCCGTTTTCAGCGCCGGCCATTCCGGGCTGCGGTCCACACCGGAGCCGATCGAGGTCACGGTGGCCGTCGCGGGCTTGCGTGCGGCGGCCGCCCAGGTCACCAGGTTGGTCCAGAAGCGGCGGTGATCCAGCTCGTCGATCGAGTCGTCGCCGACCAGGTCGGAGTCGGCGAGCACGACGACGCGGCCGGCGCCATACGGGAGCGCGACGGCGAGCGGCTCGCGGGCGGGGTATGCCGTGGCGCTGGTGCGGGCCAGCACTTGGGCCGCAGGTGCGCTGGAGATGTCGATGACGCCCGCGCGGTAGAAGCACAACTGCTCGACGCCGGCCAGCAGGCCCTGACCGAGCCCGCCCTCGATGTCGGCCAGCACCCAGGTGGCGTTGTCGTGGAAGCGTCGACCGCCCTCGGCCGATTCGTGCACCGTCGTGCTCGTCACGTGCAGTCCGAAGCGAGCCAGCAGCTCCTGCACGTTGTTGCCGTAGGTGTCCTGATCGCACTCGGCGAGGACGACCAGGCCACCGCCCTGCTCGACGAAACTGGCGATGGTGTCGATCTCCGACCGCTCCAGCACCGGTGGAAGGTCGCCGGTGACCTTCTCGGCCTGGGCATCGGACGGGTGGTCGATGACGAGGACATCGGCACCGTCGAGCGATGCGGCGTCGAGCGTGCCGGACTCGTGACCGGTGACGTCGAAGCCCTTGGCGCGCAACGCATCGGCCGCCTTCTCCAGCGAGGAGTCGGCCGGATTGGCCGGGTTCATCGTTGCCGCGGTGTCCCGCCGCAGTGCCCAGGCACTGCTGTGGGCCTGCTCGACGATCACCCTGGGGAAGACGCCCATTTCAGTCACATCCTGCACCATCGATTGAAGAATTTGCTGCCATCTCCATGGTAGACCGTAAAACTTCCTGTTTCCAACCCGCTGTGGGCATTGACTGTGACGCGGATTACGCTCCTTGGCATGCCGGTCGAACGCATCCTTCCCACGGCTGATGCGGCGGACCTGATCGAGCTCACCCGCGAGATCGCCGCCCGCGAACTAGCCCCACGAGTCGAGGAGGCCGAGCGCACGGGCACCCCGCCGCGCGACGTCTTCCGCACCTTGGGCCGCGCCGGGCTCCTGTCGCTCGCCTACCCCGAGGACTTCGGTGGAGGCGGTCAGCCCTACGAGGTCTACCTCCAGGTCGTCGAGGAGCTCGCCATCACCTGGATGAGCGTCGCCATCGGCGTCTCCGTGCACTCACTGACGGCCTACCCGATCGACCGGTTCGGCACCGACGCGCAACGCGCGGCGTTGTTGCCCGACATCCTCGGCGGCGAAACCCTCGGCGGTTATTGCCTCTCCGAGCGGGAGGCGGGCTCCGACATCGCCGCGATGCGCACCCGCGCGACCCTGGCCGATGACGGCAGCGCGAGCCTCAGCGGCACCAAGAGCTGGATCTCGCACGCCGCGCACGCCGACTACTACACGACGTTCGCGCGCACCGATGACACCGGCGGCAAGGGCATCTCGTGCTTCGTGGTGCCGGCCGATGCCGTCGGCCTCAGCTTCGGATCGCCCGAACGCAAGATGGGGCTCGCCGGGGATCCGGTCGCGGAGGTGCACTTCGACAAGGTCGCGGTGGGCGCCGACCGGATGATCGGGAAGCGCGGGGAGGGTATGCCGATCGCGCTGTCCGCGCTCGACTCCGGGCGCCTGGGCATCGCGGCAGCCGCAACCGGTCTCGCGCAGTCCGCGCTGGACCTGGCGACGTCCTACGCCGCAGACCGCCGACAGTTCGGCAAACCGATCGCCGAGTTCGAGGGTCTGGCGTTCCTGCTGGCCGACATGGAGGCCGCCGTCACGTCGGCGCGAGCGACCTACCTGCTGGCAGCGCGACTGAAGGACGCCGGGCGGCCCTTCTCCAAGCAGGCCGCGGTCGCCAAACTGGTCGCCACCGACGCCGCGATGCGCGTGACCACCGACGCGGTGCAGGTGCTCGGCGGCGCGGGATACACCGCCGATTTCCCCGCCGAGCGCTTCCTGCGCGAGGCCAAGGTGACCCAGATCTTCGAGGGCACCAACCAGATCCAGCGACTCGTCATCTCGCGGCACCTGCTGCAGGACATCAGCAACCGAAAGGGCTCCACCCGATGAAGATCGACTCCACCACCGTCGCCCTCGTGACCGGTGCCGGCTCCGGCCTCGGCGAGGCCACCGCGCGCAAACTGTCTGCCGAGGGCGCATCCGTCGTGGTGCTCGACCTGCCGACGTCCAGGGGCGCGGAGGTTGCCGAGTCTCTCGGTGACACAGCACAGTTCGTCGCTGCCGATGTGACCGACGAGGCGCAGGTGCAAGCGGCTGTCGACGCCGCGGCCGATCACGGCACACTGCGGATCGTCGTCAACTGCGCGGGCGTCGCAACCCCCGGTCGGGTTCTCAGCAAACGCGGCGTGCTCCCGCTCGATGCGTTCAGCAAGGTTGTGCGGATCAATCTGATCGGCACGTTCAACGTGCTGCGATTGGCTGCGGAGAAGATGGCCGGCAACGATCCGGTCGACGGCGACCGCGGCGTCATCACCATGACCGCGTCGATCGCTGCGTATGACGGCCAGATCGGTCAGGCGGCGTACGCCTCCTCCAAGGCCGGCATCGTCGGACTGACCCTCGCGGCCGCGCGAGACCTGGCGGACAAGGGCATCCGCGTCATGACGATCGCCCCCGGAACCTTCGAGACCCCGATGCTGGCCGGCCTGCCGAACGACGTCAAATCAGTGCTGGAGGCGCAGGTCCCGCACCCCTCCCGCCTCGGCCGCCCGGACGAATACGCCGCACTGGTGGCACACATCGTCGACAACCAGATGCTCAACGGCGAGGTCATCCGTCTCGACGGCGCGCTCCGGATGCCGCCTCGCTAGCTCGGCCGCATCCGTCGCCACAACATGCACGCCGGCCTGCTGATTGACCGTGCTCGTCCTGCTCAGCTGTTGGAGGACCTCGCCCACAGGTTGATGCCCGCCTCGACGGCGTGCCGGTCGATCTTCTTCAGCTCGTCCTCGTCGAAGCCGAGGTTGTCCAGCGCGCCCAGGTTGTTCTCGAGCTGCTCCACGCTCGACGCGCCGACCAGCACGGACGTCACCCGCCTGTCGCGCAGCACCCACGCCAGCGCCAGTTGCGCCAGGCTCTGCCCGCGCTTCTTGGCGATCCGGTTGAGCGCGCGCAGGTGCTTCAGCGTGTCCTCGGTGAGCAGCTTCGGATCGAGCGACTTGCCCTGTGTGGCGCGCGACCCCTCCGGCACGCCCTTGAGATATTTGTCGGTCAGCATGCCCTGCGCCAGCGGCGAAAAAGCAATGCACCCGATGCCGTTCACACCCAATACATCGAGCAGGTCTTCCTCGACCCACCGGTTGATCATCGAGTAGGACGGCTGGTGGATCAGCAGGGGCGTGCCCAGCTCGCGCAGGATCTGCACCGCCTCGCGCGTGCGCTCCCCGCTGTAGGAGGAGATCCCGACATACAGGGCCTTGCCCTGCCGCACCGCCGTGTCCAGCGCACCCAGTGTCTCCGCGAGCGGCGTCGTCGCGTCGAAACGGTGGCTGTAGAAGATGTCGACGTAGTCCACGCCCATCCGCTGCAACGACTGGTCCAGCGACGCGAGCAGATACTTGCGGGACCCGCCGCCCTGGCCGTAGGGGCCCGGCCACATGTCGTAGCCCGCCTTGGTCGACAGGATGAGCTCGTCGCGGTAGCGCTTGAAGTCCTGCGCGAAGATCGTGCCGAAGTTGCGCTCCGCCGAGCCGTATGGCGGGCCGTAGTTGTTGGCGAGATCGAAGTGGGTCACGCCACGATCGAATGCCCGACGCAGGATGGCACGCTGACGGTCCAGCGGCACATCGTCTCCGAAGTTGTGCCACAGCCCGAGCGAGACCGCCGGCAGATCCAATCCGCTGTCACCGCAACGGCGGTAGGTCATCGAGTCGTAGCGCGTGCGCTGGGCTTGGTAGTCATCGGCGTGCAGAGTCACGCCATCCATTGAAGCGCACCGCCGACGGATTCGTGGGACGGCCGGGTGCCCCGGTAGCATGAGGCCCGCTCGCGCGGCCGCTCCGGCAGGTCACGCAGGCATGCCGGTGTAGCTCAGTTGGTAGAGCGCTTCACTTGTAATGAAGATGTCGCGGGTTCGACTCCTGTCACCGGCTCCGTCCGTTTCGTCAGTCCTCCTGATCGAGCAGTTGCCGCAACACGTAGGGCATGATGCCGCCGTGCCGGTAGTAGTCGGCCTCTCCGGGTGTGTCGATCCGCACCACGGCGTCGAAGCGCGTTTCCGCGCCCGTGGCGGGATGCGTCGCACGCACCTGCACGGTCTGCGGGATCCCGTCCGCGAAGGCCGTGATGCCGGTGAAGTCGAATGCCTCTTCGCCGGTCAGCCCGAGCGAGTCGGCGCTTTCACCGTCGGGGAACTGCAACGGCAGCACGCCCATCCCGATCAGATTCGACCGGTGGATGCGTTCGTACGACTCGGCGATCACCGCTTCGACGCCGAGGAGCACGGTGCCCTTGGCGGCCCAGTCCCGCGAGGACCCGGAGCCGTACTCCTTGCCGGCCAACACGACCAGCGGAGTGCCGGCAGCACGGTAGTGCTCACTGGCCTCGAACACCGTTGTCACCGTGGCCTGCTCACCCTCCCCCGTGGTGAAGTCCCGGGTGAAGCCGCCCTCGGTGCCCGGCGCAAGCTGGTTGCGCAACCGGATGTTGGCGAAGGTCCCGCGGATCATCACCTGATGGTTGCCGCGGCGCGACCCGTAGGAGTTGAAGTCACGGGGTCCGACCCCGTGGTCGGTGAGATACCGGCCGGCGGGCGACTCGCGCTTGATCGCCCCGGCCGGCGATATGTGGTCGGTGGTCACGCTGTCGCCCAGCTTGAGCAGCACCCGCGCACCCTGGATGTCGGTGACCGGCACCGGCTCCCGTCCTACACCGTCGAAGTACGGCGGCTGCTGCACGTACGTGGAGGTGTCGTCCCAGGCGAACGTCTCCCCCTCGGACACATCGAGACCGCGCCACCGCTCGTCACCGGAGAACACGTCGGCATACCCCTCGGCGAACATGTCCGCCCGCAAGCAGTCGTCGATCACCTCGTTGATCTGCGCGCTGGTCGGCCAGATGTCCCGCAGATAGACCTCGTCGCCGGACTGGTCGACGCCGATCGGATCGGTCAGCACGTTGACGTGCAGCGTGCCGACCAGCGCGTAGGCGACCACCAGCGGTGGTGACGCCAGGAAGTTCATCCGGCACTCCGGGTGGATGCGTCCCTCGAAGTTGCGGTTGCCCGACAGCACCGAGCAGACCGTCAGGTCGTGCTCCTGCACGGCCGCGGACACCTCGGGGATCAGCGGACCGGAGTTGCCGATGCACGTGGTGCAGCCGAAACCGACCAGGTTGAAGCCGAGTTTGTCCAGATATGAGGTCAATCCGGCGCGCTCGATGTAGTCGGTGACCACGCGCGATCCGGGGGCGAGCGATGTCTTCACCCACGGTTTGCGCGCCAGCCCGCGCTCCACGGCGTTCCTCGCCAGAAGTGCGGCGCCGATCATCACCGACGGGTTGGACGTGTTGGTGCAGGACGTGATCGCGGCGATCACGACATCGCCGTTGTCGATCGTGTATGACGACCCGTCGAGCTCGACGTCCGTCGGCGTGCTCGGCCAGTCGTGCTCACTGCCGCAGGCACACGGTGACCGTGGTGCGTCCCGGTCCCGGTCGTGGTCAACTGCCACGGGATCACTCGCCGGGAAGGACTCGCTCGATGCCTCGTCGAGACCGGCTCCGACCGCCTCGGCCTGGCTGCTCCCGGACAGCAGTGCGGCCACGGCGTGCGGCGCGATCCGCAGCGGGATCCGGTCGTGAGGTCGCTTCGGGCCCGCGATCGACGGTTCGACCGAGCCGAGGTCCAGCTCCAGCACCTGGGAGTACTCCGGCTCGCGATCCGGATCGTGCCACATGCCCTGCTCGCGGGCGTAGGCCTCCACCAACCGGATCTGTTGCTCGGGACGGCCGGTGAGCCGCAGATAGTCCAAGGTCACCTGGTCGATGGGGAAGATCGCACAGGTGGCGCCATACTCCGGGCTCATGTTGCCGATGGTGGCGCGATTGGCCAGCGGCACGTTCGCCACGCCCGGACCGAAGAACTCCACGAATTTGCCGACCACTCCGGTGCGGCGGAGCAACTCGGCGACCGTCAGCACCAGGTCCGTGGCCGTGGTGCCCGCGGGCAGCTCGCCCGTGAGTTTCAGCCCGAGCACCTGGGGCACCAGCATGCTCATGGGCTGGCCCAGCATCGCGGCCTCCGCCTCGATACCACCGACGCCCCAGCCCAGCACTCCGAGGCCGTTCACCATCGGCGTGTGCGAGTCGGTGCCCACGAGCGTGTCCGGATAGGCCTCGATGCCGTCCGGGCCCTCGCGGGTGAAGACCACCCGCGACAAGTACTCGAGGTTGACCTGGTGACAGATGCCGGTGTCGGGAGGGACCACGCTGAAATCGGTGAAAGCCTGTTGGCCCCAACGCAACAGCTGGTAACGCTCCGCGTTGCGCTCGAACTCCAGCTCCGCGTTGACCCGGAATGCATCGGGCCGGCCGAACACGTCGGCGATGACGGAGTGGTCGATGACCAGCTCCGTGGGGATCAACGGGTTGACCCGGGCAGCGTCGCCGCCGAGGTCGGTGATGGCGTCACGCATCGCCACCAGGTCGACGACGCAAGGGACGCCGGTGAAGTCCTGCATGAGCACCCGAGCGGGGAAGTAGGCGATCTCACGCCCGTGCGGGGCCGCCGGGTCCCATTCGGCGACGGCCTGGATCTGTTCGGCGGTGACCTGGCGCCCGTCCTGGTGGCGCAGCAGGTTCTCCAGCAGGACCTTCAGGCTGTACGGCAAACGCGCGGCACCCTCCACCCGGTCCAGGCGGTGGATCTGATAGCTGGTGTCACCCACTACCAGCGTGTCTCGGGTCTGATCGTTGTCGATGGTCATGAGATCTCCCGTGGTTGGTGTTGGGTGAGTGGTCGTCGCGTCGGGTCCGCCGTCAACGATTGACCGCGGTCAGCAGGAACGCCGTGTCGGTCAGCGCCTCGACCGAATGCGGTGCGTCCGGGACGACCAGCAAGTCACCCGCACGGCCTTCCCAACTGACCTCGCCCGCTCGCAGCCGCAGGCGGCCGGTGATGACCAGCAGGGTCGTGTCGCCCGGATTGGTGTGCTCGGCGAGCTGAGCGTCGGCACGCAGCGCGATCACGGTCTGACGCAGCCGGGTCTCGTGCCCGCCGTAGACCGTCCTTGCCGCACGACCGCTGCTGGCCGCGGCGGCACGATGGCCCATCTCGCGGGCCAACGCGTCCAAGCTGTGCTTGTGCATCTGCGCTCCTCGAGTCCGGGCGTCCGCTCGGTCCTTCGACCATACTGCGGCGGTCGCTGCCGTATGCCGTAGCGCGAGAATCAGCCTCGGCCCGAGGAGGCCGGCGCGCCGGCGTGCTCTGTTCCGACGAAGTGATCGAGCTGGTCGCTGAGGTCCTCCAAGGCGCGCACGACCGCACGCTGGCCCGCGTCCTGCAGCGCCGTGGGCGTGACGCGGCAGCTCCCGCTGCCCACCAGGTGCCCGAGTGCGTTGCCGCCGGTGAGCCGGGCGTGCGCGGACGCCGCCCGGTCGTCCTGCTCGATGAAGATGGTCACGTTCCACGTCTGGCTCATCGCCCGGCACTCCTCACCGCGTCACAACATCTGTCCACGACCAGTCAATGACCCGCGACCTCGCGGCGCCATGGACCAAGGTCCCGGCCTCTCCCGTGCGACACGCGGGCCCCTGCGCAAGCCTGCGTGTGCACGGAGCTCGCGACCCACGGCGCGAGCGTTCGGCATGCGCGGACGGCAACGAGGTGAGGGCGGTGCGACTGCTGGGGAGCAGCCGCACCACCCTCTACTCTCGTCCCCGCCGGTTTCGATCCACCGGTGAGTCCCGGCAGCGCTAAATGAGCGCGGACCCTCCGTCAACGGAGAGAGTCAGTCCGGTGATGAACCGGCCCTCATCGGAGGACAAGAAGACCACTGCATTGGACACATCCAGAGGTTCGACCCACGGCTGTGGCAGCAACAGCAGCGTCGAGGAAGCCTCGGCAAACTGCTCGGGCGTCGGATTCTCGACGTCGGGCCGGAACAACTTGTAGGTCGCCTCATTCTGGATCATGGTGGTGTTGCAGTTCGTCGGAGCCACAACGTTCACCCGAACCGAGTGTGGTCCGAGCTCCAGTGCCAGCGCTTTCATCAACCCGATGACGCCATGTTTCGAGGCGACATAGTGGCCGAACTTCGCAAACCCTTTGACGCCTGCGTCCGACGATGTCAGGACGATCGATCCGCCGTCTCCTGATTGGAGGACGTGTGGCACCGCAGCCTTGCACGCGTTGAAGACTCCGGTGAGATTGACGTCGATGACATCCTTCCAGTCGGCGACGTCTTGGTCGGCCACATCAGAACCGAATTGAAAGACCCCGGCGTTGGCGCAGACGATGTCAAGGCGACCCATCTGGGAAACCCCTTCGTCCAGACCGGATTTCAGCGCTTCGAAGTCACGGACATCCGCTTTGTAGGTGAATACGTTGGCGCCGGCTTCTTTCACAAGCGAAGCGGTCTCGTCCAAGTCATCGGCCGTTGCCGGCGGATAGAACTGACTGGTCCGGCCCACCTCACCGCAGATGTCCATCGCGATGATGTCGGCGCCTTCCTGCGCCAGTCGGACCGCATGGCTGCGCCCTTGACCGCGCGCGGCTCCAGTGATGAACGCAACTTTTCCCTGAACTCTGCCTGCCATGACCTTCTCCATTTCTGTCTGCCCGGACACCACCGGCGCAGCGGATTGCGGTTTTCTTGGATGCTCTCAAGCGCTTGCTTTGCAGATGATTACGCTCGCGGGGGAGTTTCCGACAAGGCCAGCTCCTCCGGGCACGCAGGCGCCTCCGGGGCGTCACGCTCTCGCCATACGATCGAGGCCTTCTCTTGGACCCGCTGCCGGTAGAACCACAACAGACAGGAAATGAGGAGCAGACCGATTCCGATGACGGTCTCCTTGAAGCCGCCGTATCCGGTCAGACCCGGGTTGAGGATACCGATCGCGATCGCGAACACGTTGATGCAAAAGAGAACGACTGCGATGGGAACCCAGAACTTCCTGAGACGGAAGGGCCGATCCGCGTCGGGTTGGTCTCGGCGCAACAGCACGAAGGCTCCCACCGCCAAGGTCACTGCGCTGAGGTAGCCCAGATTGCTGGCGAGCAGGATCGCGATCGGCTCACCCAAGATGATCAGCACGAGCGTGTTGATGATCAGGTCGGTGGTCAGCGCTCGACCCGGGACCCCATACTTGTTGAGGACACCGAGCTGCTTGATGGTGCCACCGGTACGCGAAATGCCGTACAACGAACGCCCGCCGTCCGCCGTCGCTGTCATCATCGCGATGACGAATGCGGCCATCACCGGGATTTGGCCGAGCCAGGCCCATTGGCCCAGGATCCGATCGAATGCGATACCGATGTAGTTCACCGGGTTGTCGCCGATGACCTTCTCTCCGAGCGCGCCGGACATCATCGCAGGCACGATGAGGTAGACCGCCATGATGAACATTGCGGAGTACCGCAATGCCTTGACGCTGTCCTTGACCGGGTCCTTGTACTCCGCTGCGAAACTGGCACACACCTCTGTGCCGTACGTCGTCCACGCCGTGATGTAGAACCACACAACGATGACCTGCCAGGTGATGGGGTGCGTGGCTCCCGACCAAGTGATCCTGCTGGCATCAAAATGCGCACCCGACGACACGAATGGCCCGATCACCAGGATCGCAAGGCCTATGAGGAGAAGTGCGCCGGTGATGTTGGCGACACCCGCCGCGATCTTCACGCCGAAGTAGTTGAGCGCCCAGGCGCACACAAGCGCACAGATCGCGATGATGTACGGCAAGGACAGCGGATGCAGTCCGAACGGCATCGCCACCGAAAATTCCGCTCCGTTGAAGAAGGCCTGCTGGGCCAAATTTCCCAGCACGACTCCTTCGACGGAGAGCGAGAGCGACCATCCCATCCAGTACCCGAATGCCGAGATGGCTCCGAGCGGTGCGAAATGGCGCTTCCAGCCTTCGTAAGCGTAAACCGATATGCCGCCCGAGCGATCCGGAAACATCGAGGCCATTTCGGCGAAGAGATTGTTCTGCAGAAAAGCGAAGAAGCAGGCGACGCCCCAGATCGCAATCGCGGTCCAGCCGCCGATTGCGCCGACTGTGTACCCCAGTGTGAGGAACAACCCGATCGGCATGTTGAGTGCGAAGACGAATCCGTCCCGCCAGGTGAGAGTGCGGACCATGCGGGGTCCTCCTGCGTCGGTAGTAGCCGACGAAGGCCCGATGTCCAACGATTCAGAATGCGACATGTGCCGTCCTATTTCTGGGTTCTTGCGTCGAAGCGATCCGGGGATTCGCCTGACGAAGGACTGGAAACTTCCATGATGACCGGAGTTGACCTCACCCACCCAGGTGTTGTGCAGCCTCTCGCGGTAGCGCGGTACTCGGACAGCGCCACCAACTACGGCATGACTGGGATTCGGCAACGCGCGGCGGTGGATGCTGCGAAAGGCGAGCACGAGCGGCGATCCAGTTGCTGGGGCTGGACCGCAGGTCGCTGATCGCTCCGACCCTCCGGTGTTCAGCATCGAGCATGCGTACCACAACTACGATGTTCTCGAGTGAATGCGTAAGTATTTTGGCTATATGTTACGCAGTTGCGCACTGAGGTTGACAGAGCTCATCGTTTCTTGTCAATGGCAAACCTGAGCCGGAGTCGTATGTCTCATTATTCGAGACGTCGGCCCATAGTTGGAGGCTCAACTGTCGCGCCGATGCCCGCAGGCGGCCCCGTGCGGCGCCTGGCTGCCGCTGTGCGGGCGGGCGGGCGTCTCGTGGGAAGGTTGACAAAACGCGCGACACGTTGTCATGATCGCTTCAGTTTGCGTAATCAAATGTCACATTTGTTACGCAACATGCAACGAAGCCCCTGCGCAAGCATCAGACGTCAGCTGCCGACACAGTGCGGTCAACCGCGGACGCTGCTTCACGACAGACGCTTGAGCAGTACCTGATCGTCAGGTGACCCTGCGAGCCGGCAGGCCCCGACAACTCCGTAACCAGCCCACCACGTGATGGAGACCAACATGACGACTCTGCAGGAGATTCGCGAGCGGTACGACTTCCCGGACGACGACGCCATCATCGCCGGACTCGACAATGGCGCGACGCTTCCGGTCGAGTTCTACACGGCTCCCGAATTCCATGACCTCGAGCAGGAGCTCATTTTCAGTCGCACTTGGCAATACGCCTGCCACGAGTCCGTGCTCGCCAAGCCCGGCGACTACGCAGTCACGAAGGCGGGGCGCACACCCATCATCATTACGCATGGCAGAGATGGTCAGCTGCACGGAATGGTCAACGTGTGCCGCCACCGACTGCACTCGCTCGCGGAGGAGAACGGCAACAAGCCATTGCTGCAATGCCCCTACCACGGCTGGACGTACGACCTGAATGGCCAACTCAAGACGGCTCCGCGGTCCAACCGCGAGCCGAACTTCGACTGCTCGACCATCTCCTTGGAGCGAGTCTCCGTGGAACGTTGGGATCAGTGGGTTTTCGTCAACCCCGATCCGAACGCACGCCCGCTGTCGGAAGTGATCGGCGAGATCAAACCGAGGACGGACGAGATCAACAATGATCTGCGCGAGTATGAGTTCAAGGTCCGCTACGAGTATGACATGGCTTGCAACTGGAAGATCTGGGCTGAGAACGCCGTCGAGTGTTACCACTGCCCCACGTTGCATAAGTCGAGCTTCGGTAAGAGCTACGACGTCGGCCCCGATGACTACGAGCTGGCCTCCGGAGACAACACGATCTACCACAAGGGCCCTCTCAAGTGGATACCCGGCGACGTCGATCTTGCCGGGCTCAAGGGCTTCCGGTTTGCATTCACGTTCCCAAGTTCCTTCTTTGCCCTCGACGACTACGTCGGCTTCATCGGGACCATCGTGCCGACAACGCTGAACCGCAGCTTCGCGTTCGTCGACATGTTCGCCAAGCCCGGCGCAGACGAGACGGTCGTCAAGGAATGGCTTGACATGTGGGACCGCACCCTGCAAGAGGACGAGCAGGCGACCGCGATCCAGCAGATCGGCTACGAGAGCGGGCGCGTGCGCGCCGGACGGTTGATGCTCGACAGCGAGAGCCCGCTCCAGGCGTTCATGAAGGCCTGCCACCGGTCCCTCATCGGCGGTGCGTGATGTCGCGCGTTGTGGCGGATATGACCAAGTGCCAGGGTTACGCCAACTGCGTTGTGACGGCGCCGGATCACTTCGATCTGGGCGAGGACGGCAAGGTGCGAGTCCTGTCACAGGCGCTGGCCGATGATCAGTTGACCGTAGTCCGCGAAGCGATCGACGCGTGCCCGGTTGCCGCGCTGCGACTGGAGGCGCCATGAGCGGCGACAGGGTGCTGATCGCAGGCGCCTCGCTGGCCGGCCTGCGCACCGCACAGGCGCTACGCCGCACGGGTTTCAGCGGAAGTATCACCATGGTGGGCAAAGAGCTGCACGCGCCCTACGACCGACCGCCGCTCTCCAAGGAAGTGCTCACCAAGGACGTTTCGGCGAGCCAGGTCATCCTGTGCAGCACTGACGACCTGCGCGGGCAGGGGATCGACCTGATCACCGGTGTTGAAATTACCGACGTCGACCTCAGCGACCGCACGGTCACGTGCAGCGACGGAAACTCTCGCGGCTTCACCGAGCTGGTGGCAGCTACGGGAGCCCGCCCTCACCAGCCCTTCGCCGACGCGCCGCGCACGGGAGTGTTCACCCTACGCACACTCCAGGACGCACTGAGCCTTCGGTCGGCACTGGCGAAAGCCCACAACGTGGTGATCATCGGAGCGGGATTCATCGGCCTCGAAATTGCCAGCGCCGCACGCTCTCTCGGCGGGCACGTGACGGTGCTCGAAGCCGCGCCCGCACCGCTGGCTCGCTCGCTACCGACCGCTGTAGCACGTGCAGTGACCTCACTGGCTACCCGCTCGGGGGTCGACGTCCGCTGTGACGCCAAGGTGATCGGATTTACCCGTCAGGTCGACGAGCTGCGCGGAGTGTGCCTGGCGGACGGGACTGTGCTGGCCGCCGACGTCGCAGTTGTCGGAGTCGGCGTGCAGCCCTGCGTCGGCTGGCTGGAAGCTGCGGGCGCGCCGGTCGACCGGATGGGCTTGTTGTGTGACGCGACCGGGCGAGCCCTCGAGCACCAGCACCTGTGGGGTGTCGGTGACGCCTGCGCGTGGTTGGGTGCGGACGGTATCGCGCGCCGGCACGAGCACTGGACCACCATCGGTGATCAAGCGAAAGTGGTGGCACAGAACCTCACCCACCGCAGCAGGCGGCAACTGACGTCGGCACCCTACGCGTGGTCCGACCAGTTCGGACACAAGATCCACATCATCGGGGAGGCGAACGACGCTGACGAGGTGCGCATTCTTTCGCGGGAGCCCACCACGCTGACAGCGATGTTCGCACGCCAGGGCCATCTCACCGGTGCGTGCATTGTCGACCAAGCGCCACTCGCGCTGAAGTTGCGCCGATGGATCGCGTCCTCCACGCCGGTGTGCGACATCCCGCCCTGGCAACACTCCGCCGCTTAGCCGGCGCACCCAACTCGCCGCTCCACGCAACAGTTTCAAGAAAGAGGATCACTCATGAAGGCCGTCCGAGTTCATCAGTACGACCAAGCGCCGACCCTGGACGACGTACCCGATCCCACGGTGCAAGACCCGCACGACCTGGTCATCAAGGTCGAGGGTGCCGGCGTGTGCCGCACGGACCTGCACATCATCGAGGGCCAGTGGGAGGCCAAGAGCGGAGTGACCCTGCCCTACACGATCGGTCACGAGAACGCGGGTACGGTCGAAGCGGTCGGCTCCGCAGTGACGAATGTCCGGGTCGGCGACAAGGTCATCCTGCATCCGCTGGCTACGTGTGGCCTTTGCAGAGCGTGCCGGGCGGGGGACGACGTGCATTGCACCCACTCCACCTTTCCAGGCATTGACACCGACGGGGGCATGGCCGAGTACATGCTCACCAGCGCTCGAAGCGCCGTTCGTCTCGACCCGTCCGTACGCCCTGCGGATGTCGCGGCGCTCGCCGACGCCGGCCTCACCGCGTACCACGCCGCCCGCAAGGCAGCCGCGTGCCTGCCGCCCGGCACAACCGTGGCTGTCATCGGCGCTGGCGGGTTGGGACACATAGGTATCCAGGCGCTGAAGGCGCTGACACCGGCACGCATCATCGTGATCGACCAGTCACCCACCGCACTCGAATTGGCCGGCGAGCTCGGCGCCGACGAGACTGTCCTGGCGGACGGGACGGAAGCCGATCACGTATTGGACCTGACCGCCGGTGATGGGGCGGAAGCGGTCCTGGACTTCGTCGGCGAGGGCAACGCCGTCGCCGCGGGGGTGAAGATGCTGCGCCGGGCCGGCAACTACTACGTCATCGGGTATGGCGGCCAGCTCCAGATCCCGACCATCGACATCATCAGCACGGAGATCAACTTCATCGGCAACCTCGTGGGCACCTACAACGACTTGGTCGAGCTGATGGCGCTCGCCGCACAGGACAAGTTGCGTCTGCACGCGACCACTTATGAACTCTCCCGCTTCCAGGACGCGCTTGCCGACCTCGAGAAGGGCCAGGTGAGGGGACGCGCGGTCCTCGTCCCGGACGCGAACTGACGACGGCACGGGGCCGGGCGGACACAGACGTTGCCCAGACAATGACCGAACTCGCCCGGCCCATCGATCCGGTATCCCGACGCGGCCCACCTAGACTCCAACCGTGAACGAACACACTCAAGGGGGCCAGCCACCTGAGTCCACGTCGTTGGATGAGGTGGACCAGGAGATTCTGCGCCTGCTCCAGGTCGACGGCCGGATGCCCTACCGCCAGATCGCACGGGAGCTGGGCGTCTCCGAAGGAACGGTGCGCTGGCGCATGCGCCGTCTGGAGGAATCCCAGGCTGTCTCCATCATCGCTGTGGCCGATCCGTTCCGTATGGGCTACCAGGTGCTGGCGTTCTGTCTGATCCACGTCGAGCCGGACCAACACACGCACGTCACAGACGAACTCGTCAGCTGGTCGGAGACCACCTATGTCTCGTCGTGCACCGGTGACGCCGACCTCTACATCCAGCTGGTGTGCAGCGACCACGACCATTTGTGGCACCTGCTCTACGAGCGGATCCCGCAGATCGGTGGCGTGGTTTCGACCAAGACGTTCATGGAACTGAAGATGCACAAGGTCGCCTACTTCTATCCGGCCCTGCGCGGCCAGCGCGCGTCAGGGGCGGGATAGCAGCAGTTCTCAATCACCGCTCATCGCGCGGCTCAGTCGCCCGCGAGATACCGGCGCAGTTCTCCCATGGCTTCATCCAGCAATTGAAGAAGGTCGCGGCCCGGCTCGCTCAACCAGTGGTTGTATGCCGACAACGCGAGGGCGAGACTCACCTGGCCTGCGACCTGCGGAAGCAGGTCGTCAGGTTGCATCCCGCGACGCGTCGACACGAACTCCGCGATGACGGTGCGCCACTGGGTGTAGCGAAGCACCGAGTGAGCTTGCAGCGCCGGCGTGCCGAGGATGAGGGCCATCCGGTCCCAGTGGCTGGGTTGAGCGTCCGCGTCGAACCGGTTGAACTCGATGACGGCACGATGCACCGCCTCAGCCAGTGGAAGCTGGGGAGGGGCCTCCTCCAGAAGCGCTCTGAAGCGTTGCAGCGTTTGGTCGAACTGCCCCCACGGGATGTCGTTCTTCGACTCGTAATAGCGAAACAGGGTGCGACGGCCGACGCCGACGGCCTCAGCGATCGCTTGCAACGTGGTGCCGTCGAAACCACGTTCTGCGAAGAGGCGGAATGCGGCACGCTCGATCGCCGCGTGACTCGTGACTTCGGGACGGCCGGCCGAACTTCGTTTCCTGGCAGGTGTTTTGGACAAATTCCTGCGATCCCCTTCCATTATGACCATCAGTGCCATTATGGTGATCTGTACCACATGGCGCAGTTCAACCTACCGATCTGAGGAGTAACCATGGCACAGCAGACAGAACCCGTTGTGGAGACAGTGACCGAGTCGGCACCGCAGGACGAGACCGAGGAGCTCACTGCCGAGGAATTGATCGAGGACGTCTCCATCGACGGTATGTGCGGTGTCTACTGAGCATCTCGGCGCGCCCTTCGCACAGCGTCCCGCGCTGGGCGAGCGGTGGGGCCTCTCGCCGGCGGTCGCGTTACGACCCGAATCGTTCGGAGCGCTGGCCTACCACTTCGGTAATCGCCGCCTCACGTTCCTGAAGAACCCCCGACTGGCCTCGCTGGTCCAGCAACTGAGCAAGCAGCCGGATGTCGGTACGGCATTGGCGCAGGCACAGGTTCCGAACACTCAGTGGCCGGCCTATCTGGAAGCACTCGCCGGACTGGCTGAGGGCGACATGATCCGGCCGCTCGACCCGGATCGGACCGATCAAGGAGTTGAGCTATGAGCACCACCACGCAGGTCCGTCCGACCGGTGGGCCGCTGTTACAGCAGTTCGAGTACGGCTTGGATGCACCGATCTGCCTTACCTGGGAATTGACCTATGCGTGCAATCTGGAGTGTGCGCACTGTCTTTCGTCTTCCGGGCGCCGGGACCCACGCGAACTGACGACCGCTCAGTGCGAGGCAATCATCGACGAGCTGCAGCGAATGCAGGTCTTCTACGTCAACATCGGCGGGGGTGAGCCGACCATCCGGCCGGACTTCTGGCACCTGCTGGAATATGCCGTGGCCCACCAGGTGGGTGTGAAGTTCTCGACCAACGGTGTCCGGATCACGAAGGACCGGGCTCGCTTCCTGGCATCGACCGACTACGTGGACGTGCAGGTCTCACTGGACGGAGCCACGGCGGCCGTCAACGACTATGTGCGCGGCCCAGGCTCGTTCGACACGGCATTGCGTGCGTTACGTAATCTGCGCGACGCATCCTTCCAGGAGGCGAAGATCTCGGTGGTCGTGACGCGGCAGAACGTCGATCAACTGGACGAGTTCAAAGCTCTCGCAGGAGAATTCGGCGCGACCCTGCGTCTGACCCGGTTGCGGCCATCGGGGCGTGGCGCCGATGTGTGGGACGAGTTGCACCCACTTCCGGAGCAGCAGCGGCAGCTTTACGACTGGCTTCGCGCGCACGGAGAAGACGTGTTGACCGGTGACTCGTTCTTCCACCTGTCCGGTTTCGGCGGGTCACTGCCCGGGCTGAACTTGTGTGGTGCGGGCCGAGTGGTGTGCCTGATCGACCCGATCGGCGATGTCTACGCCTGCCCTTTCGCCATCCATGACAATTTCTTGGCCGGAAACGTGCTCCGGGACGACGGATTCGCCACGGTGTGGCGAGACTCCGAGCTGTTCGCCGAGCTCCGCTCGCCGCAAACCGGAGGCGCCTGCGCCAAGTGCCAGTTCTTCGATTCCTGCCGCGGCGGATGTATGGCGGCGAAGTTCTTCACCGGACTTCCGTTGGACGGGCCCGACCCGGAATGTGTCCAAGGGTACGGAGAGTCGGCGCTGGCGGCCGCGAACATCCGCCCGGAAGCCGGCCGAAACCACTCCAAGACCGCCGCTACCCGCAACGAGCCGGTGATGTTGACCCTGCGCCGGCGCGAAGATCTGCAAGCCCCACCTGTCTCCGCCTGCGCACAGAGCCCGCTGGCCGGATTCACCCCTGACACCCGATGAGACGAGTTCCACTGTCATGTTGAGCAATCCCTGGAAACCCAACCCATGGTTCGAGTCGATCGCCGTCGCGCAGAAGCGGGCACGCAAGAACTTGCCGAAGTCGGTCTACGGCGCGCTCGTCGCCGGCTCCGAGCGCGGACAGACCGTCACGGACAACCAGGCCGCATTCGCCGAGCTCGGCCTCGCGCCGCATGTGGCTGGTCACCGCACCGAGCGGGAGATGGCAACGACAGTGATGGGCCAGCACCTCGACCTGCCGGTGCTCATCTCGCCGACCGGAGTGCAGGCTGTCCATCCCGACGCGGAGGTGGGTATGGCGAAGGCGGCCGCAGCGCGCGGCACCGTCATGTGCCTGAGCAACTTCGCCAGCCGATCCATCGAGGAAGTGGCGGCTGCGAATCCGGCGACGTTCTTCCAGATGTACTGGACCGGTGACCGTCAGGTGATGATCGAGCGGATGGACCGCGCACGCCGCGCCGGCGCGAAGGGCCTGATCGCCACGTTGGACTGGTCGTTCTCGATGGGTCGTGATTGGGGTAGCCCAGAGATCCCCGAAAAGGTCGATCTGCACGCGGCCTTGCGACTGGCCCCGGAGGTGCTGCGTCGACCGCGGTGGCTCTACTCCTTCGCACGGTCCGGCAGCCTGCCGGACCTGACTGCACCCAACCTTGCCGCACCGGGGCAGGAGAAGGGACCGACGTTCTTCGGGGCCTACTACGAGTGGATGAACACTCCTCCCCCCACCTGGGAGGACGTGGAGTGGATGCGTCGGGAGTGGGGCGGCCCTTTCATGCTCAAAGGCGTATGTCGCATCGACGACGCGCTGCGTGCCGTCGACGCGGGCGTGACCGCGCTGTCGGTGTCCAACCACGGTGGTAACAACCTGGACGGCACTCCCGCGACCATCCGTGTGCTGCCGGCCATCGCCGACCGGGTCGGCAACCAGGTCGAGGTACTGCTCGACGGTGGAATCCGCCGGGGTTCGGACGTGGTGAAGGCGCTTGCGCTCGGTGCCCGTGCTGTCATGATCGGCCGTGCGTCCCTGTGGGGTCTCGCGGCGAACGGTCAGGCGGGCGTGGAAAATGTACTGGACATTCTGCGCAGCGGCATCGGCTCGGCGTTGCTCGGAATGGGAGTGCCCTCAATCGGCGAGTTGCGGCCGGAACACCTGGTCATCCCCGAAGGATTCACCCGTACCCTCGGCGCACCCGTCGAAGCGCCGGAGCTGGTCCGGTGACTCACCGGCTGGGCGCGTCCGTCTGGCCGGACCTGCCGGAGGCCCCGCTGGTGCTCGTGCCGGTCGGATCCACCGAGCAGCACGGGCCGCACCTGCCGTTCAGCACGGACACCATGATCGCGGTCGCGGTCAGCGAGCGCGTCGCCGACCGGATCGGCCCGGCGACGGTCATCGCTCCGGCCGTCGCATACGGCTCCAGCGGCGAACACCAAGACTTTCCCGGGACGTGTTCCATCGGCACGGACGTGCTCCGACTGGTGCTGATCGAGCTGGTCCGGTCCCTTCGGCGCTGGGCCGGCCGTGTCGTGTTCATCAACGGCCACGGCGGCAATCTTGCGGCTTTGCGTGCCGCTGTTCCACAGCTGGCCGCTGAGGGTCACGAGGTGGCTTGGGCGCCTTGTGCCGTTCCGGGCAGCGACCTGCATGCTGGCGCCACCGAGAGCGCCCTGATGTTGCACCTGCATCCCACGTCTGTCCATGCCGGAGCTGCCATGGGCAACACCACCAGCCTGGCGCAGCTGCTGCCGCTGCTACGCACCAGTGGAGTGCGCGCACTGTCCGCCAACGGGGTGCTGGGCGACCCGACCTCGGCGACAGCAGAGCAGGGCGCCACCCTGTTCACTGCGATGGAGCGGGATGTTCATAACCGGATCCAGTTGTGGCAGCGCAACGTTCACGGCATGCTCAGCCCCGCCGCAGCCGTTCGGGAGCCCACGGGATGAGGGCCGCCACCCCGGTCGACCGGGTCGCGATCGTGACCGGTGCCGCCCGCGGCATCGGCGCAGCCACCGTCCGCGAACTCGCGGGCCGCGGCTATGGCGTCGTGGCGCTCGACTGGTGCGCCGGCGACAGCCACTCCGAACTGCCCTACCCACAAGCCGCCCCGGCTGACCTCGACGGGTTGGCCGACGCCTTCGGCGACCGGGTCGCATCCATCACCGCAGACGTCCGCGACCCGGACGCCCTGGCCGAGGCGGTAGACCTCGCGCTCACCAAGTGGGGTCGTGTCGATGCCGCAGTCGCGGCCGCTGCGGTCATCCTCGGCGGCGCCCCGGCGTGGCACACCGATCGCGAAAAGCTGCGGCTGCTCTGGCAGATTGATGTCGAGGGTGTCTGGCACACTGCCGGCGCCACGATTCCCGCGATGCTAGCGGGACCCGATCCGGCCGGATGCCGCTTCGTCGCGGTAGCTTCTGCCGCCGCCTCCCACGGCCTCTTCCACCTCACGGCGTACAACACCGTCAAGCACGCCGTGGCAGGCATGATCAAAGGTCTCGCCGCGGATCTGACCGGCACCGGAGTCACGGCATCGGCAGTCTCGCCTGGCTCCACCCGTACCGCGATGCTCGAGGCAACCGCCGCGCTCTACGGCCTGTCCGACGTCGAGGAGTTCGCCGGTTCACAACGCATCCGCCGCCTCTTGCAGCCCGAGGAGATCGCCGCAACCATCGCCTTCTGCTGCTCGCGCGACGGAAGCGTCGTCAACGGGTCGATCATCGAGGCGAGCGGAGGATTCATCGGGTGAAGGGCCTCCCGAACGGGCTCGTCCTCGAGCTGCATCCACAGGTCAGGGTGCGTGACCACGGCGCCACCCTGATCGGGGGCGCGCCGCTACGGGTGATCCACCTCAAGCCCGCCGCACGGCAACACCTGTCCGGCACACGCCTGACCATCACCGACGAGGCCTCGGCACGGGTCGGTTCCCACTTGCTGGCGACCGGGATGGCCGGGCCGGCCCTCGACCTGCTGCCGGACCCCGCCGCGGATGACATCACCTGCGTCATCCCCGTCAAGGACCGCCCAGCCGGTGTCGACCGGCTGCTCGCAGCGCTGGGCGGAACGTTTCCGGTCATCGTCGTCGATGACGGCTCCGACGATCCCGACGCTACGGTCGCGGTCTGCCAACAACACGATGCCCGGCTGGTGCGGCTGCGTCACAACCAAGGGCCTGCAGGCGCCCGCAACGCCGGGTTGGCCCATGTCACAACGCCGTTCGTGCTCTTCATCGACTCGGACGTCACGATCGACGCACAGGATGTCTTGCTGCTGGGCCGCCACCTGTGCGACCCACGCCTGGCCGTGATCGCACCGCGCGTCGTCGGCTCACTCGGCGACACGGGGTGCCTCGCGGCATACGAAGCGGCCCGCTCAGCCCTCGATCTGGGCCCGCACGCAGGGCTGGTCCATCCGCGCTCCCGCATCGGCTGGTTGCCCGCGGCCTGTCTGCTTGCTCGAGTCGAAGCGCTCGACCACGGGTTCGACCCGACGATGCGTGTCGGCGAAGACGTCGACCTCGTCTGGCGGCTCATCGACCGTGGGTGGCGGGTCCGCTACGAACCCCGGGTGACCGCCCACCATGAGCACGGCCGGTCGTTGCGCCAGTGGCTTGCGCGCACGGCATACTACGGCACTGGTGGGGCACTCCTCGTCGCCCGGCACGGCACCAAAGTGGCACCTGCGGTCCTGCCGCCGGTCAGTGCCGCCATTGGCACCGCCATACTCGCTCAACGACGCTGGTCCGCGCCGGCGACGGCGGCCCTCAGTGCACTGATGATCGGCCAACTGACCCGCACCCTACGCCGCGATCCACACCCCGTGGTGCGCGCCGCAGAGCTCACCGCCTTGGGCTACACGGCCATCCTCGGGCAGGCCATGAGCCTGCTGTTGCGCCACTGGTGGCCGGCCACCGCGCTCGCTGCGACTCGCTCCCGCAGGATCCGGCGCGCCACCCTGCTCGCCGCCGTCGCAGATGCCGCCATCGACTACGCCCGCACCAGACCCGATCTCGATCCGGTGACCTTCACAGTGCTGCGCAGACTCGACGACCTGGCGTACGGCGCCGGCCTGTGGGCCGGCGCGCTCCGGGCCCGCTCGGCTGCGGCGTTGTGCCCGGACTTCCTTTCGGAACAACGTCATCGCCGTCGAGGTCATGCGCGTGACGGAGCGCGCTCCGGATCTGCGCTCGACCGCGCGGGAGCCGGGTGACCCGGTCGTATGACGAACGTCCACATGCCGAGAGCCAGGACGGCCGACACCGCCATACCCGCTGTCATCGCAGCCGGCGTCGCCCCACGCACCGACACCAGCGGTCCCACGGCAGCACCCGCAAGGTACTGGAGCGAGCCGAGGATGGCCGACGCCATACCCGCATTGCGGCGGTGCCTCAGCAGAGCCAGCGCGGTCGCGGTCGGCATCACGATCCCGACGGGCCCGACTGCGAAGACGAGCGACGGCAGCAAGGCGATCAGACCGAGGTGCAGTGCGACACCTGCTGACCCGACCAGGGACGCGGCCGTCATCACCAGCAAGCCGATGCCGAGCACCGTGTGCATCGACATCCGGCGCAGCAGCAGTTGACCGACCCTGCTGCCGACGATGATCGCGATCGAGTTCATCGCGAAGACCGCGCTGAACTCCCCCGCCGACAACCCGAACCGGTCCTGGAGCACGAAGCTGCTGAGCGAGATGTAGGTGAACAAGGTGCCGCCGGCGAGCGCGAGCACGCCGGTCGCGCCGCGGAACAGTCGATCACGTCCGACGTCGCGAGCGGCCAGCACGATGCCGGCCAACGCACCGCCCTGGCGTTGGTCGCGTGGGAGTGTCTCCGGCAGGGCGAGCACCGTGAGCCAGCCGATCACCGCCCCGACGAGACTGAGGACACCGAAGAGCCCGCGCCAGGGCATGAGGTGCAGCAGGCCGCCGCCGATGAGCGGTGCGAGCACAGGCGCCAGACCGTTGACAACCATCAACACCGAGAAGACGTCCGCGATGTGCTCGTCGGGATAGGCGTCGCGAACGATCGCCCGCGCGATCACCAGCCCGGCTGCTCCGCACAGTCCCTGCACGAATCGGGCGGCGATCAGCACATCGATGGTGGGCGCGAGCGCGCACACGACCGACAGGGCGACGAAGCCGGCGAGCCCGAGCAGCAGCGGCCGCCGACGCCCGACCCGGTCACTGATCGGCCCGATCAGCAGTTGACCCAGAGCGAGCCCGGCGAGCGAGCCCGACAAGGTCAGCTGCGTCACTCCGGCGCTGGCCCCGAAGTCCCCGGCGATCCGCGGCAGCGACGGAAGGTAGAGGTCGAGCGACAACGGGCCGAAGGCGGACAACAGCCCGAGCGCGACGATGGCCGCACGGGGTCGCCGTGCCAACCGATCCGACTTGATTATGCGCACATAATTATCTTTGCATAATTCCCGACTATGCTGCTAGTCATGTCCAGCTTGCGTGACGAGGAGCCTCTGGCCGACTTCGCGGATCTGGTGCTCAACGTCGGCCGCCTCATCCGCGCACACACCCCCGGGGACTCGCAGCTGGTCGCACTGACCGAGACGGAGCGTCAGGTCATGCGGTTGATCGACCTGTACCCCGGCTGTGCCCCGAGCGAGATCGCCGCACGTGCGCGCCTGCAGCGCACCAACGTGAGTGCGGCGTTGCGGGAGCTCGAGGGCAAGGGGATGATCCGGCGCAGCACCACTGGCCGCCATGTGTCGGTCACACCGACGCGGCTCGCGGCGACCAACCTGCAGCGCCTTCGCTCGGCCTGGGCGGGGCAGTTGGCTCAAGCGCTGGACGCGGACGGCGAAACCCTGCTCCAGTGCACCGAAATGCTGCGTGCGCTGGAGCAACGGCTGATCGAGCCGACCGAGTGAAGCCGACCCACCGGGTCCTCCGGCGGGCCATGCCGCGGCCCCGCGGCAACATGCTGACACGGCGATCTGGCGCCGGAAGGCGCATACTGCTTGTATGACGTCTTCTCCCGCTCGGCGGCGACACCTGACCACCAGTCCCTTCCAGCCGGTCGCCGAACGCGAGATCGAGCACTTCGAGTGCGGCGATCTGGTCTGCCACGACGCCTACGGCATGGGGCACGTGATCGGCACCGAAGCGCAAGCGGTCACCGTGGACTTCCGCACCACGACCGTGCGCGTCAGCAGCCCCTTCAACAAGATGACGAAGCTGTAGTCGAACGCGGATACTCCTCCTCCGGATCTGCGTCGACGGGCATCGACTGCTCGAGCAGGTCGGCCTCGTCGGCCCGGTCCAGCGCCTCGGCGCCGGAGGTGTCACCGCGGCGCAGCTGCAACTGCGCGCTGATCGCGCGCATTCGGCGCTGTAGCCGGGCGATCTCCGGATTTGCGCCGTATCCCGCGGCGGCGCGTTGGCTGTTCAGCCGGTCCTCGACCCGGGTGAGCTCGGCGAGCAACTCACGGATCGTCATGGCACTCAGGTCGATCGCCTGGTGTAGGTCTGCGGTCATCGTGCACCTCGATCGTGGCGGCGGATGGCGGCCGGGCCTCCTCGCGGACGACATACGAGAGGACGAGGAGGACGGTTGTCCGTGCCGGAGGACGACCCGGCCGCCGCTGTCAACCAACGGTCACTGTTTCGCCTGTCAGTCGCCTCCTTCCGAATTCTGTGCTGACTGTGCGGTCGTCGAAGTCACCAACGGCTGGCTGGAGTCGTGTCCGTGCGCGACCCGGATCTGCCGTGGCTTGGCGCGCTCGTGCAGCGGAATGGTCACGTTGAGCACACCGTTGTCGTAGCCGGCACTGATGCGTTCGGTGTCGATGTCGTCACCGAGGCTGATCTGCCGGCGGTAGATGCCTGCGAACCGTTCACTGGTCAGCCATTGCACGTCATCCTCCGGCGGTGGCGTCCGGTGCGCGGTCAGCGTCAGCACCCCACGGTCGACGTTGACGTCGATGCTCCCCGGGTCCATCCCCGGCAGATCGGCGTGCAACACGTAGTGGTCCTCGACCCGGTACATGTCGATCGGCATGAACTGCGGCGACCGCGCCGAGCCGGCCCGCATGCCCAGCAGATTGCGGGCAAGGGCGTCGAAATCAGAAATCGAGTCAGAGCGCATAGCAACCTCCAACGTTCAAAGGCCACCTACCGGTCACCCGGAGGCAACCAACTGCGAATTCCTACGAGAGAAAATTTAGCACTCTCCATCCGAGAGTGCCAAGAGGTTCCGGCGCCGGATCCGGGACCAATGTCCCTACCGCCGTGGGCATTTCGTGATCAACACTGATGATCATGAAATCATCGACGCACCCACGCACCCGGACCCTCGACCCCGACCGGTGCCGCGCCGCGCTGGATGCGGCGCCGGTGGGCCGGCTCGGCCTCGTGGTCGCCGGACGCCCCGAGATCTATCCGGTCAACCACGTCCTGCACGAGGGGGACATCCTGTTCCGGACCGGCTCCGGCACGAAGTTCGACGAGGCGATCGGACAGCTCGTCGCCTTCGAGGTCGACGGCTACGACCCGACGACGCAGGCCGCCTGGAGCGTGCTGGTGACGGGCGTCGCCGAAGAGGTCTCCGGGCTCCACGAGCTGCTGGACCTGATGCGACTGCCGGTGTTCCCCTGGGAGCCGGGTGCCAAGCCGCACCTGATCCGCATCCGACCGGAGACGATCACCGGACGCGAGTTCCCCGCGATCGACATGTATGCCGAGCCGGTCACCCGGCCGGAGCATTGACGGTGTGACCACCGGTGACCCGCACCCGGCGTCCGGTCACCAGTCGTGGCTCGATCCGCAGGAAGTAGGGTTTCGGGCCGCCCTGCCACGGGAAGACCGGCAGCTGCAACACGTCGATCACCTCGTAGAGTTCTTCCACCGCGCGGGCGACGCCCTTGACCACCACGCTCCACGCCTCGCCCCGATCCACGTCGTACCCGTCGGTCTCGAACGCGACCGGCTGTTTGTCCGACGCTCCCAGTTTCGTGCCGGCGGCGGTCCGGATCACGATCGTGCCGTGATCGACCACATGGTTGACCGGGAAGATGTCGGGCCCGCCGCCGACGGTGACGGCGAGCCGGCCGACCGGCGCGGACCGGGCCAGCGCCCAGCATTCGGAGACGGACAGCTCGGTGGTGTCTGATGGTTTGCTCGTGATGTTCATGACCCGACGATGACTCCGACACGCCCGTCGTCACAGGGTCATTGGTCCCGATTTCGCGCCGTGGTGCGTGTCGCGGCGAACACCGCGGCCTGGGTGCGGCGTTCCATGCCGAGTTTCGCCAGCAGGGACGTGACGTAGTTCTTCACCGTCTTCTCGGCCAGGTGCAGTTCGTCGGCGATCTGCTTGTTCGTCATACCCTGCGCGATGTGCACGAGGATGCGGCGTTCCTGCGGGGTCA
>Ga0164242_10001576_pt1 | contig 27052 bp, 27 predicted proteins | sample OricomgcompostMG_FD_108783 | JGI IMG/M metagenome (GOLD analysis project Ga0164242, IMG submission 108783) | Miracle-Growth compost microbial communities from Emeryville, California, USA - Original compost - Miracle growth compost (MG) ...
CGCACCGCCGACCGCTGCCTGCAGTTGCACGGCGGGTACGGCTACATGCGCGAGTACAGCGTGGCGCGCGCGTTCGTCGACGCCCGCATCCAAACCATCTACGGCGGCACCAACGAGGTCATGAAAACGATCATCGCCAAGGACTTGGGAATCTAGCGGCAGCCGATGGCCACCGATATTGCCGACTACAGCGAACTTTCCGTCGAGGAGGCGGTGCGCGCGGCCCGCGTCAGCTCGCGGCGCCGCCAGGTACTCGATGCCGCCGTCAAAGTCATGGGCAAGACCGGGTTTCATCAGATGTCCATGCAGGACTTGGCTACCGAAGCCGAGGTCAGCGTCGGCCTGCTCTACAAATACTTCGGCGGCAAGGAGGACTTGCTGCTCGCGACGATCGTGCGGATCCTCGATGTGTTCCACGATCAGCTGGCGCCGGTCATCGACGCCGCCGGCGATGACGTCGTCGACCAATTGGCCGCGGGGGTCCGTCGCTATATCCAGATCGTCGACGAGAACCTCGACGGCGTGGTACTGACCTATCGGGAGAGCCGAACACTCGGCGCGCCCGGTCGCACCCAGATCAAGGACCTCGAAATCGCCACCGCCGCACCGCTGCGCGCGGTGATCGAAGCCGGCATCGCCCAGGGCGTCTTCCGCGGCGTCGATGTCGACCTCACCGTGTTCGACATCATGCTGCTCGCCCACGGCTGGGCGCTCAAGCACTGGCACTTCGGGCCGATCTACACCATCGACGAATACATCGCGTTGCAGATCCGCCACCTGCTCGGCGGATTGATCGCCGACGACCGCCGCGCCGACTACACACGCGTGCTGAAATAATCGTCGTTCTCTCGCGCTGCTATTACGAGACTCGGGTCGATGGCATCCCAGAGATTCGCGGGCACCGGGGCGCATATCCTGTCCGGACTGTACGACCCGGCAATGGGCGCGAACGTGTTCGGCCTGCATTCTGCCTGACCGGGCAGCGATCCACCTTCAGCAACGGACTATCGCCTCGACGGCGCCTGGCGGCTGGCAAACGCGGTTCGGCGGAATAGCCGAAACCGCCATCTAACTATTGCGCATGCAATATATTATGAAACGTAACGAGCTCGTTTTCGACAACACCCACCGCTCCACCGTGGCGGCGTCGCAGCCAGCTAGAGAATCCGATCAAGGAGGACGGAAGATGGCGTACCGAATCATCCAGTGGGGCACCGGCAATGTAGGCAAGCATTCGCTGCGATTCATCATCGAGCGGCCCGACTTCGAGCTGGTTGGGTTGAAGGTATACAACCCAGACAAGGCCGGTATGGATGCGGGCGATCTTGTCGGTCTCGATCGGACCGGAGTGGTGGCGACGACGGACGTCGAGGACATCCTCGCCATCGACGCGGATTGTGTGGTCTACAACGCATTGGGCATGACCAGGGGCGAGGTCGCGCAACCGATCGAAGATATCTGCGTGCTCTTGCGTCGCGGTTACAACGTGATCTCCAGTGCCGTCGAACGCGCCATCTACCCCAAAGCGTTACCGGCGGAGATCCTCTCTCGACTGGAAGCAGCCTGTGCAGAGGGCGGTTCGAGCTTCCTGGGCGCTGGCATCAATCCTGGTTTCACCATGGACTTGTGGGCGGTCAACATGTCGCGCCTTTCGCGGCGAATTGACCGCATCAATGTCGTAGAGGTCTGCGACATGACGAACTACGACTCTGTGGAGAACATGCAGTACATGGGCTTCGGAAAGACGCCCGAGGAAATCGGGGACCGTAGCTTGCGGCTGGAGGGCATCGACGAACTCACACCATTCTATTCCTCGGTGCTCATGTTGAGCGATGCCCTGAGGTTCCCGCTCGACGCCGTCCGATTCGAGAATGAGTTCGGTTTGGCAACGAAGAGATTGGAAGTGGCAGCAGGCATCATCGAGCCAGGTGCCGTCGCCGTTGTAAAGATGAGATACGTTGGCGAGTCCAATGGGCGCGACATCCTGGTCAACGAGTGGGTGTGGCGCACCACAGATGACGTGAACCCTGAATGGGGTGTCGGCGAGTATTGGTCCATGGTGATCGAAGGTGATCCGACCATGCACTGCCGCCTGGAAGCCAAGACCGAGTTCGACTCCAAGCGGATCGTCTCCCTCGTGGTGGCAACGAATGTGGTGAACTCGATACCGGTGTTATGCGATGCCGCCAGTGGGGTCAAATCAGCACTCGACCTGCCCCCCTGCGGCGGCGGCATGGTGCTCGGCCCAACAGTGTCCACCACGGCCTAAGCCGCTCCATCTCAACATGATCGGAGGCTCCAGGTGCGAGTCATTCAATGGGGTGTGGGCAATGTCGGGCGCCATTCGCTGCGGGCAATTCTCGAACGGCCAGAACTCGACCTGGTCGGCCTACGCGTCTATACACCCGAGAAGGTCGGGCGGGACGCAGGCGAGTTCGTGGGCAGCGGGACCACCGGGGTGACGGCTACCGACAACATCGAAGCTTAGCCTCAAGTGATCGCTGCAACACCTGATTCGTTCAAGGGGTGTTGCTCATGGGGTCTCAGACTGGGTTTCGTGGTCATGGGGTGAAGCTGGATGTCGAGTTGGCGGCGTCGGTGCGCGAAGAGTTCTGGAGGGCTGTTCGGTCGGGGTTGTCGCCGACGGCGGCGGCGACGGTCGCCGGGGTGGCCGGCGGGACGGGCCGCACGTGGGCCAAAGCCGCCGGGTATCAGACCAATACGAAGCACTACGGCATCCGGTATTCGCAGCAGGTCCAAAAGGCATTCTGGGAGGCGCTGCGCTCGGGGTTGACACCGACGCAGGCTGCGGTGGACGCCGGCGTGTCGGAACACAGCGCTCTGCGGTGGATTGAACAGGCTGGATACGTGCCAAGGACAGCTATTCCAGCCGATGTAGATTCCGATCGAGAGCCCGATGCGCCGCCGCGGGGGCCGTTGTCCTTCCTGGAGCGGTGCCGCCTGGAGCAGCTGCTGGCAACGGGATATCAGCAGGCCCAGGCCGCCCGCCTGCTGAAGCGACACCCGGCGACGATTATCCGGGAAGTAGGTCGGGGAGCAACCCGCTGTGGCTATCGCGCCCGGGTCGGCCAAGACGCCGCTGATGCGGCCCGTGCCCGCCCCAAATCGCGCAAGCTGGAAACCAATCCGGTCCTGCTCGCCGGGGTTGTGCAACGCTTGGAAAAGCGGCACAGCCCCGAGCAGATCGCGGCCCGGCTGCGCGAAGATTTCCCCGAGGATCCGGAGATGTGGGTGTCCCACGAGACGATCTATCAAGCCATGTACGTTCAGCCGCGAGGGGAGCTGGCCCGGCTAGTCAAGACCGCGCTGCGGACCGGACGGACACAACGAAAACATCAGGGCCGCAAGACAACCGACACTCGCGGCCGGATCAAAGGCATGATCAACATCAGCGAACGTCCAGCCGAGGCCGACGATCGTGCGATCCCCGGGCACTTTGAAGGCGATTTAATCATCGGCGCCCACGGCGAGTCGGCGATCGGCACCCTGGTGGAACGCACCACCGGGTTCGTGCTGCTGCTGCACCTGCCCGGCGATCACACCGCCGCCACTGTCGCCGACGCGATGACCGCCAAGATCCCTGACATCCCCGAGATTTTGCGCCGCTCGCTGACCTGGGACCAGGGCAAGGAGATGGCCCTGCACACCAAGATCACCGAAGCCACAGGCCTGCCGATCTACTTCTGCGACCCGCACAAACCCTGGCAACGCGGCACCAACGAAAACACCAACGGCCTATTGCGCCAGTACTTCCCCAAAGGAACTGACCTGTCCTTTCATGGCCCCGGCATCCTTGACAACGTCGCCGCCGAACTCAACGCCCGACCCCGCAAACGCCTCGGCTGGCGCACCCCCGCCGAAGAACTCAACCGACTACTCTTAGACCCGTCCACTTTTGTTGCAGCGACCGCCTGAATCCAAGAAGACATTCTTGCGCTGGACGCAGACTGCGTGCTTTACAACGGACTGGGTTCGGCTCTGGTCGACCTCTCCGGTCCCATCGACGATCTCGCCAGGCTGCTCGAATCCGGCAAGAATGTGGTGTCCAGCGCATTGGACGCCTTCATCTATCTGAAGTCAGGAATTGCGGTGAAGCACGTCAAGCCAGAGATGATCGAAAGACTCGAAACGGCCTGTGAGGCAGGAACGACGACGATCTACAGCACGGGCATGACACCGGGTTTCGCCACCGATCTATGGCCTATCACGATCTCACGCGTTAGCCGGCGCGTCGAATCCTTGCGGGTCACCGAGATCGTGAACTTGCGTGACTACGAATCCACCATGATGCCCGTGATGGGATTCGGGCTCCATCCAGACGACCCATCGTTGATGCACGACTTCTTCGTGCAGGACCCGGCGGGTTCGGTGTACGTGGCACCCATGCACATGGTGGCCGATTCGATGGGCGTGAAGATCGACCGAGTCAGCTACGAGCGGCAGGTGGTGGTCGCCGAAGACGCCATTTCGGTGCCGTCCGGTGACTTCGCCGCGGGCACGGTGGCGGGGATCCGATTCCAATTCGTCGGCTGGATACGTGAGACGCCTTTCTTTACACTCGATTTCGTGTGGCGCGCCGATGACGGCGTGGCACCGGACTGGCCGCCTGGGCATTGCGCGTGGATGCTCGAGATCGATGGCGATCCATCGATCCGCTCGTCGATGGAACTAGCGACGCAGACGGACGCGAAACGTCCGACGTCGCTGACCGTCGCCATGAACTGCCTCAACGCCGTTCCGGTGGTGGTGGCGGTCCCGCCGGGCATCGTCGATCACTTCGCGCTACCACCGTTCGCTGGTCGGGGCGCGGACTCGCTGAGCCTACTGGGCCCCGGTCGGTGAGAGCGATCCGCCGTGCGAGGCCACGTTGGGACCCCACCGCAACGCTTGATGAACTGCGCGGCGAGCTCAGCGAAAGGCTGAACATGACGCTGTGGCAGCGCGTAAATCAACAGCACGACTATGGATTTCGTTGATCACCAAGTCCCAGCAAGCGGTGGGCGCGCCACTGTGGATCAGAACGAGGCAAACACGTCTGCCTGAGTCCATAGTCGCTTGCACCTCCGGCGCTCTGCCCGCGGCCACACACCGAGCGCATGAGGGCGGCCGACGGGCGGGCCCGCGTCCAGATGTACTATCACGCAGGCAATAGTTTCTCGGCGGGGCCCCGACGAGCGGAGTAGAGATTTCATGGATGGCACGGACCCGAACACCGCTGCTGTCGATTCCGAACCGCGGCTACTGCCGGGACATACCGCAGACTGCTTCGGCTGCGGCAACGAGAACTCGTCGGGATTTCACCTTGAGGTGTGGCGCACGGGTGACGAGATCTACACCGATTTCGCATTCGATGAGCGCTACATCGGTGGTCCGGGCTTGGCGCACGGCGGCGCCATCGCTGGCGTCTGTGACGAGTTGCTGGGCTTTACCGTCTGGCTGATCGGCACACCTGCCGTGACGCGCGCACTGACGATCGACTACCTCGCTCCTGTTCCCCTCCACGACACTCACCGCATCACTGCGAAAGTCGATGGGGAGAAGGGCCGCGCGATCCATGTCTCCGCGGAGGGCACCAGCAGCAGCGGCAAGCTGTCCTTCACGGCGAGTGGGATCTACATGCGGGTGCCGTTCGAGCACTTCGACGGCTTCGGAACATTGGCGACGCCCGCGGATGAGCTCAAGGAGAAACTCGCGCAAGAAAGTGGCCGCGCCTGACACTTCAGGTCGCTATGTTAATACCGGCGTCACTGCAGGCTCATCGAGTTGTCGATACCAGTCGCCGAATCATTCGCTTGCGGGGCAGGCGAAATTCGCACGGGCACGTTGCTCATCTGTGGTTGCCCCGAGTAGGGATCCAGGACGCCGTCGTTTGCTACCAGTGCTCCCGAGTTGGTACCCACCTGACGCACACTGGCGTCAAGGTCCGGGACGTGGCCCCAGTTATGGCTCATCGACACGAGGCCTCGGCGTAGCGACTTGTCCGGCGCGGCGATCGCCACAACCGCAGCGTGCGCCGACTCCACGGCCACCAGGTCGCCCTCCTGAATGTGCAAGTAAGCCAGATCATCTGGGTGGATGAACGCGGGGTTGTAAGAGGCCCGCTTTGGCGGCAGCGTCTGCGAACGCGAGTTCATGACATAGGGCGTGCGCCGCGAAATCAAACGGAACGGATAGCATTGGTCGCCCGTATCCGCGGTAAGCAGTTCGGCCGTGAGGTCCGACATCATGAGGTAGTTCCCCAGGTCGAGCCGGCCTTCCCATCCGGGGTCCTTGCTTTTCACGTGCACCATGGGGTCGGGAAACACCGCTCCGCCGGGATGATTCCTGACCACCTCGAGCGGAACGCGGGAGCCACGGTGGATGTGCGCCATGAGCGTCTCGACGTCGGGATCTCTGCTCATGTCCAGATCTAGGGCCGAATCGTCGGGAGCTGCGCCTTGCCCCAATAGGCCCGGGGGCAGAGTCAGTTGAAGTTTCATGCGTTGTGCCACGCGGAACAAAAATCGCCACTGCTCGATGACGTCCGAACCGGCGAGAGGTTCGACGACCTTCTCTGCGTACTGGGCGTAGCCGCCCGGGAATCCCCAGTCGTCCGCGTACAACGAATAGAGGTCCGACATGCCCGTTGAGCAAGGTGATTCGAAAGGGATGGTCGGTGCGATCACGTAGTGGGCAAGCGACGCCGTGGTGGACATACGCACGTCGGTCTGGACCAAAAGGTCCAGCGACCGCATTGCCTTCACCATGGTCAATTGGTCTGGCACGCAGTTGGCCGGGTTGGCGCCCACACTGATCAGCGCCCGAATTTGCCCGTCTCCAGAAAGCAGAATCTCCTCCGCGAGCGCCGAGCTGGGCGGTCCGGAGACGCTATGGTTCAGGCCACGCACGCGCATCTCTCCATACCAAGCTCCGGTAGCAGGGAAGGGCGGCATGGCCTGTGCCGTCGCCGGCTGGGCCCCCTTGGGGACCAAGGTCAGTGGATTCTGTACCTGCTCGCCTGCCCGCAGCCGATGTCCGCAGATGGTGTCCAGACACAGCACCAGATACTCGAGTAACGAGCCCTTCGCCGTCATGTTCGGGCCGGTGCCGGCCGCGACGTAGCCGCGGCCCGTAGCCGCGAAAGTACGTGCTACAGAGACTATGTCGCTTTCGAGGACATCCGCTCGCTCGGCCACCAGTCCGGGGGTAAAACCGGCGACGGTATGCCCGAGCGCTTCGAAGCCCGTCGTTTCGGTTTCGACGAACTCGGCGTCGTACAAGTTCTCCTCAATGATGACGTTGATGATCGCCGCTAGGATCTCAACATCGTGACCGGGCCGGGGCTGCAGGAATATCGTTGCGCGATTCGCGGTCTCGGTGCGGCGCGGATCGATGACGATGATGTCGCCGCCACGTCCGCGGATGTCCTTGATGAAGTCCATGGGTGCCGAGTAGCGGCCTTGGTGGCTTACCAATGGGTTGTTGCCGATCAGAAGCGCGACCATCGGCTCGTTCGCCGCGTACCCGGGAGCCATCCAGATTCCATGCATCGCCTTGGCGATCGTCTTGCCCGGCTGGTCCAGGGTTTCCGGGCTGAACGTCATGGGAGAGCCGATCGCTGTCATAAATGCCCTGGACAGCGTCAGGCTGAGTGGACTGTCCAGCGTGAAGTTGGTGCCGAAGAAGAGCGCGACGGAGCGCGGGCCGTGACGCTCGATGATCGCGCTGAGCTGATCTCCGATCTCGTTGATCGCCTGTTCGATTGGCACGGCGATGAATTCACCGTCAGGTTGACGCTTGAGCGAGTGCAGGATTCGGGCCGGATCGGTGTATGACCGCGCCGCATTACGGCCTTTCTCGCAGGTGTAGCCGTGATAAACCGGGTTGTCCGGATCACCCCTGACTCCGGTTAGTCGTCCTTCGTCGTCGACGTCCACCAACACCGCACAACTGTTCTGGCACACGCGGCAGATCGATTGCTGGGTTCGAGGCATGGTCACCGACTCCTTTGTGGCTAACCCGACGCTGTTGCGTAGCTCATTTCGTCGAAGATGCTCTGCGGCACCAAAATCTGGTCGGCATTCATAATCTCCGGTAGGTGCGCTTCGACATCTTCGGCGGTGAATCGCAGCCCGGGCCTCGACCATCCGTGCGTGACGCCAATCTGGACCGCCGCTACCCGGCCAGCGAAGGCGCTCAACACGGTGTGGGTCATCATGCAGTGCTCGCTCGCCAGGTAGGCGACCACCGGGGCGACCTGATCGACCCGCAGCGTTTCGAGGAATCCTCGCGCGTCTGGCGTTTCTGCCGCCTCGCCGAGGAGGGCGGAGGCCATTCGCGTGTCGGCCATCGGCATGACCGTGTTGGCGGTGATGCCGAATTCCGCGCCCTCGATTGCGGCGACGTTCATCAGTCCCAACATCCCGGTCTTGGCGGTGGCATAGCCGACCAGGCCGGGTTGGCCGAAGACTCCGGCCGCCGATGACACGAAAACCAATCGGCCGTAACCCGCCGCCTTCATCATCGCGAATGCCGGACGCACCACGTGGAACGCCGCCAGCAGATGGTGGCGCAGCTGGGCCTCGAACCGTTCCGTGGACCAATTCTCAAACGGACGGGAATGGACGATGCCGGCGTTGGCGACGACGACGTCCAGCCGGCCGAAATGGGTAATGGCCAAATCTATTGCGGCACGCCCACCCTCTGGTGTGCTTGCGTCGGTGATGCAAGCCTGCGCGCGGCCACCGGCTGCGACGATGTCGGCGGCGACCTTGACCGCCGGTCCGGGGTCCGATCCCGTGCCGTCGGGGGAGGCCCCACTGTCGTGGACGACCACCGCCGCGCCACGGCGCGCGAGTTCGACCGCGTAGGCCGCGCCTAAGCCGCGGCCGCCGCCGGTGACGATTACCACTCGGTCCGCGAACGAAATCGTTGCCGCCACGTTGGCTTGACCCTTCTGCATCAGATCTGACGTGCGCTACCTTATTAAGCAACTAAACAAAAGGCAATATGTCAGCAGGCAAAGGCTTTTCGTCTGGCCGGCCGAACTTCGGAAAATCCGAGGCCCACCGCTCACCGCGTCGTCGCAGCGACGATTACTCGTTGTTGACAGCGGCGCCGGCAGTGGATATCTTGCTTGTTAAGCAGCTAAACAAGACTGCGCAACGGCGTGTGCGCGCCGGGGCTTCGACGTGAAAGGTTGTGCCGGGAGTGACTGACTCCATCGATACCCTTCAAGGACTCTTCGACGTCGACGACCCGTCCGGCAAGTCCCGCGAGGAGCTCGAGCCACTCTGGATCGACGCGATCAACCAACGGTTTCAGCAGTGCCGCGGACGGATCCGCATCTTGGACCAACTCGCCGAGAAGGCCGGCATCACCGAAGTGACGAGCCTCGAGGAGGTCGTGCCGCTGCTCTTTGCGCACACCGCCTATAAGAGCTATCCCGAGTCGTTCATCGACCGTGGGCAGTGGAACCGAATGAACCTCTGGCTCAACACTTTGTCGAAAGTTCCGGTGGAGGGCGTCGACACCGACGGGATCGCCGATTCCGACGAGTGGATCAAACGGCTCCACGACGCCGGTCACTATGTGTTCGCCACCAGCGGCACCAGTGGCAAGAACTCCTTCCTCAATCAGACCGCGAAGGATATTGCCTTCTCAAACAAAGTGACGGTCCCGAAGGGTGTCGCACAGGATCGGTCACGGCCGGTCTTCGTTCTGGGGCCGCGTAAGGCCCCCAACCGTGCATCGGCGACGTTTGCCCACATGGTCGACGTGGTCGGGCGACCCGACTCGGTGTACTTCCTCACCGACGCGGAACTGCGGATCTCAGACCTGTCAGCTATGGCACGGATGCGGCGGCGCATCGGCGACGGCACCGCGACGCCGTCCGAGATCGCGGAATTCGAGGCCGGTCTTAAATTGCGGCGAGATTTCGCCGATCAAATGCTTGATGGGCTGATCGATAAGATCCTTGCCCACCGGGACGAGCCGATGTTGCTGGTCGGCCTCACACCCCAGCTGTTTCGGGTGGTCGAGGCGGCGCGGGAGCGCGGTGTACCCGAGGGCGGCTTCCACCCCGATACCCACGTACTCAGTGGCGGCGGTGCCAAGGGCTTTGATCTGCCGCCCGATCACGTCGAGCAGATCATGCAGTTCATGGGGTTGACGTTGGAGAACTTCACCCAGGGTTACGGCATGCAAGAGGCGAGCAGCGGTGGCCGCATGAACGAATGGGGACGCTACGAATTCCCCGGGTGGATCATCCCGCTGCTGTTGGACGACACCGGCGAGAAGTTGCTCGAGGCCGGTAGCGGCAAGGCTGCCGGCCGGATGGCACTTTTCGATGTATCCATCGATGGCCGTTGGGGCGGCATCATCAGCGGGGACCGTGTCGTCATGGACTACGACCCGAGCCCGTCGGGCCGCAGCGTCCCCGCGGTCACAGAAATCGCCCGATACTCCGAGTTGGAGGGCGGCGACGACAAGCTGACGTGCGCCGGCACCATCGACTCGTTCGTCCGCGGCGCCGTCGGCGAATAGCGTTATACGACAAAGGATCCGACATGGTGTACGACGTCGTGCAGTGGGCAACGGGCAATGTGGGAGTGCAGTCGCTGCGCGCCCTGGCCGCCGATCCGCGATTCGCGATTGTGGGCGGGTACGTGTATGACCCGGGAAAGGCGGGCAAGGACCTGGGCGAACTCGCCGGTGTCGATCCAGTGGGTGCCGCGGCAACTAACGACGTCGACGACATCCGTGCCCTGGAGGCTGACTGCGTCGTCTACAACGCGCTCGGCGACAGCGGTGACGCGACCCAGTGCCTCGAGGACATCTGCGGACTTCTCGAGTCGGGCAAGAACGTGGTCTCGACGGCGATAAGCACGCATATCCATCCGGAAGCAATCAATCCCGACGATCGCGAACGACTCGAGCAGGCATGCTCGACGGGGCAGGCGACCTTCTACGGCACAGGTGTCAATCCCGGCTTCGCCTTCGACGCGTTCCCCATTGCGCTGACATCGGTGGCGCGCAGGATCGACCATTTGCACGTGCTCGAGCTCGTCGACATGTCGGATTACACGTCCGAGTCGATCGTGTCCGAGTTGATCGGCATGGGGCTGAGCCCCGACACCATCGCGCCGATGGAATATCTGACCGATCTGCGCTGGAGCCCGTACTTTCCGTGCGTACAGCTGCTGTCCGACGCACTCGGCGTCACCTACAACGAGTTCGTGATTCACCACACGAAGGCGGTCACGAACGTCCCGATCGACCTTCCGTGGGGCCGTGTCCAAGCCGGTACCGTGGCGGTGCGCAGGATCGTCATCGAGGCGGTCACTGCGGGTTCGACGACGGTGGAATACGAGCTGATCTGGCGGGTATCCGACGATGCCGCACCCCAATGGCCCTCCGGTAAGGCACATTACGCGGTGACCATCGAGGGCGATCCGACGCTGACGTGCCGCCTGGATATCGAAAGCGGCACCGGCCGAGGTACTTCGATCGCCACGGCGATGGCTGCGGTCAACGCGATCCCCGCAGTGTGCGCGGCGCCGCCCGGCATCAAGACCCGCCTGGAACTGGGCTATTTCGGTGGAGGCTACTTCCCCGCGGTCGCCACCGCATCCGTTTGATTAAGGAGATTCGCATGGCCCTGGATTCCGCCGTCGGCTCCGGCACTGTGATCCCTCACGTCATCAAGGGACGGGTGGATACCAACGCGACCAAGGACTTCGGCGCGTTCCGGTGCCCCGAGATCAATCTTGACGACCTGGTGTGGCTGCGTCAGCGACCGGGCCCGGCGTTTGACACCCCAATCCGGGACATCATCGACTTCTTGGTTGAGGTCGGTGCCGCTTTGGACTTCGACAGGAACGACTACATGCAGGAGGCGCTCGAGCACTCGCTGGCTTACAACACCCTCGAGCGCCGGATCCTGGAAAACACCTATCGCACGGTGCCCTTCTTCTTCGATCGCAGGAACCTAGAATTTCAGGTGGAGCAGGAAACCGGTTGGGAAGCGATCGACGGCTGGCAGGAAGTCCCGCGTCCCTTCGGCAACTCGGGTCGTGTCCGTGCGTTCCCGCCCCGGCTGGCGCACGTCATCGCGGGCAACACACCTGCGGTCGCCGTCACCACCATCGTGCGCGGCGCACTTACCAAGGGCGTGCACCTGATCAAGGTGCCGACCAACGACCTGTTCACCGCGGCCGCGATCCTGCGGACCATGGCCGACGTCGATCCCGACCACCCCACCGTGCAGTCATTCTCGGCCGTCTACTGGAAGGGCGGGGACACCGCCACCGAGAGCGCCATCATGCGGCCGCAGTTCTTCGACAAGATGGTGGTCTGGGGAGGGGAGGACTCCGTGCGCAACGCGTTGCGCTACGCAGGCCCCGGATTCGAGATCGTGTCCTTCGACCCCAAGGTATCCATCTCCATGGTGGGTCGCGAGGCCTACGCCGACGATGCCTCCATCGACGACGCGGCCGAGCGCGCCGCCACCGACGTCACCCTGTTCAACCAGGATGCTTGCGCGGCAAGCCGTTACGTCTACGCCGAAGGTGACACCGAGCAGATCGACCGGTTCTGCGAGCGACTCCTGGAGAAGCTGCGTCAGGAGCGGGCACTGTCGTCGGCGGTCGCCGCACCGCTGTCGAACGAGGTCCGTGACGAAGTCGAGGTTCTCAAGACGCTCGAACCGATCTACCGGGTGTGGGGCGATTACTCCGGTGCCGGGTTGGTCGTGCGCTCCGACGACCCCGTCGACTTCTACCCCGTGTCGAAGACCGTCAACGTCGTGGCGGTCCCATCATTGGAGGAGGCGGTCCGGCATGCCAACGTGGCGACCCAGACCGTCGGCATCTACCCTCCTCAGCGCGCCGCCGGCTTGCGCGACTCGTTGGCATCCATGGGTGTTCAGCGCATAGTCGCACTCGGCGAAGTCGCCCAGGCTGTCGAAGGACTCCCGCACGATGGGTTTTATCCGATCCGGCGCGTCATGCGCTGGGTACTCGACGACGCCCCGCCTGACTGAGTACGCATCAGATCAAGCCATTACGCCCGACTAAACCGATTGGAGCACAATGAAGTTCGGGATCTTCTACGAGATGTTCGTTCCGCCGAGTGCGGCTGACGCCGAGCCGCGGATCATCCGGGAGACGGTCGATCAGATCGTGCACGCCGACAAGAACGGTTTCGATCACGTCTGGTTGACTGAGCACCACTTTCTGCGGGGCTTTTCGCACATGTCGGCGCCAGAGGTGCTCTTCGGTGCGGCCGCGTATCAGACCGAACACATCCGGTTCGGGTTCGGTTTGGCGCTGACCCCGCCGTCCTACAACCATCCGGTCCGCATCGCCGAGCGGGTAGCGATGCTGGATTGCCTGTCGGGCGGACGCGTCGACGTGGGTTCGGGGCGCTCGACGACTCCGGCCGAGCTTTATGGCTTCGGCATCGACCCGGAACAGTCCCGGGCCCAGTGGCAAGAGGGAATCGACGCGGTGACCCGACTCCTTGCCGAGGAGAATGTCGCGCTCGACGGTGAGTTCGTGAAGATGCCGGCCCGCACAGTGGTGCCACGCCCGGTGCAGAAGCCGCACCCGCCGATGTGGGTGGGTGGCGTCGGCCCCGGCAACGCCGAGCGTGCCGCCAAGAAGGGGCTGGGCATGCTGTTCTTCGCGCACAAGACCGATTACGACGGATTGACCGAGGCCACCGAGGCGTATTACGCCAACATCGACAAGGCCGAGCCCATATGCGGCCACGTCAACAAGCAGACGGCGGGCTTCGTCAACGGTTTGTGTAGCTACGACCGCGACGAGGTTCGTAAACTGGCCGCACACAACACCGTTCAACACACCCTGCACGGATTCGACTGGATGTCCAAGGGTTGGCCGGGCGACCAGCCGTCGCCGAGCTACGCGCACCTCGGCAGCGGCGACATCGCGACGCTCCGTGAGGCGGCGAAGGCCGATCCCGCCGCGATCGAGGAGTTCATGATCAACGAGGGCTTCGTAATGGCAGGCAATCCCGACGACTGCGCCAAGGTGCTTGACGGTTTCAAGGCCAGCGGTGTGGACCAGGTAATCATCCACATGCAGATGGGCGGAATGCCGCACGATCGCATCATGGAATCCATCGAGCTGATCGGCAAAGAGCTGATCCCGAGTTACCGATGACTCATTCAAAGTCGGTGGAGTCCGGGGTCGCGGTCGTCACCGGCGGCGCCAGCGGGATTGGACTGGCGTTCGCCCGCGCGTACGCCGAGAGAGGCGCACACGTCGTGATCGGTGACATCGACGAAGCGGCCATGGAGCAGGCGCGCGCTCACCTATCTGTCTCCGGTGCCCTTGTTGACTGCGTCCGGGTCGACCTGCAAGATGCCGGGTCGATCGCCCACCTCGGCGAGGTTGCTTCCGGATTCGGGTCACTGGTGGCGATCTGCCTGAACGCGGGCGTCACCTCCACCGGGTCCACGGTGTGGGAAACCGCGGACGCCACTTATGATTTCGTCGTTGGGGTGAATCTGCTTGGTCTGTTTCACAGCATCAAGACGTTCGTGCCGCTACTCCTACACCAGGGCACGGCCGCCGACCTGGTGATCACAGCGTCCATGGCGGGCATGGTGACCTCGCCCTACAGCGCGGTATACGCCGCCAGCAAGGCAGGGGCCATTGCGCTGGCCAAGTCACTACGTGTCGAACTCGCGATGCTGGCGCCCTCGATCCGAGTCGCCCTGTTGAACCCGGGGATGGTCAAGACCAACCTCATCCGAACCTCTGCGGCACGACTGCCCAGCGCGGGTTCGCTCTCCGATGAACAGGTGCTGGGCATGCACGGCGCGCTCAATCAGGCGGGCGTCGAACCAGACGAGGCGGTCTCATGGGCACTGCGCGCATTGGACAAGGGCCAGTTCTGGGCGTTGCCCGTCTCGGGCGATCCGTTCGCCGCCATGCTGGCGGCTGAACTGGCCGAGCTTGGCGAGGTGAGTTCGGCGTGATCGGTTACCGCCTGGCGCGGCGTGACCGTGGCTTCGATCCTGCTTTGGCTCCTGCTTTCAGAGGCGCCGGCCGCTGATTGGCTTCGAGGTGCTCGCCAATCAGGGCGGCCAAGGCACCCTGCTCCGGTGCCGTAGGGAGCGGGTCGCTCGTGACCATCTGCGCCACCATCATGCCGACGGGACTGGACCAGAGAAGGTTGGCGATACCGAGCCCATGCGGGGTCGAATCGCCTATCGCGTCGGCGATACGTCCGATGCCGGCGATCACTCCCGCGAGTTGGTCGGCGTCCAGCGTTCCCTGCATCGCGCGGGTAGCGATGAGGATCTCCAGCGCCGTCATGCAGGTGGGACTGAAGAACACCTGCCAGGCGGCCGCGGTGAGCGACTCCGCTCGCTGCCGGGGGTCACTGACCTCCGCTGCGGTGTCGGCGAGTTGGTTCAAGGACGCGGTCAAAGTGGTGCTGGCGTGCTCGATGACCGCGGTCAGCAGGCCATCGCGGTCTCCGAAATAGTACTGGATGACACCCCAGGTCACGCCGGCGCGCTCGATGATGTGGCGCGTGCTGGCCGCCGCGAAGCCCTCTTCTCGGATGCAGCGGATCGTCTCATCGATCACCAGCGCCCGGGTTCGCTCCCCGCGTTCCTGAGCACGCGTGTCTCGACGCCGCACGGGGGTGGATGCAGGTTTGGCCGTTGCCATGGCTACTACATCACCACACCCGGTGCCGGCCTGCCACCGTGGCCGCCGGAGTGCCGAAAATCACCGACCGTCGCGTCGCACCTGCGGACACCTCGGCCCCGCCCTAACATGAGGAGCGCGGTGGCGTGAGCAATTCGATCGCGGGCCATGTCGGCCGCAGGCGCGGTGTGCTGTCGCACCAAGGAGAGGAAAGGGTCGCCATGGCTGCTCGACCATCGGGTCCTGGCCGGCGTTCCGCCAAGCCCGACGACGCCATCGCCGAAGCGATCACCATCTCCCTGCTCAGGGTGATCAATAAGATTCAGCAGGGCCGGCGGATCCCGCGGGATTACGGCGACGGAGTGTCCATGACGCTCCTCGAGGCCGAAATCTGCGCGCTGATCGCCCGAAACGCCGGCGTTACGGGCAGCGAACTGTCCGAAGAACTTGCAGTGACACGATCGGCGACGTCGCAGATCATCTCTAAACTCAAGGCCAAAGGCCTTGTCACCGAGCGGGCTTCGGAAAGCGATGCCAAACGAAAGCAGCTCTCGTTGACGCCTCACGGCCACGACGCCGCGGTTGTGGCCGATGACTTCAAGTCAGCGATGGCCGATGCGCTGTTCGGCGGTGAAAGCGCGAGGGAGTTGCACGCATACCTGCGGTTCGTGACCAAGCTGGAAACCTTCCACGCAAGTGTGGTCAACCAGTGGGAGGGCCACGCCACAGTCGAAGGCGAGCCCTCACCCCGAAGCACGTCCCTAAGCCGCACGCCCACCTCGCACCCTTAGAAAACTATTCGAGAGTTCATATCTTATGGTTATCGAAATACTATTGCGTCCGCAATATAACGTGTACGGTTGGGCTCAACCGGAGCCAAGGCCATGCGGTCAAGCTGCTTCGGCAGCAGCGTCATTCGCGCGAAAAGGTAGGCAATGATTCGCGAAGTCCTAGTCGTCATCGGCGCCGGAGGCATGGGCGCCGCGATCGCACGAAGGCTGGCACCGGGCCGTCATGTCGTCCTCGCGGATTGCAACGCGGTCGCCCTGCGCAGCGTCGCCCGGGCGATGGTCGACGAAGGTTACGACACGGTTGCCCACGTCATCGACGTCACCGACCCGTCGTCGGTCACCGACGTGGCGAACGCCGCGGCCGATCGGGGGCCGGTCGCGGCTGTTGCACACACCGCCGGTGTCTCGCCGGCGCGGGCATCGGTGAGCGACATCCTGCGTGTCGATCTCCTGGGCACCGCACATGTGCTCGACGCGTTCGGTGACGTGATCGCGCCCCACGGTGCCGGCGTAATCATCGCCAGCATGGCCGGAACCATCCTCGGGGGCGAGTTGAATAACGAGGACGCGAATCTATTGGCAACGACTCCCGCTGAGCAACTGCTTGACGTCCTCGTGATTCGTGCCTTGCTCGATTCCGACGGCGGCATTGCCGACGGTCGCAGCATGGCGTATGGAATCGCCAAGCGCGGCAACCAAATTCGCGTGCAGGCAGCGGCGTCGCAGTGGGGTGCGCGAGGGGCGCGTATCAATTCCATTAGTCCAGGCGTGATTTCGACGGCGATGGGGCGTGCCGAACTCGCCGATCCGGCCACCGGCGAGATGATCAGCGCCTTGATATCTAGCTCCCCGGCTGGGCGGGTGGGAACCGTTGGCGATATCGCCGCCATCGCGGAGTTCCTGCTGTCTGCCGGTGCGGGTTTCATCACCGGCACGGACGTGCTCGCCGACGGTGGCGTGGTCGCGTCGAAGCTCACGTCGCAGCTACCGGTTCCGGTGTGAGCCCGAACATGATGTCACCGCAACCTCTTTGCACTCACAAGACAGCTGATAGGACACACGATGGTCAGCACTGACACGACCAGCCCAGTTTCGCCCGATCCCGAGGCGCCCGAGAAGTGGCACTGGTTGTCACTCAACCCGGGCAAGCGTCGCACCGAGATCGTCTACGTGGTGTGGTTCCTGGTATCGGTGCCCCTCCAGGGATTCGTCACCACGCACCTGAGCTACACCAAACCCAATGACTTCGCGTTGGTGACCCAGGCTTTGGTGATGGGGCTGGGCACGCTCATCTGGCCCCTGGTGTTCCGCACCGCCGACGACAAGGGTCGCCCCCTCAGTGACCTGTACGGGTTCCGGATGGGAATCTTCCTCGTCGTATGGGCGGTACTGGGCGGCTTCATCGGAACCGATCCCTGGTACGAGGTGCTGCACGGCCACTTCGCCTTCAATACAACGCTTAATCCCAACGGTGTGCCATTGTTCATGCTGCCGATGACGATCAGCGTCTTCGGCTTCTACAGTGTCATCCTCGGCACGCTGTACCGGGTCATCACACAGCTGCTGGACCGGACCCATTCGCTCCTTGCGCGCGATAACTGGCTGCGTCACGGGGTGCTGTGCGCAGTGCTGGCCGTGCCCATGCCGCTAGCAGAGACCTTCGCCTACTCCGGCTCCAACTACTGCTTCGACAACGGCGTGGGAATGTGGGGCCTCAACGTCTTGGTCTACGGGTCGTGGCACTTTTCGGCGCTGTTGTTCTACACGAGGTTCGACAGATTGCCGGGAGAACGAACGCCGCTCAAGACGTTCGCAGTATCCGCCTTCGCCACCCTGGGCATCCTGATGGTGCTCACGGCGACCATCGCGAATTTCATTGCCCCGCACTTCGTGGACGTCCAGCATGGCCTGCGACAGATCAACGACTGGAGCGCCCACAACTGCCTTGGTCCCAAACCGTGAAACTGGCTCCGCGCATGATGTTTCGTTTGACCGGTCTTGCCGTGGAGAACGATCGGGTCGGCGCTGATGAGGCTCAGGCAGGAACTCAGTGAGTTCCACCGCGTCGCTGACCAAACCCGTACGCGCCGTGGGCAGCTTCTACGCAATGGCCGGCGACACCCTGCTGATGTTGTTCCGTCCACCCTTCGCGTGGCGCGAGTTTCTACTGCAGTCATGGTTCGTCGCGCGGGTGTCACTTCTGCCGACGCTGATGCTGGCGGTGCCGTTCACCGTGCTGACGGTGTTCACCCTCAACATCCTGCTGGCCGAAATCGGGGCTGCGGATCTGTCGGGCACCGGAACCGCGTTGGGCACCATCACCCAGATCGGACCCGTGGTGACGGTGCTGGTGGTTGCCGGCGCGGGGGCAACCGCGATGTGCGCAGACCTGGGTGCCCGCACCATCCGTGAAGAACTCGACGCCATGCGTGTGCTCGGAATCAACCCAATCCGGGCACTCGTCCTGCCGCGGGTCCTGGCCTCGACCGTGGTGGCAATGCTGCTGTCATCCCTGGTGAGTCTCGTTGGGCTCGCGGGCGGATTCGCCTTCTCGGTCTTCGCGCAACATGTCACCCCAGGCGCATTTGTGTCGGGACTGACTCTGCTTGTCGGCGTGCCCGAAGTGGCGATTTCGTTTATCAAGGCTGCTCTTTTTGGGCTGTCTGCAGCGTTAATCGCGTGCTACAAGGGGATTTCGGTCACCGGAGGGCCCGCCGGCGTTGGGGCGGCGGTCAACGAGACGGTGGTGTTCACGTTCATGGCGCTGTTCGTCATCAACGTCATCGCCACCGCAGTCGGCGTAAAGGCCACGATGTGACCGTCGCCGCACCTCGCTGTCCGCGCCTGATCTACCGCGCACAACGACTTGCCAACAGCTGGAACATGATCGGCCGGCAAGCCAAGTTTTACGGGGTCACGCTGCGTAGCATCAAGGACGCCGTCGCGCACTACAACGGCGAGGTGGTCCGCCTGATCGCACGGATGAGCCTGGGTACGGGAGCCTTGGCAGTGATCGGTGGCACCGTCGTCGTCGTAGGATTCCTGACCTTCTCGGCAGGGGCGCTCATCGCGGTTCAGGGTTACAACTCGCTGGCCGGCATCGGTGTCGAGGCGCTGACCGGTTTCGTGTCCGCCTACCTCAACGTGCGCCTGGTGTCGCCGCTGATCGCCGGAATCGGGCTCGCAGCCACCATCGGAGCGGGAGCTACCGCCCAACTGGGAGCCATGCGAATCAACGAGGAGATCGACGCCCTAGAAGTCATGGGTGTGCGTTCGATCGCCTACCTCGCGTCGACGCGAGTCGTCGGCGGCATCGTCGTCGTCATGCCTCTGTACTGCATCGCGGTCACCATGTCATTCCTTGCCGCGCGACTGGGGACGACGTATGTCTATGGGCAATCGACGGGAGTGTATGACCACTACTTCACCACGTTCCTCAACCCCGCCGACTTGATCTGGTCGTTTCTGCAGGCCGTGGTCATGGCCGTGGTAATCATGCTGGTGCACACCTACTACGGGTACACCGCAGCGGGTGGTCCAGCCGGTGTCGGCGAGGCCGTCGGGCGATCGGTGCGCACCTCGCTGATCGCTGCGGTCTTCGTCACGGTCTTCGTATCCCTCGCCATCTACGGGCAGGCCGGCAACTTCAACCTGTCGGGATGACGATGGACGACACCCGCGAAACCGGATTACATCCAGGATGGTGGACAGCGATTCTGGTGGCGGCGATCTGTGCGTTCGTGTACGTCTGCTCGGCGCTGTTCAGCGGGACGTTCCGCAGCTTCGTTCCCGTCACCCTGACTGCCGACAGATCCGGACTGGTGATGGAATCCGGCGCGAAGGTCAAGATGCGCGGGGTGGTCGTCGGCCGGGTGGCCCAAATCCATTCCCGTGGAAGCGATGTCGTCCTCAAGATTGAACTGCTACCGGGCTCGGTTACGAACATTCCTGCAAATGTCGAGGCACGTATCGAGGCGACCACCGCCTTCGGTGCCAAGTACGTTAACTTGATTCCCCCGCCACATCCGAGCGTGCGACACATCGCCGAGGGCGCGGTCCTTCGATCCGACAACGTCAGCACCGAAGTCAACACCGTCTTCGAGAACCTGACGACCGTGCTCGCGCAAGTCGAACCCGCCAAACTCAATGCCACGCTCACTGCCCTCGCTGGCGGTCTACGTGGTCAGGGGCCACGTATCGGTGAAGCGATCAGCGACGCCAATCAGGTGCTGCTTGCGCTCAACGCGCGCACCCACACCATCACTCAAGACTTCCGATCGCTGAAAGGCTTCAGTGACGCCTACAGCGGCGCCGCGCCCGACCTGCTGACCGCATTGGACGCCGTGTCAGTCACCAGCACCACCGTCACCGACCACGCTTCGCAGCTGGATACGTTGCTGCTCAACGTGATCGGGCTGTCCCGTAGCGGTGTCGACCTGCTGGGTCCGAACCGGCAGAATCTCATCATTTCCGTCAACAACCTGGCGCCCACGGCCGACCTGCTGATGAAGTACAACCCCATGTTGACGTGCATGCTGGTCGGCGCCGATTGGTTCCTGCAGAACGGCGGGCTGGAATCCGGCGGGGGAAACGGCAAATCAGCCATCGTCGACGCCGCCATCCTCTTCGGCGACGACGTCTACCGCTATCCGGACCACCTGCCGAAGGTCAATGCCACCGGCGGCCCCGGCGGCAAACCTGGATGCGGGTCGCTCCCCATCGCCGACAACAACTTCCCGGTCAAACAACTTGTCACCGACACCGGTTGGGGAAGCAACCCGAACGACATCAGAACCAAGCCCGGATGGGGGCACCCCTTCTACGTCGACTACCTACCCAGTACTCGAGCGGTCCCCGGAACGCCGAGGTACGGCGGCACGAATCCGCCGAACCCGTGGCCATCCGTACCACCTCCGCCGTCAGCACTGTGGCCGGCTCTGCTGCCACCACCGCCGCAGGTGGCCCCGGATCCTGCGGTCCCACAAGCGCCCCCGGCCAATGGCAGTCCCACACCATGACGGCTCGTATCGCAGACCGCGGCAGGAAACTGGCGCCATGAAGGAAAGCCTCAGAGGGGTGCTGTGGCGCTTGGCGCTGTTCGTCGCGCTGTGCTCGGTAGGGATCTTCGCGCTCTTCGCTGTGTTCGCGCAGCTGCGTTTCGGAACTCAGAACGGCTACGACGCTGAATTCACCAGTGTCAGCGGCCTCAAAGACGGCGATTTCGTGCGCATCGCAGGCGTGGAAGTGGGGAAGGTCAAAGCCATCTCGATCAATGCGGCCGATCACGCCGTGGTGCGCTTCTCGACCGATTCCTCTGTCGTGCTTACGGCAGGAAGTCGGGCCACCATCAGGTACGAAAACCTCATCGGCGACCGGTTCCTCGAACTTACCGACGGCGCAGGAGGAACACGCCGTCTGCCGCCGGGGGGAATGATTCCGGTAAGCAATACGCAGCCTGCCCTGGATCTCGACGCGCTCATCGGCGGTTTCCGGCCACTGTTCAACGCGCTCAACCCCGAGCAAGTCAATACGCTTACGGGTCAACTAATCTCGGTGCTGCAGGGCCAGGGCGGAACCATCAACTCACTGCTGAGTCAGACATCGGCTTTGACCAACACTCTCGCCGACCGAGACCAGTTGATCGGTGAGGTCATCACGAACCTCAATATCGTGCTGGGTTCGTTGGGTGATCAAAACAAGCACTTCGGGGAGGCGGTGGACTCGATCAGCCAACTCGTCAAGGAGCTATCGAACCGCCGCGATGAGGTCGTCAACGGCGTAACCTACGCCAATGCAGCGGCGGCGTCGGTGGCCGACCTTCTTGCCCAGGCCCGGCCATCGCTGAAAGCGAGCGTGGCGCAAACCGATCGCACCGCGCAGGCCGTACTCGATAACCGGGACTATTTCGCACACACACTGGAAACGCTGCCAAAGGCATACCAACACGATGGGCACTTGCCACATGACGGTATGAACGACAACACGACGTGGTCCCCGACCGCGAGATCCTCGACGTCATCACCGATCTCCTCGATCACGCCTGCGCCCTCGTGTCCGCCGAGCACCGGGAATCCGGCCATCGGAATACTGCCAGTGACCAGATGGTAGTCGGAGTGGCACAGCCCGGCGGCTTCCATGCGAATCTTCACTTCTTTTCGGCGGGGAGGACCGATCTCGATGTCCTCCACCGACCAAGGTTCGTCGAAACCCCAGATGACCGCGCCTCGCGTTTTCACAAAGTGTCTCCGTGCTTGCAGGAATGAGATAGCAGACCAGCTCCGATATCGTCGATATCATCGGAGCGTCAAAAAACATTGCATTAGCCGTTATAATGGCGGACGTGATGTTTAGACGTGGCTCGGTTAACGCCCGCAAGCAGTCGCCACCCCCGCAAGATGCGACGGATGCGCCGGTTGAATCCGCGGACGCGGCGGGCCCCGAGGTGGTAGCGGCCGATGACGACACTTCAGGGATTGTCGGGGACACCGCTGAGGCGGCGGCCGAGGTTCGCCGGGCCGGTAGACGTCGACCGCTTGTGTCAGCGCACGCACGACGACCTTCCCCGACGGTCGGCGGGGCCTTGGTCGGTCTTCTATGCGTCGCGGGGATTGCAGTCCTGACTGGCGTCCTGGGGTATCAGGCTCATCGGGAGGGCGAATTGGACAACCCGAAAGGGCTTTTCCTGCGGACCGCGCGGCAGGCCGCTTTGAACCTGACAACCATCCGCTACACGGAAGTCGACGCCGACATCCAAAGAGTGCTGGACTCGTCGACGGGTGCTTTTCGTGATGAGTTCAAGACACGCGCACCCGAGTTCGCGGAGGCAGTAAGACAAGCCCAATCGGTCAGTGAAGGCTCGATCGTCGGCGCGGGCATTGAATCGATGCAGGGCAGCACTGCGCGGGTGCTGGTCGCTACCGCGGTGAAATCCAGCTCGGCCGGCGCGCCCCCGCAAGAGCCACGGCACTGGCGGATGCGGATCTCCGTGCAGGCAGTCGACGGCAGCGCCAAAGTCTCCGGGGTGGAGTTCGTTACGTGACCGCCGGCTCACGACGCCTTGTCTCCGACGACACCGACAGCGATTTCGACGAGGACCCAGCGGCGACGCCCGAAGACGCATTGGGCTCGGAGATGGTCGGCCCTGCGGATTCCGTCGAAGTGACTCGTGCCGACAGCGATGTTTCCGTTCCGAAGCCGAGCGCCGGCAGATGGTCAGCCGTTCGCCGCGCTGCAGTGTTCGTGCTTATTCCGCTTATGGCGATGGCCCTGGCGGCCGGTGCCGGGATCTTGAAGTGGCAGGTCGGCAGCCGGCACGCCGACGCGCTAGCCGCGTCCCAATCGGTCCAGCTGGCCACGGACGGAACCATCGCCCTGCTGTCCTACCGACCCGACAGCGTCGAGCACGATCTCGGTGCTGCCCGCGATCGCCTGACTGGCGAATTTCTGGATGCGTATACCTCGCTCACGGCCAAGGTCGTGATTCCCGGCGCGAAGCAGAAGCAGATCACGGCGACAGCCACTGTTCCCGCCGCGGCATCGGTGTCGGCAACACCGCAGCACGCGGTCGTGCTGGTCTACGTCAATCAATCGACCACCGTTGGATCCGACCCCGCCACCGACACCAATTCCTGTGTCCAAGTCACTCTGGACAGACGCGGCGATCGCTGGCTCATCTCCAGGTTTGATCCGATCTAGAACGGTGGGCAGATGATGCAGTGGTCAGGTGTTCTCCGCAGGGCTGTCGTGACGCTCGGACTGGCATCGGTTGCGGCCGGCGCCGGGTTAACCGCCGCGCCATTGTCCGGAGCCGACGATGTCGCCTACCTCGTGAACGTCACCGTGCGCCCTGATTACGGCTTCTCTAATGCCGCCGATGCGCTGGCCTACGGACGTAGGGTTTGCGCAAAGATCGTCGACGGGCACCCATATGGCGAACTCGTGCGAGACGCCAAAGCTGACTTCACGACCTCGGATGAGTTCCAAGCGTCTTACTTGATCGCCCAGGCCGTCAATGAATTGTGCCCTGCCCAGATCTGGACGCTGCGACAATCCGCAGCGGGATATCGCTTGTCGTCCTAGTCATTTCACCTCGCTAGATCGAAGAAAGAGGTACACGTGCGCAATCGGATGTGGCAATGCGCGTCGGGCGCTGTGGTCGTCCTCGTAGCCGTGCTTCTCGCACCGGGAATTGCGATCGGGCATGCCGACAACAAACGGCTCAACAACGGTGTGTTCTCCAATGTCTACACGATCCAGCGCCAGGCGGGCTGTGGGGGCGAACTGAAGGTCAAGCCACAGTTGAGGCTCGCCGCGCAGTGGCACACGGACGACGTACTGCAGAACGGTGCCCTCGACGGTGATCTGGGCTCCGACGGGTCCACATCCCAGTCCCGTGCCGCGGCTGCCGGCTATCAGGGTGTCGTCGCCGAAACGGTTGCGATCAATCCTGCCATGGCAATCAGCGGATTGGAGCTCATCCGGATGTGGTACTACGACCCGACGAAGTTGGCCATCATGCAAGACTGCTCACACACCGATATCGGCGTGTGGTCGGACAACAAGCTGGATCGGTCCGTGGTCGTCGCCGTGTACGGCGCGCCCGCCCGATGAGCACGCACGCGGACCGCGCGGGATACGTTGAGCGGCGGGCGTGCAGGCACGGTTGGCGCCCGCCATGGTCAGCTCTAGAATGCCGGCCAGCGCGATGAATGGATTCCGTTTTAGCGCAGCATCATTCGAAGTAAGATACGAATATTTGATCCCGTCGGCACTGAAGAAAGACTCGGGTTCTACGGCAAACACGACTACAACCACCATCAGCCCGACGCCGGACTCAGACCAACAGTACGGTCATAGGATCCGCCACAAAGATGAGAAACCTCGTCCGCCATTTCGATGAGAAACTTGCGAAAGCACAGGTAGAGCGATGGTCGTGCGCCACGGAGCTTGGGAACCTACAGATAAGGGCATGAGAGTCACCACGCGCCGGGTTCGCGCCATGATCGCGCTGTTGGCCCTGGGCTCCGCCGCCGCTCTGCCCCCGGCGGGCGCCGATCCGGGCGCGGGCCTGCCCCCGATGGCGTCCAGCGGCAGTGGACCGATCATCGGCGGGGCCTCCGCGGCCGCTCAGGGAATCACCCGGCAGCTCTTTAGCTTTGGCAACCCTAACGTGCAGGAGGTGGACGGAGCGGACGCGGCGCAATTCATCACGGCCGCGGCGGGAGCCGTCAACCAGCAACTCGCGGCGCCCTTCTCGCTGCTGCGCCGGGCGCTGGCATGCCAGACCGACAACACGGGATTCGGTGCGCGCGCCTATCGCCGCAACGACGGGCAGTGGGGAGGGGCGATGCTGGTCGCGGCCAAGAACGCGACCCCGAACCTCGAGAGCCTGGTCGGCTGCGTGAAGACCAACTGGCGAAGGACGGCGGCCGGCGGCGAAACCGCGATGTGCAACAACGGCTGGACCACGCCGACGTCCTACGAAAGCCGCCGCGGCGAGACCTATTACATCTTGCTCGCCGGCACCGCATCCGACTTCTGTAGCGATCTCAACGCCAAGTACAAGAGCGACGCCAGCGGGTGGCCGTTGTAAACGAGCCGCCACGCCCTGGCAGGTCGCTGAAACCAATTGCCATCTCAATGGTTTCGCCGAGCGGCGCACAGCGCGAGTCACGGACCCGTTTGAATTCATATCCAATTTGCGCAACGGTGCCGTTGAGCAGCGGGTAAATAGCGTTCCAATGTAGCCGCGGCATGGGACTCGCGCAGGATAATTCCAATTCAATCCGTGACCGGCTTTTGCTGAATTCCGTTCGCGGCCGAGCGGTTCGCGCCGGGCCTGGGTTCCTCGATCATCCGTTTGACGAATCGCCCCGCAATATTCGCGAAATCGCTTATCCGCGAGTCATTGACGACGTAAGCTCGGCATCACTCGGGCATCAGAATATCGTTTCCCTACGAAGGGGTTTCTAATGTCACGTCGTACTAGCAAAATCGTCGTTGCCGTGGTGCTGGCCTTCGCAGCTCCAATGACCTCGGCTTGCACGGTTCCGCTCGTTATCGATTGTGGACCCGGTTTGACCTGCACCGGATAGCAGTCACCGAACGAGCCTCGAGCTCAATTCGGGGCTTTTCGTTCGCATAAACCTTCGCGTAGCGAAGACAAGTAAGGTGACCGGCCGGAGCCGTGGCATGGCTTGGGGCCTACCCCCGTGGCTCCGGCTGGGATCCTCTACCGCGCAAGGCATTTCGGCTGCCTAGACCTCGGTGTTCGGTCCTTTCCGAGACTCGAGTGCTCGCAACCGGTTTCGCCTCGTGGGGTTCCTTCTGCTGTCCTGCGGCCGTACGGTGGAGGCATGTCGCGCCATCGTGTGGTCATCATCGGAAGCGGATTCGGCGGACTGACTGCGGCCAAGGCGCTCAAACGTGCACCCAAGGGAAGCCAGGTCGAGGTCACCGTGATCTCGAACACGACCACGCACGTTTTCCAGCCGCTGCTGTATCAGGTGGCCACGGGCATCCTGTCCGAAGGCGACATCGCGCCGACCACCAGACTCATCCTGCGCCGGCAGAAGA
>Ga0164242_10001577_pt1 | contig 27045 bp, 32 predicted proteins | sample OricomgcompostMG_FD_108783 | JGI IMG/M metagenome (GOLD analysis project Ga0164242, IMG submission 108783) | Miracle-Growth compost microbial communities from Emeryville, California, USA - Original compost - Miracle growth compost (MG) ...
ATCCTTGATCTGCTTCGAGACGCCCGACTGCGACGTGTAGAGCACGTTCGCCACTTCGGTCAGGTTCATGTTCTGCCGCACGGCTTCGCGCACGAAACGCAACTGCTGAAAATTCATGTTCTGCTCTCCGGAACTGCCGACCGATCATTCGCGAATCGTTCGTTCTGTTGCTCTATGCCGCGGCGACGCAAGTGCTGCGCCGAGCTCCGCAGGATTCGTCACATCGCTCGCATCGTCGTTCGCATCGTTATCGAGCGGGAAACACGCGCAGCCCGCGCGGCACCGCCGTCACGCCATCGCCCGGCGAGAGGCGCAGCGCGCGCCACGTCTCGCGATCGAGCTGAGCTTCGAGCACGCCGCCCGTGCGGCTTTCCAGCTCCACGCGCACGGCGCCGCCCAGCGTCACCGCCCGACGCACGTCCACGACGATACCGTCGCGATGCGCCCCGGCCTCGCGGTGCAGCACGATATCGTGCGGCCGCACATAGGCGAGCGCCGGGCCTTCGAAGCTGGCCTGCACCGCGATCGGTTGCGCCGCGCCATCGGCGACGAAGCCGTGCGTATCGACATGCCCGCGCAGACGGTTCGCCGCGCCCAGAAACTCGTAGACGAACGCCGACTGCGGATGATCGTACACGTCCTGCGGGCTTCCCACCTGCTCCACGTGCCCATGATTCATCACGACGATGCGATCGGCCACCTCGAGCGCCTCCTCCTGGTCGTGCGTGACGAAGATCGTCGAGATGTGCAGGTCGTCATGCAGGCGCCGCAGCCAGCTGCGCAGTTCCTTGCGCACCTTGGCGTCGAGCGCGCCGAAGGGCTCGTCGAGCAGCAGCACTTTCGGTTCCACGGCGAGCGCCCGAGCCAGCGCGATGCGCTGGCGCTGGCCGCCCGACAGCTCGGACGGATAACGCTGCGCGAGCCAGTCGAGCTGCACGAGCTTGAGCAACTCGTGCACTTTCTCGCGAATCCGCGCTTCGGAGGGGCGTTCGTTGCGCGGCTTCACGCGCAGCCCGAACGCCACGTTCTCGAACACGGTCATATGGCGAAACAGCGCGTAATGCTGGAACACGAAACCCACCTGGCGCTCGCGCGCGCCAACCGCCCCCACATCCTGGCCTTGCAGCACGACCTGGCCTTCGTCGGCGTATTCGAGCCCCGCGATCACCCGCAGCAATGTGGTCTTGCCGCAACCGGACGGCCCGAGCAAGGCGACCAGCTCGCCCGTCGGAAAGTCGAGCGAAACATGGTCGAGCGCGGTGAAGTCGCCGAAGCGCTTTTGCAGATTGCGAACGATGATGCCCATCTCTACAGCTCTCCCTGTTCAAGCGCTCGACGCAGAACACCTGCGTGCTGCGCATGTTGTGCATTGATCGCGCCTGGCGTGCCCAGCGCGGCGGGCGGCCCCGCAAACGCGGGCACGTCGCCCGCATCGCGCGATTCGGCGGACATGTGTCGCTCGGCCAGCAGCTTCAAACCGAGCGTGACGAGCGCGAGCAATGCGAGCAGCGACGCCACGGCAAACGCGGCCGCGAAGTTGTATTCGTTGTAGAGGATCTCGACGTGCAACGGCATGGTGTCGGTCTGGCCGCGAATGTGGCCCGATACCACCGAGACCGCGCCGAACTCGCCCATTGCGCGCGCATTGCAGAGAATCACGCCATACAGCAGGCCCCAGCGGATGTTGGGCAGCGTCACGCGCCGGAACATCTGCCAGCCCGAAGCGCCCAGCACGTGCGCGGCCTCTTCCTCGTCGTTGCCCTGGGCCTGCATCAGCGGAATCAGCTCGCGCGCGACGAACGGAAACGTCACGAAGATCGTCGCGAGCACGATGCCCGGCACCGCGAAGATGATCTGCACGTCGTGGTCCGCGAGCCAGGGGCCGAGCCAGCCCTGCGCGCCGAACAGCAACACATAGATGAGCCCCGAAATCACGGGCGAAACCGAAAACGGCAAGTCGATCAAGGTCGTGAGCAGCGCCTTGCCGTGGAACTCGAACTTGGCGATCGCCCACGACGCGGCAAGGCCGAACGCGAGATTGAGCGGCACGGCGATCGCCGCGGTGATCAGCGTGAGCTTGATCGCGGCGAGCGCGTCGGGGTCGGCGAGCGATTCGAAATAGAAGCCGATGCCCTTGCTCAATGCCTGCCAGAACACCGCGACGAGCGGCACCACCAGAAACAGCGCGAGAAATGCGAGCGCGATGCCGGTGAGGAGCCAGCGCACCCACGGCGCTTCGGTGATGGGATTGGGTCGGGCCGCGTTCGGTCGGGCCGCGTTCGTTTGACGGGCCGAGGCGCTCATTGCGCACCTCCTGCGGCGGCTACCGCGTCCGGCGCATGCGCCGACGATGCGCCGCGGCTCGTACGCCGCTGCAGATACCACTGCAGCGTGTTGATGAGAAGCAGCATCACGAACGACACGCACAGCATCACCACGGCGAGCGCCGTCGCACCCGCGTAGTCGTATTGCTCGAGCTTCGTGATGATGAGCAGCGACGTGATTTCCGACTTCATCGGCACGTTGCCCGCGATGAAGATGACCGAGCCGTACTCGCCCAGGGCGCGCGCGAACGCGAGCGCGAAGCCCGTGAGCAGCGCGGGCAGCACGGCCGGCAGCACCACGCGGCGGAACGTGAGCCAGCGCGATGCGCCAAGGCACGCGGCCGCCTCTTCCTGCTCGCGCTCGAACTCCTCGAGCACGGGCTGCACCGTACGCACGACGAACGGCAAGCCGATGAAGGTGAGCGCCACGAGTACGCCGAGCGGCGTAAACGCGATCTTGATGCCGAGCGGCTGCAGATATTGACCGATCCAGCCGTTGCCCGCATAGACGGCGGCAAGCGAAATGCCCGCCACGGAAGTCGGCAGGGCGAACGGCAGATCGACGAGCGCATCGATCACGCGCTTGAGCGCAAACGTGTAGCGCACCAGCACCCACGCGAGCAAAAATCCGAACACCGCGTTGATGAGCGCGCCGCCGAGCGCGGCGAAAAACGTGAGGCGATACGAGGCGATCACGCGCGGCGACGCCACCGCGCGCACGAATTGCGCCCAGTCGAGCGTCGCGGTCTTGAGGAACGTGGCCGCGAGCGGAATCAGCACCACGAGGCTCAGATACGCCACCGTGATGCCGAGCGTCACGCCGAATCCCGGCAGCGCGCCTGGCTTCTGTAATCGAAACGTCGTCATGCTCTATCTCTTCACATGGGTTGCGCGGACCGCGCCCGGTGCGCGCCGCGCCCGGAACGTGCTGCGTCGAACAGCGCGCCTCGTCGGGCGCGCCTTGTTTTTCCGTCTGCGTCGCCTGTAGCGACGGCTTGCTACGACGGCTTACTGCGGCTGATAAATCGAATCGAACACACCGCCATCCGCGAAATGCGTCTTCTGGGCTTTGGCCCAGCCGCCGAACGTGTCGTCGACCGTGTAGAGCTTCAGCTTCGGAAACTTCGCCGTGAGTGCCGCCGGCACCTTGTCCGAGCGCGGACGATAGAAGTTCTTCGCGGCAATCTCCTGGCCCTCTTCGCTATAGAGGAACTGGAGGTAGGCTTCGGCCACCTTGCGCGTGCCGCGCTTGTCCACCACCTTGTCGACCACGGCAACCGGCGGCTCCGCCAGAATGCTCACCGACGGCACCACGATCTCGAACTTGTCCGGCCCGAACTCCTTGAGCGAAAGAAATGCTTCGTTCTCCCACGCAATCAGCACATCGCCGATATCGCGTTGCACGAAGCTCGTGGTCGCGCCGCGCGCCCCCGAATCGAGCACGCCGGCATTCTTGTAGAGCTTCGTGACGAACGCCTTCGCCGTCTGCTCGTTGCCGCCCGGCTGGTGCAGCGCATAGGCCCAGGCCGCGAGGTAGTTCCAGCGCGCGCCGCCCGAGGTTTTCGGATTGGGCGTGACGATCGAGACGCCGGGCTTCACGAGATCGTCCCAGTCCTTGATGTGCTTCGGATTGCCCTTGCGCACGAGAAACACGATGGTCGAGGTGTACGGCGAGGCGTTATCGGGCAGACGCTTTTGCCAGTCCTTCGCGATCAGCCCTTTATTGGCGAGCGCGTCGATGTCCCAGGCGAGCGCGAGCGTCACGACGTCGGCCTGCAGCCCGTCGAGCACCGAACGCGCCTGCGCACCCGATCCGCCGTGCGACTGCTTGATGGTGAGCGTCTCGCCCGTCTTCGCCTTCCACTCCTTGATGAAGGCTGCGTTGATGTCCTGATACAGCTCGCGCGTGGGGTCGTAGGAGACGTTGAGCAGCGACGTGTCCGCCGAAGTCCCCGCATGCGCGGCCGGCGCGAGCGCGGCCATGCCGATGAGCGGCGCCACGCCGATGACCAGTTTCGCCGCCAGGGCCCTGAACCATGCGCGCCCCGTAGTGCCTTGTTTCATCTGCTTTTCTCCGTGTCGTCGTGCGTTGTGGTGAGTTTTCGTGCGTTCTTCGTCGCCGCGCAGCAAACGATGGAGGCCAGTCTAGCGATCGGCTTACATGATTAAAAATGATGTTTTTTCATTTTTTAATACGCAAAAGTGGTAAGGACGGAGGAATCGGGTGTTCGAGCGCGTTTTCGTCTGCGATCTCGTCCCTGTGAGCGCAGGAAAACGCTGCTGCCGCGCCTTTCGGATGGCAAAGCTCAAGTAACACTTGAAAAGCGGCGAGTACTGTATAAAAATACAGTCACCTGTTCAAACATACAGTAGCGCCATGACCAAACTCACCGCACGACAGCAGCAGGTTTTCGATCTGATCCGCCGCGCGATCGAGCGCACGGGCTTTCCGCCCACGCGCGCCGAAATCGCCGCCGAACTGGGCTTCAGCTCGGCCAACTCCGCGGAGGAACACCTGCGGGCGCTGGCGCGCAAAGGCGTGATCGAACTGGCGGCGGGCGCTTCGCGCGGCATCCGCCTCATCCCCGGGCCAGACGATCTGCCACATCAATTCACGCTGCCGCACGCGAGCATCATGCAGCTCTCGCTGCCGCTCGTCGGACGCGTGGCGGCAGGCAGCCCCATCCTTGCGCAAGAGCATATTTCGCAGAACTACGCCTGCGATCCGGCGCTGTTCTCGAGCCGGCCCGACTACCTGCTGAAAGTCCGCGGCCTGTCGATGCGCGACGCAGGCATCCTCGACGGCGACCTGCTCGCCGTGCAGAAACGGAGCGAAGCGAAGGACGGCCAGATCATCGTGGCGCGCCTTGGCGACGACGTCACCGTGAAGCGCCTGAAGCGGCAACCCAACGGCATCGAACTGATTGCCGAGAACCCCGACTACGAGAACATCTTCGTCGCGGTCGGCAGCGCGGACTTCGCGCTCGAAGGCATTGCCGTCGGTCTGATCCGCCCCACCGAATTCTGATAATTCCGCCTGCGCATTTTCTGGAGAGAGTCATGGAACGCCTTGCCCGCTTGTTGCCCTTCCGTCAATTCGGCCGTCTGCGCCATCTGCGTGGAATCGCCTCGTGCGCCATGCGCGAGGCGCGCGCCTCGGCCGCCGCGTTGGGTCGCCAGGTCAATGGCTCGCTCTTCGACAACCTCGATCAGGCGGGCGAGACCCCCGCGTTGCCTTCGGCGCAGCCGGCATTCGCACGCGTCTCGCTCAACAGCACGCTGAATGCGGAACAGCCGGGCCGCCGCGCGCCGGTGCGCGTCTATCACGGTCAGTCGCGGCTCATCATGGTGGGCACGATGGAAGCGGTCTGCCACGCCATCGACCGCTGTATCGCGGAGCAGCAGGCCGACCTGCCCTCCGCGCTGGCAAAGTAATCCATGCGGCAGGGATCGTTTTGGGTTGCGCGCGGTCAACACCCTGATTGAACATTTTGAACATTTCGGGGTTGCCCTGCCCAATGACTGATATCCAAACCCATTCACGCAAGCAAGCTGGCTGGAGAAAACCCGTCGCGATCGCCGTCGTGGCGGTTGCCGTGGTGGCCGCACTCGGCTACGGCTACGCATCGCCGTATCTCGCCCTGAACCACCTCAAAGCAGCCGCCGACGCACGCGACGCGGTCGCGCTAAACGAATACGTCGATTACCCGGCGTTGCGCTCGAGCCTGAAACAGCAAGTCGGCGAAATGCTGCAACGGCGCATCGAGGCCGCGCACGCGAGCAACCCGTTGGCGCTCTTCGGCGCCATGATCGGCACCGCGCTGATCGGCCCGCTCGTGGACGCCTATGCCACACCCGACGGCGTCGCCGCGCTGCTCAGCGGCATGCCGCCAACCGGCCAGCCGGGCGAGCGGCCCGCGCCGCCACCGCCGTCGTCGGCGCCACCAGCGGCGCAGCAAGCCGAATCCGCGCCGCCCGCGCCCAGCAATCCGGGAACGCAAGCGCAGCCGCCACAGCAACCGCAAGAGCAAGAGCAGCCACGCGCTCAGACATCGGCGGGTTATCGCGGCCTCAACACGTTCGCTGTGACGTGGCAGCGCAGCGCCAGCAGCGAGCGCTATGCCGCCATCCTGCAGCGTCACGGGCTGTTTTCGTGGAAGCTCTCGGCCGTCGAGTTGAACGAGCCGAGCACGTCGAACGCGTCGAACTGAGGCGAAACAGAAGGGAAAGGAAGGACTGCGGCGAGCCATCCCGGTTGAGGCTTCGCCGCCTTTCGGTCATGGTCCGGGCGATGCCATCGCGCCCGGACCATGCGCGGATGCGAGGCGCGGCTAGGCCGCCGCCTGCTGCTGTTTTTCCTCGGCCGCCGAAGAGCAGGCCACGAGTATGCTGCACGTCACGCGATCGAGCAGCGGCGTATTGCCCGCGCCCATCCACCAGCGCGACAGCCCGGTCCGGCAGCGGTGCCCCACCACCACGAGATCGACGTGCAACTCGTTCGCGAGATTCGCAATCTCGTCGATCGGATGCCCGAACGCAAAATGGCCTTGCGCGCGCACGCCGCGCTCGGTCAGCCAGTCCACGCCTTCCTGAAGAATCTCGCGCGCCGTTTCTTCGAAGCGCCCGCATGCCACATCGGTGAGCAAGCCCGCGCTTTGCGCGATCGTCGAACGCATATCGACCACGGAGAGCAGATGCGTCTCCGCCTGCAGGTCCAGCGCCAGATCCGCCCCACAACGCAACGCCTTGCGGCCTTCGCGCGAGCCGTCATAACACAGCAGAATTTTCTTGTAGCTCGCCATCATCGCTTCTCCCTACCCGCTGGAAACGCAGGTCACAATCGCATGATGGTGCGCCGCAATTCGACACGCAAGGGCTGGAAAACGCCAGGTACCCTCGTTCGTGGATGATGCGCCGGCATGGGGTTTGCGCAAAATTAATGCTTGTCGCGGCAGCCATTGACGCGGCATTTGTGCGGCGCGCGCGCCGTGCACGCGTCCGAAGCCCCGCGCCCCCGTGCGCTGCAATGAACTAGAATAGGCCGCCTTGCGACGCGCACCACGCACGCGTCGACATGAACAGTCGCTCAAACATGCCCGCCATCGAATTCGAGCAGGTCATCAAACACTATGGAGACAGGACGGTCGTCAACGGCCTGTCGTTCGACGTCGTTCCCGGCGAATGCTTCGGGCTTCTTGGCCCCAACGGCGCGGGCAAAACCACCACGCTGCGCATGCTGCTCGGCATCGTCTCGCCCGATGCCGGACGTATCAGCCTGTGCGGCGAACCCGTGCCCGCGCGTGCTCGCCATGCGCGGGCACGCGTGGGCGTCGTGCCTCAGTTCGACAATCTCGACCCCGACTTCACCGTGCGCGAGAACCTGCTCGTATTCGGCCGCTACTTCGGGCTGTCCGCGCGCGAGATGCGCGCGCGGGTCGCGCCGCTGCTCGAATTCGCGCGCCTCGAAAGCAAGGCCGACGCGCGCGTCGGCGAGCTTTCCGGCGGCATGCGCCGGCGTCTCACGCTCGCGCGCGCGCTCGTCAACGATCCCGACGTGCTGGTAATGGACGAACCCACCACCGGCCTCGACCCGCAGGCGCGCCATCTGATCTGGGAGCGGTTGCGCTCGCTGCTCGCGCGCGGCAAGACGATCCTCCTCACGACGCATTTCATGGAAGAGGCCGAACGACTTTGCAATCGCGTCTGCGTGATCGAGGAAGGCCGCAAGATCGCCGAGGGCGCACCGAAGGCGCTGATCGAATCGGAAATCGGCTGCGACGTGATCGAGGTCTACGGTCCGGATCCCTCGGCGCTGCGCGACGAGCTCGCGCCGCTCGCCAAGCGCACGGAGATCAGCGGAGAGACGCTCTTTTGCTATGTCGACGAAGCCGCGCCCGTGCATGCGCGTCTGCGGCATCGCTCGGATTTGCGCTATCTGCACCGGCCCGCGAATCTCGAAGATGTGTTTCTGCGGCTCACGGGCCGCGAGATGCAGGACTAGAACCTCATGCAGACACGCACTCAATCCCCGCCGCCCACACGCCCGGCCGACTCGCCCATGCGCGAGCCGCGCGCGGCGCTGCCGTCGAACGCAACGCACTGGATCGCGGTATGGCGGCGCAACTATCTGGTCTGGCGCAAGCTGGCGATCGCCTCGATGTTCGGCAATCTCGCCGATCCGATGATCTATCTGTTCGGCCTCGGCTTCGGGCTCGGGCTGATGGTCGGCCACGTCGACGGCGTCTCGTATATCGCGTTCCTGGCGGCGGGCACGGTGTCGTCTTCGGTGATGATGTCGGCGAGCTTCGAGTCGATGTACTCGGGTTTCTCGCGCATGCACGTGCAGCGCACGTGGGAGGCGATCATGCACACGCCGCTCTCGCTCGGCGACGTGGTGCTCGGGGAGGTGATGTGGGCCGCCAGCAAGTCGGTGCTGTCGGGCACGGCCATCATGATCGTGGCGGGCGCGCTCGGCTACGCGAGCTTTCCGTCGATGCTGCTCGCGCTGCCCGTGATCGCGCTCGCGGGACTCGCGTTTGCGAGCTGCGCGATGATCGTCACCGCGCTCGCACCGTCCTACGACTTCTTCATGTTCTATCAAACGCTCGTGCTCACGCCGATGCTGCTGCTGTCCGGCGTGTTCTTTCCGATCGCGCAATTGCCGGCGGCGGCACGGCACGTCACGTTGATGCTGCCGCTCGCGCATGCCGTCGAACTGATCCGCCCGGCCATGCTCGGGCGGCCGGTCGAGCACGCGGCACTGCATCTCGCCGTGCTCGCGCTTTATGTGGTGGTGCCGTTCGGCATCGCGTCGATCCTGTTCCGGCGGCGCATGATGCGCTGAACGCGCGGGCGGACAACGTTCAGCGCACGGCGCTCAGTCCTCGTCGTCGCCCCAGGGAATGTCGACGTCCGAAATGAATGCGACAGTGGCAAACGGCCCGCCTTCCTGACGGCCGATCTTGCCGTCGGCGCGATGCCATTCGACACGAAACAGCGTGCCCTGGGACTGGGCCAGCAGGCGGATCGTGCGGATCTCTTCCGGGTCCGAGTCCTCGACGGGGCCGTCGAGCGAAATCAGCAACTGCTGCGGCCAGAGCCCGTCCGCGGGGTCGTAAATGCGATCGCCGTCGGGGATCGAGGTGTGCGCTTCGACGCCGATCGTCGCCGACGCCTCGACGATCATCTTGCCGAGCGCGCGCAACACCGCCGTTGCGCGTGCCGAGTTGGCCTGACGGATGGCGAGATCGCCGCGCGTCAGGGCTTGTTCGAGTTTCGGATTCGTCTTTTGCTGTGCCATGGCGGTTCCCGGGCGCTAGCCCTGTTCGATGCGGACGGCCAGCCGGCTAGCCGGCAATCCGCCGTTGATGCGTGACCTTTTTATCCTAAAACCCCAGCGCGACCGTCGCCAGCCCCGCCGCTACGCCGAACACCACGACCACCACGCCCACCAGCGTCAGCGTGCGCGCCCGGAACGAACCGGCCAGCATGGCCATCGACGGCACGCTCACGGGCGGCAGCGTCATCAGCAACGCGCCCGCCGGGCCCACGCCCATGCCGAGTGCGAGCATCGCCTGAATGATAGGCACCTCGCCGGCAGTCGGGATCACGAACAGCATGCCGGCCACCGCGAATGCGACGATCCAGCCGAGACTGCTGGTGACCTCGGGCCCGATGTGAGGAAAGAGCCATGCACGCGCCGCGCCCAGCAACAACACCAGCACGATGTATTCCGGCACGAGCCGCACCGCCATACGCACGAACAGCCGCAGCCAGCGCACCAGCGCGTTGCCGCCTTCGGCCTGCTGCTGCGCGAGCATCGCCAGCCGGACGTCGGCCTCGAGCACTTCCTCGTGCGACACGAACCGGTTGGCGAGCCAGCCGAGGCCGAACACCATCAGCACACCCAGCACGAGACGCAGCGCGCTCCACTGCCAGCCGAGCACGAAGCCCATGAACACGAGCGTCGCGGGATTGAGAACCGAATTGCCGAGCCAGAACGCGAGCGCCCCGCCCGGCGACGCGTTGCGGGCGCGCAGCCCCGCCACGACGGGCGCCGCGCAGCACGTGCACATCATGCCGGGCACCGCGAGCAGGCCGCCCGCGGCCACGCTGCCGAAACCGTGACGCCCGAGCGCGCGCGCAATCCACTGCGCCGGCAGCAGCGCCTGCACGCCCGAGCCCAGCAGCAGCCCCAGCACCATCGCTTGCCAGATCGCCTTGCCATAGGTCCAGGCATAATCGAGCGCGGCCGCGAAAGAGGGCTCGGGCGCGCTCGCCGCGCCGCCCATCAAAATGGACTTGCCGATCGAGTGCGTGGCCTCGGCCGTAAATGCGCGGTGGTAATACGGAAACCACTTCACATAGAACAGACCGGCAACGACCAGCAGAATAAACAGGGGCCAGCCCCAGGAGGGCGGCGATTGAGGGGGTTGCGCGTCGCGTGCGCTCGTCATTGTAGTGATACTCCGCTAAGGGGCTCGGGGTCGAACGATCCGGGTCAAGCAAGGCGCGCAACCCGGTAGCCCAGACTGACCGGGTTGCGCGCGCCGCATGATGCCAGCACGCGCAACGCTTGAGCAAGCCAAATTCAAGGCGCGGGATTGGGCTGCGCTTCGTGCAGCGCGTCGATCTGCGCAAGCGCTTCGGGCGAGAGCCTGACATCGACGCTGCCGATATTCTCCTTCAACTGCGCCACGGAGGTCGCGCCGATCAGGTTGCTCGTCACGAACGGGCGGCTGTTGACGAACGCCAGCGCGAATTGCGCGGGCGACAGACCGAGCTCCCTCGCGAGCGCCACATAGCGAGACGTCGCCGCCACCGCCTGCGGCTTGCTGTAGCGCTGAAAGCGCTCGAACTTCGTGATGCGCGCGCCTTCGGGCCGCGCGCCGCCCTCGTATTTGCCCGAGAGCCAGCCGAACGCGAGCGGCGAGTAGGCGAGCAGGCCGACACCGTCGCGATGCGAAAACTCGGACAGCCCGCTTTCGAACGTGCGATTGAGCAGGCTGTACGGATTCTGGATGCTGACGATGCGCGGCAGGCCCAGCTTTTCGGCGGCGCGCAGGAATTGCGCGACGCCCCAGGGCGTCTCGTTCGACACGCCGATATGGCGCACCTTGCCCGCCTTCACGAAATCCGCCAGCACGGCGAGCGTCTCCTCGATCGGCACCGTGTACGCGTCGTCGATCCACGGATAGGCATTGCGGCCGAACGTCATCGTGCTGCGATCGGGCCAGTGCAACTGATAGAGATCGACGTAATCGGTCTGCAGGCGCTCGAGGCTGCCGTCGAGCGCTTCGGTCAGGTTCTTGCGGTCGAACTGGTTGCCCTCGCCGCGGATATGACGCGGATTGTGCGGCTGGCGCGCCGGACCCGTCATCTTGGTCGCGAGCACGATGCGCTCGCGCTGCGCGCGATGCTGCGCGAGCCAACTGCCGATGAAGCGCTCGGTCTGCCCTTGCGTTTCGGGGCGCGGCGGCACCGGATACATTTCCGCGGCGTCGATGAGCGTGACGCCGCAATCGAGCGCGTAATCGATCTGCTCGTGCGCCTCGCGCTCGGTGTTCTGCTCGCCCCAAGTCATCGTGCCGAGGCCGATCAGGCTCACCTTGACGTCTGTGTCGCCGAGAGTGCGGTATTCCATTGAAGCATTTCCCATCGTCTGGTTGGAGAGAACGGCGAAACTATCATGCCGGCCGATTTTTTTCAGGCGACTGAAAATCCGTCCGGCAGAGACGGCCACCTCGCATGCGCGCGAGCATCTCGTGGTTGTCACACGGTTGCCGCGCAATGACTCCGCACTGGCCACGCCGTTGCCAGATCGGCCCGCAAAAAGGCCGGGCGCAGCACCGCCGGCCCGGCCCCTTGCGATCGACATTCGGCGCGGCGCGTGGCATCCCGAATCACAGCGGCGCGAAACGCCGCGCCATCATCGGCCACGCACCGCCTTCCGGCGGCTGCGCTCCGGTCCCCCTACGGCCCAACGCGCTCCACGGTCCAGTTCGAATTGCGCACCAGATAGTACTGCCCTCCCACCCCCACCCAGTGATAGCCGCGCGGCGGCGCCTTCAGGTGATATTCGCGCCAGTCGTCGACTACGTATTGACGGTCGCGAAACTCGGGCGAGACCCGGTCGCCCTTGTGCCACTGCGGCGCGGGCATGTCGGCCGGCGGATGATTGGGCGGCGGGCCGCCATGATACGCATTCGGCCCCGGACGGGGCGGCTGCTGCGCGAAGGACGACGCCGACGCGAGCACGCCTGGGAGTGCCAGCGCGGCGAGAAGCAACATGCGTTTCTTCATTATTCACCTCCTGGTTAGCCAGCAACGGTCTGGCGTGGGTGGTGCGCGCCGCACCGCGTGCGGTACGCGCGCCCTCGCAGGTCATGTTAGTACAGCGTCGGCGGCGGCCGATTCGAACGCGGCCGTGCAGCGCGCGGCGCTGGACGCGCAAATCGTGCCAGAATCGGCGGGAACGCAAGAGGAGAACGCGGCATGGAAAACCGACGCAGCTACGAATACATGGGCTTCGACATGACCGCCGGCGTGGACGGCGATCATGTCGCCGGCTACTTCGTTTCGACCCAGACGATCCACAGCCTCACCGACAACACGCACGCCAACGTGCCCATCGACGGCGTAGCCGCCGGACGCTTTCCCACCCAGGACAACGCGTTCGACGGCGCATTCGATCGCATCCGCGAGGCCATCGACCAGCGCGTACGCGCCGCGCCGTGAGCGCGACCGGCGGCATCGGCACCTTCGCTCTGACGAGCGCGCAAAGCAAACAGCCCGACCAGCGTAAGCCGATCGGGCTGTTTGGGTCAGGCTGACCATCTCACTAACGCCGGGGCCCTGAGGACACCCGGCGTTCGGGCCGCCCGGCTGACGGGCGGCGCTTCGGGCAGCGAGAGGCTTACTGGCCGAAGAACACTTGCTGCGCGCGCGGCGTTTGCGCGCTGCGGCTACCCGACTGGGTCGCCACGCCCGCCACGCCGCCGTACGACGAATCGACGCCTTGCTGCTGGGCGCGCTCGGCGGTGACGGTCTGGACGCTCTGGCCCTGCTGCGAAGCCGGTGCGCCAACGTCCGGACGGTAGAACGGCGCCGGGCCGTAGCCGCTGGCGAAAGCCGGAGCGGCGATAGAAGCGGAAGCTGCGACCAGCAGCGCTGCGATCAGTTTGGTCTTCATGGTGGGCTCCAATATCAGGTTCAGTTGCGGTTCGGGGATGGCGCCGCGCCTGGGAGGTCACTGCCCATGAGCTGCGTCAATGAAACCTAGTGTATACACCTACTATCGGAAAATAATCGCGATAATCCGAATTAACTATTCCAGCTCCGGAAACAATCGCGTCTGCCACGCCCGGCCTGCCTGAGCGACGAACAGACCCTAAAAGAGCGCTCCAAATTTTTTGCGCGATGCATCACGCGGAAGGTTAATTACATAACGCGCGAAGGGTTTTTCGGCCTGCAAAGCTGACTGAGTGCGCTTCCAGCAAGCCAATCCGCATATCGCCCGGCGTCCGCCGCCGTCTTGCCGCAGTGCAAAATCGGCGCGAACCCTTGTCCCTGCTTGCGATAAAATAGAAGGTTGATCCACGCTTGCCGCGCCTCTCGCGCACCGATTCGCCATGTCCGCCAACCCTATCGCCAGTCCCCGCCGCGTGTCCGTCGCACCGATGATGGACTGGACCGACCGCCACTGCCGCTCGCTGCACCGTTTCATCTCCCGGCACACGTGGCTATATACGGAGATGGTGACGACGGGCGCCCTGCTCCACGGCGATGTGCCGCGCCATCTCGCGTTCGCGCCCGCCGAAGCGCCCGTCGCACTGCAGTTGGGCGGCAGCGAGCCGGACGACCTCGCCCGCTCGGCCAGGCTCGGCGAGCAATGGGGCTACGACGAAATCAATCTGAATTGCGGCTGCCCATCCGAGCGGGTCCAGCGCGGCGCGTTCGGCGCATGCCTGATGAACGAGCCGCAGCTCGTGGCCGACTGCGTGAAAGCGATGCGCAACGCGGTCTCGGTGCCGGTGACGGTCAAGCACCGCATCGGCGTGGACGCGGTCGAGGACTATGGGTTCGTGCGCGATTTCGTCGGCACCATTGCCGATGCGGGCTGCACGGTCTTTATCGTCCATGCGCGCAACGCCATCCTGAAAGGCCTGAGCCCGAAGGAGAACCGCGAGATTCCGCCGCTCAAGTACGACTACGCGTACCGACTCAAGCGCGATTTTCCGCAGCTCGAAATCATCATCAACGGCGGGATCAAGACGCTCGACGAAGTGGCTGCGCACCTCGAGCACGTCGACGGTGTGATGCTCGGACGCGAGGCTTACCACAACCCCTATGTGCTGGCCGACGTCGATGCGCGTTTCTACGGCGCAAGCGAAACGCCGCTGACCCGCGACGAGATCGAGGCGAAGCTGATCCAATATTGCGCTGGCGAAATGGCGCGCGGCACGTATCTGGGCGCAATCACGCGTCACGCGCTTGGGCTGTATCGCGGCGAAGCAGGCGCGCGCGGCTGGCGACGCGTGCTGTCGGACAACCGCAAGCTTGCCAGGGGCGATCTCGCGATCTTCGAAGAAGCGCGGGCGCACCTGCGCGGCCCTATGGAAACGTTGGCCGAGCTTTCCTCTGAAATATTTGAGTAAAGGGACTAGGCAAACCCGACCCCCTATGTATATAATCTTGCTTCTTGATTGACGCCGCTCACAAAGCAGCGCTAGCAAGGAAGCAGTAACAACGGTGGCTGTAGCTCAGTTGGTAGAGTCCAGGATTGTGATTCCTGTCGTCGTGGGTTCGAGTCCCATCAGCCACCCCAGAATTCATGCAAAAAGCCCAGTTCAGTGAACTGGGCTTTTTGCTTTCCGGGTGCTGCATAGATAGAGCGGCTGCTTTTTAAACCCACCCACACAGGCTGCGCTCCGTCCATAGCTTCTTGCCAAGCGAGCCAATCTGCGCTGGGTAGTCCTTATAGATTTCATCGCGCCTCGCCAGGCAAATAAATCCATACCCCGGTTTCATTGTCACGCTCGACGCCTTCATACCCGAAGGTCGGCTCGACGATACGCTCCCGGTCACGATTCTCGGCATCGCGATTGTTTGTGTGGCGTTCTGCAATGTCGGCAACACCGTCGCCATAACGACAACGCGATCAACCCTCATTGCGCCGCGCCGCTGTCGATCCACACGCGGGCGGCCTCGAAGCCCGCCTCGGCGGCGGCGTGCTCGGTCGACCAGAGGCGGTCGATGTGGACCAATTGCCAGTCCGCCATGACGACGCCGGCCTTGAGCACGCGAAAGTGCGCCTTCACGCCCGTGAGCACCTGCTCGACCGCGACCTCGATGTCGTAGTCCTTGTAGCGCTCCTCGTAATCGCCCATGTCGATGCCTTTCGGCTCCATGATCGTCTCTCCGTCGTGGCTTGCCGATTCATGCTAGCACTTCCACGCCGGGAGCCGCGCACCGCTCGCCGCCCCCAGACGAAACCGCCCGTAGCCGCTCACAAACGCGCGATCGACACCTCCGTCGATTTCACCAGCGCGACGACTTCCGAACCGATCTTCAGCTCGAGCTCGTCGATCGAGCGCGTCGTGATGACCGAGGTGACCACGCCAAACGGCGTGTCGACGTCGACTTCCGATACCACCGGACCGCGAATGATCTCCCTGACCTTCCCGCGGAACTGGTTGCGCACGTTGATGGCGGAAATACTCATTGAATTAGCTCCCAAATGGATAGACGAGGATAGACAAAAATCACGGAGTCCTGATGATTTACGACAGGACGTTCAAAGCGCCCAACGTACGTCCGCGGGACGCAGGTCGCCACGCGTTTCCCGAGCGCGCAGCGCAGGCGTGTTCACGGGTGTCTCGCTGCCCAGCACGCGCTGCAGCACGCGCTCTTCGAGCGCGGCAAAGCGTGCGTCGGCGCGGGCGCGCGGACGTTCGAGCGGCACATGCTGGTCGAGTGCGATGCGGCCCTGCTCCACCAGCAGGATGCGGTCGCCCAGCGCCACGGCTTCATGCACGTCGTGGGTGACCAGCAGCGCGGTAAAGCGATGCTCGTGCCAGAGGCGCTCGATCAGCGCATGCATTTCGATGCGCGTAAGCGCGTCGAGCGCGCCGAGCGGCTCGTCGAGCAGCAGCAAGCTCGGGCGATGCACCAGCGCCCGCGCGAGCGCCACGCGCTGGCGCTGCCCGCCCGAGAGCCGGGCGGGCCACTCGTCGGCGCGCGCGAGCAGGCCCACTTCGTCGAGCACGGCGCGCGCGTCGTCGCGCGCACCGCGCCCGAGCCCCAGCATCACGTTCTGGAGCACCGTCTTCCACGGCAGCAGTCGTGCGTCCTGAAACATCATGCGCGTTTCGAGCGGCGCGCCGTGCGCGTCGCGCCGCGTAAGCACACCGGCATCGGGTGCTTCGAGTCCGGCCACGAGGCGCAGCAGCGTGGATTTCCCGCAGCCGCTTCGTCCCACGATCGCCACGAAGCTGCCGCGTTCGATCGAGAGGTCGAAGCCGTCGAGCACGACGCGCTCGCCGTAACGCTTGCCCACGCCGCGCAATTCGACGGCGGGATCGTGTGTGCGCGCGTCGCTGCGCGCGCTCGCCGTTTTTGCCCTTCCGGTCGTGCCCTGGCCGGCATGGCTGACATTTGCGCGCGGTTCGTGCGCTTCGTGCGCTTCGCGCTCCTGAATCCGCGGCAACTCGATCTCGGCTTCGAGATCGCGGCCCGCGACGCCGCCGAACTGGGCTGCCAACGTGCTTGCGTTCATGCGTCGCTCCCTCGTTGATAGGCGGGGTGCCAGCGCAACGCGGCGCGCTCGAGCCCTTTGGCGAGCCAGTCGGCGAGCTTGCCCAGCACGGCGTAGAGCAGAATGCCGACGACCACCACATCGGTCTGCAGGAATTCGCGCGCGTTCATCGTCATGTAGCCGATGCCCGACTGCGCGGAGATCGTTTCCGCGACGATCAGCGTCACCCACATGAGCCCGAGTGCGAAGCGCACGCCTACGAGGATCGACGGCAGCGCCCCCGGCAGGATCACCTCGCGATAGAGCGCGAAGCCCCTGAGCCCGTAGCTGCGCGCCATCTCGACGAGGTTCGCGTCCACCGCGCGGATGCCATGGAACGTATTCACGTACACCGGAAAAAATACGCCGAGCGCGACGAGAAACACCTTCGCTTCCTCCTCGATGCCGAACCAGAGGATCACGAGCGGAATCATCGCGAGCGCGGGAATGTTGCGGATCATCTGGATGGTCGAGTCGAGCGCGGTCTCCACGGGCCTGAAGAGACCGGTAGCCAGCCCGAGCGCGAGCCCGATGCCGCCGCCGATCGCGAAGCCCGAAATCGCGCGCCACGTGCTCACGCGCACGTCCTGCAACATCTCGCCCGATTCGATGAGCGACCAGGCGGCCTTCACGACCGCGAGCGGCTCGGGCAGCACGCGCGTGGACAGCACGCCGCTTCGCGCGGCCAGCTCCCACGCGGCCAGGATCGCGAGCGGCACGAGCCAGGGCGCGAGGCGCAAAAACACCTTGCGCCCATACAAAGCGAAGCGCCGCCCGCCACGCGGGGCAATACCCGCACCGGCGGCGCCAACGGCGGTCACGGCGGATTGAGTCATCGATATGTTCTCCTTAGCGCATGGAAAGCAGCGGTACATCCACGTATGCGGGCCCTAACCCGCTAATCGATTGCGGATCAGCTCTGGCTCACCTTCGGCAGATACTGATTGCCGACCACTTCGCCAAAAGGTCCGGAAATCGGACCGCCAGCCGTCTTCGCCTGGCGCCCCGGCAGCAACGGGAACACCAGCTCGGCGAAACGGTAGGATTCCTCAAGGTGCGGGTAACCAGACAGAATGAAGGTTTCGATACCCAGTTGCGCGTACTCCTTCATGCGCGCGGCAACCTGCTCCGGATTGCCGACGAGCGCCGTGCCCGCGCCGCCGCGCACGAGACCGACACCTGCCCACACATTCGGATACACCTCCAGTTCCTTGCGCGTGCCGCGCTTGCCGCCGTGCAGCGCGGCCATGCGGCGCTGGCCTTCCGAATCCATCTTGCCGAACGCGGCCTGCGCACGCGCGATGGTGTCGTCGTCGAGACGGCTGATGAGGCGCTCGGCGGCGCCCCACGCCTCTTCTTCGGTCTCGCGCACGATCACATGCATGCGAATGCCAAAGCGAATCTTGCGACCGTGCTGTCCGGCCCGCGCGCGGATATCGGCGATCTTCTTTGCGACGGCTTCGGGCGGCTCGCCCCATGTCAGATAGGTGTCGATGTGCGCGCCCGCGATGTCGTGCGCCGCCGGCGACGAGCCGCCGAACCACAGCGGCGGATGCGGATGCTGCACCGGCGGGTAGAGTGCCCTGCCGCCCTTCGAGCTCAAATGTTCGCCCTCGAAATCGATCGCCTCGTTCGTGTGCGAGGCGGCGAGCAGCTTGCGCCAGATATGCAGGAATTCGTCGGTGATTTCGTAGCGCGTATCGTGATCGACGAACACGCCGTCGCCTTCGAGCTCGGCGGCATCGCCCCCCGTCACGACGTTGATGAGCAGACGTCCGTTAGAAAGGCGGTCGAAAGTCGCGGCCATGCGCGCCGACAGTCCCGGCGACGAAAGACCCGGACGGATCGCGACGAGAAACTTCAGACGCCGCGTCGCGGCGATCAGGCTCGACGCCACGACCCATGCGTCTTCGCACGAACGGCCCGTCGGCAGCAGGACGCCTTCGTAACCGAGCGTATCGGCCGCGACGGCCACCTGCTGAAAGTAGGCGAGGTCAGCGGCGCGCGCGCCTTCGGCCGTGCCCAAATAGCGAGTGTCGCCGTGGGTCGGGATGAACCAGAACACATTCATGCGTTGCTCCTGCTTTTGTTCGAGACATGAGGCGGAAGAGTTCGGCACGTGGCGCCGTCTTCATGGGGACTCAGTCTAGGGATGACCCTAAGCGTTTAGAACGATTTTTTTGAGCTTAGGTTTTCCACTTTCGTGCTTTACACGACGCTTTAGCATACGCAGGTGCAATCCCAGGCGCGGCGCGCCGATATAATGGCGCACACATCGACAATAATCCGGCCTGCCGCGCTTTTACGCCTTTTGGGGCATGCGCGACTCGCACCACGCAATCCTCGCGCCCTCATGCAAAAACTGATTTTGCCGTTCGTATCCGGCTTTCTCGCTTCACTGTTCTTTCGCGAAGCGACGCTCGCGCTCCTTCACGCGGCGCAGGTCATCGACGCCGCCGGATTCTCCACCGAGCCGTTCGCCCCCATCGGCCTGCCCGAATTCCTCGTCAATGCGATCTGGAGCGCCCTGTGGGCCATCCCGATGACGTGGCTGCTGCGCATCTCGCCATCGCGCCCCGCGCCGTGGGTGCAGGCGTTCGTGTTCGGCGGCGTCGTGCTCACGGCCGCCATGCTGTTCGTGATCGATCCGCTGCGCGGCATCTGGCCGAGCGGCAATATGCTGCCGCGCGTCGCCATGGGCTTCGCGTCGAATGCGGTCTGGGGATGGGGCGCGCTCGTGTTCATGCGCGCGTTCATGAGCGAAACCAGCGAAGACTGAATGGTCGCCATGTGCGGCGGGGCGCGACGTCATCGCGCTCCGCCGCGGGTCTAATCCGGCAACGCCCGCAGCGGATGCGCCGCCGCATCCCATGGGCTCCTGAACATCGCCTCTACGTCGGCGGGCGACACCTCTTCGATGCGCGCGAAGCGCCAGTGCGGATCATGGTCCTTGTCGATGATGCGCGCGCGTATGCCCTCCATCACGTCGCCGTGCGCAAAGCTCGAACGCGTGAGATCGAGATCGCGACGCAGCACGTCGGCCATCGAGCCTTCGGCAAGCGACACCGCCTCCAGCGACACCGCCATCGACAACGGCGAGCGCTCGCGCAACACTCCCACGATCTGCTCGGCCCATGCGCTTTGTGCATCGGCCGCGTCGCGCTGCACGCTCTCCAGCGACGCGAGAATCGCCGCCACCGACGGTCGCGAAAAATGCTGATCGATCCATGCGCGCGCAACCGCCAGCGCGGAGCGCGCCGCGCCCTGCTGCGCCTCAGCGGCTGCGGCGGCCGCGCGGCGAATCCGCTCGACAATCTCCTCGCCCGAAGCGAACGCCCCGGTCTGCAACGCATCGAGCAGCGCGGGCCGCGCGGACTCGTCGATGAACACATCGGCAAGGCCCGCGTACAGCGCGCTACCGGCGTCGATCGTCTCTCCGGTCACGGCAAGATAGCGGCCGAGCGCACCCGGCGTGCGCGCGAGAAACCAGCCCATGCCGACATCGGGAAAGAGCCCGATGCGCGTCTCGGGCATCGCCATGCGCGTCGTGCCGCCCACCACGCGCAGGCCCCCGGTGCGATGCGCGCCCTGCGAAATCCCCATGCCGCCGCCCATGACGACGCCGGCCAGCAGCGCGATATACGGCTTCGGATAGCTGAAGATCGCGTGATTCAGGCGGTATTCCTCGGTGAAGAAAGTATCGAGGGCGGCCTGATCGCCGGCGCGGTACGACTCATAGAGAAAGCGGATATCGCCGCCCGCGCAGAACGCGCGCGGATGACGCGTATGCACGATCACGGCGAGCACGTCGGGATCGTCGCGCCAGGCGTCGAGCGCGGCCTGCATGGCCCGGATCATCGCCGTGGAGAGCGCATTGAGCGCCTGAGGACGATCGAGCTCGATGAAGCCGATGCGGTTCATGACCTGCGTGAGCACGTACTGCCCGGCATCGGCGGCAAAGGTGCTTGCGGTGGCATCCTGTGACATGGCAATCGATCGGGATGAAAGCACGATGAAAAGGCGCGCCGGGCGCCGGTGCGCGCGCTGCTCGCGCGGTACGCGGCGCGAATGCGCCCGACGAGGCTATCACGACGGGCCCTCGTGCGTTCTCTACGTCGCACGAGCCGGCGGTGGGGTGTCGCGCCGTGCCGCCGCGCGTTCATCCTCAGCCATTGGCGCGCCCAGCCAGCCGTCGAGCGCGGCGTCGACGACCGGCGCCAGCGAACCCTCGCGCGCAAACCCCGGCCCGATCAGCGAAAGCGCCACCACGCCATGCAGCATCGCCCATAACGCGCGGGCACGCAGCGCGCAATCGCCTTGCGCGCCACGGCGCAAATACCCCGCCGCCGCAAGCGCCTCGAGCGCATCGGCGAACAGGTCCACCATGCGCGCAGCCTCTTCGCAGGGCAGCGCATCGTCCCGATCCGCAAGCGTCGGGGGAGCGGCCGTCGTTCGCGTTACCGCGTGACCGGACGCATGCGCGCCCGAACGGCCGCCCTCGCCCGGCTCCAGGTACATGAGCCGATAAGCCTGCCGATGCGCGCTGCCGAACGCGACATAGGCCTGCGCGAACGCACGAAGCCGCTCGCGCGGAGCGTCGATTTTCGCGAACGGCTCGAGGTGCGCAAGCAATTGCGCAAAGCCCTCGCGTCCGAGCGCGCGGGCGATCTCGTCGCGGCTTTCGAAATGCAGGTAAAGCGATGCGGGCGAATAGCCAATGGCCTCGGCAAGCTTGCGCATCGAAAGCGCATCGAGCCCCTCGCGCATCACGATGCGGCGCGCAGCGTCCAGTATGCGCGCGCGCAGTGCCACGCGAAGCGCGGCGGCGCGACGGTCTTTCGGTTCAGCGGCGTGCATGGGTGCGATTCTCGAACCGGCGCGTCCAGACGTCGAGCCGCCGGACGCGCGCAGCGTCGTCAGGAAAGCAGCGGACCGGGCGGGAAATGGCCGCTCTTGAGCAATACGGGCGTGCCGTTGCTAAGCTCGAGATGCGCGCGCGCCACCGCTTCGATGCGCGTGCGCCCGGCGTCGAACGCCTGCATCCACGCTTCGCGTCCGGCGGACTGTGCGCCGAAATGATCTTCGAGCGCCTCGACGGAGATCGCGCAGCGCACGCGTGCGCCATCCACCAGCACGGGAAACACCACCGTGAGATTCGAATCGTGCCAGGACGGCGCCTCGGAAGGAAAACGAATATCCATGTCCAGCCCCGTTTGGAAAATCAGCAGAAGAAAACCCGCGCCGGCGGACGGCGGAGTCGCGCTCCATGTTACCCGCAGCGCGCCACCAAGGGGCCGATGCTTTGCATCGGGCACTGCGTGACGGGCGGATGGGTGGACGGATGGGCGCGGAACCTGCAACACTGGCACATGACCGGCGCGCGTCGAATGCGCGTCACGCGACCCTTTCACTATTGCAAGCACGCTTTGCGCGAGACGACGGGAGAATGATGGAATCGCACCTGAAAGGCCAATACTTCGAAGAAAACCGCGAAATTCCCGAGCCGCAGGCCGCGACCCTCTGGTTCGCCTACGCACAGGAAAACGGCATCGACGTCGCGCGCGCGATCAGCCTGTGGGAAGACGCGGCCACGCCCGAAGGCGGACGCAGCCGCGAAACCATCGCGAGTTGCGGCATCCGCATCGTGCCGCCCGAGCGCTGAGCCGGCGCCGCGCCAGGTCCGGTCCAAGCCGTCGTTTGCGCATCGGGTGGCGGGCGCCTGAATGTGCCCGAAGGTATCCCGATGGGGACTCAGTGCGCCTGCATCTTCGAAAACAGGTTCAACACGAGCACGCCTGCCACGATGAGCCCGAGACCGAGGACAGCGGGCAGATCCGGCACCTGCTTGTAGAGCACGATCGCGACGAGCGTGATGAGCACGATGCCCACGCCGGACCAGACGGCGTAAACGATGCCTACGGGCAGGTTCTTGAGCGTGAGCGAAAGGCAGTAGAACGCGACGCCGTAGCCGGCGACCACCACCGCCGAAGGCACGAGCCGCGAAAAGCCGTGCGAGGCGCGCAGCGCGGACGTGGCGATGACTTCCGCGACGATGGCGATGGTGAGAATGAGCCAGGGAGACATCCGCATGGTTTCAGACCTTTGCAAGCGCGAGCGTGCTGTAGTCGGCATCGAGATGGGCGCACAGCGCTTCGACCACGAGTTCGTGATCGCGACGCTGCGGCAGACCGGAAACCGTGACTGAGCCGATCACGCCGGCGTTCGCGACAGTCAGCGGGAATGCGCCGCCGTGGGTGGCGTAATCGGCGACCGGCAGTCCGTTCTTCTCGGCGAGCGTGGCGCCCGACTGCTGCATGCGCAAGCCGATCGCGTACGAACTGCGGCGAAAGTGCTCGACCACGCGCGACTTGCGGCGCGCCCACTCGACGTTCTCGGGCGTCGTGCCCGCGAGCGCGCAGAAGAATAGCGACTGACCAAACGTGCGTACGTCGATGACGATCGCGTGCGAGCGCGCGACGGCAAGCTCGCGCAGCAGGGTGCCGAGTTGCCAGGCGCGATCGGCGTCGAAACGGGGGAACACCAGCGCATGTTCTTGCGCGGCTATCGATTGCAGATCGAGGGCGATGTCCATGAAGGTCTTGTGAGGCGGAGTCTGGAACAGGGAAGGAAGACCCGGAGGCGCGCGATGCCTGCTGCGGCGACCGAGCCCCGATTCTAGCCTGGCGCCTCGCACCGACACGCCGGACGCCCGCGTTGCCCCCCTGCTCAGCAATGGTTCTGCAACCGGCCAGAAGGCTATTCGTTAATAGTTGTTGCGTTGCCGCAGGATTTACCCTATACTTCTTTTCTCTGACGGACGCGGGGTGGAGCAGTCTGGCAGCTCGTCGGGCTCATAACCCGAAGGTCGTAGGTTCAAATCCTACCCCCGCAACCAAGCAAATCAAAGGGTTACAGCGCATTGGCGTGTAACCCTTTTTGCTTTTCTCAGTCTGTGTAACCCGGGTGTAACCGGCTCCCGTTGGAACCAGCGATATAAGGCGCTGTTGGCGCACTGACTACGCTCAGCTTACTTTGGGATCGCTAGCTCAGGCCGCTGTTGAGCGTGGCAGACAGAATGGTGTGTCGCTCGCCACACGAGTCAGACGCGCTCACCGTCAAACAGGCCGAATTGACCGTCGGCATGACTCTTTTCAAAGCGCCTCTTTCGCCCCTGCGGCGTCTCTTGAATCTCGCCACTCCCTTCAATCTTGTCGAGCACCGTGGTGACGCGGTGACCCGTTACCTTCGCGTTGCCAAACTCGTCAAGTTTGCGCTCGCTTTCGAGCACACACCGGATTGAATCGCCGTGCTGAAAACTGACCCGGTTGTGCAAGACCTCCTCCTTGTATGCTTTGTCGTCCATGGTGAATGAGATGGCCTGGTCATTCCAGCGCCCTTTCCACTGTATGTCCCCATACGTTATGACGGGCGCCACAATTTCTATGACGGCCTCAGTGACCTCTGGCGCAAGTTTGTCGCTCTGCAGCACAAAGTTCGAAAAGTCCACCCGCTGAACAATCTGCTCTTCTTGCGCCGGTTCGTCATGAGGTACCCATCGAAAGCCCACCCCCGTTACCGCACTATAGGAAATAAGTTGCTTGTAGAAGTTGGAGCGGCGGCGGTTGAGCTTCGGGTCCAGTTGCAGGCTTAGGTGCTTCAATTTTTCGACTCCCAACGTACTCGGCGGCAGTAGCCGTTCAGGCTGAATCAGTTGGGGAACGTAGATTGACGACGTAGGAGATTCTTGAATCGTGGCACCCGGCAGCGCTGGATGGCTGGTTGCCGCCGTACCTGCAGCCAACTCGCGCTTGAGCTTTTGAACTTCCAGTTCGGATCGCTCATTCTCTGTTTTCCAGTGCTCGATGGTCAGGCGGTTGATCTCCAGTTGCTGCCTTTCCAGTTCCTCGTTCGGCTTGGCTGGGGAAAGCCAGATCTGCACTGTTAGAGTCAGGAGCGTCGTCAGAACGGCGGTAACAGCAGGGATCGTATAAGTCTTGTTGTCCTTGTGGACCAGAACATTCCAGATGTCACGAAACCCGCCCTCGGCAGGCACAGTTGCTTCAAATCTGAGTTCGGCCCCCAGGCGCTGTGCGATGTAGGAGACGGTGGCTAGGAATTCCGCTTCACAGCGGTTTCGGATAAACGCGTCCATGGAATGTGAATCGTTCTTCAAATAGTAATGCGCTTCCAGACGCACGGTATTCTCCATCCCGGTTTCTCCTTATTCTTGGGTGAACGGCAGTTTAGCAGGCTGCGGCAGCGTTAATTTTCCTGCGAACACCACGCAAATCCCTGTGCCCATCGTGCTCGCCCCGATAGTCCGCCGAGCGTAATCGCAAAATCCGGCGACGTCAGGCGGAATTGACCGATTAGGGAATGCTGAGTCAGTTCAGAGGTGGGCGCGCAAATTCGGACAGCCGGATAAGTGGGTCATCCGGGGCCTGAGCCGGCGATAATGCCGACAAAGGAACCTGGAAGATGACGAAAAGAACCCGACGGACGCACTCAGCCGCGTTCAAAGCGAAAGTTGCGATGGCGGCGGTCAAGGGGCGAGCGGACGCTGGCCGAACTGGCGCAGCAGTTCGATGTGCACCCCAACCAGATCACGGAATGGAAGCGGCAGTTGCAGGAACGTGCCGCAGACGTGTTCGGCGCAGGCGGCGCGGCGTCGAGCGAGCCGCTGGTGGATCTGAAGGAGCTACACGCGAAGATCGGCCAACTCACCCTGGAGAACGATTTTCATATGGCCTGTTTTTGCAAGCAGGACGAGCGCCTCTCTCGCTGCCGCGATCTCGAACATCAACGTATCCGACCTGATGGGTATCGAGCCGTCCGTTGGCAGCCGTGGCGACAGCTACGATAACGCGCTGGCTGAAACGATCAATGGCCTGTACAAGACGGAACTGATTCATCGGCGCGCCCCGTGGAAAACGAGGGAATCCGTCGAACTGGCAACGCTGGAATGGGTGGCTTGGTACAACCATTGTCGGCTGATGGGACCGCTCGGCTATATCCCGCCCGCCGAGGCTGAGGCAAACTACTACAGGCAACTCAGAAATACCCCTGATGTGCCTGCATTAACTTAAACCAACCAGCCTCCACGATTCCCGGGGCGGTTCATTACTGGTTATAGGCTATTGCTTCGGTGGCAGATCATTGGACTTAAATTCAATACTCTGCAAGACATTGAGAATTGCATTGCCATTCTCGTTTTGAGAATTTTGACTTCCACCAGACACTCCAATCAAGACATTACCCCCATGGATGAAGCAAAATCGCGAACCTTGAATCTGATCCTTGGATTTGTTGCCTATCACGAATCCGCTAGCTCCAGCCAAATCTATATTTTTAAATATCACGTCATCTTTTTTCTGAGTCCGGACCCATTTCTTACCGTCGAAATCTGCCGGACATTTCAACGAATTTGACTCCATAATGTCCTGCAGCTCCGGAGAAACGTTGGCCCTCTTCGGACTGGATGACCATTTGAAATCCGAGGTGTTGTCGCACATCAAGCCCATCCATTGGGCTTTGTCGGTTTTAGGTTTCTCAAACCACCAGTCATATCCCGACGTCATCTCCGCCTGCTTCAGATGGGGGAGGTCATGATCTGCTAGTGGGTAGTTTGCCCGATAAAGTACAAGATCGGGGTCGTTATATTTCACATGGTCTCCATCCCTGAGCTTCATCGAAAAACTACAACCACTCATATCGACCAGTATCATTGCTGGACCATTGGCACTAGAGACCTCTCCTACCGCATTACCCACCCTAACCGAGCGATCTTGTGCAAACACTGGTTTAAGAGCTAAAGTCGGAAGTGGTGTACGGGGGAGTTGAGGGGGGAGTTGAAGGCGGTGGAGGTTTCAGCTGAGAATCTGATTGTCGAAGTCGGAATCCAGCAAACATCAAACCATCCACCATGAG
>Ga0164242_10001578_pt1 | contig 27040 bp, 49 predicted proteins | sample OricomgcompostMG_FD_108783 | JGI IMG/M metagenome (GOLD analysis project Ga0164242, IMG submission 108783) | Miracle-Growth compost microbial communities from Emeryville, California, USA - Original compost - Miracle growth compost (MG) ...
CACACTGCCTGTCGGCGCGCCTCCGAAATTGCCCCACGACGCGAAGTTTCCGGATTGTTGCAGCAGATTCGTTCGCGGCGTCGCATACAGCAGTTGCCTGCCTTGCCAGTCGGTGCGGTAGATCGACTGGACGTCAATCGCCTGATTGACTGGCTGACCATTGGGGCCAACGAGCTGGAATGCCTTCGTAGCGCCATCGCCAGCGCCAAATTGCTGGTTCTCGACCGTTATGTCCGTCAGAAAGTTTGCCGCGTCCAGATACCTCGCCAGCGTGCGGCGGCGGCGTACCGTGGCACCCACGAGATCATCGAGATAGACGCACAGCGCCGAGATCGTGCCGTTGATGTCGCCGACGGTTAGCGTTGGCGAGGGCTGCTGCGCGTCCGTCGTGCGCATGAATCCCGTCGCCTGAATCGGCCATGGCTTGTATTCGTTATCCTGCCACCAGATCGATGCAGACTGCAGATGTCCATGGAAGCGCAGCATGTCGCCGCCGATCGCCGTGCAATCGACTTCGAATAGCTCGATGAGCGCGCCGGGCTCTAATTGTTGTACGTCTGCTGTTATCGGCATCAGGCGTACTCGTAAATCAGGATGTAGCCAGGGGACGCCGATCCACCCGCCAGCGCGTTCTGGCTAGCACCAAGCACAGTACCGCCGCCGCCTGCGCCGCGGCCCGAGGCCGCGCCACCCGTTACGCCCGCACCTCCGACCCCGCCAGCGCCGAGCGCGCTTGTCGCGCCGTTTCCCAGCGAGTACGTAGCACCCGCTACCGAAAAAGCACTCGACCCACCAGGATTTCCGCTGGTAGCAATTAGTGCTGTGCCTACCTTCAATACCACGCCGCCGCCAGCGGAGGCTGCAGCTTGCGGGGATGAGGTAGGACCGCTAATACCGCCGCCAGGCCCGCCTGTGCACGTACAGATAGACCCGTTAGTACCGAATGAGGTGTTACCCCCAGTAGTACCTACGTTCCCTAGCGCGCCTGCGCCCGGCGCGCCAATAGTCAGCGCAACATCGCCTGAGACCGCGGCAGCGTCAATCTGCGCGGCAGTAAGCAGGTATCTTGCGAAGCCTCCACCGGCACCGCCCGATCCCGCAGCCCCCTGATTTGCGCCAGTTTGGGGACAACCGCCGCCGCCACCACCACCACCGACTTGTTCCACAATGGCAAACGTGAGCGCGGCATTGCGCGTATAAGACGCGGCACCCACAGTGCCAAACGCCTTCACGCCCAACAAGCGGCCGGTTAGCGTGGCCGGGTTAAAGTTTCCGAGATCCCACGGAGGATTTCCATTGAACGTAGGGCGAACGGGGAACGCTACAGGATTCTCCGGGGTTGTATTAAGGATATTGCCGCCCACCGATAAGGTGCCGCCGACCGTCTCGTTTCCGGCTACGGTGCAATTGCCGTTGACTACTTCGTTGTCTGAGTTTGTGCGACCGCGCATTAGGACGGTCCACGCATGCACGCCGTCCGAGTCCATCAAGGCTGCCTCGCCCGGGTTGAGCGCGGACAGCGCTACCGTATCGCCAGAGCCCGTTCCGATTGCCAGGGTGATGACCGTTGTCCCGACGTTGCGCAAATGGATGATCCCGTCCGCGCCACACGATGCCGCCGTCGGCATCTGCACGATGCCAGCTGAGGCGAGCGCAATATTGACACGCTTTCCAAGGTGCAAAGCCGCGGTGAGCGCCTGAGCGGCAGTGATTGGTGCCGCACTCGTGAGCGTGGCCTGTGCATTGAGCACTGCCATATTCGAATTCGTCTTCGCGAAGCCAGTCCGAACGGGATCGCCATCGGTGGCCGCCGGCGCGGTCCCGAGATTTACAGTCTGGAGTGCAGTCATTGTGCGTTACGGTGCGAAGGATTGAATGAACGTCGCGGTGATGGTGTACACGCTGCCGTCTTTCGTTGGCTCGGTGTACGTCTCGCAGGTGAATTGCAACTGCGGGCGCAGCGGCGGCGTCCAAAGGAACGGCGTTGCGCCGGCGTGCGCATCCAGGAAGCTGAGGATCGCCGAAATCTTCGTTTCGTCGCCGATGAACTGCAGCGAATACGTCGCCGAGCGGTTGTTGAGGCCGTCAGCTGCCTTCTGCGCATATCCGTCTCCGAACTGCGCGGTCCGCGTGCGCAGCGTCGTGTCGCCGGACAGGTTGGCAACCGTCGGCGCCCACGTGAAGAGGTCAGCCATTAGCCCACGCTCCCATACTTCTGCTGCCACGCGTAGCCGCCCTGCCCCTTCATCTTTGCCGCAATGCGGGCATCGACCAGATTCTTGAGCTGGCCTTGCAGCCACTTCGCATCGTCAGCAGACAGACCACCGCCGCTATCGCTTGTTTGCACTGTCAGGCTAATAGCCGCGCCTTGGGTGGCGCCATCCTGAGCAACTCCGCCACCGACAACGCCGCCCGAGGCGAAGCGTGCCAGCCCATCAACAGTGGCACCATTGTTGAGGGCGTTAACGCCGTTCTCGCCGATCCGACTCACAGTGGCGGCCGTGAGGATGCCCTCACCGTCACTCGCACGAATCAATAGGCTGTCGCTGGTACCACTGCCGGGGCCGCTCAATACCCCACCTTCCGCATGCGATCCCGCAAAGTTGCCCGTGAGACCAAGCAGATTGTCCAGGGAATCGCCCGGTAAAGCGTTTGCGACGCTTCCAGCCAAACCCGTGTTGGAGCCAAAAAGACCGGATGCAGCAGAAACCGCGCTGGCAAGTAATCCGCTAATCGCAGCTTTTGCGGACATTCGTGCAAGATCCGCGATAATGGAATTAGCGAGCGATGTGAAACTGAGCTTGCCGGTCTGGACGAATGACACCCATGCATCTTCCATCCCGCTCGTCACGTCGCCAAACAGCTTTTCCGTTTGTTTCATCCGATTGGCGGCGTCGTCCATATAGTCCTCAAACGCCGTTTTCGCCCCGTTTGTCCAATCCGCCTGTTTCGCCTTCAATTCGGCGTAATAGTCAGAATAATCTTTCAACGACTCCTTCAATCCGGCCTGAACCCGAGCCGAGTCAATGTTGTATTGATCGCTGCCCAGCAGCCCGCTTTTTGAAGCAGTCTTGTTGAGCTTTTCCTGCTCATCCTGGTACTTCTTATAGATCGATCTCACCTGATCAGCTTGCTTTTGAGCATCCGAGCCCATACCAACTGCAGATAGCTGTCGCTGATACTGGTCAGCCTGAGACACCTGGTAACTCGAAACGTCTGCATCAATAGAAGCGCTCGCCTCTTTCAGCCTATTTAGGTCATCCTGCGATTTCTTTTGCTGCTCTAGCGCAGTGTTCTGTTTGAGTACCGCGTCGATGGTGGCTTGGCTGGCAAGCAACGATTTTTGGTCCGCTGTGAGCGTTTGCTTGCTCTTCAGATCGGCAATCATCTGCTCGAACTTAATCTGCTTTTCCTGCTCGGTGCCTATCTTCTGAGTTGTGTTCAGCTGAGCCGATAACGCAGCCTGCGTTTCTGTTGCCGCCTGCAACATGCGGGTGGCGGCGTCGTCGGTATATGCCTTGGGAGCCCGCTGCTTCGGATCCTTGTACTTTGAATTTATCTTGCCCTCGTCCGACAACTGCTGATCTAGACTTAGGCCTAGCGGCGTCGCGATGGTGTCAATGTACGACTGTATTTCCTTAGTACGCTTGTCCGCCGGTGTTGCAAACTGCGAATTCCAAACATCGTACGAGTGTTTTGCGTCGATCAATTCCTGCTGCTGTCGATCCGTTCGAGCCTTATCTTGTGAATCCTTGACCGCCTTGTCGCGCGCAGCGATCGCCGCCTGCAGCTCCGATTCATCTTCCGAGGACCATTGACCAATCGGTGCACGCGCGCTTTTGTTTGCCTGCAAGCGAGAAACAATTTCCCCGGGGCCGGCCGCGGCGCCAAACGATCCGACGGCCTCGACGGCGCCGTTTATCATGGCTTTAATGTCTCGCCAGCCCGTGAGGATAATGCCCTCGTTCTTGGAAATATCCTGCGTCCGACTCTCCATTGCTGCCGAAAACGCCTCTACTGCAATCTGTGCTGCACCCGTCGCGTCTCCCTGCTTCTCTAAGGCGGTGATCTGGTCATAAGTCGATGCGGTCAGGAAGTGATATTGATCATTTAGCGCAACTGAAGCCTTGACTGGATCGTCTGCCAACTTGGTGAAATCATCCACCATCTTTTGCGCAGATATACCGGTGTACGTCGCAGCATCTGCAACGGTCTGGCCCAGTGTCGCGATTTCATCGCCCGTCAGCTTTCCGGTGGCCGCCAACGCAGTCACCGCCGCAGCCGCCGCATTAAAGCTCGCCCCTCCCGAAGTGGCAGACGTCGCCATAGCCCTAAGCTGATCCGCCGTTACCCCCGCGTACCCACCCGTCAGAGCGAGAGCCTCATTCATTTTCTCGTTCTGTGACTCGACTACGTACATCGCAGCGGCGACTCCTGCAATCGACAGCGTCACCGGGTTCAGCACCAGTTCAAGGGCACCCGCCAACGAAAGAAGACGTGTGAACGATCCGGCTAATTTTGAAAAATTACCACTTGCGGCCTCACGCCCCAACACGCCGATTTCGTTAGCTAAGCCATGCGTTGCGTGGACGGCTAAACCAGCGCCAGCCGTCTCCGCCTCGTAGGCGGCCGCCATTTCCTCGCCGAGTGCGATCTGTGCTTTTCGGGCGGCGATTTCCTCGGCGATCGCTGCCACTTGCGCAACTTCTGCCTCCGTATAGCCCGCCATTTGAGCGTCATAGACCGCCATTTGGGCATTGGTAGCAGTAAGCGCCGTAAGCTGGCGTCCCAACGCCTCCGCAACCGCCGCCGCACCGGCGCTGATTTCCGTAGACGCCGCGGTGAATTGCGCCGCAGCCTCTACTTGCATCGTTCCGGCATTTTCGGCCGATGCGGCGATGCCAGAATTAGCTTTCTCTGCCATCGTCGCCGCTGCTGCCAATTCATCAAGGCTTGCCGCGTATCTGGCAGCCACGTCATCCTGCGCAGCCAGTGCAGCCGTCGCTGCCAGCGATGATTCAACCATCGCGGAGATGCGTGCAGCGGCGGCCGCTTCGCTCTCTCCCATTGCAACAGTTGCAACCGTAGCACTTTGTATCGCTACGCGACTTTCATTAATCCGGTCGATAAACGGTTGAATAGCCGACGTAATGCCAAGTTGCTCCGCAAGCATCGCGCGGCGAGCTTCGGTTGAATACTCAAGCTTTTGCGCCTGCTGCACATACGCGGCGGTAGTTTTGTTAATTGCATTTATTTCGGCTTTGCTGAGCGTTTCGCCGGCGGCGGCGGCCTTAGCCTGCGCCTCCATAACGGCGGCTTCCTGAGTTCTGACGACCTCGGCCTTCAGCCGCTCGATCGTCATAAAGTCATTGTTGGCCTTCGTGGCCTTGCCCATCTCAACAACGAACTGACTCGCGTCACCAACCAGGGTCGCCTTCAACTGCTTATCAGCCATTCTGAACCTCGGTCAATGCAGACGCCAACATATCAACTATCGTCTGAAGCGCTTGCTGGGTCTTGGCATCGACGGCCGGCCGGAAAAATGGGTGAGCAGCGGCATGCGAATTGCCATGTTCAGCCTGATACCCATCTTCGACCAGAAGACCGTAAAACGCGTCGCGCCCTATAACTATGCTATACGTCTGAAGACGCCCAGCAACGCTCGAATTCTCCGCATCATGGAAAATGATAATGTTTTTCTTGAGGGTGCCAGGCGGATACACAGTGCCACTTCTCTTATGCGACTTCAGGCCAATTGGCGCGCGTAATTTTATTTCACCCATGATGACGCGCGCACCAGCGACTGTCGCCTTCCGGAGCGTCGACTCGCTGGCGACGTCGGTCATCTGCTCGAGCAACTCCCCGAAGCCAGTCGGGTTACTGATCGTCGCCGATACACCAGCCGCCATTTTCCACCTATAGGGTTCGACACATTACCGCCTGCGTCGTTTGACCTTGAATTTCTTGCCGTCGCCTTGGTTCAGATCGACGCCGAATACCGCCAGCGCGACGAACTTGGCCTGATCCTTTGGATCTTCAAATAAAATCGGCTTGCTCGACGCCGGCTCTTCAATCCACGGCATGAAATCTGTCGGCCTGAAGGGATCAGGCTTCGCCTTGGCATTGCGGTTCACGTTTGCAATCAGGGCCGCAAGCTGCCCCATTCGCATGTCTGCTATGCGTTCGCCAAACGGTTCGATCCGGTAATACGCCATCCAGTACGCCAGCTCGTCACTATCAATCGCCCGTTTTGCATGGGCGATCGACTTATGCCCGAGCGCCAGCGTCAGGCGGTGCCAGAAGAGTCGCTCTGGATGGCTTCGGAGTTTTTTTCTGCATCCTCGACCGCCTTCTGGCCGAGACCGTTGATGCGCTGGCACTCCAACCCGATTTTGCGCACCAACTCTGCGTGACTCTTCCGCAATACGTCGACCTCATCGGGAGCGAACATCGGCGTACCGTCTTCATTGACGACGGTGGCCGCCACGAGCGCGGAAAAATAGACGCTGTCGGTAAGTCCTTGGTCTTGAACAACTTTCTGAAACGCATCGCGGTCATATCCGCTCATCACGCGAATGCGAAGCGTGCCATCGAGACCATTCACCGAGGTATCCTCGGTGCGGGTAGCGACGGCGGCCAACAACTGCTCTTTCGTCAGCATCGATTACCCCCCCACTGCCGGCGTGACTTCAATGTCGCCGGTAATTTTGATGACAACGGTTCCTTTCACGACTGCGTCGACGGCCGAGGTGATTGGAAAGCTCTTCACGTATGCGTCGAACGCGATCGTCGAGCCGTCGCTAAGCGTCGCCTGATACGGAGCAACAACTCCCGATTTCTTATCGGCGAGCAGCGCTGCGTGGCTCGGCTCCGACATGTTGATGTTGATGTCGAACGAGAGCGTGTCCCAATCCTGTAGACCGGGCCTCGATTCCTTCGCGGTGCTGTCGAAGTCCGTCACGTCGATGTCGCTTGCGGAGCCAGAGAACCCGTTGAAATTCGACATATTCTTAATCGGCGCCCACACCGGTGCCTCCGTGGTTCCCGTGTTTTTTGCGAGCTTCGTGCCCTGCGAGCTAATTGCGGTGCTGGTCATGGTTTCACTCCTGATACCAGATGGAAAAGTCTTGCCGACTGCCGTAAAGCTTCGTGTCGTCCTCGTAGACGCTCACCGGCGCGCCAATCGGCACGCCGCGAACAGGCGCGGCAGTCAGCGCAGCGCGCACCTGTTGAATGATGGTTGCCGCTTCGGCCCGCGTGGCTGCCCACACAGCGACCTGCATGCGGCTGTTTTGCAGCGTGTCCGCGCCGTCGAATGTCGTTTCGTCGACGCCTCCTACGGATTGATAGACGATGTACGGCTTGACCGCAGTGGCCGGCGCGACGTCGGGATACACGCGACCGCTGGCAAGTGCCTTGATGGCGCTGTAGGTGACGGATTCAGCGCTAGCCATCGTTGCCGCCCTCTGTGCACGCGAGATCGGTGCGCTCGCGCCCGGCATAGTCCGGCAGCGCCTTCTGAATGTTGAAAATCGCATCGTCGACCGGCTGGCCGTCGACAAACTTCAGCAGCACTGCTCGCATGCCGTTGTCGATGTCGGTACGGAACCGAATGCGGATGCTGGCCGTTGCGCTGGCAACATCAGTGTCAGAGACGAGCGATTCCTTGCCGGTTAGCATGCGCACGTTGCACCAGACGGTAGCGACCTCGGTCCAGCCCTCGATCGGCTGGCCGAGATCATCGACACCGCCGCCGTTGCGCTCGATGCGCATGCGCCGATTGAGATCGCCCGCGCGCATCAGACACCCGGCACGATGCGATGCGGTCGCAGCAGCGTCCGCGCGTTGAACGGCAGCTCGACCAACGTTCCGACGGACGAATCCTCGCGATTCGCATACAGCTCCGCCGTCGATTTGAGAATCGCTGCCTTGATCGCGCCGTTCACGACCATCGGATTGTCGCCGGCCGTGCCCGCTGTAACAGCGGCGTCGAGCGCATCTTGATCCTCGAAGACCTGCCGATTCAGATAGTCGATCGCCGACTGCGTCGCGCCGTCGAGCAGAGCCTGCACGACATCGTCCTCGACGCCTGTGTCCTGCCGCAAGAAGCCAAGCGCCAGACTGAGATCGACAAGCGCCATCATTTACTTCGGGGCCGGCGACGGCTTTTTGGCCGGCGAACCTTCGAGCGCATCCTTCTCGCGCGCGGCAGCTTCGAGCTCCGACGGACATTCGTCGCCGGATTTGAATTCCTTCGGGTAGATCTCGCCCTGCGGGACACCCTTGAACGGCTTCGTGAACTTCGGCATGGTTTCCTCTAAAAAAAGAAGGGGCGTCGCAAGGACGCCCCTCAACCCCCACCCACTGACGGAGATGCGATTTACTCTGCGGCCGCCGCGATCTTCAGTGCACGCATCGGTTCCGGGTTGAGCAGGCCGCCGCCTACGCGCTTTGTCGTGTAGAACAGCACGTACGGCTTCGCCGTGTACGGGTCACGCAGCACGCGCACGCCGACGCGATCGACGATGAGATACGTCTGCTGGAAATCGCCGAAAAGGATCGGCGTAGAGTTCGCCGCGATGTCCGGCATATCGGGCACCTCCGTGACCGGATAGCCCGCGAGCGTCGCCGGCTGCCCGGCGACATACGACGGCTGCCACAGATAATTGTTCTGGCCATCTTTCAGTTTGCGCACCGATCGCTGCGTATTGCGGTTCATCGTGAAGCGAGCGTTGCCGGTGAACGCGCTCGGCAGGTCATAGATCAGATCGATGATGCCATCCGACGTGATGTCTGCCGCCGCCCCACTGAGTACCGTCCCGATGGCTCCGAACGGATGCGCTGCGTCATTCGCTGCGCCGTCGACATAGGTCAGAATGCCGGTGGGCTTTTTCGTGCCATCGCCAGACACGAAGGCGAGGCCCTCCTGCTTGGCGAATTCCGTCTGTACCTCACCGGCCAGCCACGTTTCGAGGTCGATCTCGCTGTCGTCGAGAATGCCCTGCGTGGCCGCCGGGTTGGCGTAGATCTCGCCCGAGCCGAACGCGAGCGACGCGAAAGTGCCTGTGTTCGTCTGCGGACGTGCGTCCGTCTCGCCGACCCAGCCGCTCGCGGTGCCCCCCAGATTGAACAGCTTCGAGAAGCCAGCCTTCGACACCGGCTGCACCCGACACAGCTGACGCATCGGCGAGATGAGCACGAGCTTATTCGTGATCGTACGATCCCATTCGATAGGCGTCAGGTAGCCTCCCTGCTCGTCGGCGCCCTTGTTGAGTGCGGCGTTGATGTCCCCTTTCTTCACATGCGCCTTGAAGGCGTCCGTGTATTCGGCATCACGCAGCGACGTACCGCCCTTACCGCTCATTTCGAGGGAGGCCATTTTGATGCTGTGCTCGTCGAGCGCCTTCTGAAACTCGTCCAGATCGGCCCCGATCTTTTCCACTTTTGCGGTGATGTCGGCAGCCGGCAGCCCGGCCTTCAGGGCATCGAGTTGCTTCGTGTTCTCGGCCTTGAACTGTTCGAATGCTCGGTTGACGCCTTCGACGAGCGCCTTCACGTCGCTTCCGCCTGCGTCTGCACGTACCGAGACGATGCCACGCGGCACAGCACCTGCAGTTCCCGCCAGGGTTGCCGCGAGCGCGGAGATGAAAAGCTTCTTGCTCATGAATTTATCCTTGAAAAGCGTTAATTAGGTTCTGCAGCGAGACTGCAACGTCGTCGCCAGCGCCCGGCATGGCGTGTTCCGCGGCAGCGCCCGGCTTGCCGTCGAATAGGGCCTTGAACGCTTCGCGGCGCGCGCTACGTGAATATCCAGCGCTCGCCATTGAAGCTTCCACGAGCGCCATTGCCTTACGCTGGGCGCTCGCATTCGAATCTTTCGCGATTTGCGCGCTCTCCAGCAGGCCACTCGCGAAACCATCCGCAACGGCCTGCTCGGCGCCAATCCACGATTCCTTGTCCATCAGTGCAACGGCCTCATCCTGCGTGATGCCCGCGCGCTGGGAATACACCTTCGCCATCGCGGCGTCGAACGGCGCGAGAATTTCCGACGCCTGCGCAAGGTCGTGCCGATTGCCGATAGCGACCGTCCACGCGTTGTGAATCATGAGGAAAGCGCCGTCACCCATCAGGATTTCGTCGGCCGCCATCGTGATCACCGAAGCCGCTGACGCCGCAAGCCCGATGACGTTGACCGTCACTTTCGCCTTGTGCTCGCGCAGCAGGTTGTAAATCGCGACGCCCTCAAAAAAATCGCCACCGGGAGAATTGATGTTCACCGTCACATCCCGGGCGCCGATATTGCGCAGCGCTGAGCTGACGCGTTTTGCAGTGACCCCGGTGCCTTCCCAGTTGTCGCCAATCGAGTCGTAAATCGAGATCGATGCGACATCGTCAGAAGACGCTGCCCGGGCGGCCGGCTCCCATCGGGCCAACGCATCAGGTCGCAAATCGAATTGCGCCTTATTGAGCCGGTGATCGGCTCGGATTTCAGGCAGTCTGAGCAGGCTCATCGCTGGTCCCCTTCGGTTTCTGGGTCATTGGGTTGCGCAGCGCATCAGTCTGCGGATCGTCGGATTTCGGCAAGTCGGACAGTTCTCGAACTTCGTTTTGAGACATCCACGGCGCCTGTCCACCGGCACCGAGCGCCTTCGAGAAGAACGACGCCTGGTCGTTGAGCGTGCCGCGCAGCAGCGCACCCTCGTTGAACTTGTATTGCAATAGGCCGAGTTGACTGTCGGGAATGAAGCTGCGCGCAGCAGCCTGTTCCCAAGACACAAACCAGTGCGCAAGGCCGTATTGAATGAAAAATATCGCGAGCTGCTCGATGCCACTGCCCCAGCTAGTGTCATCCATCATCAATAGAGGTCGTGGCACGCCGTACATGCGAGCGACCTCTTCAATCTGATGGTTGCGTGTCTCGATCTGCTGTGCAGATACCGCAGTGGCGGTGAATTGCTTCGCAGTTGCGCCCTCTTCCAGCAACATCCAGCGGCCGGCGTTGTCGGCGCCAGCATAATTCGTGTCGAGTGATCCGCGCATACGCCCGTAGGCGTTGTCTGAAAGCTCTTTCGGCACCTCAATCGCGCCGCCCGCCATCACGCCAGTTCGGAATGTGCGCGACGCAGCTCGCTCTGCCTGCTCGGCGAGCTCTAAGCTTTCCCTCGATAGGCGTATGCGAGAGATACCGCATACTCCGTCGAGCGACAGATCACGCAAATGGAACACATCGCGCGCCGGCAGCGTGATCATGCCGTCGCCCGGCGTCGTATAGTCGTAGACCATCTGCCAGGCAGCCGTGAGGCGCGGCTTCGTCGAGCCGCGATCCATCGGAATCAGCCGGACTGGACGATTACCCGTCCATATGACACGCGCGAAGGATTGCCCGTCGAGCAACGCGCGAAGTTGCATCAGACTCTTGAATTCAATCGGCGTCTGCCAGTCGTTTGGCTTGTATTTGAGCAACCTGTGCGCCGGATTATCGATCTGCACCCGCTTCTGATCGTCGCTGCTTTGCAGATTCAGCGGCAGCATGCCGATTGCTTGGGAAATCAAAGTCACGCAGCGCAGCACAGCCATATTGCGTAACGCGTGCATGCCGCGCGGGTCATACCCATCGATTTCCCCTCGGCGGATGTACTCGAGCAAACGCGGATCATCCATGCCGGTGAATGTGTCGCCGCCGGAAGGGATTTCAGCGCGGATCGATGGCTCCTGAGAACGAGTTTGGGCCTCCGGCTGACTACCTCGCCGGAAGAAATCGAGCAAACTCATTCTCACCTCAAAGGAATCGGATGCCGCGCGACTCATACACGGACGGCCCTTGAGCCGGCGGGTTGAGCGCCATCAGCGATACCGCATCGAAAATTGCCATGAGCGGATCGATTTTCCCCGTTCCGCTGGCCTGTTTTGTGATGTTCACCGCGTTGCCGACCGGCACTACACGCGCGTTACCGACGGCCCATGCCATCAATGGCTGCCCGCCGTGAATGAGGATGCCATCGGGCGCCTGACCGTCCGCGAGACGACGCCCGCTCGCCGCAGCGATGCGACGCTCGGCGGTCTTGATTGCGCCGGAAAGCTTCCAACCCTGCGAAATGCCGATTACCTTCTCTTGTGGCACCTTTGCTTCGGCCAGCGCGTCGAGAACTCCCCCGATCCCGGCCGGATCAGCGCCTACCTGATATAGGAGACCGGCTTTCTCGACCGTCGCGACGATCGCGGCGACATCTGAAACATCGTCGCCGATCAGCTCCACGACGGTCAGATCGCCGTCCTTTTCGAAGTCGCGCAAGCGCTCGGCGATCTCCTTTCTGCGGTCAAACACAGAGGGATGCGCCCAAGCATGCGTCCAGGTTAGCCAGTTCCGCGTCCCCGTCTCGCGCCCGACAAGCGCAAGGCCAAGCAAGTCATCCAAACCGCCGCCGTCGACGCCAACCGCAATAACTTCGCACCGCGCGATCAACTCCTCGACAGTCAGTTTCGGTGCCTTCGCGGCGGCCTCCCAGAAGTCAGCTCCGGCCCAGCGGTCGCTACGCAATGCGAGGCCGATCTCGACGTTTCCGTGCTTCGCCAGGAAGCCTCGAAGCGATGCCTCGCCCTCTTCGCTCGCCTTGCGGTGCTCGCGTACCAGAAAGGCTTCGTCGACGGAGTAACCAAGGTTCGGATTTACCATCCCGAGGTTTTCGACGCGCAAATGCCCCCTTGACTTGACCATCTCCGGCGGATGCTCGTAGATGATCGGGAGAAACTGCGGATCGTGAATCTTGCCGTCGCGAACATCGCGCGCGTATTGCAGCTTTTCCCTGAAAACACCGGCCGGCGGATCATCGCTCTGGGTTGTGATCCAGATAACGAAACCTTCTGGGCGCGACGCTAAACCACCGAGCGCCTCGCGCAGCATTTCTTTCGCCCCAGCCTGCTTACCAAAGAGCCAAAGTTCTTCAATCAGCGTGCCAACGCTTTTTTTGCCGGCCGCCGTGTTTGGGTCGGCTGCGATAACCTTTAGCGTCGCATTTTTCTCGCGATGCGTAAGCGTTTTTATATGCGACTGGACATGAATGATGTCCGCGAGCTGGTCATCCTCTTCTGGCTCTTCGAACGCCACCATATCCTTCGCGGGGCCGAAGCTGTTGTTCGCGACTTCAAGTGTCGGCGCAAGAATGGTGAACTCCGCCGACTGACGCCAATTGCGGATCAGGCAGGTGAGCATGATCGACGCCGCCAAGCCAGACTTGAAGTTTTTTTTCGGCAGCATCACAAACCATTCCGTGATGAGTCGGCGCCCGCTCGCAGCGTCGTACGCGCCGAACACTGTCGCCGCGAGATCGAAAATCCACTGCCCCGACGCCTCGCCAATAGTCGGGCTGCCGGGCGCATCGACGATACGCAGCGAGCGCATTACCTCAAGTCCTCGCTCGGCCTCTTCCGGAAAGATCGGCGCTGGAATAATTGACCGCCCTTCCCGGAGCCGCTCAGCCCAATCAGGGCATGCGGTCGTCCATTCTGGTGTCACACGCCTTTCCCGCCAGAAGCAACTAGCTTGGGAGGCGCTGCCGACGCGAAGCGACCGCCGCCCGCCTTCTTGGCAGCTTCCCTCTGAGCATCTTTCTTGCCGCCCTCGCCGGGCTTTTGATGCATGAACGGCATCAGCGCCTTCGCTGCGTCAACGCGAAGCTTGGGCTCGGTGCTCTGGTCATTCATGGCGGCGATAAGGAACTGCTTCGGGTCGTTGAACGTCAGGATGGAGTCGAGATCGAAACCAGCCGCTACTGCAGCCTTCGTGACCGCCACCGCGTCAGCGGCAGGAGCGCCCTTCGCCGCCTTTAAGGCCGGCGCAGGCTTCGCTCCAGCTTTCTTGCGATGCTGAGCGAGGTAAGCCGCAACGTCCTTGTCTTTAACAAGGCGAGATCCGGCGGCCGATGCAGTCGCCGAACTGTAACCGGCGGCGATTGCCGCGTCCTTATTGGACTTCCCGGCTAAAACAGCATCGGCAAATGCCCGCTTTTTGCTGTTAAAAGCCATTAACAAAATCCTCAAACGGGGAAAAATTCTGTGCGTGCGGGAACGGTCGGTCTAGCGCCTAAATAGCCCCAAACTTTCGACACCCCCATCCATTAGGCATTTTCTATGTTGCAAATTCGCAACATTCGGGTCAACTTCGTTGTTTTTTCGCAACATTGAGGCGAACCGCCCTCGAAACCGTTGGTTCCACGCAACTGTTTCACGAAATCGCTTCCCGACCGCGCTCGGCCTGCGCTTTCTCGCTGTCGTGATGGGGTTTGCAGAGCGTCTGCACATTGGTAGGGTCGAGCCGCAGTCGATCGTCACCACGATGTGGAACGATGTGGTCGCCGATGTTGCCCAGCGGTTCAGCTACGCCACGTGCCGCGCACTGGAGCACCACGTCAGCAGGCGACAGCGTGGTCATACCGAGGTCGCGCAGACAGAACACGCAATGCGGATGCGCCGCGAGGTGTCGCGCGCGCAGTTGCTGCCAGTCGTAGCCGTATCCACGCGCTGCGCTGCTCGTCTTGCCTACACGCCACGAGCCGGGCTGCACGATCGCAACACGGCTAGGCAACGACGACAGGCGAGACGGCAGCGTGCGAAGGCGCGGCATGCAGCGATCAGGCAGCCGGATACGCAGCGGCGAGCGCAGCGTTCGTTGCGTCCTGCACGGCCGCGTCGGTCAGGTTCGCATCGATCGCCTTCAGCGCGAGCGCGATCTTGATTGCCGTGTCGACGGTCGTGTTCGTGGTCGCCGGCGATGCCGGCGCTGCTGCGGGAGTGCTCATGGTCGATCCTTCGATGCGGGTTGAGGAAATGAGGGCGGTCAGTCGAGCCACCTCCGCGGCCACGTCAGTTTCGACGCTCGTCGCCGTTTGCTCGGCTTTCTGCTCAACAGCTTTCGCCTCGCCGGTGAACCACGAGACGACCTTCTGAATGATGGCTTTGAGGTTCATTTGACGGGCGTAAAATTGATGCGCCGGGAGGGCCGGCGAATCCTATGGAGAAAATCTAGATGGCGATCTATACCGACGAAGAGGCACTCGATAAGGCAATTGAACTCATCGACACAGCTCTTTCTGCGGGAAGTCTTGCGCCCATCGTTCCGTCGAATATGGGCAATGCCGAAGCTAGCGGCAAGAAAGTGGGGGAATACATTGGCGCGGCCGTCGAAGCGCTACGCGATAAATTGAAGACGCTCTGATGAAAAAAGCCCGCTTGCTTTCGCTTGCGGGCTTCCTGTTCGCACCAAGGGTACGGTATATGAAAATGGAGTATATGGCCGCTATTTCGGCCAGTCAAGCCCCAATCAGCATTCCCGACTCACTCAGTTGATCGTAGAGATCCGCCCATGCGCTCTTTTCCAGAGCCTTGAGATACGCAGCAATCGCCGATGCGTGACGTCCTGCCGTGCGCGCAGGAATGCCGAGGTTGTCGGAGACGTCCGTGACGCTGAGCTTTTCGCCGAAGTGACGCATGATGACGGCGACGCGGAAGCGGTGCACTGGCGGCAATATTTCCAGGGCATCGACGCATGCGCTGGATAGCTGACTCACCGCATCCTGAAACATCGGGCTTACCTTCCATCCGCTGCAGCACGCGCTCATGCAGCTGCACTGCTCCCGCCGCGGCGCACTGCGAGCGATCACGGCTAGCATGCGCAAGTGCTCCATCCTGCCCAGCTCCGCCATGACCATGCCGGACTGAGCGGCGCCGTCAAGGCCGACAAGCCCGCGACCACTGCCAGATCCGCCACGCTGCAGCAGCTTCGCCATCGGCGACATCGCGTACTGCTGGGCCGAGTAGTGACAGGCGAACAGAACCGCCTCTTGCGCGCTCTTGAAGATTCCCTCGTGAGTTGCTTCCATGTTCACCTTGTTGTTCGAGTTTCTCAGGGGACGACGACGAACGGAATTCCATGACAGGTCAGCCAGTCGCCCAACGCGTGTCGAAGTTCGAGGCTGTGCGGCCACGCGTATTCGATCTGTGAGACGCCATCCGACGTTAGGCTGATCTCGCCGCTGAACGGGCAGTTATCGAACGCGACGAGTTCGGCGCCGGTAACGATGTCGCGATGCCGCAGCGCCGATTCGAGCAACTGACCGGGCACGTCGGCATATTGGATATAGGCATGCGCGCTCAAGCGGCCGCCTTCTGTTCGAACGTCCAGTCGATCGCGCCGCTCGCGAGGAAGTCCGGAACGATCGGCGACTTGTCGGCCGCATCGACGGACAGCCAGCAAAGCGCGTTGGAAACCCGCTTGCTGTCGTTCCGGCTGACGAAGCGCCGCAGATGCTCTGGCACGAACGCCAATGCCTGCACGCCCAAGAATTGCCCACGCCACATGACGCGTCGCAACGCGATAACATCGGCCGCGAAGCGGTACGGCTGGGGCGCAACAATCCCCATCGACCCGACTGACGATTGCCGGCGACCCACGTCTGGATATAGCTCTACGTCGACTTTCAATTTTCAAACCTCCATTCCGTATCGCCGCTAGCGATAAATTCAGACAGCGACTTTCGGTTTAGGCTCACGCGAGCGGAGCATCTCAGCACTTCCACCGACTTCCACGAACTCAATGGCGCGAAGATCGCCCTGCGGTGATGCGGCGGTATATAAGCGTCGACCACTACAGCTTCGTCGCTCCACATGCCGCTCACCGTGACACGCAGGACGGCGTGCACCGTCGTTTCAAACGTGTCTATGCCGACGCCGGCTTTAGTTCCCACATGCACGTCGACAAGCAATCTCATGCCTGCGCGCCCGTGGATGCCATTTTTCGTGCTCGACGCGGCTTCCACCGCTCCAGCGCGTCATTGAAAACGGCGCACTTCTCTTCCCACGACGCGCCGCCGCGGTCGAGCCATTCATGACATGCCGAGCACCCTGGCACGGTGAACCAGTGCTTCGCTTTCAGCGCGCCGGCCTTGCCGTGAGCCGACTGATTCGAATGACAGTCGACTACCGTAGGATCGGCCCAATCAGTCCAAGGGCATTTGATGTTCAGGTAGCAAGGCTCATCGCGGCATGCCGCCAAATACTTCGAGCCTTCGGCGACAGTCGGCTTCTTCATGCGGCTTTTCATCGCCGTTCGCCGCAGCGCGGTTCCACGATTCGCGAAGCTGCTGAACGGCGAACCGGGATTGCGCGCAAAACCGGTTTGCTTCATCTGCGTCGAACGCTTCATTCGCCTTCCTGCTCGAAGAAACGCGCGCGGGTTCCACATCGGCCCACGACGATCGCCATCCAGTGCGGGTATTGGCGCTGGTTATATGCGAGCGCGTTGCGCGTATAGCGGCGCGTCTCGCCGTCAACCGGATCGATTTCACTCACCGTCGACGGATGCATGCACAGATGAGATCCTCCCGGCTGCGGGATGGTCGGAACGCCAGGACGTGTTGCCGGCTTCGACGACAGCGACGACGCCGACGTGGCGAAAAAACGGCACTCGACGCAAAGTCTCACGAGCGCTCCGGCATAACGCGGATCTCGACCGGCATACCGCTAGCAGCGATCAACGATCGCCGGCCTTCGCTCCAAAAATGAAATGCAAGCGCGCGGATCGCACTCGACGCGGTTCCGTTCGGATACTTGCTATCGAAAAACGCGTCGAATTCTTCGAGTTCGGTCATGACGTCACCAGCTGCGTCAGCATCGATTTGAATGGGCTCGGTGCGCGCGCGCTGCGCCGAGCCTTGATCACGGCTTTGTTATTCCGGTACGACCGACGCCCAATTGCCCTGCGATCGGTTTCCGGTGGCGATGCATCCCTGCGATTTCCGAGCGCGAACAGACCGGCCGGCAACCCAGCGCGACCAATCTGCGGGACGTAGCTCTTGATGTAAAAGTGCTTCTCGGGCGTCTTCCGTGCGGTGCTAATGCACGAGCTGACCGTGGATTTCAGCATTCCGAGTTCGTCGGCCAGATCCTCCGTAGTCATCGGGCCGTGTTCTCGAATCAGCGCCTTTATCGCTTCGCGCGTTCTGGCTGGAGCCGGCATCAGATTTCCTTTATGGATATGTCGTGCACAGCGAGCATTTGCTTCCGCTTCTGCACGTAAGCTGGGTTCTTCCGGGTCGCTGGCGACTTCACGTCCTCAACGACCTGTGCTCCCGTGGCAACATCGATATAGACGAAGTCCGCTACATAGTTCGACGCGCGCTCCCACTTGCCGTCGTCTCGACGCTTGCGCGGGGTGAGTTCGAATGCCACCTGCAGACGCAAATCACGAATCTCGCCGCGCGCCTGCCGCTGCACCAGGTCGAACCAGTGCGAGCGCTCCTTCAGGCTGTCGAACTTGATTCCCTCGTGCTCGCACTTCGTGTTGCGATACTTCGCCATCTTCTTCGGCTTTGCCATGCTCAGCGGCGGCTGTGCGAACGGATCATCGAAATCGGATTCGTCTAGCGCACTGGGCTGCGGCAGGTTTCCAGTTGCCCGGTAGATCGCGAGTTGCGCCGCAGTCATCGGCGGGACGACCGATTCGCGCACGCGCGCAGTGCCGACTGTATTTGTCCCGGCCGGGATAACCATCGGCCATGCGGCACGCTTCGTCACCGCGCGCGAGCCTTCACGACGATCCCGATTGCCGCCACGGCGAGACCGAGAATGAATGTGGCGATGAAGCCGAGCCACAGCGGCGATGTCACCCACCACCATGACCACGTCGCGACCACGCCAATGCCCGCGAGTTTCAAGAACAGCAGAATCAGAAAAGCGAAACCGCCAAGACCGATCGTCATTGATTTTTCTCCCACTTCGAGGGGTTGAAGGTGCATACCTGGTGCCCCGGCACGAAAATGTGCTCGGGCTTGTGTGCGCAGTTGCGGTAGCCCTGCCGATACATCTTTTCGTAACCGCATGAGGTCGTCGCGTGCTTGCAGGTGCGGCACGTGTTCATGCTGCCTCCGCGTGCGCAACCTGTTCGCGCGGAACGTCGTTGAAGTACGCGTAGAGCTGGATGTACACGCTCTCGGTGTCCTTGACGGAGCGCAACATTTCCTCCATCCATTCGCCAGGACCCGCGGCCTTGTACACGCGCGCCTTGAATCGCTGGAAGTGCTCGTCTGGCCGTTTCTCGATTCCAAGCTGTTTGGCGCGCGAGTCGATACCGCTCACCGACTTCCACCAGTCGGGTACAATCGACTGACCGGACGATACGGCAGGCGAATCGGCGCGGAGCGGAAACAGGCCTGTCCAGCCGCGCAACACCGCTTCGTCGATGCACGCCGCCGGCTCGTGGCCTAGCTCGCGCAGCTTCGCAAGTCGTCGGACAGACACACTCGCCGCCGGCCTCGTCCATGGTGCCGATTTCTCGGCAGCCTTCGCCTCCCGGTGTTCACACCAGTCGTGCCAGGCAGATCGTGGTAGCCAATCGGGTAAATCGAATTCGCGAAGTTCGACATGCAACGCAACTCGCGGCGCACGCCGCGCAGGTTGACGGTTCTCTGACGGTTCCATGGTGGTTCCTGACGAGTCGGGTGCAAAGCTATTGCACCCTTTAGCGTCGTCATTTGCACCCTTTGTTGCGCCGTTTGCACCCTTTTCGTCGCCGTTTGCACCCTTCTCATTCGGTGCAGAATCTGCGCCCTTTGAGCCATCTGAAATGGGTGCAAGGTCTGCGCCCTTTATCCAGTCTGGATTGATGCGATATTCGCGGGCACGTCCACGTCCGCCACCTTGGTTCGCAACAAGGATCAGCCAGCCCCGTTTGAGCATTCGTTTGATTTGGTATTGCACCGCGCGCTCAGACTGGCGCGTTTTTGCCGCCATCGTTTCGATGCTGGGAAAGATATGCGTGCCGTCGTCGTCTGCGTAATCTGCCAACTTCAAAGCCAGATTGAGCTCGCCACCACCTTCGGGGTATCGGTCCCACACCTTGTCCATTACCTTGATGCTCATTGCCGCCTCAGTGGCCGCACGGCAGCTCGCCGCACAGATCAGCCCTGGTCTGGCACAACAGGCAGGTTGCCTGCTCGTGATCGATGCCGGCAGGCTGGATTTGCTCGGCTGACCATGCCGGCTCGCAGCGGAAGTGTTCGGTGAGGGTTTTCAGGATCACGCCCGGTTCGAGCTGCTCGTTCATGCCGCCCTCGCCTGTTCGTCGAATGACGCCATGGCAGCCTTCGCGCCAGCGAGGCCCGGCAACGCCTCAACGGCGGGATCATCCAGACCGAGCACCCATCGGAGCGCTGCAGCACGATCGCCGGTCGCCGACTCGAGTTCGGCGAGGATCTGCTTTCTCGTGCGAAGGCGTCCCGCCGGCGAACCGAGAGCGGCCTTCTGGGCTCGCGAGCGCTCATGCCCCTGCTTGCCCTCAGCCGCGGCGATCAGCGCGGCAACCTTCGCGCGCTGCTCGTCTGGCTTGAGCCGCGCGAGACGCAGCGCGTGCGTCACAGTGATCTGGTCGCTTTCGAGTGCGTCGCGGACCGCGCCACAGCAATCCAGCAGGCGAAGCGACGAGCGCACCGTTTGCGGATCGACGCCAAAGTGAATGGCAATCGCCTCGTCGTCGTTGCCGATGTCGCGCATGCGCTGCATCTTCTCAGCGCGGTTGATGGCCGAGTCGTTACGCCGGATCTCGTTTGCCGATGCCATCATCCCGGCGAGTTCGCCCTGCTTCGCCCGCTTCGGCAACGCCGGCACAAGAATCGGCTGCAGGCCCTCATCGCGCAGCCGCCGGTTCGCTTCGCGCGCGTTGATAACCCGGCGTCGGCCGTCGACTACGACCACCTGCCCCGTCTCTGGATCCTTGTGGACGATGATCGTTTCCAACACCCCGTGATGCCGGATGTTGCGCACCATCGCCTCATCGGGCGGCAGGTGCACGCGGCGGTCATAGAGCGCATGCGTCTCGTCGGTGATGAGCGTCAGCGCGTCCGGATCGAAAAACAGAACGTTGCTCTTGCCCGCCGCGCCGTAGGCGTCGATGGAATTTTTAGCCATTTCGTGGGAGCCCAAGGGTTTCGTTGAAAACGCCGGTCGCTGCGCATTTCTGCTCGCCACGCACCGCGAGCGCTTCGTCGTCGAGCAACTCGCGCACACGGCCACAGACGCTGGACAGGCGCAGATTTGTGCGGTCGGCGATCTCCTGACGCGTGAGTGTCATGACCGGGCTATAAAACAGATCGAGAATCACCTGCTTCTGCGTGCGGCGCAGGCCGCCGTCGAGCGCATCGTGAGCTGCGCGCTGGGTATGCGTGCTTCGCATGTGGTTTACTCCGCCATGCCGCGCAGGCGCGCAGCGATGTTGAACAGCACCTGCGCGTGCTTGAAAATGCGGCCTTCCACGCGCTCCACTTCCTTATGCTCGACGCGGCCATCCTCCAGCGTCTTGCAAATTTCCTTGCCTACCAGCCCGTGTGTCGACCAGGCTTCGCCCATCAGCTCGACGATCGCGGCGTCGGTACACCCTTCCACGTCCGGCAGATGAACGAGCGCATAGCCCCGATCGCGCGCCCATGCCTCAAGAACGCGGTCGTCATCGGCCATGTCCGTGATCTGCACGGCGTCCATCAGCGTGGCCTTGTGCGTATCCGTGTTCGGATTGACCTTGCTCCGCAGCACGGCCGCGGACATGCCGAGGCGTGGCGCGAGTGATTCGCAGCCGCCTTTGTAGTCGTGCGCAACCGCGCGAAGAGTGTCAAGGATGTTCAATTGCCGCTCCACACAAACGTGTTTTGTCCCCGTCAGTACAACTAAAGTCACCTTGGACAACAACGAAACGGGAAACAAGAAAAATGAAATCGTCGATGCCGGGCACTACCGGGACTTCGGGTCGCACCAGTACGACCTTTTCGGATCGAGGCGCGGGGGCTCGCCTCGCATCCGGTTCGCGTGCTCCGCTCTATGGAGCCGCGCAAACTCAAGCAGCGTCAGCAGCCAATGCGCAATCCGCATCGCTTTCCTCGCTGCTCTTGCTCGTCGCGCTCGCGCCGCTGTTCGTACACTGAGCGAGCGCAGCGCGCGCCTCCTCGACCGTCATCACGAAGCCGCCGTGCGCGACACCCGACCTCGGCTGAACCATGAATCGGCGCTTCGACAGCGTTTCGTCGTTCCCGCTCTCGACGTGAAGCGCGTCGGGGCACTCCCGGCGGATGATCTCGGTCGCTGCGGCAATACCGCCGTGGTTCGCGGCGTTGCGCAGCATTTGCTGGTGGTGCGGAAGGTGCATAAATGCTCCGTGGTTATAGGGGCGAGGACACCGGCTTTCGCCTGTAGACTTGGCAGTTCTCACACAACCACGATCTACGGGGATCCTCATGGAAGACAAAATCGAAAAACTCGTTTCCGCTGTCGAGAAGATGCAGCCAATACTGCAATACCTCGTCGCAGAGAACGCCGCGATGGCTGCCATCATCCGGTCGCTCGGCACTGCCAATCGGGACAATGCTGCATTTCAAGCCGCACTCAAGACAGAGGCAGAAATCCGCAATGTTCGGCAACTGAACAGCGCTATGTCCGACGACGACATCGCTGCATTCAAGAAATCTCTGGCGTCGTTGCTGCCGAAGCAACCTCTCGAGCTTTAAGCTCTCGTGAAATGGCGGCCTCGTTTGCTGTAGTGGCCGCCGCCAACGTGTCGATGCGATCGCCGAGCGGGTCGATCCAGCTCAAATTGGAGACGATCTCTCGGTTCGGTAGTTCCATTCCACCCACGCCGGGCTGGTGTCGCTCAAGCAACGAGATCAGCCTGGCGTACAGGCGTGCATACAGGTTCTTCATTTCAGGCTGCCTCCGGTTATGCAGCGGCTTGTTAGCAAGATGGATTCGCGCGTGCGGCAACTTCCACGGTTTGCCGGTCGCCGTTCTTTTCAGAAAGTACGGCGTCGTGCAGCCGCTTGAGTTTTGACATCACCTCGTAGGACACCCGCTTACCCCGTCGCCCTGTGTGGATCGCGGACACGGTGGACTGATCGACGCCACTCAGGCGCTCAATCTCCATCTGTGTCAATCCGCGCTGCATCAGGTCGGCAATCATCAGTTGAGCGTTCATGGACACGAGAATATTACATTGGGACTTGGATAACAAGTCCCAATGGAATGGCGCGATCAATTACGATTGCAATATGAAAACTTTGGCGGAAAGAGTTAAGGCGCGCCGCCTGGAGCGGGGCATGACGCAGGGCGAGCTCGCAAAAGCCGCGGGCGTATCGCAATCGACGATCGCACACGTGGAGTCCGGCCGAAATGAGGGTACGAAGCACATCGCCAAGATTGCTCGCGCCCTTAATGAGACCACCGAATGGCTCGACGGACCGGCAAAAAATTCTAACGCTCGATCAAGGCCCGCAAAGTCCGGTAATTCCGACGTTCAGCCTCCATCACCTTTGCAGTATCCTGTCAGCACAAAGAATGTGCGTCATGTGTTCGTCATAGGGCGCGCTCAAGCAGGACTACCTGAGAGAATTTGGACTGACGGGGACTATCCAGTGGGGGCAGCAAACGAGTACGCGGAAATAGCCACTGGCGATAGCCAGGCCTTTATAGTTCCGGTGGTTGGCGACTCAATGTCTCCCAAATACGAGCCGGGTGAGTTTGCGCTTGTCGAACCGGAGACTCCGCCAGAAGTCGGCGAGGACGTTCTCGTGAGGCTCGCGGATGGGCGGACGCTCTTAAAGCGTCTTTATCGGCGCTTGGGCGCGGTGATCGTCCTGAAGAACCTGAACCCCTCTAAGGCTGAGGAATTTTCGTTCGAGCCGAACGAGGTCACGTGGATGTATTACGTTGCTCACCCCGTGCCAGCACGAAAAATAAAAATGCGCATGTGAAACATTGCATCGCTTCTGTCCGGGACGCGAACAGCAGAAGTTTGGCCGCAAAGAGAACCATCAACGGCCGCAGAGGGCCGGCCACCCGTCCGCGGTCAATAAAACAATATTTCTATGACAAAAACAGCTATTGCCGTTTGCCTCGGGGCGGTGGTCCTTTCGGGCTGCTCGATGGCATGGGGCGTTCATCAGTCACTCCCGTATGCACCGCAAGTAAGCGGCGCACTCAGTACATCTGGGCATGTGGATGTGTATCGCGACGGCGATCGACCGCGGCGGCCCATCATTCTCATTGCAAAGTTGGGCGCGAACGGCAACGGGTATGCCACAGACGACACGCTCGTGAAAACGCTCGTCAAGGAAGCGCAGAAGGTGGACGCGGACTGTCTCGTCATCACCAATAGCTCGGTCTCAAGGGATGAAACCGTTGGATCCTATGGGGGCGGCCTGCTCTTCACAAGCCAGATCAAGCGCCCTCACCTATATGGCATAGCTTGCAAATATTCGAAAGTGATCGCCGGCTTGAATGCAGATAAGAACGGGCTGGTGGGTTACGTTCCGAGCGGCACCCCAGCCGCCCGCGCGGGCATCGTCGAAGGGGACAAATTGCTGGCCCTAAATGGTGAGGCAATCACAAGTTCGCCCTACGTCGCCGAGCGGGAGGTCTCGCTCAAAAGCCCTGGCGACAAGGTGACAGTTGATTACCTGGATAAAAATGGGGAAAAGCACACCACAGTGCTGACTCTCGACGCCGCTCCGCAATAAGCAGCCCTCGCACCACGCTCATCGAAGCCCCGCCAGTCGGGGCTTTTTCACTGCTACTCCCCGATGCGTTCTCAGCGCCCGTAGACGTGCCTCAAATTTAATTACATATGGACTTGACCAATCAACATTCCATTTGTAATATCCCTCTCACGCACTCACCGAACCCCTCGGCGGATGCTGACAGGAGATAGGGATGCAGGACTGGAGGCTACTGACGATCGAGCACGGTCGACGAATCATTGAGGCCGAGTACAGCGAAGGTCGCTTTACGGGATTCACTTCCCGGGCAAAGCAGGATGACCAAGTCGCCGCCCTTGGCTTGAGAGAATGGTTCGGCGATCTGCTTCGCAGCTTTGCGGGGCTTGTCGACGGGCGCGATATGAATGGCTCCGCTCACATCCAGATTATCAAGGTCTCCGATGTCCCCGAGGGAGCGACCGTCACGAACAACGACCGTGAGCGTCTTCCCATCGACGATGCACGTGAATCGGTCGCGGTGCGGTCCAAAGTGTCTTGTGCTGGTGATTTTCATTTTGATCTGGATTTGCTTGGTCTCATGGTCAGAAATGGGCGCAAGGTCAGCCTGTATTTCCACGGTTGACCATATCACACAGTTTTGAGCGGGAGCGTTTCGGCAAGAAGTCGTCGCGGCGACTCTAAATAGCCCGTATCCAGTCTCCGTAGTATGGGCGAAACGTTCCCGCTGAAAGCTGTGAATAACAGATTTTTAGGATAACTATGAACCGGGTTGCTTGTGATAACGCCCTGCTCGCCTCGTGTGATCGGCTTCATGGTCGTGCCGTCCGCGCGATCGGCGTGATGCTCATGTGTGGCGTCGCGATCGGCTGTGTGTGGTTCCTCTGCGTCGCATGGCGCGCAGGGGTTCTGTGATGCGCTCGGCGATCAGGGTCTGGCTCGGCGCGGCCGTTGCAGTGGCGATCTATCTGCTCGCATGCTCGTTGCTGGATCAGCAAGCCGCCAAAGTCGAACGCTGCAGCGTCGTTCGCTGCACCTGAATCTTGAAAGGAGTCAACCATGCACATCCTGTTTCCATGCTTAATAGTCCTCATTGTTTTGGTCGTTGGGTTCTCGATGGGATTCGTAGCGGGGTCCTTCTGGACTGCAGTTGCGCGGGTTGATGACTTCGGCCGGGATCGTAGCTCGATGATGGACGACGCAGCACCCTATCCGCGCGCGTGGGAGTGAATGCATGGGCTGCCATGTCCGTTGCCGCCATTGCGAGGCACGCCGCTGTCTTAAAAGAAACCCGGAGCAGTACGAGCGCTGCCCCCCCTGCCGCGTGTGCGGGCGAACGAATTGGCGTGTGGATCGGTGGATGAATCGACGCAATACGACGCTGACAGCGTGCGCGTGCGCCGGTTACTGGTTTCCACATCGGCGCGGGTCGCTGTTCTGCTGGCATCGAGCAGATGGTTCAAATCGATTCCCCGGTGATACGGATTTTGCAGACCGCAACTACGAGCCCGAATTGAGCGACGCAGTTGCATAGCCGAGTAGTACCGCGGCGCGGGGAGGCTCCTGTGTTGCGGCGTGTTTGGCCGGCGCCCGTCCGGGCCAGTCCTTTTTCATCCCATAGGAGAAGTCATGCAACAAATTCAGATTCCACCGCTCGCCGAGGGTGAGGTCTATATCGGTGCCATCGGTAACAAGACCGGCGATGTCGAGCACATCATTCTTCTGCCCGGCGACAACGATGGAGCGACATGGCAGGCGCAAATGGATTGGGCGAAGTCGCTCGGTGGCGACCTCCCGAATCGCATTGAACAGGTGATGCTGTGGTCCGCTCATCGCGACCTGTTTCAGAAGGAATGGTACTGGAGCAACGAGCTCGATGAAGACGGCTGGGCCTGGTGTCAGGACTTCACCCGCGGCTACCAGAGCTACGGCGGTCAGTACGGCGAGTTCCGCGCCCGCGCCGTCCGCAGATTGCCCATTTAGTCGTTTATCAATTCGTAAGCATTCCAAAGGGGATGACGATGCAACAAATCCAGACTCCGCCGCCCGCCAAAGGCGAGATCTATCTTGGCGGCTTCGTCGACGCAAACGGCGACGTCATGCATACGATCCTGCTGCCGGGCGACAACAAGCCGGCCACGTGGCAACAGCAGATGGAGTGGGCGAAAAGCATCGGCGGCGATCTGCCGACGCGCGCCGAGCTGGTCATCGCGTACGAGAGGCATCGCGATCAGTTCAAGAAAGCCGCCTACTGGTCGAACACGCCCGACACGGATCCGGGCTATTCCGGCTGGGCCTGGTGTCAGCGCTTCAGCATCGGCTACCAGTACGGCAACGCTCAGAGCTACGAGTTCCGCGCCCGCGCCGTCCGCAGATTGTCGATTTAATCCTTCAGCCATTTACAACGGAGCATCGCATGACGATCACGCTTGAACAGATCAAGGCGGATCACGCGCGCATCGGCGCGGTGATCGAAGCCTTCCGGAAACAGCAGCGCGCGACCGAGTATCGCGTCGCCG